>Ga0075429_100001580_pt1 | contig 18728 bp, 11 predicted proteins | sample RhiMetdeltSRZDD3_FD_75295 | JGI IMG/M metagenome (GOLD analysis project Ga0075429, IMG submission 75295) | Populus rhizosphere microbial communities from Tennessee, USA - Rhizosphere MetaG P. deltoides SRZDD3 | ecosystem: Host-associated > Plants > Roots > Rhizosphere > Soil | place: USA... | reverse complement strand
AAGCCCTTCATCCAGGTCGAGCAGCAGAACGCGCGACCGCACGGCCCGCAGCCGTCCACGCGCTTGGCCTGGTCGCGCACCCCGATCTGGCGCAGCTCGATACGCGTCTGGAACCGGCTGGCCAGGTCCTTGACCAGCTCGCGGAAGTCCACCCGCTGCTCGGCCGTGAAGAAGAACGTGATCCGGTTGCGACGGAACGCCACCTCGACCTCGGACAGGTCCATCTTGAGCTCGCGCAGCTCGATCCGCTGCCGGCACCACTCGAACGCCTCGTCCTCGAGGGCGCGGTTGTGGTCGTCCTGGTCGAGATCCTCCTCCTCGGCCTTGCGGATGATCTCGCGCGTCACATTGCCCGGCTTCTTGAGGGCGATGAGCGTGGGGTCCTTGAGGAGGACCGTGGCGAGGGTCTCGCCGTACTCGCCCTGCACCACGACGCGGTCGCGCAGTCGCAACCACAGGTGCCGCGAGTTCAGGACGAATTCCCGGCGCGAGCCGCGCAGGGAGACCTGGATGATCTCCGACATGGCCGGACCTCTATGGCGGGCGTGCGGCCCGCTTCACGCCACTCGTGCTGCGAGCGGCGGGGATGCTCAGCGATTGACTTCGGGTCCCGCGGACGGTCGGCTGCCCCGCGGCGGGCTATCGAGAAGGCCCCGGCGACCGGGGCTCGTGTAGGGGGACTCTAGCAGAACCGGCAACCGTTCTCCGGGCAGAGTGCTCGGCCCCTGGATTGGCGTCCCGGCGCCTTCCCGTCATCGGCCGCCACGGCCCGCGGCCACAGCGCGAACGCGCTAGACGTCCCAGCGCGCGGTGGGGGCGGCGGGCCAGGCGCCTTCCCCGGCGCGGCTGCCCCCCACCCGGGCGAGCGTGGAGAACAGGGTCAGGTCCGCCGAGACGTTGCCGTCGATCGCGCGGATGGCCTCCTCCAACACCATCAGCCGGCGGCGGATCTCGGTGGCGTCGAGCCTCGCGGCGAGCGGCTGCAGCACCTTCACCAGGTCGCGGTTCACGATCGCCTCGCTCGGCGCGCCGTGGCGCAGCCGGAGGATGTCGCGCAGCCAGAGCTGCAGGAACTCGAGCGTCAGGCGCAGCCGTTCGCGGCCCGTCCGCCCGAAACCGGTGAGCTTCTGCACCGCGGACCACAGCTTCGCCGCGTCGCCTTCCAGCGCGGGCGCCAGCAGCGCCAGCGCCGAGTCCCGCTGCTCCTTCATGCTCGGCTCGGCGTCGCGCATGGCGAGCGCGCGCGCCAGCGAGCCGCCGGCGAGGGCGGCGAGCATGCGCACCTTCTCGTCGGGTGCGACGCCGGCCGCGTCGCGCAGGACGTCGCGGATCAGGGCCTCGGAAAGCGGCGCGAACCGCACGCGCTGGCAGCGCGAGCGGATGGTCACCGGCACGCGCGCGAGCCGCGACGTGGTGAGCACCCACACGGTCGAGGCCCCCGGCTCCTCGACGCTCTTCAACAGTGCCGAGAACTGGTCCTCGCGCATGCGGTCGCAATCGCGCACGACCACGATGCGGCGCGACGCGGTGTGCGGCCGGTAGCCGAGCTCCTCGAGCAGCTTGCGCGTCTGCGAGATGCGGATGCTGGCCGCCTTCTCGTACTGGAACACGTGCAGCGGGTCGTCGCGCATGGTCTCGTACGTGCTGACGATGGTCTCGTCGAGGGTCTTCTCCTCGCCCGAGAGCGGGAACACGAACTTGAGGTCGGGGTGCTGGAGCGTGCTCGACAGCCGGCAGCCGCGGCATTCGCCACAGGCGTCATCGGAGCCTTGCGCGGCCTCCGGCCGCCGGGCCGTCGCCGGGGCGGCGTCGAACAGCGACGGGCTGCTGTCCGCGGGGGCGGCACCGGCGACGCGCTCGCACAGCGCGGCACGGGCGAACGCGAGCGCCGCCGTGCACTTGCCCACGCCGGCAGGTCCGTGGAACAGGTAGGCGTTCGCGTAGCGGCCGCGCGCGACCAGGCCGCGGAGGAACGCGGACACGTCGGGTTGTCCCAGGAGCGTGGAGAGCTTCACGTCGAGCATGGGGCAGATACTACCGCAGCCAACTCTCCGGGTTGAGCGGCGAGGAGCCCTTGCGCACTTCGAAGTGGAGCATCGGGCCCTTCAGCGACCCGGTCTCGCCCGAGCTGCCGATCACCGACCCCGCCGAGACCTCGCCGCCCGTGCCCACGCTCACTTCGGAGAGATGGCTGTAGATCGTGTAATAGCCGTTGCCGTGATTGATCACGACCATCCCGCCCACGCCCTCGTAGTCGTCGTTCGCGTAGTCCACGCGGCCGCGGGCGACCGCCCGCACCGGCGTGCCCACCGGCACGGCGATGTCGATGCCGTCGTTGCGCACCTGGGTGCCGAAGCGCGGGTGCGTCTCGATGCCCATGCGGCCCACGACGCTGCCGCGCACGGGCCAGTCGAGCTGGCCCTGGCCACGCTCGAAGTCACCGCTGTAGGGCTGCGGCACGCGGCCCTCGCCGCGCGCCTTGTCGGCCTCGAGCCGGCGCTCGCGCTCGAGGCGCGCGAGCAGTCCGGCCAGCGCACGCGCGCTGCGTTCCAGTTCGGCCGCGGCGGCCTCGTATTCCTCGCGCTTGGACTGGATCTGCTTCACCGTCGTGGCTCGGTTCTGGCGGAGCTTCGTCAACTTGTCGGATTCGCGCGTGGTGCGCTTCGCGTTCACCGACACCTCACGCAGGTTGCTCTGCAGTCGCTGCTCGTTCGCCTCGACGCGCTCCTTCTCGGTGCGCACGCTTTCCAGGAGCAGCCGGTCCTGTTCGGCCAGCATCTGCAGGAAGTCCCAGCGCATCATCAGTCCCGCGAACGAGCGCGTGGAGATCAGGAACTCCAGCTCGCGCGCCGGGCCCTCCATGTACATGCGGCGCAGCCGCTTCGCCAACCGCGCGCGCTGCTGCTGCAGCGTGGCCGCGCTGCGCTGCAGGTTCGCGCGCGTCAGCTCCAGCTGCTGGTCGAGCCGCTGGCTCCGAAAGCGCAGCGAGCGCAGCCGGCGCCGCGTGCCGGACAACTCCTTCTCGGTGCGCTTGAGCTCACCCAGCGCACGCGTCTCCTGGCCTTTGAGCGCTCCCGCCTGCGCGCGCTTCTCCTGCGCTTGCTGGCGGAGCAACTCCAACTCCCGGCGCTTCGCGGCCTCGAGACTGTCCTGCGCCCACAGCCCCGCGGGCAGCACCAGCAGCCACGCCGCAGCCAGCGCGACGAGGCCGCGGCCGGCGCGGCGGCTTGCCCGGGCGGGACGCGAGCGCATCACGAGCCGATGTTCCTCAGGATCCTCGAGAGCGCCCCCGCGGAGGCCACCCAGGCCACGGCGAGCGCACCGCCGATGAACGCCAGCGACGTGGTCCACGGCAGGAACGTGACCCCGTCGAGGCGGTAGGCGACCACCTGCTGCAGCGCGAACACCAGCAGCAGCGAGATCACGGCGGCCAGGGTCATGTGCATCATGGCCTCGTACACGTACGGCGTGGCGATGAACCGGTCCGAAGCTCCCAGCCGCAGCATGACCTCAACCTGGTGCCGGCGCGCCAGCACGGTCAGCCGCAGCGTGTTGAACAGCACCAGCGCCATGGCCAGTGCGACCACCGCCCCCACCGCCCACGTGGCCAGCCGCACGCCGCCCGAGAAGCGGTCGAGCCTGCGCACGTACTCGGCGCCGTAGCGCACGTCCTCGACCTCGGGGAACTCCAGCACCTGTTGTGCGGCCTGCTCCATGGCGGCGAAGCCCAGCAGCTCGGGCTTGAGCCGCACCCGTATGGACGCGGGCAGCGGGTTGTCCTCCACACCCGAGAGCAGGTCGGGGTCGCCGATCTGGTCCGACAGCTCCTGCCACGCCTGCTTGCGGTCCACGTACGTGGGCTCGCCGAAGTACTGGCGCACCTTGTCCATGAGCACGGCGAGTTCGGTCTCGGGGATCTCGTCCTTCAGGTAGACGATCATCTCGCGCCGGTCCCCGATGGCCCGCAGCGCCTGCCGCGCGTTGTGGTCCAGCAGCACGAACAGCCCGCACAACGTGAGCGACGCGATGAGCGACAGCATGGACGTCATGGCCAGCCCGCGATGCGCGCGGAAGCTCCGCCACGCCTCGCGCCAGAAGTAAGGATGCATGCTCAGGCTCCTCCCGTGGCGGGTGGCGTGAACAGGTCGGGCGACTGCGGCATCGGAGCGTCGCCCGAAGCGGCGGCGGCTCGTGGCGGCGAGGGGGCGGGCACCGGGCTCGCACCCGGGGTGACCTCGCGCAGGGCGCCTTCCTCGAGCACGTAGCGGCGGCCGCCGATCACGTTGGCGACCTCGGCGCGCGTCGTGCCCACGAGCAGGGCCGCGCCCTCACGCTGGATGCGCAACAGCAGCGACAGCACCTCGGCCGCGCTCTTGGGCTCGAGCGCGCCGGTGGGCTCGTCGGCCAGGATCAGTGCCGGGCGCATGACGATGGCGCGCGCGATCGCACAGCGCTGGCGCTCACCGAACGACAACTCGGCCGGCAGCAGGTCACGGTGCGCGTCGAGCCCGGCCTCCTCGAGCGCGCGGCGGACCTTGGGCGTGACCTCGGCGTCCGTGTAGTGGCCGGCGATGTACATCGACAGCGCCACGTTCTCGTAGACCGTGCGGTCCGGCAGCAGCCGGAAGTCCTCGTAGATCACGCCGATGGTGCGGCGCAGCAGGGCCCGGTGCGCGCGCGTCAGCCGCCCGCCGCGGAACGTGCCGACCGTGACCACGCCCGACGTGGGCTGGGTCTCGTGCATGATCAGCCGCAACATCGTGGTCTTGCCGGCGGCGCTGTGGCCCAGCAGCACGGCGCACTCGCCCTCATCCATGCGCCACGTCACGTCGTCGAGCGCGAGGCGCTCTCCGTAGCGCTTCGTCACGTGCTCGAATGCGATCATCGCGCCCTCCTGGCGGATGCGCACGGGACCGCGTGCGTCCCGTGGCGTGGTCTACAAGCCGCGGTACTCGATCTGCGCCTTGCTGCGCAGCGTCTTGAGCCACGCGTCGTACTTCTCGCGGAAGTGCACCTGTGCGACGGCTTCGGGCAGGTCCTTCTTGATCTCGTCCACTTCATAGGCGCGCTCGGGCTTGCGGTCGGTGACCTTGAAGATGTTGAAGCCCTGCGTGTTCGGCAACACGGTGCTCACCTCGCCGATCTTCAACGGCTCGAGTCCGGCGCGGATGTTGGGCTGCAGGGCCGCCAGGCTCAGGAAGCCGACGTCGCCGTCGGCGGTGGCCTGGCCCTGGTACGTGCTGTAGCGCTTCACCAGCGCGGCGAAGTCCGCGCCCTTGGCGGCGGCCTGGTCGCGCACCTTCTGTGCCTGCTGGAACGTGCGATCGATGTCGGCCTCGGTCGGCGTGACCTTCACCAGGATGTGGCGCGCGTGTGCCTCGATCATTGGCTTGCCGTCGGCGTCGAGCGAGTCCTTGCCCGCGGGGCTGCGCACCGTGTCGCGCTCGATCGGCTCCACCAGGTGCCAGCCGTACGGCGTGCGCACCGGCTGCGAGACCTTGCCGATCGGCAGCGAGAACGCGGCGTCCTCGAGCGCGGGCTCCATCTGGCCGCGACGGAAGTAGCCGAGGTCACCGCCGGAGTTGGCACTGCTCGGGTCCTCGCTCGTCTCGGCCGCCACTTTGGCGAACTTCTCGCCGGCGACCAGCCGCTTGCGCACACTCTCGATCTTGGCACGACCCGCCTTGAGCGCGGCCGAATCGGGCGACGGCGAGAGCTGGATGACCGACAGCCGCAGCTGGGCCGGGACCTTCGGGAACTTGGCCTTGTTCGCCACGTAGTAGGCCTCGGCCTCCGCCTGCGGCACCGGCTTCATCGGGATGACCTTCTTCACCAGGCGGTCGGCGACCATCTGGCGCTCGAGGTCGGCGCGGTAGCGATCGCGCAGGCGGGCCTCGGTGGTGTTCTCGCGCGCGAGCTGCTGCGCGAACGCCGCATCTCCGCCCAGGCGCTGCTTGGCCTCGCCGATCGCCGACTCGACCTGCTTGTTCACCTCGGCCGGCGACACGGAGATGCCCTGCCGCTTCGCCTCGGCGATCAGCAGCTTCTCGTCGATCAGCTGGTCGAGCACCTGGCGGCGCAACGTGTCCACCTGGGCCGAGTCCGGGCGCGCCTGTGCGCGCTGCAGGAACATGAACAACTGCTCTTCGACATCGCTCGCCAGCACGGGCTCGTCGTTCACCATCGCGGCGATGGCATCGAGTGCCACGTCGCTCGCGGCGGGCTTGGGTGCGGCCGGCTTGGGAGCGGGGGCCTTGGCCGGGGTCGGGGCCGGGCCGGGCGGCTTGGGGGCCTGCGCCAGGGCGGGGAACGCCAGGGCGGTGAGCAGCATCAGGGCCGGCCAGGCGGCACGGCGGGTCATCGCGGACAAGGGACAGGACCTCCGATCCGGAGCGGGACGGGCAAGGGTGGGGCCTGCCCGCCAGAGATGTGCATTCACGAAGCGCGGGCCAGTATAGCGACTGACCCGCGCCCCGCCCACTCAGTATGGCTGCTCCGCCCGTGGCATTCCGGCCGGCGGTGAGGATTTGCGCTTCCGGGACAGCCCTGCCTGCCCGGAACGCCCTGTCCATGGTGTCGGAATGGCGTTTCGCCCGGACCGCGAATCGGCGCGCCGCGTACGCGAAGCCCCGCGCCCGGAAGGGTCCCGCCCGCGCTGGGGGGGCGCCGGCTGCGCGCCTCGCGCCACTGTGGGAAGGTGACCCGGTGACCTCCGATGTGCGAATCCGGCGCGTGCTTGCCGTCGCCGCGTTGCTCGCGGGCTTCGGTATGGCGCTGCCGCGGTTCCTCACGCACGGCCCGTACCCGCGATTGGGCGCGGCGATCGGCGAAGGTGGCGTGGTGCAGCGCGTGCTGGGCCCGCCCGCGCGCGGCATCCTGCAGCCGGGTGACCAACTGCTCACGCTGAATGGCCTGGCGCTCGCGGATTCCACCGTGCGTGCCGGCCTCGCCGCCGATGGCTGGCCGCGCGGGCCGCTGGACCTCGAGTTCGAACGCGAGGGCGTGCTGCGACGGGTGACCCTGCCGCCCACGCGATTGTCGCCGTGGGAGCGGTTCCGGCTCTCGGCCTACCCGATCGCCGTCGCCGTGCTGGCACCCCTGGTCGCATTCCTGTTGGTGTGGCGCCGCCCCGACCTCGGGACCGCGTGGGTGTTCCTCTGGTACGCCACGCTCGATGGCCTCGGCGTGCTGCGCACGGTGTTCCCGCACGCACAGGTGCAGGCTGATCCGTTACTACAGATCTACCTGTTCTCCTACGACGCGCTGGTTTTGCTCTACCCGGCAAGCTTCGTCCACTTCATGACGGTGTTCCCGCGGCCGCGCTGGAGCGCCGGTTCGCGACTGCGCAACCCGTGGTTCTGTCTGACGCTCGTGAGCTACGCCGTGCCGCTGCTGGTGGCGTTCGTGGGCTCGGACTCGGTGCCGCCCGAAGTCCTGGGCACGTGGTACCCGGGGGCCGCGGCCGTGATCGGCACCGCGTCGCTGCTCTTGCGTTACAGCCGGAGCGAACCCGGCTGGTCGCCCACCGCCACGCAGCGCCTGCTCGCGGTGGTGGTGGCGCTCGCCATGCTCGTCAGCAACCTGGCGTTCGGCGGCGACCGCGTGGACCCGCTGCTCGCCGCGGCCACACCCGCAGCCCCCGTGCACGTGCTGCTCACGATCGTGCTGGCGCTGTGGCTCGCCACGCCCATCCTGCTCTCGTACCTGATCGCCGACGACGCGCTGTTCGACCCGCGCCGGCTGATCGTGGGCGGACTGCCGTATGCGCTGCTGTCGGGACTGCTGGCGGCCATCTACCTGGCGATCGTCTTCGGCGGCCAGCGGCTGTTCGCGACCGTGACCGGCGAGCAGGCACTCGCGTTCAACGTGATCGCCGCGCTCATCCTGGCGTTCCTGTTCGCGCCGCTGCGCGAGCGCGTGCAGCGAGCCATCGCGCGCGTGTACGGCCGCGACCCGGAGGCCCTGCGCGCCGCACTCGACGCCGCGGGCGACAGCCTGCTCTCGGCGCTCGACCGCGACGAGGTGCGCGCCGCCGTCGAAGGCGGCATCGAGCGCGGGTTCCACCGGCGCGTCGCCATTGATTGGCCCGAGAACGGCCAGCCCGCGCTGGCCGAGCCGGCACAGGTGGCGGACTTCGCGCGCGGACCCATCACCGCGCTCTTGAAGCAAGCCGGCGTGCGGCTCGACAACCTGCGGCTCACCGCGGAGCGCGCCTCGGCCACGCGTGCCGAGTTGCGAGCACTCCAGGCCCAGGTGCAGCCGCACTTCCTGTTCAACGCATTGAACGCGCTCGCGTACCTGATCGAGACCGACCCCATGGCCGCGCAACGGTTCACCGGGCGGCTCGCCGACATGCTGCGTTACACGGTCGAGGCCGGTAAACGGCAGGCCACGCTGCTGTCGGACGAGATCGCGTTCGTCGAGGACTACCTGGGCGTGGCGCGCGAGCGCTACGAGAACCCGCTCCACTTCCGCTATCGCGGGGACCCGTCGCTGCTGTCGACGTCGGTGCCGCCGCTGCTGTTGCAGCCGCTGGTCGAGAACAGCCTCAAGCACGGTATTTCGGCCGACGGAGGCTCGTTGCGCATGACGCTGGATGCGAAGTACACGCAGGGCTGGTTCGAACTGGAGTTCGCCGACGACGGCGTGCCGCACGGGAACGGCACGCCCAGCCTCGGCGTGGGGTTGGACAATCTCGAATCGCGCGTCCGGCACTTCGCTGGGCCGAACGCGCGCGTACAGGCCACACCGCGCGGCAGCGGGGGATTCTCCGTGCGCATGGCGTGGCCGGTCCCGACCGGAGGAAGTGAGTGACGATGGACGAACGGCTGCGGGTGGTGATTGCCGATGATGAGCCGCGTGCGCGGCAGTTCCTGGAAAAGCTGCTCTCCGAGCACGACGAGGTCGAGGTGGTGGGCGTGGCGAAGGGCGGCGGTGAGGCGCTGGCGCAGATCACGAAGACGCGGCCCGACGCCGTGTTCCTGGACATCCACATGCCGGACTTGTCGGGGCTCGAGGTGGCGCGGCACCTGAAGGGCGACGACGCCCCGATCGTGGTGTTCGTGACCGCGTACGACCAGCACGCGGTGGAAGCGTTCGAGCTGGCGGCACTGGACTACGTCCTGAAGCCCATCCGTCGCGACCGGCTCTCCGAGACGGTGCAGCGCGTGATCCGCGAAGCCAAGCTGGGGGCCAAGCGCTCGGGCAACGCGGCCGCGGTGCGCACGGCACTCGCGTCCGACCCGCTCCAGACGAACCCGGCGCGCTTGCTGCGGCTGCCGGTCCGTCACCGGCGCGAGGTCAAGCTGCTGGACCTGGGCCAGGTGCCGATCGTGTTCTCGCGCGACCGGCTGGTGCTCGCGCGCTCGGACGCCAAGGAGTACCTGGTCGACTACACGCTCCAGGAGCTGGAAGAGCGGCTGCCCGAGGGCCAGTTCGTGCGCGTGCACCGCGGCGCGCTCGTCAACATGAGTGCGATCGAGAGCTACGGTGCGGAAGACGGCGTGCTGGTGCTGCGGCTCAAAGACGGCACGCGTGTCGAGGCGAGCGAACGGCGGGCGGCAGAGGTGCGGCGAAAGCTGAGATGACGCGGCGGCGGGGGACTCAGGGCGTCAGGACGATCCGCCTTTTGTCCTCCCCGCCGGGGTGGCGGTAGCGAACCACGTATATGCCGACGGCGAGCCGAGAGCTCCCCGAGCGGCCGGCCCATTCCACGGCGTGCGTTCCCGCCGGCCACGTGCCCTGTGCGAGCGTCGCGACGCGCCGCCCCTGCAGGTCGAACACGTCGATCTCGATCGCGGCCGGCACGGCCAGCTCGAACTCGATCCGCACCGGCCCGCGCGACGGATTCTGCCCCAGCACGGTCAGCCTCGACGTGCCATTGCAGCCCACGCCGAGCGCGCCCACCTGGCCGCACCCGGACGGATTCACGAGCGGCGAGGTGGAAGCGAGTCGGAAGTCCCCGTTCGCCGCGCCGCAGAACTGCGGGTCCACGGCGCGGTCCTCGCTCGACATCGGCAGGCCATTCACGGTGCCGAGCCCGTTGCCGAACCAGTCATTGCAACGGACAGTAGTCACCTCGGTAACGCCCCACTCGACGCCGTAGCGACCGTTGCCGAAGCCGATGTTGCCCTCGAACTCGTAGCGGCCGCCGCTGACGTAGACCTCGGACTGGAAACCGGTCCAGCCATTGAGGCTGCTGGTGTTGTTCTTCACCTCCAGGAGGCTGGCGCCACCCTCGCCGAGGTGGATGCCGTAATAGCGACAGCCCCACACCACGTTGTCCACGACCGCGCAGCGTGAGCTGACCATCGCGAGCATCCCGGAGCCAGTGCAGTTCGCGACGGTATTGCCCTGGAGGACCAACTCGTCTATTCGGTCCGTGCCGATCCCGTACTGTCCGCCGCATCGCTCCACGCGATTGCGAAGGATGTACGCCCGCGCGGCTCCGCCCGTGCCGATGCCGCCGCCCACCATGTCCCGCACCACGTTGTCCTCGATGCGCAGCGTATGGAACACGCCCAGATACAGCCCGCTTCCGTATCCTTCCATGAGGTTCCCGGTGACGGTCGCCTCGCTGAGCTCGGAAGTCATGATCGTGATCGCGGATCGCGTGCCATCGCCGTGGAACTCGCTGTTCTTCACCGTGAGGCCGCAGTCATCGCCCCCCGCGACCAGGTGGCTTCCTTGGAAGACGCAGGAGTCCACGAGGAGGCCGCCGTCCGTGTGCACGAGGTCCTGGTCGAACTGGCACCCCTTGATCCTGAGTTGGGTCGCGTCGGGACTCTCGAAGAGATCCAGCAGGCCTCCTCGGAGCCGGCAGTTCTCCAGCACGATCTGGGAGGGGCCGTCCTGGCAGGAGGTGCGGATCTGCCCGCTGAACTCGAGGCCGCGCACGCGGAACTCCGCGACGTAGCCGGGCACGGACCCCAACGTCATCCCCGACACGATCGGTCGCTCGAAGCCGGGCCCCTCGGGAATCCCCAGCAGCGCCACGCGTGAGAACAGCACCAGGCTCTCCGCATACCTTCCGCTTCGCACCAGCACGGTGTCCGGCAGTGCGTCCAGCGCCCCTTGGATCGTCGGGCTGTCATCGGGCACGGTGAGTCGAGAAGCACTCACGGGCGCGACGACCGTCACGGCAGCCAGCAGTGCGAGAGCGCACATCGCGCATCGTCCCACCGGGCGCGGCCGCCTGCTCCGGAGGAAGGCGCGGAGCGCGGCATCTCGTCGGGACGCTGTGGGGCGCATGCGCGCCTCCGGGGTCGATGAAACGTGACCGGGGCCGCCGACTGTCCGTGGTGGGCGAGGGAGCTCGAACCAACTCCAGTCTCCCACGCTCGCCCCGCCGCTCGAAGCCACATCTCGGAGCCGCGCTCGTCTCGAGCGTCGTCGTGTCCCGACGCGGGGCGATCTGCAACCCCGCACGAAGCACCACGACACGGGTTCGGTCACATCGAACAGACGTGCATTCGTGCAAATCCGCTCAGGCGTGCCGAGCCTTGCTTCGCTGCGACCGCAGGGCGTTCTGGAGCGCCACGCCGGCGCGGTTCGATGAGCCGCTCCCCGCGCCGAGCGAGGCCTCGCTCAGTTGCTCGGTAGCCCCGGGATCGCCATCGGCGGCGCCGCCGGTTCGGGCCAGCGCAGCTTCGCGGCGAGCGCCTGGTCCACGCTCACGTGGTAGGCGGTCGAGAGCGAGTCGGTGAACTCGCGGAAGCGCTGATCGCGCGCCAGGTCGTTCGCGTTGCCGGCGATGCTCTGGCGCACGGATTCGGGCAGGTCTTCCCACTTCTGCTCATGCATCTTCTTGTCGGTCATCTGCATGATCCGCCAGCCTTCGGCAGTGCGCAGTGGCCCGATCCACATGCCCAGAGCCTGCTGCGTGAGCACGCTTTCGTACGAGGCCCACTGCGGATCGCTGCTCGGGTAGGTCACGACCTGCTCGGTGACCGCGGGTGCGCCCGCGACCTGCTTCGCGGCCTCGGCGAGTGAGTGCTGCATCGCACCAGCCTGGGCGACGCTCGCGACCGCGGCGGAGTCGGGCGATTCGAGCACGGCGAGCGTCACCGAGGCGAGGCGCGCGAACTGGCCCTTCACGCGATTCCACGCCAGGGCGATGATCTCCGGTCCCGCCGCGGGCACGCCCTGGATGGCGACTTCATACGCACCCTGCAGCAGGGCCTGCTCGCGCTTCGAACGCAGGCTCGCCACCGCCTCGGGCTCCTCGTGCAGGTGGCGCTGCTTCGCCTCGGCCACGGCGACGCGCGTCATCACCTGCGCCTCGATCCAGATCTCGATTGCCGGCAGCAGGTTGGGCGGCGGCTGCTGGTTGTCGACACGCGCCATGTCCGCGTACGCGTCGTCCAGCGTGTACGTCTGTCCGTCGTACGTCGCCAGCGGTGTGCGCCGCATCTCGGGCGTGACCGGGAGGGGGTCCGCGGGGGACATGACCCGGAACAGGAGCTGCGAGCCGCCACTCACCGCGCGCACGTCGTGGGCTTCCTTCATGGACAGATAGGCACGGTTGAACGCCGCACGGAACTTACGCTGGCGGGCAAGCTCGTACATGCTGGCGCGCAGCACCTCGAACTCCTGCTGCTTGCGCGGCCGGCGCTCGCTCACCATCATCACGAACCAGCCCTCGCGCGATTCCAGCGGCTCGCTGATCTCGCCCAGCTTCTGGTGGCGCAGTGCGCCATCGAGCGGGTCGGGCAGCGCGCCGGGGGCCACCCAATCGAGGTCGCCGGTCGGGGGCAGCACGCCGAGCAGGCTGTAATCCACCGCTACCTGCGCGAACGCCTCGCCCGCGCGCAACCGCTTGATGACGTTCAGCGCGCCCTCGCGCGACGACGAGTAGATCACGTGCGCGTGCGATTCCTCGTTGCGAGCCTCGTAGAGCGCGCGCGCCTCGGCCTCGGACACGCGCTGGCCCTGCACCGCCACGCGCGCATAGAGCATCTGGAGGAGCAGCCGTCGCTCCTCGTCCCGCTGCGTGTTCACGGCCACCGAAGAAGTGTCGTAGCCCATCCGGTGCGCCAGCTCGAGCAGCACGGCGCGGCGGCGCAGGTCGTCGAGCAGTTCGGCCTTGGCCGTCTCGGGCGCACCCCGGTACTGGGCCGCGGCCGAGGTCGCGGTGCGGTCGAAGTCTTCGACGGTCACGGTCTGGCTGCCAGCTCGGATGAGCGGCTGGCCACCGGGCGAGCAGCCGGCGAGCGCCAGCGACAGCACCAGCACCGCGAGAGCGGAACGGTTCACGCGCGTGTCCTTTCGTGGTCGGTCATGCCTGGAGGGAATGCCCGCGCAGACTAGGCGTGCGCGTGGGGGTGGGCAAGCGGGCCACCGCGCCTTCCATGCTCGCGTCTTGCCGGCCACCGCGCCGGCCTGCCGTTCACCGCGTTCGTCGGCGCGAGTTCGCGCGAACCGCTCGCCAGCGCGAGAATCGGCCGAACCGGCACCGCGCCCCGCGGGTCCCTGGCCGGCGTTCGAACAGGAGATCCAGAATGCCGCGACCCGGGAACCCCGCCGCGCATGCGGTCGTCGTGCGTTTGCCGCGAGCAGGAGTACCGCTCCTCGCCTTCCTCTTGGCCCTCGTGTGCGTGCCGCTGGCCGCGGCCGCCGAGCTTCACTGGCCCCCGGGCGAGTTGAGCGCGCACGTGCAGGCGTACTTCGCGCAACTGCGTGGCAGCGAAGCCCAAGCACGCAGGTTCTTCGCCGAGCACATGTCGCCCGCCGCGCTCGCCGACGCGTCCGTGGACGAGCGCATGGCACGGCGCACCGCCATGCTGCAGCGCACGCAGGGCCTCACACCGCTCTCGGTGATCACGTCCGAGCCGGCGAGGATGGAAGTGCGCTGCGGTGCGGGAAATGGCGACCAGGTGCTGGCGATCTTCGAGGCCGAGCCCGCGTCTCCTCACGGGCTGCTGGGTGTGCGGCTCGAAGCCGGCGAGCGCGGCGGCGGTGGCCCGCCGGTGGCGCCGGGCCCGCCGTTGGCTCCGGCGGAGGCCGCGGACAAGCTGCGCGAGTCGCTCCACCGGCATGCGCGCGCGGGCCGCTTCTCGGGCGTGGCGCTCCTGGTCCAGGGCGACTCCACGCTGCTCTCGGACGGCTGGGGATTCGCCGACCGCACGAAGCAGACAGCGATCACGCCGGCCACGCGCTTCAATGTCGGCTCGATCGGCAAACTGTTCACGCGTACCGCGATCGCACAGCTGGCGGACCAGGGCAAGCTCTCGCTCGACGACAAGCTCTCCAGGTACTTGCCGGACTTCCCGCACGCCGACGAGATCACGATCGAGATGCTCACCGAGCACCGCTCGGGCGTGGGCGACATCTTCAACGACCGCTATCAGGCCATGGACCGCTCGAAGCTCCGGCACAACCTCGACTACCTCGCGCTCATCCGTGACCAGCCGCTGTGGTTCCCGCCCGGCACCGCCAAGCGCTATTCGAACGGCGGCTACGTACTGTTGGGCGAGGTGATCGCGAAGGTCTCGGGCGAGGATTACTACGACTACCTCGCGAAGCATGTCTACGGCGTCGCCGGCATGAACCAGACCGGCGCGCCCATCGAGGGCGACGGCACGAAAGGGTTGGCGCGGGGCTACACGAGGGAAGGCGCACCCCGGGGCCAGGAGGCCGACAACGCGAAGACGCGACCCGCGCGCGGCAGTGCCGCGGGCGGGAGCTATTCCACCGCCGCCGACCTGCTGGCGTTCGACCGCGCGTTGCTGGGCGCGAAGCTGTGCAGCGCGCCATGGGCGGGATGGGTCACGGATGGCGTGAGGCCGGGGCCCGGGCCCGCAGCATCGGGCCCGCCCGGGTTCGGCTTCGCCGGCGGCGCACCCGGCATCGCCAGCGAGTGGACGCACAACGGCGAGACCGTGCTGATCGTGCTCACGAACCGCGACCCCGAAGTCTCGCAGCCGGTGTTCCAGGAGCTGCGCGACGTGGTGCGGCGCATCCGTCCGGCGGCGAAGCGCCCGAGCTGATCTCGGCTCGTCCGGTCGGCGGGCCGCTTCGGGCCCGCCCGCCGGATGGGCGCGGCTAGCGCTTCTTGCGGTGGATGCGCACGGGTGCGAGCGGCGAGCGCGTCACCGCACCCAGCAGCCGCTCGATCTCGACGGCAGCACCGGCCGCGCCGGACTCCTTCTTCACGCGCTGGGAGACCGCCTTCGCTTGCTGCGCGACCTGCTTGTCGGCGAGCAGGCGCTCGAGTTCGGCCGCGAGCGTGCCGGCATTCACCCGCTCGCGCCGGAGCATGCGCGCCACGCCGAGCCGCACGCAGCGGTCGGCGTTGTCGGGCTGGTCGTGGCTGAACGGCACCACGAGCATCGGCTTGCCGGCGCGCAGCGCCTGCGCTGTCGTGCCCACGCCGCCCTGATGCACGGTGGCGAGTGAGCGCGGCAGCAACTCGGAGTGCGGAGCGTAGGGCAGACGCACGACGCGGTCCCCCAGCGCCGAGTGTGCGACCGGGGGCACGCCCGGGACCTCGTTCATGCCCTGCTCGCCGGTGAGCAGCACGGCACGCTTGCCCAGTTTGCGAGCGGCCTCGGCGGCCGCCGAATAGAAATCGCCCGCGGCGAGCACGGCCGAGGAGCCGAGCGTGAACGCGATCGGCGCTTCGCCCTGTCGCAGGAACACGTCCAGCGCCAGCGGCAGGCCGGTACCTTCCTCGCCGCGGTCGTGGATCGGGAAACCCACCTGGGCGGTGTTCTTGGGCCAGTCGCGCTGCGGCGCGGCCAGCTCGCGCGAGAACATCACCAGGTGGAGATCGGGGGACCAGCCGTCGAACATCGGATGGCGCAGATCGGGCGGCAGGTCCACCGACTCGCGGATCTCGTCGAGCTTCTTGAACCAGCCCCGCGTGGCCATGCGCGCCAGCGACCACAACGGCTGCCACACCAGCGGGCCCGCGCCCCGGAGCATGCCCATCAGCGGCATCGCCGGCATGTAGGGCGGGTCGTACGCGGAGAACATGGCCATGGGCTGGAGCGTGGTGGATACACGCGGCAGGCCCAACTTGGCCGCGACGAGCGGGGCTGTGAACGCGAGCATGTGGTAGACGATCAGCTGGGAACCGCGGCAGGCGAGGTAGAGGTCGTCGTAGGACTGGCGCAGGTAAGGCAGCACCAGCTTCTGCAGCACCACCTCGCTGCCGTTTCGCGAGTCCATGGCCTCGCGCAGCAGCTCGGGGGAGTCGCCCCAGTCCTCGTGGTGCGGGCGCACCGGCGCGAACTCCAGCTTCATGGCCTCGACGCGCTCGCGGTAGAGCGCATGCGTGGCGATGACCGGCTGGTGCCCGCGGCGCTTGAGCTCGAGGCCGACCGCCAGGTAGGGGTGCAGGTCGCCGAGCGAGCCGAACGTGGTGAGAACGATGCGCGCCATGGCGCCAGTCTACCCGCAGCGCTGCGCTCGTGTCGTCATGCGGAGCGCGACTGCCTCGCGTCGAGCGTGACTCAGCGCGCGGCCGTGGACGACCGGCGCGCCGTGCCGACCGCCGCCGCGCCACCGCTGGCCGGGCCCGCGGGGCCGCTGCCTGCGGGCTTCGCCGCCGCCGCGAGCGACTGCAGCGTCTCGCGCACCCGGTGCAGCAGCAGGATGCCCTCGCCGCGCACGCGCAGGCCGAACTCACGGCCGCTGAAGAACTCGGCCTGGAACTCGAGCCCGGTCACGAGCGCCTGGATCTCGTCGGGGCGCAGCGGCCGGCGCAGCGTGACCTCGGCCACCTTCTGGAAGATCTTCAAGCTCTCGACCGGTGCCGCACCGCCGCCCGGCTGGCCCTTGCCGAGCACGCGCAGCCGCCGCAGCTCCACCAGTGCGACGGCCGGTGCGGGCAGCGCGCCGAAGCGGTCGCGCAACTCGAGCGTGAAGTCGTCGATCGCCTCCGTGCTGCGCACGTCGGCCAGCCGGCGATAGAGGGCCAGCTTCTCGTGCTCGTCGGGCACGTAGTCGTCCGGCAGGAACGCGCTCCAGTCGGTGAGCAGCCGCGGTTCGGGGGCCACGCGTTCGGCCTCGCCCCGCAGTTCGGCGACGGCCTCTTCCAGCAGTTTCACGTACAGGTCGAAGCCCAGGCCCATGATGTGGCCATGCTGCTCGGGCCCCAGCAGGTTGCCCGCGCCGCGGATCTCCATGTCCTTCAACGCCACCTTGAAGCCCGCGCCCAGTTCGTCGAACTCCTCGATCACGCGCAGGCGCTTCTCGGCGTCCTCGGTGAGCACGCGCCGGCTCGGCACCATGAGATACGCGTGTGCGCGGTGCGAGCTGCGGCCAACGCGGCCGCGCAGCTGGTAGAGCTGGGCCAGGCCCAGCGCGTCGGCACGATCCACGATGAGCGTGTTCACGCTGGGGATGTCGATACCCGACTCGATGATCATCGTGGCCACCAGCACGTCCACGCGGCCCTCGGTGAAGTCCAGCATGACCTGTTCCAGCTTGTGCTCGCCCAACTGGCCGTGGCCCACGGCGAAGCTGACCTGGGGTACCAGCTGCTGCAGCTCCGCCGATTTGTTGTAGATGGTCTCGACGCGGTTGTGGACGAAGAACACCTGCCCGCCGCGATCCACCTCGCGCAGGATCGCGTCGGTGATGACCTCGGGGTCGTACTCCAGCACCTCGGTGTGCACCGGCAACCGGTTCGCGGGCGGCGTCTCGATGACACTCATGTCCCGCGCGCCGGCCAGCGACAGGTTGAGCGTGCGCGGGATCGGCGTGGCGGTGAGCGCCAGCACGTCCACCGTGCGCGTGAGCTGGCGGATCTTCTCCTTCTGCGCCACGCCGAAACGGTGCTCCTCGTCGATCACCACCAGACCCAGCTCGGCGAACTTCACGTCCTTCGACAACAGCCGGTGCGTGCCGATGATGATGTCGACATCTTTCCGGGTGAGCCTCGCGACGACTTCCTTCTGCTCTTTCGCACTCCGGAAGCGCGACAGAACCTCGACCTTCACCGGGAAGTCCGCGAGCCGCTCGCGGAACGTGTGCCCATGCTGTTGGGCCAGGATGGTCGTGGGGACCAGCACGGCCACCTGCTTGCCGTCCTGCACCGCCTTGAACGCCGCGCGGATGGCCACCTCGGTCTTGCCGTAGCCCACGTCGCCGCAGATCAGCCGGTCCATGGGCGCAGCGGTCTCCATGTCGGCGCGCACGTCCTCGATGGCCTTCATCTGGTCGGGCGTCTCGTCGTACGGGAACGACGCCTCGAGCTCGCGCTGCCACACCGTGTCGGGCTTGAACGCATGGCCGGGCAGCGCGCGGCGCGCGGCGTACGCCTTGAGCAACCCCTCGGCCATGTCCTGGATGGCCTTCTTCGCGCGTGCCTTGGTCTTCTGCCACTGGGCACTGCCCAGCGAGTGGATGCTGGGACGCGCGCCGTCGCCGGCCGAGTAGCGCGACACCATCTCCAACTGGTGCACCGGGACGTAGAGCACGTCCTTGCCCGCGTAGGCGAGCTCGAGGCAGTCGGTCTCCTGCCCCGAGAGCGTGAGCCGCCGCATGCCCTTGTACATGCCGACGCCATGCTCCTCGTGCACCACGTAGTCCCCGGGCTTCAACGCCGACAACTCGGCCGCCGTGAGCCCGCCGGTGCGGCGTGAACGCCGGCGGCGGCGCCGGTAGCGCGCGAAGATCTCGTGGTCGGTGAGCAGCGCCAGCCCGGCGTCCTTCCACGTGAACCCGGCCGAGACCAGGCCCACGCCGAGCGTGGCCCCCGCGTCCCCCATCAGCTCGTAGAG
>Ga0075429_100001573_pt1 | contig 18754 bp, 19 predicted proteins | sample RhiMetdeltSRZDD3_FD_75295 | JGI IMG/M metagenome (GOLD analysis project Ga0075429, IMG submission 75295) | Populus rhizosphere microbial communities from Tennessee, USA - Rhizosphere MetaG P. deltoides SRZDD3 | ecosystem: Host-associated > Plants > Roots > Rhizosphere > Soil | place: USA... | reverse complement strand
GCACGGCAATCAGGACCACACGTTCGCGCCGGATCGCGTGCTCGAGCACGGCGAGCGAATCGAGCTGGGCGGCGTTCATTTTCGCGCCCTTCACACCCCGGGGCACGCATCGAACCACCTCTGCTACCTGCTGGAAGAAACGAAGATGCTCTTTACCGGCGATCACGTGATGCAGGGCTCGACCGTGGTGATCAACCCGCCGGACGGCGACATGCGTACCTATCTCGCGTCGCTCGACCTGCTGCTTCACGAGGACGTGGCGATTCTCGCGCCGGGTCACGGCCACCTGATCGGCGGCCCGCACAAGGAAGTCCAGCGGCTGATCCGGCATAGGCTGGCGCGCGAAGCCAAGGTCACCGCAGCGATCTCGCGGCTCGGTTCGCCGGCGCTCGAGGAGATGCTGCCGCTCGTCTATGACGACGTGCATCCGCGGATTCACCCGGTCGCGGCGCGCTCGCTGACCGCGCACCTCGAAAAGCTCGTCGCCGAAGGCAAGGTGCGGGCGTGCGGAGGGCGTTATTCGCTTGCGTGAAACGCCGTGAACTACGACTACGACCTGTACACGATCGGCGGCGGCTCCGGAGGCGTGCGCGCCAGCCGCTTCAGCGCCAACTACGGCGCGCGCGTCGCGATCGCGGAGAGCGACCGCTTTGGCGGCACCTGCGTCAACGTCGGCTGCATCCCGAAGAAACTCTTCTCCTACGCCGCCCACTTTCGCGAGGACTTCGAAGTCGCAAGGAGCTTCGGCTGGTCCGCGGGTGAGCCGCGCTTCGACTGGGCAACGCTGCTCGCCAACAAGAATCGAGAAATTGCGCGGCTGAACGGCGTCTACGAGAGACTGCTGCGCGACGCCGGCGTGACGATCCATCGCGGCCGCGCGAGCGTGCGAGACGCGCACACGGTGGAAGTCGACGGCAAGGCATACACCGCGCGGTATATCCTCATTGCGACCGGGGGGTGGCCGCAGGTGCCGGCGATCGCGGGACACGAGCACGCCATCACCTCGAACGAAGTGTTCTTCCTCGAGCGGCTGCCGCGCCGCGCGCTGCTGGTCGGCGGCGGCTATATCGCGGTCGAGTTCGCGTCGATCTTCAACGGCCTTGGCGTGGAGACGACGCTTGCGTATCGGGGCGTGCACCTGCTGCGCGGCTTCGATGCAGACCTCGCAACCCATCTAACCGAGGAGATGGCGAAGAAGGGCGTACGCATTCGCCTGCAAGCAAACCCGGTGCGGATCCAGCCGGACCGCACGGTCGTATTCGCCGACGGCACGAGCGAGCCATACGACCTGGTGATGTTCGCCACCGGCCGCAGGCCGAATACGGCGTCGCTCGGCCTGGAGCGCGCGGGCGTAGCGCTGGCGGAGGATGGCGCGGTGCGCGTCGATGCGTACTCGAAGAGCTCGGTCGACTCGATCTGGGCGATCGGCGACGTCACGAACCGCGTGAACCTGACACCGGTCGCCACAGCGGAAGGAATGTGGCTCGCGCGAACGCTGTTCGGCAACGAGCCGACGCCGGTCGACCATGAGAACGTGCCGACCGCGGTGTTTTCCGACCCGAACGTCTCCACGGTCGGCCTTTCGGAGGAAACGGCACGCGAACGCTTCGGCGCAGTGGATGTGTACAAGTCAGGCTTTCGCGCGCTCAAGCACACGCTCGGGGATCGCACTGAGAAGACCTTCATGAAGCTCGTCGTCGATGGCGCGAGCCAGCGCGTGGTCGGCGCGCACATGGTCGGCCCGGACGCCGGCGAGATCATCCAGGGGATCGCGGTCGCCGTGAAGCTCGGCGTCACCAAGGCCCAGCTCGACGCGACCATCGGCATCCACCCCACCGCCGCCGAGGAGTTCGTCACGCTGCGCACCAAAGCAGCGTAGGATGGCCCGGTCGTGATCGAATCGCGCGTCGAGAAGAAGCTGGCCGAGCTGAAGCAGAAAGCTGCGCTGCCGCTCACGATCGAGCTATGGAACGGCAGGCGCTTTCTGCTCTCGGACAACCCGAGCGTCACGCTGCGCGTCTCGGACGTCGCTGCGCTGCGGGACCTGGCAAACCCGAGCCTGGCGAATCTGGGCGAAGCCTATGTCGAAGGCCGCATCGACGTCGAGGGTCCGATCGACGAGGCGCTGCGCACCGCCGCCGCGCTCTCGGAGCACCTCGGCACATCAAAGGACGGCAAGCGGCCGCATTTCTGGAACGTGCACAACCGCACGCGCGACGCCAAGGCGATCCGCTACCACTACGACGTCTCCAACGATTTCTACGCGCTCTGGCTCGACCGGCGCATGGTCTACTCGTGCGCGTACTTCAAGACCGGCGACGAAAGCATCGACCAGGCGCAGGAACAGAAGCTCGATCACATCTGCCGCAAGCTGCGGCTCTCGCCGGGCGAGCGCTTCCTCGACATCGGCTGCGGCTGGGGCGCGCTCGTCATGCACGCGGCCGAGCGCTATGGCGTCCAGGCGACCGGCATCACGCTCTCGGAGAACCAGCACGCGCTCGCCAACGAGCGCATCCGCGCCGCGGGCCTGCAGGATCGCTGCCAGGTGCTGCTGCAGGACTATCGCGACCTGCCGGGCGAAGGCGTGTTCGACAAGATCGCCTCGGTCGGCATGTTCGAGCATGTCGGGCTGAAAAACCTGCCGACGTATTTCGGCGCGATCCGCCGCTGGCTCGCGCCCGGCGGCATCGCGATGAACCACGGGCTCACCTCGATCGATCCGGAGAGCCGCTCGGTCGGGCTGGGCGCGGGCGAGTTCATCGAGAAGTACGTGTTCCCGCACGGCGAGCTGCCGCACCTGTCGCTGGTCGTGAAGGAGATGGGCGCTGCGGGTCTTGAAGTGATGGATGCCGAGACGCTGCGCCTGCACTACGCGAAGACGCTGTCGCACTGGTCGCAGCGGCTCGAAGCGAACCTGGACGCGGCGCGCGCGCACTGCGGCGACAAGCGGTTGCGCATCTGGCGCGTCTATCTCGCCGGTTGCGCGCACGCGTTCGAGCGCAACTGGGTCACGATCCAGCAGGTGCTCGCGGTAAAGCCGGAAAATCCTGCGCGCAATCCGCTTCCGTGGACGCGCGATTACATCTACCGCTGAGAGCGCGCTCTAGCGGCCGCTGAACCGCGCCGCGCGCTTCTCGACGAAGTGCGCAACGCCTTCGCGGAAGTCCTCCGTTGCGAAGCTCTTCGCCATTTCGGCGTTCGCCATCTCCAGCGACGCGTTGAAGTCCTGGTACGCCGAGGCCCAGATCTGCGCCTTCATCACCGCCATCGAGCGCGGCGACACGGTATCGGCGAGCTGGCGGGCGTACGCGAGCACCTCCCCCATGAAGGTCTCCTGCGGGAATGCGCGCTGCACGAGCCCGATGCGCTCGGCTTCGGTGCCGTCGAACTTGCGCGCCGACAACAGCAGGTCGAGCGCGCGCGAGCTGCCGACGAGGCGCGGCAACAGCCACGCGACGCCGTGCTCCGCGATCAGGCCGCGCTGCGCAAACGCCGTCGTGAAGCGTGCTTCGGCGCTGGCAAAGCGGAGATCGAAATACAGCGGGAACACGAATCCGAGCCCCGCGCACGGTCCGTTGATCGCGGCGATCAACGGCTTCGGCACGGCAAAAAGGAAACCGAATCTGCCGCCGTAGTGTTGCGACACATCGAGCCCGGGGAGCGCGGGCGGCGCAGGCTCCGGATCGGCTGCGAGAGCGGCCGAGCGGCCTTCGCTGCTTTGCTGGATCTTCTTCAGCCGCTCCATGTCGGCGCCCGCGCAGAATCCGCGGCCGGCGCCGGTCACCACGATCACGCGGACGTCGTCGTCCTTGGCGCACTGTGTGACCGCACGCCGCAGGCTGGTACCCATCTCCGGCGTCCACGCGTTTAGCTTCTCGGGCCGATTCAGCGTGATGATCGCCACGCGGTCCTTGATGTCGAGAAGGATGTCTTCGAACGTCTGGTTCATGCGAGAGCTCCTTTCGCGATCACTCTATCATCCCAGCGCCCGCACGATCAGCGACGCGCCGCTCGCCGCGAGCATCAGCGACACCGCACGCATCAGCCCGTCACGCGAGATGCGGCGAAACAGGTGATTCGCCGCCCACAGCCCGACGAGCCCGGCGGGGACGATCGCGACGGCGTACAGCCAAACCTTCGCATCGAGCAGTGTCCCGGTAATGAGAAACGCGACGGTGCGAAGCGAAATGCTGGTCAGCGTCGACAGGCCGAGCGTTGCGCGGTATTGCTCCTTGGTGAGGCCGCGGTGCTGCAGGTACATCGCGTACGGCGGGCCGCCGGCGCCGAACAGCGTGCTGGTGATGCCGCCGGCAAACCCGGCCAGGTACGCCCAGCGGGTGCTGATCAGCGCGTAGCTCCCCGGATGCCGCATCAGGCTGTACAGCGCGAAGCCGAGCACGAAGACACCGAGCGCAACGGTCGCCGCCTGGCGCGGCAGGTTGACGAGCAGCGTGACGCCGGCCACGGTGCCGAGCAGGATCGTCGGCACCATCCGTGTCCACTCCGCGCGCAGCGCACGCTTCGGATTCTCGAAGCCGATCCGGAACGCGTTGGCAAGATCCATCAGCGCGAAGAGCGCCAGCGCGAACGGCAGCGAAACCATGTGCGTGGCGAGCGGGATCGTGACCAGCGCAGCGCCGAATCCGGTGATGCCGAACACGATCGAGCCGAGCACGGCAATGCCGGCGAGCGCTGTGATCTCGCCCGGGGAGATCGTCACTGCGGCGCTTTCGCCGCTGGGGCGGCGATCAGCTCTTCGGCAGTGTGGGGATTCATTTTCCGCAGCGCGTTCACGTAGCGCAGGAACGGCAGGTCGAGCCTGCCCTCGAGCGCGGCCGCGCGCTCGCGCAACGCCTGCCACGCGATCTGCCCCGGCAGCCCCTTCAGCGCGAGCACGATCACGTTCGGATCGCGGAGCGCAGGCATGCAGAGCACGGTGCCGCCGAATGCGCGCTCCAGGCGCTGCAGCGTCTGATCGAACTGCGGGTCCGAGTCCATCAGGTTCATCACCAGCACGCCGCGCTCGGCAAGGGACATCCATGCGGCATCGAAGAATGCCGGCGATGCAAGCGATGCAGGGACGGCTTCGTCGACGAAACCGTCGACCACGAGCAGGTCGCAGCATTCCGGCGCCAGCGCTTCGGTGCCGCACCCGAGCTCCACCGCAAGCCGCGCGTCGTCCGGCGGCAGGTGAAAATGCGCCCGCGCTGCGTCGATCACCCGCGGGTCGATCTCGACGATCCGCATCCGCAGCGAGCGCAGCTCGCGATGCAAGAACTTCGCGAGCGAGCCTCCTCCCAGCCCGATCAGCAGCGCTTCGCGCGGCTCGGGATGAAACAGCAGGAAGGCCATCATGCAGCGGGTGTAGTCGAGCGCGAGCGCATACGGATCGTCGAGCCGCATCGCGCTCTGCACCGCCTCTCCGCCGAGGTGCAGCGCGCGCACGCCGCCTCGCTCGGAGACGACGAGCTCGGGGCGGCGAGAGTTTTTCAGTGCTCTGCGCAAGCGGCTGACGGCCGTCACACGGAAGCGTGCGCGGGACGCGCGCGCGCCAGCCCGAGTCCGAGCGCTGCGCCGATGAACGACAGCAGCGCGCAGCCGAGAATCGGCGCATCGTAGGACCCATAGGCGTCGAATGCGGCGCCGGCTACGGTCGGCCCGATCAGCGTTCCAAAGCCGGCCGCGGTGTACAGGCAGCCGATGATGCCGGTCACGTTCCGCGCGCCGAACAAGTCCATGCAGAGCGTCGGCGCGAGCGCGACGTAACCCCCGTAGAGCGACCCGAACAGGACCGCGAACACCGCGAGCGCCCAGTAGCTCTCCGCAGCCCACCACAGCAGAAACATCAGCCCGAGTCCTGCGGCGAGTCCGACGAGCGAGCGCATGTGACCCAGCCGATCGGCGATGCCTGCGACCGCGAATCGGCCGACGAGGCTCCCCAGGCCGAGAAGACTGACCAGAGTGACACCCTGCGCGGCGCTGTAGCCGCGATCGTGTGCATAGGGAGCCAGGTGCACCATCGGCACGAAGAAACCGACGCAGATCAGGAACGCGACGACATAGAGCAACCAGAACTGCTGCGAGCGCAGCGCATCTCCGAGTGTCGCGCCGGGAAGCGGCGCGCCGCCTTGCGTGACGCCGGGACGCACGCGACGGTTCTCCACCGCCATCGCAGCCGGCAATGCGAGCACCAGGACGAGCGCTGCGAGCGCAAGATACGCGCCGCGCCAGCCGAAGATGCCGATCCACCACGCCGCAAGAGGCGGAAACGCGAGGTTGCCCGCGCCGATTCCCGATACGGCGATCCCGGTGGCGAGCGCACGATTCGTGGTGAACCAGCGCTGCACCGCGCCCACCGAGGGCACGTAGCTCAGCCCGATGCCCACGCCGACGCCGATGCTGTACGTCAGATACAGGATCTCGACGGAAGAAGCCTGCGCGGCGAGCGCCGGACCTGCAGCCAGGCACACCACGCCGGCCAAGCACACGCCGCGCGGACCGAAGCGATCGGCAAGCATTCCGCCCGGAACGCCGGTCGAGAACCACAGCAGCGCGCACAGCGAGAAAACGAGCGAGACATGCGCGCGCGGCGCGCCGAACTCGGCTTGAAATGCCTGGAAAAACGCCGCAAACGAGTACGCAATGCCAAAGCCGGTGAACATGAGGCCGAACGCGCACAGCACCACCACCCAGCCGTAGCGGTCCCGCGTCAACGCTTCTTCTTTTTCGCCGAGTGTGCTTTTCCGGCGACCGTCGCAACGACTTCCACCTCCAGCAGCAGGTCCTCGTGCACCAGCCTTTCCACGCCGACGAGCGTGCTCGCCGGCATTTTCTTCGGGTCCAGAAATCGCGTGCGCACCTCGCGATACGCGGTCACCGCCTCCGGGGTCATGCCCACCATGTAGCCGTTCATCTTGATGACGTCGCTCCAGGAGGCCCCGGCGGCTTGCAGATTGCGCGTCAGGCAGGCGAAGACCTGCGCGCTCTGCGCGCGCATATCGCCCTTGCCGACGACCGCACCGTTGCGGTCATAGCTCACCTGGCCCGACACGTAGACGATCTTCGCCGCGCCGCTGACCGCGACCGTGTGCGTGAAAAACCGCGGCTCGAACAAATCCTTCGGGTTGAGGTACTGCGTTTTCATTGGCGACTCTGCTCCTCTCTCAGTAGATTGCGCCCCGGCCGGTGATCGGCCAGAGCGCCTCGACGCGGCCCGCACGCACGCAGACGTACCAGTCGTACAGGTTGACCGTCGGGTCGCAGTGACCGGGAACGAGCAACAGCTTGTCGCCAAGCGCCGGCGATGTGCCCCCCGCAGCGACTTCGATCACGCCGTGCTCGTCGGAAGCGCGCGTATACGCGAGGCCCGGACGCTGCCACACCTGCGGCAGCCCCGAGTCGACGCTCGACGCCTTCAGCCCGGCGTCGACGACGATCCGCTCGGGCGCGGGCCGGCTCATCACCGTCGCGAGCACGAACAGCGAGTGCTCGAAGCGCGGCAGCGGATCCGCCCATTCGTTGCGCGCGTAGTCGGCGTCCATGAAGATGTAGGAGCCGGGCTGGATCTCGTCGTACGCGCCGGACTCGATCTCGAACATGAAGGTGCCGCTGCCGCCGCCGGTGACGATCGGGCACGCAATCCCCGCGGCCTCGATCAACTTCCGGGTCGTGCGCGCAGCTTCGGCTGCGCGCGAGATGCGCTCGCGGCGCTCGGCCATCGAGCGCACGTGCTGCGCGGCCCCCTGGTAGGCCTGCAGGCCGGCGAAGCGCAAGTTCGCAAACGCGCTCGCCTCGCGCGCAAGCGCGAGCGCGGGCTCGCCCGGCGCGACGCCGCAGCGCCTCGCGCCGACGTCGATCTCGACGTACAGGTCGACGCGCGCGCCGGATTCGCCGATCGCGCGCAGGTTGCCCGGGTCGTCGGCGCAGATCCCGATTCGCGCGCGCTTCGAGAGCGCGGCGAGCCGCGCCAGCTTCGTCGCGCCGACGATCTCGTTCGTAACCAGCACATCGGTGATGCCGCCTTCGACCAGCGCCTCGGCTTCCGATACCTTCTGGCAGCACACGCCGATCGCTCCCGCGGCGACCTGGCGTTGCGCAATCTCGGGACACTTGTGGGCCTTCGCGTGCGCGCGCACGCGGATCCCGCGTCCCGCGACCGCGTCCTGCATGCGGCGCAGATTGCGCTCGAACGCGTCCAGATCGAGTACGAGCGCCGGCGTATCCACTTCCTCGAGCCGCATGCCGGGCGCTGCCGGCGCACGCATCGCTTCAGGCACCCGCGATCGCGCGCTGCGAGCGCTGGACCATCGCCAGCCAGACGATCGAGACGATGACGGCGGCAAGCGGCAGCAGCGCCGCCAGGTTGAGCAGCTCCCATCCGGCTCCGGTCACGAGCATTCCGGAGCTGAGCGACGAGATCACCATCATCACGAAGATCGCAAACTCGTTCGCACCCTGCGCCTTGGCGCGCTCCTCCGGCCGGTACGTCTGCGTCAGCAGCGTCGTTCCGCCGACATAGAGGAAATTCCATCCCACCCCGAGCAGCACCAGCGACGTCCAGAAATGCGCGACCGTGAGGCCCGCGACCGCGGCCCCGATCGCGCCGACGTTGAGCAGCGCGCCGATGAACATCACCGGCAGCAACCCGACGCGCCGGATCAGCCCGCCAGTCACGAACGAGGGCGCGAACATCGCGATCACGTGGGACGAGATGACGAACGCCGCATCGCCGTAGGGATGCCCGCACGTACCCATCGCGATCGGCGTCGAAGTCATCAGCAGGTTCATGACGCCGTAGCCGACGGCGCCGGCGAGCACCGCGACCAGGAACCGGGGCTGGCGCGCGATCTCGCGCATCGGCCGGCCGCTCGCAGCGCGCTCCTCCGCGGCCGGATCGGGGATCTGGATGAAGCGCAGCAGCGCGATCGCGGCGAGCGCGCAGACGATCAGCGCCAGGTACGCACCGAGGAATTTCGGTCCGAGCAGGTCGATCGTGAACCGGCTGGTCGTCGGTCCGAGGATGCCGCCGACCAGGCCTCCGGCGAGCACCAGCGAGATCGCGGTGGCGCGAAACTCCGCGCTCGACACCTCCGCGGCCGCGAAGCGGTAGTACTGGCCAAACGCGTTATACGTGCCCCACACCAGCGTGCCGGCGCACAACAGCCAGAAGTTCTGCAGCCAGACCGCGCCTGCGCAAATGAGCGCGCCGACGATTCCCACGCCGGCCCCGTGCATCAGCCCGGTCCTGCGGCCCACCCGCTTCATGTAGAGCGAGGCCTGTACCGTGGTGAGCGCGCTTCCCAACACCCAGCACGTGACCGGCAGCGTAGCGAGCCAGGGATGAGGCGCGAGCGCGAGGCCGGCGAGCGCGTTGATCGCGATCAGCGTCGAGTTGTTGGTGAGCAGCATCGCCTGGCACGCGGCGAGCAGCGAAACGTTGCGGCGAACGCTGTACATGTATACAGTATCGGAGGCGACAGGCCATTCTAAATGAAGCTGCGCGGCGCACTTTCCACAATCCCGGGTCGTTTCGAGACGGTCGAGCGCGACGCGTTCGACGACGGCTGGTTCGCCGAAGACGAAGCACCGGCTCCGCTGGAGACTTCGGTGACTGTGGAACGCGCGCGCTCGATCATCGCGACCAACGATTCGCCCGACGTCGGCTTCGATCAGTCGGTCAATCCGTATCGCGGCTGCGAGCACGGCTGCATCTACTGCTACGCGCGGCCGAGCCATGCCTACCTCGAGCTCTCGCCCGGTCTCGACTTCGAAACCAAGCTGTTCGCGAAGACGAACGCAGCAGAATTGCTGAAGCAGGCGCTCGCAAAACCGAAATACCAGGTGAAGCCGCTCGCCTTCGGCACGAACACCGACTGCTACCAGCCGATCGAGCGCCGTTACAGGATCATGCGCCAGCTGCTCGAGGTGCTCGCCGAGTGCGAGCATCCGCTCACCATCGTCACCAAGTCAGCGCTGGTCGAGCGCGACCTCGACCTGCTCGGGCCGATGGCGGAGAAGAAGCTGGTCAAGGTATTCGTTTCGATCACGACGCTCGACCGGCAGCTCGCGCGGCGTCTCGAGCCGCGCGCTGCGAGCCCGCAACGCCGGGTCGATACGCTTGGCGCGCTCGCCGCGGCAGGCATCCCCTGCGGTGTAATGGTCGGCCCCGTCATTCCGTCGCTGACCGACAAGTCGATGGAGGGAATACTCGAAGCCGCCGCAGCGGCGGGCGCGACCATGGCAGGCTGGATCATGCTGCGTCTGCCGAACGAGGTGCGGCCGCTTTTCAAGGATTGGCTCGGGCACCATTACCCGGAGCGCGCAACCCACGTGATCAGCATCGTGCGCCAGGTGCGCGGCGGTCGCGAGAACGATCCGCGCTTCGGCAGCCGCATGTCGGGCTCGGGCAACTTCGCCGAGCTCATCGACAAGCGTTTCGAGATCGCCTGCAGGCGACTGCGGTTGAACAGCAGCGAGGACCACAGCAACCCGAGAGACGAGCTCGACTGCTCGCGCTTCAGGCCGCCTTCGCCGGCGGGGCAGATCAGCCTTTTCTGAGTGAAATACCGGCGATTCTGGATGGCGGCGGGCTGGCTCATGGTCGCTGCGATCATCTGGCTCTCGGTCATGCCTTCGCCTCCGGATCCGGGCATCGAGCACGCAGACAAGTTCGAGCATGTGCTTGCGTACGGCACGCTCATGTTCTGGTTCTGCCAGCTCCACGCCGGCTGGCGCACGCGGCTTGGGTACGCGATCGGTTTCGCTGCGATGGGAGTCGCGCTTGAGTTCGTGCAAGGCGCCCTCGCCTACCGCAGCTACGAAGGGTTCGACATGGTGGCGAACGGGCTCGGCGTCGCGACCGGCTGGATGGTTGCGCAAGCGAGCGGTGCGCAGGTGTTTGCGCGCATCGAGCGCCTGATCGGAGTTTGACCCGGCGAAATTAGCGCCTGGACCTGCTTCACTGCTACGCTCGTGCGATGAGCGTGCCTGCGGGCCCCGCACTTTCGCCGCGCACCGAGAAGTTTCTTTCCGCGCCGGTGCTGCCGATGATCCTCAGGCTTTCTGCGCCGGGTCTGCTGCTGGTGGCGTTCACGACGATGGTGTCGATCGGCGACACCTACTTCGTCGGACGGCTCGGTACCGAGCCGCTCGCCGGTCTGGCGCTCGTCTTCCCGATGCTCGCGCTGCTGCAGATGACTTCCGCGGGCGCGATGGGCGGCGGAGTCTCCTCGGCGATCGCGCGTGCGCTCGGCGCAGGGGACGCAAGGACCGCGCGGCGGCTCGTCGTGCACGCGCTCGTCATCGCTACCGCGATGGGCGCCGCATTCACGTTGCTGCTGCTCACGTTCGGGCGTCCGTTCTACCGCCTGCTGGGCGGGGAGGGGGTCACGCTCGAATCGTCGCTCGCGTACTCGAATGTCGTATTTGCCGGCGCGGCGCTGGTCTGGATCGCCAACACGTTCTCCTCGATGTTGCGCGGCACCGGCAATACGCTGACTCCGGCGCTGGCGTTGATGACCATTTCGGCCATCCACCTGCCGTTGTCGGGGTCGCTCGTGCTGGGATGGGGGCCGATGCCGCGCCTCGGGATCGCCGGTGCAGGCGTCGCCTACGTCAGCACGTTCGGCCTCGCATCGCTGATCCTCGGATGGATCGTATTGCGGCCAACCAGCACGCTGCGACCGCAGATCGACGATCTGCGCCTCGAGTGGCGCTTCTTCAGGGAGATCCTGCGGGTCGGAGCGATTTCGGTTCTTTCGGCGCTGCAGACGGTGATCGGTTCGCTCCTTCTGACGGGATTCGTTGCGCGCTTCGGCAGCGCCGCGGTCGCCGGCTACGGCGTCGGGCTGCGGCTCGAGCTGCTGCAGATCCCGATCGTGTTCGCGATCGGCCAGGCGCTCGTCGCGCTGGTCGCCACGCACATCGGCGCGGGCCGCACGGCACGCGCCAAGCAGATCGCCTGGACCGGTGCCGCGCTTGCTGCCTGCGTAAGCTTGGCGATCGGCGTCACGGTGACGATCTTCCCGCGCGCATGGGTTGCGCTCTTCAGCAGCGACCCGGCCGTGCTGGACGCAGGCAGCCTGTACCTGACCACGGTGGGCCTCGCGTACCCGTTCCTCGCGCTCGGAAGCACGCTCTACTTCGCCGCCCAGGGGGCAGGCAAGGTCCTGTTGCAGGTCCTCTCGCGGACCGTGCAACTGATCATCGTCATCGGCGGCGGCTTCGCAGTGCTCGCCGCGGGTGCCGGGCTCGGAGCGATCTTCGCGCTGATCGCGCTCGGCCTGGTCGTGTTCGGTACGCTCTCTGCGCTCGCGGTCGCCCGCACCGACTGGGGAACGCGCTAGCCCGCTATGAAGCGGCAAATCGCGCTAGGACTTGCCGCCGCGGGCGAGGACGAAGAGCGCGACTACCGTAGCGATCACGATGGCGATCACCAGTCCCGCCTTGGTGAACCATTGGCGCAGCTCCTCGACGGAAATGATGTCGAGCACCGCCAGGATCCCGATCAGCGCGAGCGCCAGCACCGCGAGTGCGGCGACGGCGCGCAGCACTGCAGGCAGTCCACCTCTCGACTCCGGTTCGTTCGGATTCATTCGGCCCTCCGTCCGTGAATCATTTCACCGCCGCGGGTGCCGGCAGAAATTCGACGAGCGCGTCCAAAGTCGCGTCCGGCGCTTCCGCCATGATCGAATGGCCCGATGGCAGGCGCACCACCCGCGCACCAGCGATCGCCTGAGACAGGCTCCCGGCAGCCTTCGGCGGAGTCATCTGGTCGCGCTCGCCGAGGATGAAGAGCGCCGGGCATTTCACTTTCGCCGCGCTCTCGATCCCCGCAGCGTAGCCGTTGCAGGCCTTGAGGCCGGCGTGAAGGACTCCGGGACCGAGCCGTCCAAGGCGCGCGAGCGTATCGCCGTACATCCACATGCCCGGGTTCGGGTTGCCGCCGAGCGGCGCCTTCGGGGCGTGGCCCCAGATCGTTTCCATGTCGAACGCGCCCTGCTCGTTGCGGCGCGCGGCTTCGAGGAACGCTTCGCCCACTTTCATCGGGTAGGCGGTGCCGATCAGCGCGATGCGCTCCACGCGCTCGGGGTAGCGCGCCGCGCACTCCAGCGCCACCAGCGAGCCCATCGAGTGCCCGACCAGGCTCGCCGTCCGTACGTTCGCGGCATCGAGGACGCGCGCCACCCAGCCCGCCATCTCCTCGACCGACGCGAGCGGCGGCCCGTCCGAGCGGCCGTGTCCCGGAAAATCGAGCGCCAGCACGTTGCGGCCGTGATGGCCGAAGTATCGGCTCTGCAGGCCGAACCAGGAATGATCGAGCCCCGCGCCATGCAGGAAGACGACGCTCGGCTTGGCCGGATCGAGCGCGTGGGCGGCCGTGTACGCGAACGCCTTTCTGCCGTCGATTTCGATCTGCATCGTTACGGTGCGGCGCGCCGCGCGGCGGCGAGCGCCCGCTCGAGGTCATCGAGCAGGTCCTGGCAATCTTCCAGGCCGATCGACAGCCGGACAGTACCCGCCGTGATGCCCGCCTTCTTCAGGTCCTCGTCCGACATCCGGTAGTGCGTCGTGGTCGCCGGGTGGATGACCAGCGACTTCGCGTCGCCCACGTTCGCAAGGTGCGAGAAGACGCGCAGGCTCTCGATGAATGCGCGGCCCGCCTCCCGGCCCCCCTTCAGGTTGAACGAAAACACCGCGCCCGCGCCGCGCGGCAGCAGGCGCCGGCAGAGTTCATGATCGGGGTGCCCCGGCAGCTCCGGATAGAGCACAGTCTCGACCATCGCGTGCGCGGCGAGAAACTGCACGACCTTGCGCGTGTTCTCGACGTGGCGCGGCATGCGCAAGTGCAGCGTCTCGACGCCCTGCAGGATCTGAAACGCGGTCATCGGCGCCATGCAAGCGCCGAAATCCCGCAATCCTTCCCTGCGCGCGCGCAGGAGGAACGCGCGCGTTCCCGACTCGTCCTCGAAATCCATGCCATGGAAGCCCGCATAGGGCTCGCTCAGCTGCGCGAACTTGCCGCTTTTTCCCCAGTCGAAGCGGCCCGAATCGACGAGCACGCCGCCGATCGTCGTGCCGTGCCCGCCGAGGAACTTGGTCGCCGAGTGATACAGCAGGTCCGCCCCGAGCGAGAACGGCTTCATCAGGTACGGCGTGGTGAAGGTCGAATCGACGAGCAGCGGGACACCGGCGTCGTGTGCAATCGCGGCGACCGCGGGAATGTCGAGCACATCGAGGCCCGGGTTGCCGAGCGTCTCGCCGAAGAGCAATCGCGTGCTCGCCTGGATCGAGCGTTGCCACGCTTCCAGGTCGCCCGGACGCACGAACGTCGTAGCGATCCCGAAGCGCTTCAACGTGTAGGCAAGCAGGTTGTGCGAGCCGCCATAGAGCGAGCTGGAGGCGACGATGTGGCTGCCCGCGTCCATCAGCGTCGTGATCGCCAGGTGCAGCGCTGCCTGTCCGGAAGCCGTCGCGATCGCGCCCACGCCGCCTTCGAGCGCCGCAATGCGTTCCTCGAGAACGGCTACGGTCGGATTCGAGATGCGCGAGTAGACGTGCCCGGCGCGCTCCATGTTGAAGAGCGACGCGGCGTGCGCGGTATCACGGAATACGTACGAGGTGGTCTGGTAGATCGGCACCGCGCGGCTGCCGGTCGCCGGATCGGGCGACTGACCGGCGTGCAGTGCGAGCGTGTCGAAGCCGGGATACTTGGGACTGCTCAATGCAGGTGTTTGCGGGCTGGGCGTGTGTACGTTTCGAAAGCGCGCTCCGGCTTCTGCGGTTGCGAGGCCTTTTCCTTCCAGTCGCGGTCGAAGAGATCGTTCACCACCGTGATCGCCTCGGCGACGCGCTCCTTGTCGAACTGGCGCGAGAGCAGCGAGGAGACGTCCTCGATCATGCAGCGCCGCTGCGCCTCGTGGATCGCCTGTGCGGTCGGTCCCACGAACAGCAGCCGCGACTCCTGCTCGCCGTTGTCGTGATACAGCGTCATGTCCACCTCGACCGCCTCGTAGCACAGCGGCCCGAGGTTCTCGAGCGCGCTTTCGAGCGCGGCGTGGAAGCTGCGGCCGATCTCTCCGGTCCAGCAGACGAACAGCATCAGCTCCTTGTCGTCGAAGCGCAGGCCGGGTTCTTCGGGTTCGACGCTCTTGGCGTCGGTGAGCGACTCCGCATCGAGGTAGTCGAGCCACGGCGTAAGCGCCTGCTCGATCTGCTTCTTCGACACACCTTCGAGGATCGGGATGTCAGCGTGGACGTGTACTTCCATCCGCATGGCGGTTCCCCGGGGAGAGAGGCGTGCATTTTATCACGCGCGAGAAGCGTTACCGAATGTAAATCGCGTCTACCGGGGCCCGCCGATTCACGTTAAGGGAGAAGCACTTGAGAAGGGGCGCGGAACTAGTGCCCACTTGCGATGCGCAATCGTTCATCGCGAGCGAAAACGCGCTGTGCTTCACTGGCTTCGACACGGGCGAACCGCCCGAGGAGGCAGCGATGAACGTACTGTACAACAGCGAGAACTACTACGTGGTCGAATTCCCCGGCCACTGCGGCGTCGAGCTGGTGGACAAGCACAGAGGCCGCGGTGCGTTCCTCGAAGGGGCGGTAGAGACGAAGTTCCGTGCCTCGATGGCGGACCTGGTCTCGCAGGAGCAAAGCGCAGAATCGGTCGACGAATTCCTCGGCCACTACGATGCGCTGCTCACCAACAAGGTCAGTCTGCACTGAGCGTCTAGAATGACGCCATTGAGATGAATGGCGCCATTCCCCTACCCGACGATAGCGGCCGCGGTTTCGTCAACCTGATCGCCTCGCTCGTCGCCGGCTGCGGCGGCGAGCCGCGACATCCCGAGCTCGATCTGCTGGGCGCTGCCGAGGCGCGAGCGGCGCGCAACGTCGTGCTCGTGATCGTCGACGGGCTTGGCGACAACTATGTGCGCGCGCAGGATCCGCAAGGCGCGCTCGCGCGCCACCGGCGGGGCGCGATCCGCTCGGTCTTTCCTTCTACGACCGCGAGCGCGATCACGACGTCGTTCACCGGTGCGACGCCCTACGAGCACGGCCTGACCGGCTGGTTCACGTATTTCCGCGCCGCGGGCTGCGTCGCCGCGCCGCTGCCGTTCCGGTCGCGGGGCGACAACCTGCCGCTCGCCGCACGCGGCATCTCCGGACCGGATCTCTACAGCGAATCGTCGCTCTTCGATTCGATCGGCGTGCGCGGAATCGTCGTCACCCACCGCTCGATCGTCGACTCGATCTACAACCTCCACTACTGCGGGCGCGCAGAGCGTCACGCCTACGCCGACCTGCAGGGTTTCGTTGCGCAGACCGAAGCCGCGGTGAAATCCGGGCCGGAGCGGAAGTTCATCTACACCTATTGGCCCGAGTTCGACACGCTCGCGCACCGCCACGGCGTGGCGAGCGCCGAGGTGCGGGCGCAATTCGCGCTCGTCGAAGCAGCGTTTGCCGACCTGATCGACCGGCTTGCAGGCACCGACACCCTGGTCGTGGCGACGGCGGACCACGGATTCCTCGATAGCACCGGAGTCTCGTGCCTTACGCTGGAGTCCGCACCCGGGCTCGCCGGAATGCTGCGGTTTCCGCTGTGCGGAGAGCGCCGCGCGGCGTTCTGTCATGTACAGGAAGGGCGCGTCGCCGAATTTGCGTCGCGTGCCCGCGACTGGCTCGGAGACCGGGCCGAAGTCCGCATGAGCGGCGAGCTCGCCGAAGAAGGCTGGTTCGGCTCGGGTCGGGCGCACCCGCGCCTCGCCGAAAGGATCGGCGACGTGACCCTGGTGATGAACGATTGCTATACGATCAAGGACTGGGCACCCGGCGAGCCGGCGCACCTGCATATCGGCAATCACGGCGGGGTCAGCGACGACGAGATGTTGATTCCTCTGATCGTCGCGCGAGCATAGGAGGGCGCATGAAGGCGGAAACGAACGGGATTGGAACGTATTACGAATTGCACGGCAAGGAAGGGCTGCCGTGGCTGGTGCTCAGCCACTCGCTCGCCTGCAGCGTACGCATGTGGGACGAACAAATAGCGGCGTTCAAGGATCGCTATCGGATCCTCGCCTATGACACGCGCGGGCACGGCAGCAGCGACGCGCCCGCCGGGCCGTACACGCTCGAGCTGCTCGCGGACGACCTGAAGGCGCTGCTCTATCGACTCGGCATCGCGCGGGCGCATTACTGCGGGCTTTCCATGGGCGGCATGATCGGCCAGACGTTCGCGCTGAAGCATCCAGGGATGTTCACCAGCCTGACGCTTGCAGATACGACGAGCCGCATGCCGGCAGAGGCCCTGCCGGTCTGGCAGGACCGGATCCGGACCGCCGAGAGCCAGGGCATGCAGCCGCTCGTCGAGCCCACGCTGGCGCGATGGTTCACGGAGCCGTACCGCAAGGCCGAACCGCAAACCATGCAGCGCATCGGGACTCTGATCGGCTCGACGCCGGTGGCCGGATATGTCGGCTGCTGCCAGGCGATCCCGCAGATCAATCTCACGTCGCGATTGAAGGAGATTCGCTGCCCGGTCCTCATCATCGTCGGCGAGGACGATCCAGGGACGCCGGTCGCGATGTCGAAAGAGATCCACGAAAACGCCTCCGGGTCGAAGCTGGTCGTCCTTCCTCAGGCCGCGCATCTTTCGAACATCGAGCAAAGCGAGGGTTTCAACCGCGCACTCGGCGAATTCCTGAAAGCACATTGAAGCCGCGGTGAGCGCGCTCGCGCCGCGGCTCCTGCTGCTGGTGTTCTGCCCGTTCGCCGCGGGCTACTTCCTTTCGTTCTTCTTCCGCAACGTCAACGCGGTCATCTCCAAGGACCTGGCGCGCGAGTTCTCGCTGTCGCCGGCCGAGCTCGGGCTGCTGACATCGACGTATCTGCTGGCGTTCGCGGCGTTCCAGCTGCCGCTCGGCGTGCTGCTCGATCGCTTTGGTCCACGGCGCGTGCTTGCGTGCCTGTATTCGATCGCTGGCGCCGGCGCGCTGCTCTTCGGCCTGGCGCAGGACTTCGCTACACTCTCGATCGGACGCTCGCTGATCGGCCTCGGCGTGTCCGGCGGGCTGATGGGCGCCATCAAGGCGTTCACGCTCTGGTTCCCGCTTTCGCGCCTCGCCACGCTGAACGGCATCTACCTGGCGATCGGCGGAATCGGCGGGCTCTCAGCGACCGCGCCGGTAGAGGCGCTGCTCGGGCCGCTCGGCTGGCGCGCGCTCTTTTACTGCGTCTCCGCGCTCTCCGTGATCGCCGCGGCGCTGATCTTCCTGGTCGTACCCGAGAAGCCGCTTCCTGGCGGCGGCGAAACGCTTGGCGCGCAGATTCGCCGCTTTCGCGAGGTCTTCACGTCCTTCAGCTTCTGGCGGATCGGCCTGCCGCTCGTCGTCTGCCATTCGACCTACCAGGCGCTGCAGGGGTTGTGGCTCGCGCCGTGGCTCTACGACGTCGCCGGCGAGCAGCGCCCTGCGGTCGCGAACTACCTGTTCGCGACCGCGCTCGCGTATACCGCCGGCTCGGCGTTTTTCGGCATGACGAGCGATCGCCTGGTGCGAATGGGGATCTCGCGCATGACCGTCTACAAGGTCGGTCTGTCACTGTCCTTCGCGATGTTTTTGCTGCTCGCCCTCGGCGTCACGCAAGGACTCGCCGTGATCCTCGCGGTATACGGCTTCACTGCGATCTCGGCCGCGCTCGCCTATGCGCTGCTGACGCCGCTCTTCCCGCCCGAGATGACCGGGCGCGTCAA
>Ga0075429_100001572_pt1 | contig 18755 bp, 10 predicted proteins | sample RhiMetdeltSRZDD3_FD_75295 | JGI IMG/M metagenome (GOLD analysis project Ga0075429, IMG submission 75295) | Populus rhizosphere microbial communities from Tennessee, USA - Rhizosphere MetaG P. deltoides SRZDD3 | ecosystem: Host-associated > Plants > Roots > Rhizosphere > Soil | place: USA... | reverse complement strand
TACGCGGATACCGAGACCGCCATCGCCGCGATCAACAAGATCGGCCTGGACCACTATCTCCTGAAGCCCTGGGAGCCGCCCAGTGTGCGGCTGTATCCGGTGCTCGAGGATCTGCTGTCGGAATGGTTCGCGCGCTCGCGTCCGGCGTTCGACGGGATTCGCGTGGCGGGGCATTCGCTGTCGCCCGCGAGCTTCGAGGTGAAGGACTTCCTCGCGGCCAACCAGGTGCCGTATCAGTGGCTCGACATGGAGGACGACGCCACGGTGCGCGAGCTGTTGTCGGGAGCCAGCGGCGGCGCACCTCGCACGCCGCTCGTGTTCTTCGCCGACGGAACGGTGCTCGTGCAGCCGACGACGCGCGAGCTCGCGGAGAAAGTCGGGCTTCAGACACGTGCGCAGAAACCGTTCTATGACCTCATCGTGATCGGCGGCGGACCCGCCGGTCTCGCGAGCGCGGTGTACGGTGCGTCGGAGGGATTGCGCACGATCCTCGTCGAGCGAAGCGCTCCGGGTGGCCAGGCGGGGACGAGCTCGAGAATCGAGAACTACCTGGGATTTCCCTCCGGCATCACGGGCGCCGACCTCGCGCTGCGTGCGGCGACGCAGGCGCGGCGGTTCGGTGCGGAGATCATCACAGCGCAGGAAGCGGTGGAGATCAGGCGTGAGGATCCCTATCGCAGGGTGATTCTCTCCGACGGGTCGGAGCTGAACGGCTATGCCATTCTCATCTCTCCGGGGATGGAAGTGCGCCGCCTCGAGGCCGACGGCGTCGATGCCTTGTTAGGCGCCGGTGTCTACTATGGCGCGGCGCTCACCGAGGCGGCGACCTATCGCGGCCTGGATGTGATCGTCGTCGGGGGAGCGAACTCCGCGGGGCAGGGCGCGATGTTCTTCTCGCGGCACGCGCGGAAGGTCACGATGCTCGTGCGCGGGCCGGATCTCACCGCGAGCATGTCGAGCTATCTCGTGGACCGCATTGCCGAGACGCCGAACATCGAGGTGCTCGCGAACTCGAGCGTCGTGTCGGCACGTGGTGATGGGCGACTCGAAGTCGTCACGGTCCTCGAGGGCGTTACCGGAGCGCGTCGCGAGATCGCTGCCGCGGCAATGTTCATCTTCATCGGTGCCGCGCCGCGCACGAGCTTCTGCGCGGACCTCGTCATGCGCGATCCACAGGGGTTCGTGTTCACCGGCCCTGAGCTCATGAACGGGGGCAATCGGCCTGCCGGGTGGACCGTTCCGCGCGACCCGTTCCTGTTCGAGACCAACGTTCCCGGAATCTTCTGCGCCGGCGATGCGCGCCACGGATCGGGCAAGCGAGTCGCGGCCGCCGTCGGCGAAGGCTCGGCGACGGTGAGCATGATCCACCAGTACCTGCAGACGGTGTGAACCGATGAGCGACGCGTCGCCGCACACGCGGCAAGGCGAAGACGGACGCGGTGATCTGCTAAAGCGTCTCGAGGCGCATCGCGCGATCGGAAAGTCGCCGCGCGCCGAGCTCGAATGGCTCATTGCGCACGGCACCCTCCAGCGTCTCTCGCCAGGCGAGATGATCGCGCGCAAGGGCGAGCCCGTCGACGCGCTCTACGTGATTCTCGAGGGCCGCGTCTCGCACCTGACGGACCAGGGTGGAAGCTGGCGCAAGGTCGTGAGCTGGGGCGAAGGCGACATCGCGGGCCATCTGCCGTACTCCCGCATGGGCAACGCGCCGGGTAATACGGTGGTGGACGAGCCGTCGGAGCTCCTGCGTATCGAGCGCGCGCACCTGTCGTCGATTCCGGTGGAGTGTCCTAACGTGACCGCGGCGCTCGTGCACGTCATGGTGGACCGGGCGAGGGCGTTCAAGTCGAGCGATCTGCAGGTCGAAAAGATGGCATCGCTCGGTAAGCTCGCGGCGGGGTTGGCCCATGAGCTGAACAATCCGGCGTCGGCCGCGGCGCGGAGCGCTCAGCTCGTGTCACAGGCGCTCATCGAATCGGACGATGCCGCCCGCGAGCTCGGTGCGGCAGGCCTCGTCCCCGCCGAGCTGGCGCTCATCGAGCGCATGCGCGCGGCCTGTCTGGCCGGATCCGCGACGACGGTGCTGACACCGCTCGAGCGTGCCGATCGCGAGGAGGCGTTCGACGACTGGCTCCTCGACCACGGCGTGGACGATGCCCTCGCGGCACCGCTGGCCGAGACGGACGTGACGCTCGAGCAGCTGGATGAGATGGCGCGGGTGATTACGGGCGCGAAGCTTCATGTGGCGCTGCGCTGGGTTGCCGCTGGATGTACGGTGCGCGGTCTCGCGCACGAGATCGAGCGTGCGGCGTCGCGTGTCCACGCGCTGGTGAGCGCGGTGAAGGGCTTCACCTACATGGATCACGCGGCGTCGCCCGAGGCCGTGGACGTCGCCAGGGGGCTCACCGACACGCTTGCGGTGATGGCGGGCAAGGCGCGTGGGAAATCCGTGTCGTTGATCGTCGATGTGCCGCTCGATCTGCCGGCGGTGCGCGGCTTCGGTGGAGAGCTGAACCAGATCTGGGCGAACCTCGTCGACAACGCGCTGGACGCGGTGAACGTGGGCGGTCGGGTGACGGTGTCGGGCCGCGCGGAGAACGGTAAGGTGGTGGTTCGGGTTGCCGACAACGGCGCGGGCATTCCGCCGGACGTGAAGAGTCGGATCTTCGATCCGTTCTTCACGACGAAGCCGGTCGGGAAGGGGACGGGGCTCGGGCTGGATATCGTGAGGCGTCTCGTGGACACGAACAACGGGCTCATCGATGTGGAGTCGGAGCCCGGTCGCACGGTTTTTCGCGTAGAGCTGCCGACCGCGACCTGACCGGCCGACGACGTCTTACCGCGAAAACGCGAAGACACGAACGAGAAACAAAGATGGACGATTCAGAACCTGGATCGACCCGGGCATCGGCGTGTCGTCCCAAAGCCGACGCAGATCTCGCTGATCGCGCAGATCTCGCAGAGGGACTCCGTGAACGAGAGACTCTTCGAGACTTTTCCGACCAGCGTTTCGAGGTGCCCAGGCACTTGATCCGGAGTGTCCGCGGCCCGAACGTGGTGCATGACTACTCGTCGAAGATTCGTGTCGTCGATCGTCGGCGCTGGCGTGTCGCTCCCCGTCATGCGCGAATCGGCATTCCGCCGCCTCATCGAGGCCGAGCCGATCGCGACGGGACGCGCGCCGCTGTCGGTCGCGGAGGACGAGACATACTGGCGTGAGATCCAGCGCGCGTTCGACCTGGATCGCACGATGACCAACCTGAACAACGGCGGCTGCAGTCCCACGCCGACGCACGTGCTCGAGCAGATGATTCGGGATCTCCGGTTCTCGAACGAGCTGCCGGTGGAGCACATGTGGCGCGTGCTCGAGCCGCGGATCGAGTCGGTGCGTCGCGACCTCGCGAAGGACTTCGGCTGCGATCCGGAGGAGCTCGCGATCACGCGCAACGCGTCGGAGGCGAACGAGACGATGATCTTCGGCCTCGACCTCGAGCGCGGCGACGAGGTCGTGTTCACGACGCAGAACTACCCGCGCATGCAGAACGCGTGGCGGCAGCGCGCGCGGCGCGACGGAGTGGTGCTCAAGCCGGTGAAGATCGAGACGCCGGTGAAGAGCACGAAGTCGTACGTCGATCAGATCGCGGCGGCGATCACACCGCGCACGCGGGTGATCGAGGTAATGCACATCAGCTTTCAGACGGGATACATCGCGCCCGTGCGCGAGATCATCGATCTGGCGAAGCCGAAGGGCATTCAGGTGTTCGTCGACGGTGCGCATGCCTTCGCGCACTTTCCGTTCACGCGCGACGATCTCGCGTGCGACTACTACGGCACGAGCCTCCACAAGTGGCTGCACGCGCCGATCGGCACCGGGTTTCTCTACGTTCGGCGCGACAAGATCAAGGGGCTCTGGCCACTCATGGCGGGGTCGATCGAGCAGGAGAACAACATCCGGAAGTACGAGGAGATCGGCACGCACCCGGCGGCGAACCACAACGCGATCGCGGTGGCGATCGCGTTCAACCGCGGCATCGGAATGGAGCGCAAGATCGCTCGCCTCCGCTATCTGCGGGATCGCTGGGCGAAGCAGCTCCTCGCGGCGAGCGACCGCGTGCGGATGTTCACGCCGATCGGCCCGAACGAGAGCGGCGCGATCGGCGTCTTCGGCGTCGAGGGGATGGACATGGCGAAGCTCGGCGGCTGGCTCCACTCGACGTACCACATCGTGACGACGCCGATGGTGACGGACGAGTTCAAGGGTATGCGGATCACGCCTAACGTCTACACGACCGTGGACGAAGTGGACCTCTTCGCCGACCGGGTCACGCACGCGATCAGGACAGGAGTCGCGTGACTCCGTCTGGACAGCACGCGCTGTCTACGGTGAACACCAACAGCGCTGTTTACTGTCAACACCAACAGCACTGTTTACTGTGAACACCAACAGCGCTGTTTACTGTGAACTGGAACTGGTTGCTGCAGGGTGCACGGCAACGGCCTCGGGCAGGCAATGAGCTGGCAAGCGCAGGGATCTTTCGCGGGATCCGACATCGCGCGACGCAAGCCGAATCCGACCCGAATTGATATCACCCTGAAGCAACCAGTTCCAGCTCACAGCAAACAGCGCTGTTGCTGTCAGGTTAGCTGACCATAACAGCGTCGTTGCGCCGATCACGGGGAGCGCGAGCGCCACGTCGAGCTTGCCGAGGCGGTTGTAGAGGAGATCCTGGACGTTTGCGGCCGACGCAGCGATCGCGACCACGCCGATGAGGAACGCGAGCGAGAGGCCGACGACGAGCATCCGACCCGGGACCGGCGACGGGCGTCGCTGCTTCGGCGTTATCCGACGCACGTCGGTGTGGCGACCGGCTGCGTCGGACCGGTGGGACGCGGCGGTACCTGGAGGGCACCGAGGGGCCTAACGAGCGCGAGGGGCAACAGCCCCAGGAGCAGCACGCAGGTCAGCACGGATCCCTCCAGAGAAAGTGAAGTCGTCGCCGAGACGAACGGGATGGCATGGGCTCGAGGTCTCCGCAACGTGCGCGTGCCGCTCATTTCGGCTTCTCTCGATACACGACGAGCGCCTTGTCTCCAATCACCAGTGGCTCGGAGCGGTTGCGACGCGCGTCCGTGACGGTAACCGTCATCGTGCCGTTCGCGGCGACGTCGAAGCGTACGCCATACGGGTTCTGGCCGCGCGGGGCGGGGGGGACCTCCATCCGAACCACACCTAACGACACACACTCGTCCGCGCGCTTCGCATCGTCGCGCCCCTGCAGGACCTCGACCACGATCTCCGTCTGGTCGTCGCGCGTCGTCGTCACCTTGAGCTCCTGGCTCTGGTGCGGCACGGTCACGTTACCGTCCACGAGCTTCCTGAACGAATCGTCGTCGAGTCTGATGCCGAGCGCGAGCGCGATCGTGTTCGTCAGCGCATGCTGCTCGAACTTCGCCTTGCCCATGCTCAGCATGTGCGCATAGACGGCGGCGCCGAGGGCGATCGCGGTCTGCGGGCGGTCGCTCACTCGTGGCTTCTTGCCGGTGAAGAGCTCGACGCTCCGCTGAATCCCGGGCATCTGCGTCTGGCCGCCGACGAGCACGACCTCGTGTACCTCGGTCCAGTCGAGTCCCGCGATCTGCCTGACGGCGCGCTCGGTGATGGTTCGCGCGCGGTCGAGGGTCGGCAGGGCGCAGGCTTCCAGGCGCTCGCGGGACACGTCGATCGTCACGTCGAACGGCGCGAGCGAGCCAAGGTCGAGCTGGTGCAGCGCGACCGTCGTCGTCGTGGCCGTCGTGAGCTGCTGCTTCGCACGCTCCGCGGCGAGGCGTAACCGGGAGCGAGTGAGCACGTCGTCCGGCCGAATGTCCTGGCCGGTCCGTTCCTGGATCTCGCGCTCGAGCGCTCGCGCAACCGCAGTATCGATGTCATCGCCGCCGAGCTGTGTGTTCCCATCGATGATGCGGGTGAAGAACTGGTAGCCGCGATCGTCGCGCGACACGTCGAGCAGTGAGACGTCGAACGTGCCGCCGCCCATGTCGTAGACGAGGATCGTCCGCTCCACCGGACCGAGGAGGTCGTCGCCGTGCGCGAGCGCGGCCGCGGTCGGCTCGTGGAGGATCGCCTCGACCTCCAGGCCAGCGATCGCTCCGGCGAGCTGCGTCGCGCGACGCTGCCGCATATCGAAGTAGGCTGGCACGGTGATCACCGCGTGCCTGACCTCCTCGATCGGAAGGCCCAACGCGCTCGCCGCCGTGCGCCTCAGCTGCGCCAGCACTTTCGCCGAGATCTCGGGGACATCGAGCGAATGGTGGATGGCCCCATCCTGCCCGAACCGAACGACCACGTCACGCAGGAGCTCGTCGTCGTTCCCGCCGGCGAGGGCGTACGTGACGTCCGCGCGCCCGGCCGCGACCGCCCGATCGGAGAACGGCCGGCCGATGAAGCGCTTTACCGAGTACGCGACGTCCCACGGCCGCTCTTCGAGCACCGCTTTCGCCGGCTTGCCGACGATCCAGTCTTTCGCGTCGCGGTCCCATGCGACGATCGACGGGATCGTATCATCGCCATTCTCGTCGCGCAGCATCACCGGCCGACCCTCGGCGTCGCTCCACACCGCGACCCCGGATTTCGTCGTGCCGAGATCGATGCCAATGATCAGCTTGCCCTTGAGGTCATCGCGAAGCGGGTTGGTCATCGTCGCTGGTTCGGTGACTCTCGCGCTCAGCGCCGCAACACATGGCGGGCGATACCGCCACGCGACACGACCCAGAGAACGCCGTCGGTCTCGATGATGGCAGTCACGACGTTGCCGCACACCCCGGAATCGAATCGGTCGAATACCTCGACGGCGGCACCGTCGTCAAGCGCGCAACGCGCAACGCGGCCGCCACACGCGACCCAGACGGTGTCAACGACATCGGCTGTGTTCGCGAGCGAGGTGACGGTCCCTGTCCACCTGACCCCCGCGTGACGCAGCTCGAGCTTGCGCCAAGCGCGTGCGTCGAGCCACCAGAACGCGCCGCTCGTTCCAGCCGCGAGGGAGAAGCCGACCGTTGCGAGCGCCGTAACCGGCGAGACGCCGAGCGCGGGCTCGAGCGCCCACTCGCTCGACACACGGTCGTATTGATACAAACCGCGATCCGTGGCGGCGTACCAGGCGCCGCCCGGGGCTTGCGCGACGATGCGCGCATCCGCCGGCACGCCTGACGCCTCCAGCTCGAGCCGATCGCCGAGGCGCCACACCGCGTTCCCGATCCACGCGAACGGCCGCGAGTCGTATCCGCGCACGAGCATCCGCGGCAGGCCACTCGGCGCTGCAACTGGCTCGCTCAGGCGACCGGGCATCACCACGCGCGACATTCCCGATGGCCAGCCAAGCAGCCAGATCGAGCTCTCGCGGTAGGCCGTATTCGCCAGGATGATGCTCCGCACGTCTCCCGGTTCTGCGTCGAACGACCACGTGCCGCTGGCCTCACCGACGAACACCCCACCGGCCGTGCCGATCCACACTCGGCCCGCGTCGTCCGCCGCCGCGCAGCGTCCGAGGTTGCTGAGCCGATCCTCGTCGTGCGCCGGCAGCACGCCGACGTCCGATGGCGATTCGCCGGTGACGCGGAGACCCGACACGAGGTCATCGGTGCCGATCCAGAGATAGTCCTCGGCAGGTCCGGCGACCGCGATCGCACGTGGTGTGGGAAGATGCTCAGGCGCGGGCGGGAGCGCGCGCCACACGCCGTCCTCGATGCGCGCGATCCTAGACCGCGTGAGCACCCAGATGCCCGTGCGCGACGGAGCGAGACCGACCACCACGGCGTCGCCGTCGTCCGGGGCGCTGCGCCTGTCGTTCATGACGACGCCGTTAGGCGTGCCGACCACCACCGTGCCGTCCCGAGCTCGCGCGAGCGCGGTGCATTCGGAGATGACGTCGGCGCCGACGCGGCTGACCGGCACGCGCGCCGACACAGAAAAGAGTCCCGACGGCGACCCGACCAACACACCGTCAGCATCGCCGAGGAGGGCCGTCGCGCCGGCACACGACGCGTCACCTCGCACGAGCTCCACTGGCCTCGCACCGCGCTCGACGAGCACGATCGCGTCGGGCGTGGCGACCCACATGCGACCGCCGCGAGCCGCCGCGATGGCCAGGATGCTGTCGTCCCGCAGGTGCTCGTAGGGATGCCATCGTCCGCCGTCGAACCGCGAGAGGCCCCCCTCGGCATGGCCGACCCACGGGCAGTCGTCGTCGCCGACGGCAATGCACGACGGCGTTCCCGCCAACCCGTGCTCGCTGCTGTAACGGCGGTAGACGTATTCGTCGGTGCGATTCCAGGCGAGCACGCCACCCCAGGTCGCGATCCAGACGATGCGTGACTCCGGGGCGACCGCGATCGCTCGGACCGCGCGGTGCGAGACGAACGTCGTCCAATGCGGGAACGCCGGCTCGGGCTCGAGCACCGCGCGCTCCGGGTAGACCGCGATCGTCGCGCGATACTCCGCGATCGCCCCGTGCGCGCGGTCGGCGCCCGGGCGAAGCGGATCCGTCACAGGCCGAGTGCCTCGCGAAGCGCAGCGACTTCCGCCGAGAGCGCCTCGATCTCGTTTGCCTTCTGCGCGCGCGACGCCTCGATGAACCGATCCCACTGGGCGCGTCCGGTGTCGCTCAGCTGCGCGTTCGACCATCGCTCCCAGATAGCGAGCACGTTGCGGTACCGCGTCTCGGTGGTGGCAATCTCGGCGCGCAAGTGGTCGAGGTAGGTGGCGAGCACGTCGCCCCATTCCTTCATGCGTGCGACATGATGCTCGGGTGACTCGCCGGGGATGCGCGACTCGTAGAGCCGCCACTCCAGGAGCGCGAGCGCCTCGCCTAACGGGCGGGCGGCGTCGTCGGCAATGCTGTTGACCTGGGCGACAACCTCCGGAGCGAGCGACCAGGCGAACTGCCAGCGACTCACGAGCTTCTTGAGTGTGCGCCGATCGGCGGTCTGCAGGCGGGGCGGGCGCTCCGGCGCAGCCTCGGTCGGAAGCCCCGCTGCGGACGCGGTTCTTCCGCTCGCGCGCTGTGGCGGCGGAGCTGTGGCCTCGACCTGTGCCGAACGCACGCGGCGCCGTCGCTGCTCGTCCAACAGGGCATCCCGGTCTCGTTTGCGGTCCGCGATCTCGCGTGTCTCCCGGTCGAGCAGAGCGTCGTATGCCATGCGCGCATCGTCCACTGTCCTGAGGGCCAGCGCCCGCGCCTGGAGCGTGGCCAGGTCGTCGTATACGACACGCGTCTCGGCGAGCAACCGCGCGAGGTCGACCTCGACGGCGCCACCGGTCATCGGCCACCGAACGCGACGTACGCGCCGGGAGACGCGTAGAGGATGTAGCCGAGGCCGAGCGGGTTGCGATGGACTTCCATGAAATAGCGGCGCGTGGCGAGAAGCGCACCCGCCAGCGATCCCTGCACCGGCCGCCCTGCGTAGCTCGCGGCTGAGTCGCCGAACAGGAAGTCGTAGTACTTGAGCGCGAACGCGTGTGCGAAGTAGTCGGGCACGGGACATACTGCGCTCAGCACCGCAAGCGCGCCGCGGTCGTTGATCCACGATGTTGCGAACGGCGGCGGCTGGAACGGCTGAACGTCCTTGACGATACGGCACGCGTTGAGGAACACGAGCGGCCCCGGCATCGACGCGCTCGTGATCTTGATGCGGAGGTCCGCCATCATCGCGCCAACGTCGAGCACCAGCAGCTCGCCGCCGACTTTCATCTTGAGCTCGGTCCGCGACGCGGCTCCGGTGCTGGGCTCCGAATGACACGCGAAGTGCAGCAGGTCGAAATCGGTGTCGGTGCTTCGCAGCATCTCCACGACCTTGTCGTGCTTCCACTGATCCGCGTCGTCAGGCGCGCCCGCGCCGCCATACAGATACTCCTCGAGCCAGTCGTCGGCGTGCTCGCTCAGCCACGCGTCGGCCTGCTCGTCGGTGAGGCTTGCCGCAAGGAGACTCTCGCGCACGAAGCGCTTGAAGTAATCCACGACCGAGTGACAGCGCTCGGCCTGGCGCAGGCGCTCGGCGACGGCGTCGATCTCACGGGCGGCGAACGGCAACTCCTCGTGGATGCCGACGAACAGGCTGCGGCGCAGCGAGAGGCGATGTGTGCGCGACGAAAATACCCAGTGCGAGATCGGTACCCGGAATCCCCAGAACGACTCCCACTTCACCTCGCCGAGCGTGCCACCCTCGTACATGAGGTCCCAGAGGACGTGCGGCGTGTTCTCCTTCTCCTGGAACGTGAGCGGCGGCTCGGTGCCTCGGCCGGAAAGGAATTCATGTGCCTTGAACGCGTCGACGCACTGGTCGGTGAGTCGCGCTCGGAGCGCTGCGCCGACGCGTCGCAGCGACTTGAGCAGCGTCCGGCTGACGGTCTCGTCGATGGTCAGCGATGGATCGAGGTCGGCGGCCGTCGGGTCCGCGACGCGCGTGCGAACGTGGCGCTCCTGCTCCGCGACCTGGCGGCTCACGTTCGCGAGCGGCTCGGCCAGGGTGCCACTTTCCTTCGATGCTTCCTCGGCGTTGTCGAACAGCTTGTCGACGGGCGTCGAGTTCATCAGGTTCAGGGCGCCAAGTTGCCTGACGACGAGCCCTTCGGTATCGCGCGCGTCGCTCTGCACGACGCCGACGTGTGTAGCGAGACCGGGATGTGTCATCAGGGCAATTTCACTGCGAGGTCGTGGGCGGAGCGTGCCTCGCGCTCCGCGTCGGCGGCCACGACTTCGAGCGTGATGACGCTCGATCGGAGCTCCCGGTCGCCGCGCGTGAACTGCACGAACCACTTGTACGTGCCTGCTTCGTTAGGCATCGAGAGTACGACAGGGCGGTAATAGTCGTCGTCCGAGTCCGCGTCAGTGCCGCTGACGCCGACCAGTTCGAAGGTCATTGGGTTACCGCCGTCGAGCGGCGCGACCAGCACGTGCACGTCCTCGCCACGCAGCCGGGCGGTGCGCATGTGTCGCCGGCCATTGTACCACGCGGGAAGCTCCCCCCGGAAGCTGGCGCGGAAGACATAGTCGCGGCCGGCGATGAACGGCTCGTCGGCGGCGAGCCCCATCGGCTCGAAGAGCGTGAAGCCTTCGGCGTCCTCCACCGGATACGGCTCGCACGACGGGTGACCGAAGTAGCTGTACGCGAGCCAGTCGGCGCGGTCGGGGTGGGCGGCGTGTAACGCCTCACGCGCTTCCCACACGGCGAGGCCGAGCGAACGGTCGGCGCGCACGGCGTCGTAGAAGGCTCGATAGAAGATGCGGTCAGACGATGGCGCGGTCGTCCACCGTGGACCGACAACGGCGCTCGATCGAGCGAGCAGAAACGGCACGACCCAGGCAGGCTCGATGTTCGTATACCGACGCACCGACGGCATGCCGCGGTCGAGCGTCGCATCCACGAGACTGAGCGAGACGATAGGGCGGCGCAGCGTGAAGTCGAGTCGTCGCTCGCCGGCGAGCGGGTCAGGCGCACTCTGTGCTGACGTCGCGCCCACCTCGGCAATACGCCCCGCTTCGGTGGCATCAGTGAAACGGAGGAGGTGGACACCGAAGTACGGTGACCCGCGCCGCAGGACGTCGAGGCCGAGGTGTCGGTCGGCCTCGCTCGCGAGATCGGCGCCTATGGCGTCGCGCCACCGGACGTGCGCGTCGGCATGCTGGCCATAGTGAACGAGGCCGAGCGGACCGACAGGCGCATCGTTGGGCATCTCGAACCCACGGCGGCTGATCCAGTGTGCGACCGCGAACCGCGAGGCCAGCGGCTCGTCGTACCAGTGCGCGGCGTCCGAGGTAAAGCCGTGCGGGCAGACGAGCTCCCACGGCAGCACGGCTGCCTCGTCCGAGACGACCAGCCAGGAGAGCGGGCGGTCGCTGCGCGCCGGGAGCGCGAGGAGTCGCGCAAACACGGACCGGATCTCGTGCCCGGGTGGCACGAGGACGTCGTAGAGCATCCCGCCGAAGGCGAGCAGGGCGTCGCGCGCATCGCGAGGGGCGGAGCCGTCGAGGTCGCCCGCGGCGCTGGCCGCCGCGACGCGGATGGCCGCCGCATCGTCGGCATCGAGCGGGAGGACCGGTTCGATGCGCCGGCGGTCCAGGCCTAACGCTGCGCAGGTGAGGTGAACGCGAAGGCGCTCGGTCCGCGCGGTGGGCTCGGTAGCGACATAGAGAACGACGTCCGGCTGCGGCGACGGAATCGTGCGGCGGTCGATGAGCTCGGGAATATCGGGCAGGAGGATCGGCGGCTCGACCGCGACGGTGCAGGTGACCACCGCCTCGTTCGCGGCGGTGCGTGCCCCACGCGCATTGGCCGTGACGCGGATCGTATGCGTGCCGCTGGTGAGCGCGAGCAGGCGGAGCGGCAGCGACGGGGCGGCGATGTTCCCATCGTCGAGCACGACCGTCTGCTGGCTGCTGCCGTCGAGGTGGAACGCAGCGGTCGAGTCGACATAGACTGTGAGCTCGAAGGCAGAGAAGGGAATGTCGAGCGGCGTCGCGTTCGGCTGCTCGTCACGCGAAAAGAAAACTCCGAGCGAGACGGTGCTGCCGACGAGCGGGGTGCCGAGCGACGTCTGTCGCAGCGAGAGGTACCAGCGTGCGGCGCTGGCAGCATTCTTCGCGGTGGCCGGCAGCCGCAGGGTGCCGAGCGCTGCCTGGTACGCAGTTGCTGTCTGCTCGTCGCGAACGACGATCCGGATGTGCTCGATGGAGCTGCCGTATGTGAGCTGCCTGACGAGCGCGGGAAGAACGGAGCTCGCAATCGCGACGGCGGGAATACCCGCCGCGCCACTGCCCAGCGCCGGCAGTGCGATCCGCCGCACACTCGGCAACGCCTCGGCCGCGCGCAGCGCGCCCAACGCCCCGACAGCAACGCTTTCGACCGTGTGCCCGCGGCGGTGGTCCTGGGTGCAGGCGTGGATGACGTAGCGCGCCGGGATGCGACCGCCGGTCAGCGTGAGCCGAGACTCGCCGGCGACGAGCGAGTCGTGCCGCTCGAGCGAGGCGACCATCGTGTTGCCGATGCGGTCGAAGAGCTGGAAGCCGATTTCGCCGGTGTCGGTCGCGCGCGTGCCGATCGGGTTGACGATCGCGTCGACGTCGGCTTCGAGAAGGTCGCCGGTCACGATCTCGATCCGCTCGAGCGCCTCCGACTGCGAGAGGCGCGGTACGGCGCCGAGCGGATACTCGATGAGGAGCTGTGACGCGGCGAGGACGTCGTGGACGAGCTGTGCGGTCACGCGGCTGGTCATCACGATGTCGTCGGACGCGACCAGGAGCGCGGTGACGTCGATCGTGGGTCGGCTCGCGAGCTCGGGCGGCAGGTCCTCGGGTCCGTCGAGAACGAGGGTACAGAGCGTCGACACGGGTGGCTCGATGCCGCGTCCACCGAAGTGGGCCATGCGCCGGTCATCGATCGCGACCGCTTCGCGCATCAGCGCACGCCACTCGTCGTCAGCCATCTCGCTCGACCAGACCAGCACGATGTACGCGCTCTGCCGCATGACGCCGACGGTCTGCTCGAACGAGGCGAGCCCTCGCTCGTGAACGTAGAGGGGCTCGCCGCGCCAGCGCTGGAGCTGGACGCCGAGCGTGCCGCCGATTCTCACGACGCGGTTGCGCTCGAGGGTCGCGTCGAAGAAACAGGCGTTGAGGAACGGCGTCGGCGCGCCGGTCGCGGGGGCGAGCGCGCGCACGGCGGGGTCGACGTCATTCCGGAGCGCGTCGAGCACGAGATCCACGTCCCGCGAGACGTTGGCCTTCGCGTGCCACGCGACGCTGCGCACGGCGCTCCCACGATCGATCGGGTCCTCGATCGAGCGGGCAATGCCTAACAGCTCGATCGCCGCGGCAGACCCCAGGACCGGCGCGAGTAGCGAGAGCGCTGCGTCGCGTTGCGCGGGCGGCCCATGCCTAACGGCGGAGGCTGCCACGTCCATGCTGATCGACGAGAGCGACACCGTGTCGGTCGACACCAGAACCGGGGAAGAAAGGCGTACGGGCGGCGCGAAGTCGTATGCGCTCATCACCCGCGCGCGCGAGCTCGGGGCCGCCGCCGGCCTGAACGCACGCAGCACCCGCGTCACCGCGACGATGCGAACGGGTTCCACGGCGTCCGTGAGGAAAACGACGTCGCCTTTCTGCATAACGACCCGAACCAATGCACGCCCCTCGCTGCTCGAAGGGCTCGACGAAAGCACTGACGTCGAGTCCTCGGGCGAGATGACCCACCGCTGCGGCGGATCGGATTCGTCGCTTACCTCGACGAGTTGCGGCTGTGGGACGCCCCGGACGCGTTCCTGTCTGGACGCGCGGGCCCGCGGCTCCCTGAGCCGCTCGATGAGCCTTTGCACGCTCCCATGCCGTGCCGTTCGGGCGTCGATGAGGTCGAACGGCTCGGATTCGATAAAGACGCCTTTCCCCTCGGCGTCGCGGATCTGTCGGTAGGGTCCCGGGACGCGCCCACCCTCGATCGCGACGACGACGAGCTGGTCGCGGCCGACCAACGGCGGTTGTGAGCCGAGGGCCAACCGCAGCACGTCATCGAAGTCGGCATCACCCGACGAGCCGCGGCTGTCGAGGAGAAGCGTCTTCCGCGACCGGCGAATGCCGCGTTCGATCTGGACGACCCGTGCCACCGGGGATGTCTCGAGCGGCGCGGACACCGCAACGCGAAGGCCGGCGCTTTGGAGCGCAGGGAGCAGCTCGCTCTGCACGAACCCGGCGCGCGAGCTCTGGAGCGAGTGCACGACATGGACATCGTACACGAAGCCATCGGCGTCCGCCGCGCTCGGTACCGACGGCGCGATTGGGCGCTTCGCGATCGGGAATCCGATCTCGCCCCACCGCATGCCGATGGTTGGATGCTGCTTGCCATACCTGACGACTTCCGCGTGAGCGAACTCGAAGACATCGAATACGCTGAGGTCGTCGCTGCCCGACACGGCGCCGCCGTCCAGGGCACGCAGGATCGCTCTGGTGAAGTCGCCGCCGCTCGAGCCGTTGCTTCCGGTGTAGGCATCTTCGGCAGGAAGCGTTGCGGACAAGAGAATGCGACCGACGTGCACGGCCATGCCGGCGCACCCGCCCGACGTGTCGAAGATCACGACCACGCGTTGCGAGCGGAGACGGTCGAGCAGCGCGTCCAGCTCACCGGCGCCCAGCCCGTTCACGTCGGACGACAGTTCGTCATCCGCCAGGAAGATCCTGGTGGCACCATCATCATCGACCGATGCGCGCCCACTGAACCACACGAGCACCGTCGATTCGGCGTCGCACTTCTCGGCGAGTCGAGCGAACGCGGCGAGAACGGCTTCGCGCGTGGCGTCGCGGTCCGTGAGCACACCGACGTTCGCCGGGAGGTACCCAGCCCCATCCAGCCTCGAGAGCGCGGTCGCCAGCGCTCGCGCGTCGTCGGCGCAGCCGTACAGCCGCGGGATCGTGACGTAGTCATCGATCCCGATCAGCAGAGCGTATGCGTTGGGCATGCGCACGGGTTCGGGTGCCTCGACGAGCACGAAGCCACCCTGATCCTCGAACCGCGGCAACTGCTCGAGCTCCGGCAGTGACATCCGAAGCCGCGGCAGAACCCATTGCCGAACGGATGCCGCGGTAATGGCGCCGGCGGCGTCCCGCGCGTTGGAAAACGCCCCGAGAATGACGCCGGTGACGCCGAGCCGAGCGACAGTGTCGGGGGTCGGGCCGGAGCTTCTCGGCGCCATCTCTCGCGTCGTCGCCGATACGATCGTGAACGCCGGCGCTCGCTCATCGGTTGGCGTCGGCACGATGTGCGGAAATACCGGATCGCGCGCTGTGCTCGCGTCCAATGCGGGATCGATGAGGACATCGGCAATCCCGACCACCTGCTCGAAGATGTGGCGGCTCCGGAGGTATCCCACAAACCGCTCGAACGATGCGTCGAGGACGCGCGGCTCGAGCGACGGCCCGCGCGCCACGAGCCGGGTCTCGTTCTCGATTTGGACGCCCGAACCAGTCAGGTAGAGGTAGCACCGTCGCCCCGCGATTCCGCCCGACGTGAGCCGGGCGTCGAGATCGGGAATGAGGTCGTAGAGCATGTGCCGGAGCGATGCGGCGCCGATCTCGTGATCGCGACCGATCAACGCGTGCACGTGATTGCGGGGAAGCCGTCCCCCCGTCGGCGCGATGAGCCAGTCCACCATCGCGCGCGCGCGATCCTCGGCGCCCGAACCCGCGAGCCCGCTCCCCCGGCCGACGACCGCAAGCACGAGCGCGTAGTCGTCGGCCCCGGGTCGGAGCGCGTGGAGTCGGCGGGCCGTGGCCATCGTCAGGCAGTGAGGGCGTTAGGCATCGTCAGGACACGGGAGCGCGTTTACAAGCCAGAGAGAGCCGCCTCCCAGAAGATGTGTGCCACCTCGGGGTGTGCGATGTCGCTGTGCGCCCCGGACGCGCCGTCCATGGCCTTGATCACGCGGCTCGCCTCGACGTTGTAGATGACGCCACCCTTGAAGCCATACGCCGACGTCGGCGGCTTGATCGGAAGGTCCTGGGGTGGGGCGGTGCCCTGGATCCCGAACGAGCCGACGCCGCCGTACTTCGGAAAGGTCGTGTCCACGAGCACGAACTGCCGCTTCAGCTTCGCGCCCTTCGGATAATATCGCCCCACCGCCGTGTCGAACTTCGACCGCGTCGTGACGATGGGTCCCCTCACGAGTCGCTTCTGCACGATCGGATGGAAGTAACCGCTCGTCCCCTGCGCGTACGGGATGTCCGGGGCGTACGCCCAGAGCGACAAGGCTCCCTGTACGAGGAAGAGGGAGTCGACGGGACGCGGCAACGGCTTGCTCGACAGTCCGCCCGCAACCGTCGACGACACGACGATGCAGCCGAAGCTGTGTCCCATGAGATGAAAGCGAGTCGTCGGCGGCGCCGCGGTCTGCAGAGCGCTCAGGAGGTCGTGCCCCCCACTCTCGCCGAACTCGTGCGCGCGCCGCTTCATCGCCCAGAACGACGCCTGGCGCAGTGGTGATAACAGCTTGTCGCGAATCGACGAGAAGAACCCGGCCTCCGACGTCTCGGCGTTGTCCTCCTCGAGGATCGCCTGCGGATCGAAGCCGTCCTGATCCGCGCCCGGCGCAGCGCCGACGTCGCCTGCACCGAGCCTCGACTCGTTGAACAGCGTGGCGTACGCGGTCCTCGCAGCGTCAGGCAGTGTGGCACTCGACGCCGCCGTCGACGCCGTCTGCAGAATCGACCGGATCGCGTTGCGAGCCGTGGGCGTGTCGGCGATCCGCTGCGCGTAGTCGTCCACCTCGCGCTCCAGAGGCGGGTCCTGCGTCGCGTCAGCCAGGTTCTCGTTGCCCCATGGCAGACTTGGCCAGTGCAGACCGATTATCAGCGGGTTGAACCCCGGCCGACGTTGGCGCGCATATGCTCGATCCGCCTCGAGCGCAACCATTGCGCCGATCCATCGATCATACTGCGCGATCGCTGCCGTAACGTCGCCTTTCCAGCCGTGGCTCGTGAAGAAGACGTCGGTGATGCCGCTCGCGGGGTCGGCGACGCGCGCGAGCGCGTGCTTGCTGAGCATCGTCCCGTCCGGATCCGCCCGTTCGCGGCCCTCGGCGTCGAACGAGATGAGAAGGTAGTCCACATCGCTGTTGGGCACACGTCGGATCGGCATGCGTGTCTCCAAGGTCGGTTGCTCGTTCACCGCTGGCGCCGTCTCCGGGGCTGGCGGTGCTTTGCGTGGATGACGCGGTTCACCAGAGCGCGGGATACACCTGCGTGTCGCCATCGCAGTGTACGGCGTACAGCAGACCAAGCGGATTGCGATGTTGGTCGAGGAACTCGCGGCGCAGGGCCAGGAACGCGGCCCCTAACGGCTCGCCGCCAAGGAACCGCTCGAAGAACCGCTTCGCCCACTCGGCCGCGAAGAGCCCAGGCGTGCGGCACTCGGTCCCGATCACGCCCCGCGCGCCCTTGCCCATGAAATACGGCACGAAGCCGTCGTAGAACAGTGGCGACAGCTCGGCGGACTCGCATGCGTTGATGAACACGAGTGGATTGCCGCGCAGCTTGATGTCGGTAGGCGCGCTGGTGTTGAGCTCGCCGAGGGTGACGCGCCCATCGCTGACGACGAGCGACGACGCGTCGGCGCCGCCCCTGGCGCCTAACGCGGCAGACTCGGCGTGACCATAGAAGTAGAGGATCTGATCGGCGGTCGCGTCGTCCGACAGCGCGGTCAGGAATTCGTCGCGTCGTGTCCGGGACGTCACGCGGAGCGGGACACGGCGGTCCTGCGTTTTGGCCCAGAAGGCTTCCTGGTCCCGGACCCACGTCGCGCGCATTTCGCCATCGATCGACCGGTTGAGGTTGACGCTCACCTCGAGCATCGGCTTGTCGCTCGCGATCGCCACGCCGCCCTGACCGAGCTGGTCGACGATCGGCAGCTGCTCGATGACGTGTCGGAGCCCGAGGAAGTTGGTCCAGTCGAGCTTTGCCTTCGGCCCGACGTCGCCCACGTACACGAGCGCCCACGGAATCGGCGCGCGCTTCGACATCACTTGCATCGAGATCGACGTGGCGTCGTCCGACACGAGGGCTCGCAGCCAGGCGCCGACCGCCGTCGCGTCCTGCGATCCACCCGCGTGCTTGAACAGCACCTGAAACAGGCGCGCGCCTGCGCGCGCCATGATTCCGAGCGCCGCTTCGTTGTCGGCGGGCGGGATGTCGAGCCTCGTCTGAAACACGTCCTCGCCG
>Ga0075429_100001571_pt1 | contig 18757 bp, 20 predicted proteins | sample RhiMetdeltSRZDD3_FD_75295 | JGI IMG/M metagenome (GOLD analysis project Ga0075429, IMG submission 75295) | Populus rhizosphere microbial communities from Tennessee, USA - Rhizosphere MetaG P. deltoides SRZDD3 | ecosystem: Host-associated > Plants > Roots > Rhizosphere > Soil | place: USA... | reverse complement strand
GGCGATAAACTCTGGCAATGGTTATTTCACCAGGACGAAATAAATACTAACCCAAATTTGGTTCAGAATCCTTTGTAATTTTTTTTGCAAAATATAATGAATAAAGAAGCTGTCAACAGCTTCTTTTTCTGTTTAAAAAAATAAGCCTAATTTTCTTTTGAATTTTAAAACCCCGGTTATGAAAAAGATCACACTATCAATTCTTGCTTCCTTTTTTATACTAGTTATGAATGCTCAGGATCCTGCACCAAAACCACCGCTTGAAGATTTCGTAGGCAGATATGTTTTTCCTGATGGCAGTGTAGTGCCGGATGTTACAGTTACATTATCAGGAGAGGCATTAACCATGACATCAACGGCAGGCACTTCTGCGTTGGCTGAATTGGGCAGAGATTCATTTTCTATCGTTGAATTCAGCGGAACTGCGGTATTTAAAAGAGGAGACAATAAAAAAGTAAATGCGGTGCATATTGAAGCTGCGGGATATGTGCTTGATGGTCAAAAACAGGATAATGGTGCATGGTCATTTACTTACTATATAAAATCAAAGGAGTATATACCTGGAAAAAAGTTGACTCAGAAATCATAAGTAAGCAATTCTTGTTGAGAAATCGTTTGCTGACTGCCATGTAGCAGGTTTTTTATTGTACAGGTTTTTTCTTCTAACTCTTTACTGCCGACGATAACCGCGTAAGGAATATTTTTCTTTTCGGCGTATTTGAATTGTTTGTCAAACTTTGCATTTTCGTGGTAGATCTCACAACGGATTTTTTTGTTTCTCAGCTGCTGCATTAAACCAAAAGCAGCTTTACTTTCATTCTCTCCCAAATTAAAAAACAATACCTGTGTACCTACATGTACGCCTGCAGGAAATAAATTCAATTCTTCCATTACATCATACATACGATCAACACCAAATGAGATGCCAACACCAGGAATATCCGGAACGCCAAACAAACCTGTAAGATCATCATAACGGCCACCACCACCAATGCTGCCGATCTTTACTTCAGGCGGAGCTTTTGCTTCAAAGATTATTCCTGTATAATAATTGAGACCACGGGCAAGAGTAGGATCAATAGTGAGTTGTGAGTTGTGAGTAATGAGTTCCCTGACTATGAATGCTAACTCTTCAATTCCTTTTCTTCCGGATTCTGTTGAACCAATCAAATTATTTAAAGCAGCTATCTTTTCAGAATTATCTCCTGCTATCGCAAGATATTTTTCAATAATGCCAAGCTGTTTTTCATTTAATCCTTTTTGTTTCAATTCTTCTTTTACTTTTTCCAGGCCGATCTTATCTAATTTATCGATGGCAATAGCGATGTCATTCATTTTTTTGGTACCACCACATAGCTCTGCCAACGATGTAAGAATTTTCCTGTGATTGATCTTTAATTCATGATTTTTAATCCCCAGTAAAGTGAAAACTTCATGATAGATCAATGCTAACTCAACTTCATTTAATAAAGAATTGCTACCAACAACATCAGCATCACATTGATAAAATTCACGGTATCTTCCTTTTTGCGGTCTGTCAGCACGCCACACCGGTTGTATTTGGTAGCGCTTAAAGGGAAAGCTGAGCTGATTGTGATTCATTGCCACATATCTTGCAAACGGGATGGTAAGATCATACTTCAAAGCTCTTTCAGTAATTTCTTTTGTATTCTTGCCTTGTAAAATTTTCTCAAGGCCTTCTCTTACTTGTTTTTCTTTATCCGGATTATCTAATCCATTATTCAAAATTTTAAAAATCAGTTTATCCCCTTCTTCTCCATACTTACCCATCAAGGTGTCTAAATTTTCCATGGCTGGAGTTTCCAGTGGCTGAAAACCATACAGCTCAAAAACCTGTCGTATGGTATTTAAAATAAAACTCCGCTTGCGAACAACATCCGGTCCAAAATCTCTTGTGCCTTGCGGTATGGAGGGTTTAGTCATATAAGTCAAATGCGATCAAATGTAATTACTTGTTACTTGAGTATTGAGCATTGAGCGTTGAATATTTCTTTATAATTGCGTCACATGCTTCATCAATTATTTTATATGCCTGGTGAAATCCGGGTTCCGGGCCATACCATGGATCAGGTACGTCTACATTTTGCCCGGGAAATAATTCATTCAACAACAAATCAACTTTTTTTTCATCAAAATTTTTTTTGGCTATACCTTTCATTTCATCAATCACATCAGTAGACATTGCATAGATTTTATCAAAGCGTTTAAAATCTTCAGCAATAAATTTCCTTTTCCTTTGTTTACATATATCGATACCATGTAGCTTAGCTACTTTTTGTGATAAAGGATGCGGTGCTTCGCCAATATGATAATCATTTGTTCCTGCACTTTCTACGCTCCATGGCAAACCGGCTTTCCATGCTTTATCCTGGAGAATGCCTTCGGCCAGCGGGCTGCGACAAATATTTCCCAAACAAACCATTAAAATTTTCATGAGCGCAAAGATACAAGGCACAAGGCACAAGGAGCAAGGCACAAGGTACAAGGCACAAGGTACAAGGCAGAAGATTCGGAATGAATGAATCATTGAGCGCAATTCTTGATTTCATACAGAACTTGTCCTTCTTGAACCTTGTGCCTTGTACCTTATGGATTTCCTTATCAACAGCATCTCATTCTAAAAGTATAGCCATGACTAACAAAGAAATACTACAAGCAGATATGCTTGACATTTTATTCGAGCATCGTAACAAATTATATGGTGCTTATGCATTACGTAAAAGATATACTCATCGTTTGGGTTTGGCTCTTGGTGTTGCGTTGTCCATCGGTTTATTATTTGCGGGTATGTCGTTCATAAAAAAGAAGAATGGAGGTAATGGGCCTTTCAAGGATGACAAAAGTTGGGTATTAACTGATGTAAAGATTCCTGAAGAAGAAATAAAAGAACCGGATAGACCAAAAGAACTGCCAAAACCTCAGGCTCAATCAGATTACCAGCAAATAATTGTAGTACCAGATAAAGAAGCTGATCCTGAAATTGTGGAGAACGAGCAACTGACTAATACAGAAATCAGCAATCAAACTATTGATGGTGAAAAATCTACTGACATTGCAAAGCCTGCAACTGAATCAGTCAGTAATGGTGATGCAATTGTTAAGGAACCAGTGAAAGATGATAAGCCTGTTCTTCCAAGTCGGCAGGCAGGTTTCCCCGGCGGAACCGCAGCATGGCTTGATTTCTTACGGAAATTTTTGCAGGCACCTGAAGACATGGAGCCCGGGCAAAGAATAGAAGTACAGGTACGCTTTTGGGTGGATGTTGATGGAAGCGTTTCAAATCCGGAGATAATTAAAAGCGGTGGCAAATCATTTGACAGAGAAGTATTGCGTGTATTGAAAAAAATGCCTCGTTGGGAGCCGGCTATCCAAAATGGAAATTATGTAGCTACGCCCTATACCCAGCCTGTAATATTTATCGGGGTAGAAGAGTAAAAATTTTTATCTTGCCATTCCCCGAAACAAAGGCTCTTATGGCAGTTGAAAATAAAGAAAGAAGTACCCAATCCTTGCTGCGCAAAATCTATAATTATACCATGGGTGTATTGTGGTTTGCAGTAGGGATCTTTTTTTTGTTTCATAGAAAATTGGGGTACGATCTCAAATTTTCGGATAAGGATATTGCGTTAGCATATATTTTAGGCGTCAGTAGCATTCTATATGGATTGTTCAGACTTTATCGCGGATTTAAAAATAAATAATCAGTAAAAAGAAAGCATGTTGAGGAAAAGAGTTTGGTGTATATATTTTTTGTTCCTTATTTTTTCAGCATGTGGTGGAGAAAAAACTGATCCGAACCTGGATACTCGTGATAAAGGAACAATAAATATAAGCGCTGATGAATCATTCAAACCTGTTATTGATGCACAAGTACAAGTGTATGAATCAGATTATCCTGATGTAAAACTCAAGGTTCAGTATAAACCGGAAGCAGATTGCTTAAAAGACCTTGCCGTTGATTCTGTAAGGATGATTATTGTAACCAGACGTATTGATCAAAATGAGAAAGGCTTTATCCAAGATTCTTTGAAAATATCCATTGAACAGATGATGATGGCTCATGATGCAATTGCGGTTATTGTGAATCCTGATGCGGAAATTAGCAGGTTTACGATGAATGATATCACGCAAATACTGCAAGGGAGATTTAGGAAAAATTTAATCCCTGTTTTTGACGGATTAAAAGCAACCAGCACGGTACGTTTTATCGTCGATTCAGTGTTGCGTGGAGATTCGCTGACAACTAAAGCGATGGCAGCGCGGAGCAGCGAAGAAGTTATCGATTATGTCGCGAAAAATTCTGACGCTGCGGGTTTTATCGGTGTAAGCTGGATTGGAAACAAGGATGATGCGCAACAACAAAGTTTTTTGACAAAAGTGAGACTTGCAGAAATAGAGTGTAAAGGGCTACCTGGTCAATATGTTCAACCGATACAGGTAAATATTTATAACGGTTTGTACCCCATGACCCGCGAATTGGTATTCATTTTGAAAGAGAACCACAAGGGCCTTGGTCATGGATTTTCAACCTTTATGACAAGTGAAAGAGGACAGTTGATTTTTCGCAGGGCTTATTTGGCTCCCGGACATATGCCGTTTATCGTACGGCCGACAAAACTCCGGGAATAATAAATGGCTATATTTAATAACTATAAAGTGAACGAAATGAAGAAGACCTTTCTTGCTCTATGCACAGTAATTACACTTGCCAATATAAATGCAGGTGCTCAAACCTTACAGGAGGGTGTAAACCACCTGTACGCAGACCGCTTTAAAAGTGCTGAACAAACGTTTCAGAAACTTCTTGCGGCTAATCCCAACTCGCTTGAAGCTACTTATTGGTTGGGACAGACCTATCTTGATAAGGATGATAACGAGGCCGCACGCCAGCTTTATGATAAGGCTCTTTCGGCAAATGGCAATGCGCCTTTAATAATGGTGGGTAAAGGACATGTTCTTTTGCTTGACAAAAAAATTAATGAAGCAAGACAATTGTTTGAATCAGCTTTAACGGCAAGCCGAACAAAAAAAGGAGATGATCCTGCAGTATTGAATGCAATTGGCCGTGCCAATGTGGATGCCAAAGATGGTAACCTGACATATGCAGTAGAAAAATTGGAGATGGCTTTGCAAAGAGATCCTAAGAATGCTGATATTGCTTTGAATCTTGGAAACGCTTACCGTAAAAAAGAACCTGGCCAGGGTGGTGGCAGGGCTTATGAAATGTATCAGCTGGCTTCGCAACTCAGTCCCAATTTTGCTTACCCATATGTTCGTATTGCTGCTTTATTTGAAACGCAAAGGCAGTGGGACCTGGTGTTAGAGAATTTAAACAAGGCAATACGGGTCGATCCAAACTTCAGTCTTGCCTATTATGAGTTGTTCTATTATTACTTCTTTGCAAAACAAGATTATACCCAGGCAGAAGCTACTTTGAATAAATATATAGGCACAAGGCCAAATGAAGATAAAGCTGAAGATGATTATATGTATTCTCAATTATGCTGGGCAAAAAAAGACTGGAACTGTGCCATTACAAAAGCGGAAAGTGTAAAGACTGCAATGGGTGCAAAAGTGAAACCTAAGGTTTTTAAGCAATTGGGATATTCATATTTGGGTAAAGGTGATCTTGCCAGCGCAAAAACGAATATTGATGAATTTTTTAAAAGAACAAAAGAGGCTCCTATTCCAGCGGACTATGAATTAAAAGCAAATATATACCAGGGCGGAGGGGCATCCTGCGAAGATATATATGCATTGTATATTCAAGGGGCCGCCGCAGACACCGTCGTTGCTTCAAAGATTGAATTCATGGATAAAGCAGCGACTTTTTTCAAAGCGCAAAAATGCACAAAACAGGAAGCTGATATGCGTTGGGCAATTTATAATACAAGAAAGAGCCCAAATCCCGGAGGTTTGGTGAATATTGCAATTTTGTATTCTCAGGCAGGGGAATATCCAAAAGCCGATAGTCTGTTAACAACCTATATAGCTAATTTCCCTGATAGTATATATGGATATGATTGGAAAGGAAGAGTAAATTATTCAATAGATACAACTATGACTGTAGAACCATATGCTTCAACGTTTGTATCCAGCTATCAAAAAACACTTGATATAGCTCTTACTGATAAATCAAGGTATAAAGGACAAGGTACAAGAGCTGCTTTATTTTTGGCAGGATATTATAATAATATCAGAAGCAATCGCGACTCAGCTTTAATGTATGTAGTTAAAGGTCTTGAAATGGACAGTACAAACCTGCAATTGAAAAATATCAAAGAAATTTTTGACAAACAACCAACAAAGGGAAAACCACCGACAAAGACAACAGGTAATAAGCCTTCGGCGGCTATCAGAAAGCCGGGCGATAAAACTTAATATAATTAATTGTAGTTTAGGTTTTCTTCATTTATAGCAAAAGTCCTTCCCGTAATTGGGAGGGATTTTTTTTAGCTAAGAGGTCAAATGACTAAAGGAGAAAAAGAGATACAAACATTTGATCAATATTTTCTTTAGGGGCTTGAATTTGTACTCCTTAACTCTTGCTCTCTTTTTATCTCTTAGCTTGTAAATTGGCTTCACTGACTTATTTTTGTCGCCCAGATACATACCTATGTTTCAACTCCTTCAGACCGATCTAAAAAATGTGGTGAATGATGTGAACAGTTCCGGCAGTTATATCCCGGTTGCAATCCAGATTTTATTAGTGGTTGGACTTATAGGTTTCTTATTAGGGGTGACACATTGGCTTGGACCTAAAAGGAAAACCGCTGACAAGCTCGAGAACTTTGCCAGTGGTATTGAATCTCATGGAGAAGCCCGTCAGCCAATGGCAATTAAATACTTTCTGGTCGCAATTTTGTTTGTATTATTTGATGTTGAAGTAATATTTTTTTACCCCTATGCAGTTAATTTCAAAGGCCTTGGTTGGGATGGTTTTTGGGCCGTAATGATGTTTGTTGGATTTTTTCTTTGCGGATTTATATACATCGTTAAGAAAGGTGCATTGAAGTGGGAAGACTAATTAGCAAATGTGCAAATTTGAAAATGTGCAAATGAGTATAAGACAACATGTCAATTTTCAAATCTGCTAATTTTCAAATTTTCAAATTGATCTTATGGCTCGTCCAGTATCATATAATGTAAATCCCAAGCCGCTTGAAAAGGATATTTCTATTGGTGACATGCCTGAAGGGCACCAGGGCGAAGGTTTTTTTGCAACAACATTGGGTGCTGTAGTTGGTTTGGCAAGAAAAAATTCAATATGGCCATTGCCATTTGCAACGTCATGTTGCGGTATTGAATTTATGGCAACTATGGGTTCACACTATGACCTCGCAAGATTCGGAAGTGAAAGAGTGGGGTTTTCTCCACGGCAATGCGATCTTTTAATGGTGATGGGAACCATTGCAAAAAAAATGGGGCCGGTTGTAAAACAAGTTTATTTGCAAATGGCAGAACCAAGATGGGTGATTGCTGTAGGAGCTTGCGCCTCTTCCGGGGGAATATTTGATACGTATTCAGTATTGCAGGGAATAGACCAGGTAGTGCCGGTTGATGTATACGTACCGGGCTGCCCTCCAAGACCAGAAGCAATTATAGATGGTGTAATGAGAATACAGGACCTGATCGGTAAAGAAAGTTTGCGAAGAAGGAATAGCGATAGGTACAAACAATTATTGGAGAGTTATGGAATACAATAGGTAAATAACAAAAAACAAATTCCAAATTCCAACGATGATTGGAATTTCAAATTTGAGGTTTATTTGGAATTTGGAATTTTAGAATTTGGAATTTATTACATGTTGACAAACGAAGTAATAAAACAAAGGTTGATTGAAAAATTCGGAGAACAGGTTACTGCTTTTTCTGAACCTTACGGTATGTTGACTTTTGAAGCACCAAAAGAACTGAATCTGAAGGTGCTTAATTTTTTGTTTGACGATGATGAATTAAAATTTCGTTTTCTTACCGATTTGCAGGCTGTTCATTACCCCGATAATAAAGGACGGGAACTGGCTGTTGTTTATCATCTGCATAACCTGGTTGATAATGTGCGCATTCGTTTCAAAGTATTTACTGATATTCAAACACCCGATGTGTATACGGCAACAGGATTATTTTCCGCTGCCAACTGGATGGAAAGAGAAACTTATGATTTTTATGGGGTGAATTTTGTCGGTCATCCAAACCTGAAGCGAATACTGAATGTTGACGAGATGGATTATTTCCCGTTAAGAAAAGAGTATCCATTGGAGGACCAGACAAGAATTGATAAGGATGATGAGATGTTTGGAAGAGGATAATGTGCCAATTTGAAAATATGTCCGATAGGTATCGGGATGCAAATGATTTTCATCGCATTTTCGAATTTTGAAATTTTCAACTTGAATAGATGACGGAACACGAACATATAAGATTACCGGAAGGCTCGATTGAAAAAACAACCACTACACTAAACCTTGGGCCAACACATCCTGCTACGCATGGTGTGTTTCAAAATATTCTGGAACTGGATGGCGAAAGAATTGTTTCTGCAGAGCAAACTGTCGGATATATTCATCGTGCATTTGAAAAGCTGGCGGAACGCAGACCACTTTACCAGATCACGCCTTTGACCGATCGTTTAAATTATTGTTCGTCGCCGATCAACAATATGGGCTGGCATATTACCTGCGAAAAATTATTAGGAATTAAAACGCCAAAGCGTGTTGATTATCTCCGGGTCATCATTATGGAGCTCGCAAGAATTTCAGATCATCTTATTTGTAATTCAATCGTTGGTGTTGATACCGGAGCCTACACAGGATTTTTATATGTAATGCAGTATCGTGAGCTGATCTATGAGATATATGAAGAGATCTGTGGGTCACGGTTGACAACTAATATCGGTCGTATCGGTGGTTTTGAAAGAAACTTTACTGATGTGGCTTTTCAAAGGTTGGATAAATTTCTTGCCGAATATCCAAAAGTGCTGAAGGAATTCATCAACCTGTTTGAACGCAACAGGATATTTATCGAACGTACGCAACGTACGGGGGGGATTAGTGCAGAGAGAGCATTAAATTATAGTTTCACCGGACCGAATCTTCGGGCTGCCGGTGTTGATTACGATGTACGAGTGCATACGCCTTATAGTAGCTACGAAGATTTTCAATTCAATGTGCCGGTAGGCACGACCGGTGATAACTATGATCGCTGGCAGGTTCGCAACGAAGAGATGTGGGAATCACTAAGCATTATCGAGCAGGCCTATAAAAAAGTGCAGGAATTTAAAGGAGCGGAGGCAGAAGTATTTCATGCTGATGTCCCTGAATATTATTTGCCGGAGAAAGAAGATGTATATACAAAAATGGAAGCGTTGATCTGGCATTTTAAAATTATAATGGGGGAGATAGATATTCCTGTTGGCGAAGTGTATAGTTCTGTGGAAGGGGCCAATGGAGAAGTCGGTTTTTATTTGATAAGTGATGGCGGCCGTACACCGTATCGTTTGCATTTTCGTCGGCCAGGGTTTATTTATTACCAGGCATTTGAAGAAATGACCAAGGGAAGCATGATGAGTGATGCGATCATTACCATGAGCAGTTTGAATTTGATAGCAGGAGAAATAGATGCGTGAACCCCCTGTCCCCCAGAAGGGGGAACTTGGATCGGGGCTAACAAGTTCTTTTAAACCTAACCAAAGTTGAATGTTGTTTTTATGTAACCAGCTGAAGTACTTCTATTGAACTTCTGTTGCGTCGCACACTTCAACATTCAAATCAATATTGACCATTTTTATAACCAGCACTCTTGCAAAAATCGGGGGTGCTTCAAAACTCCCCTTTAGGGGATGGGAGTATGGTAAAATTTTCAGATAATAAATTAAAAGAAGTTGAACAGATCATTCAGCGTTATCCTGAGGGCAAACAAAAAAGTGCTTTGATACCTGTGTTGCATTTGGCACAGGAAGAGTTTGGAGGATGGTTGAGCGCAGAAACAATGGATTATGTTGCTTCTGTTTTGAACCTTCAGCCAATAGAAGTTTATGAAGTGGCGACATTTTACAGCATGTATAATTTAAAGCCTGTTGGCCGGTATTTATTTGAAGTTTGCCAAACGGGCCCCTGTATGCTGAACGGAAGCGACAATATTATCAAATACATCTTTGAAAAGCTGGGAATAAAACCAGGCGAAACAACAACGGATGGAATGTTCACTTTAAAAACAGTGGAATGTCTTGGGGCCTGTGGTTATGCACCAATGATGCAGTTGGGAAAAAATTTTCGGGAACATTTGACAAAAGAAAAAGTGGATGCGATTATTGACGAGTGCAGAAAGAATGCAGCCGAGCGGAATTAATAATTATTAATTAATAATGGCAAGAATTGTAACAGTTTTATTGCTTTTTTGTTTGCTGATTTCGGAAATAGCTATTGCACAGATAGATAGTGCAGGATTAAAAGATGTGATACAGCAGTTAGATAAAGCTCTTTTACAAAAAGATGAAAATGTTTTAGGGTCAGTTTTGCACAAGGACCTGAGCTTTGGGCACTCAAATGGGTGGATACAAACCAAGAGTGATATAATGAATGATTTTAAAAGTGGCAAGCTAAACTATGATAAATTTGAGAATAACAGTTCGGCTATAGTTAATATAAGTAAGAAACATGCTACTGTGAAAACGAATACAAATGCAGAAGGAACTGTGAATGGAACGGCATTTAAGCTAACGCTGCATGTTATGCAGTTTTGGATAAAAACAAAGAAGGGTTGGCAGTTGATAGCAAGGCAGAGTGCGAAGGTGTAAAAATTTTAATTCAAAAGCAAAAACCCTTATCGGCGGATTCAAATAAGTAACGAGAAGTGTTTTGAATTTTTACTTTGATTTTTGACTTATAAATAATGGGAAGAAAACTTTTACTGGATAAGATCAACGTTGAGAACATCAGGCTCTTTGATGTGTATCGTCGTGAGGGGGGTTATCGTAGTGTGGAAAAAGCATTAAAGACAATGACACCTGAACAGGTAACAGATGAAGTAAAGAAAAGTGGATTGCGTGGTCGTGGCGGTGCTGGATTTCCTACTGGTATGAAATGGGGTTTTTTGGCAAAACCGGCTGGTGTTCCAAGATATCTTGTTGTAAATGCTGATGAATCGGAGCCTGGAACATTTAAGGATCGATACCTGATGGAATTCATACCGCATTTATTGATCGAAGGGATAATTACTTCATCTTATGCTATTGGATCAAATCGCTCATACATATATATCCGTGGTGAGTTTGCATGGATCGATGCTATACTTGAACAGGCTATTGCTGAAGCAAAGAATAATGGATTTCTTGGTAAAAATATTTTAGGAAGCGGTTTTGATTGTGAAGTATATGTTCAGCGTGGTGCAGGTGCATATATCTGTGGTGAAGAGACTGCATTGCTTGAATCATTGGAAGGCAAAAGAGGTAATCCAAGAATTAAACCTCCGTTTCCCGCCGTAAAAGGTTTATGGGATTGCCCGACAGTTGTTAATAATGTGGAAACGATAGCCGCTGTTGTTCCAATTGTGAATGATGGCGGTGATGAATACGCAAAGATTGGTATTGGTAAATCCACAGGAACAAAACTGATCTCGTCTTGCGGCAATATAAATAAGCCAGGTGTTTATGAGATCGAGATGAATATTTCTGTTGAAGAATTCATTTATAGCGATGAATATTGTGGTGGTATTGCAAACAAGAGAAGACTGAAGGCCTGTATCCCGGGAGGTTCGTCAGTTCCTATTTTGCCTGCAAACTTATTATTAACAACGGCTAAAGGTGAAAAAAGAATGATGACTTATGAAAGTTTAGCAGATGGTGGTTTTGCAACAGGTTCAATGATGGGAAGCGGGGGCTTTATAGTTATGGATGAAGATCAGTGTGTGGTTAAACATACTTATACGCTGGCAAGGTTTTATCGTCATGAGAGTTGTGGTCAGTGTTCTCCTTGTCGTGAAGGTACAGGTTGGATGGAAAAGATCTTATTGAACATTGATAATGGAAAAGGAAAGATGAGTGATATGGATTTATTGTGGGATATTCAAAGAAAGATAGAAGGAAATACGATATGTCCATTAGGTGACGCAGCAGCATGGCCTGTTGCAGCAGCTATTCGTCATTTCAGGGATGAGTTTGAATGGCATGTCTTGAATCCGGAAGAATGTTTGAGAAGAAATTATGGATTAGCTAACTATGCGAAGCCGCTTGAAATCGCAGGAGTTTGAAAAAGTAAAAAGTAAAAATTCAAAAGTCAAAATCATGAATGAGGAGCTTACGAGTTTTGAAGTGAAGGAGGAAGCGAAACCATATAATATTAGGCACAGATGTTATTATTTTTCAAAAGACATTGTATTGTTTGTAAAAGATTGTGCCTTTAATAAAGTGTTTAGTTCCTTGTTTGATCAATTGATAAGGAGTGCAACTTCAATCGGAGCCAATATTGTTGAAGGGAAATCAGGAAGCTCAAGAAAAGATTGGAAAAACTTTTTTGCCATAGCCCTCAAATCTTCAAACGAAACTAAATACTGGTTATGTTTAATCAGGGATACTATGGAAATTGACAAAGCAAGAATTGGAGAATTATTAAAAGAAGCTGACGAGATCTCAAATATTCTTGCGAAAATTATAATTAATTCGGATATAAGTGAATAGTATTTTGAATTTTTAATTTTGATTTTTGACTTTATAAAATGGCGGAAGAAAAAAAATTATTTAAAGTAACTATTGATAACATCACCACTGAAGTGGAGCCGGGTACCACTGTACTGCAGGCTGCAAGAAAAATAGGTGGGGATGTGGCGCCGCCTGCAATGTGTTACTATACACATTTGAAAGGAAGTGGTGGTAAATGCCGCACTTGTTTGGTTGAAGTTGCCGCCGGTTCAGCAGCTGACCCGAGACCTATGCCAAAATTGGTTGCAAGTTGCCGTACCAATGTAATGGATGGCATGGTAGTGAAAAATATTACGAGTGAAAAAGTGTTGGATGCAAGAGCAGGCGTCGTTGAATTTTTACTGATCAATCATCCACTTGATTGCCCGATCTGCGACCAGGCCGGTGAATGTGATCTGCAGGATCTTTCTTACGAGCATGGCAAAGAAGGAACCAGGTATGAATTTAAAAGACGAACATTTGACAAAGAAGATATCGGCCCTTACATACAATTGCATATGACAAGATGCATACTATGTTATCGATGTACTTATGTGGCAGATCAATTAACAGATCATCGTGTGCATGGCGTGCTGGATCGTGGAGATCATTCTGAAATTTCAACTTACATATCGAAAGCAATTGACAATGATTTCTCCGGTAATATGATCGATGTATGTCCAGTTGGTGCATTAACTGACAGAACATTCCGGTTTAAGAATCGGGTTTGGTTCACTAAACCAATGGATGCTCATCGCCACTGCGATAAATGTTGTGGTAAAGTAACGCTATGGCTTCGTGGTGATGATGTGTTGAGAGTAACAGCAAGAAAAGATGAGTGGGGGGAAGTACAAACGTATGACGGCAAGCCAGGTTGGATATGCAATGATTGCCGCTTTCATAAAAAACATAAGTATGATTGGGAAATCGAAGGATTAACAAGTGTGAGCAGACATTCAGTAATCGGACAAGGAAAATACCCGGGTCTTGTATTGCCTAATGAAACAATAAAAGAAGTAATGAGTGGTAAAGAGCCAAACCTGTTAATGGATATACATAGTATAAGTGGTGTAAATGACCCTGATGTTGATCTAAGTAAGATACCCGGGCCGGCAACAAGCAAGACATTTGATAATGAATAATTGTAATTAATAATTAAGAATGGATTGGTGGATTTTATTAGAGAAAGGAATTTTGATCTTAGCGGTGGTTACTGTATCACTTGTTATTGCTATGTATTCAACGTGGGCCGAAAGAAAAATTGCTGCTGTGATACAGGATCGTCGCGGGCCAAACAGGGCAGGGCCTTTTGGATTGTTACAACCAGTCGCTGATGGCTTAAAGCTTTTTATGAAAGAAGAGATCATTCCAAGTGCTTCTTCTAAATTTCTTTTTATTACCGGGCCCGCATTAGCGATGATAACGGCGTTGATGACAAGTGCTGTTATTCCTTGGGGACCCACAGTTCATTTATTTGGAAGAGATATTAATCTCCAGATCGCTGATGTAAATATTGGAATTCTTTTCATTTTTGGTGTGGTTAGTTTAGGAGTGTACGGAATAATGATTGGTGGATGGGCCTCAAATAATAAATTCTCTTTACTGGCAGCAATACGTGGTGCCTCTCAAATGGTGAGCTACGAGTTGCCAATGGGGATCTCCATAATTGCCTTGATGTTCGTTACAGGCTCGCCAAGATTGAGTGAAATGGTAAGTCAACAAACCAACGGCTTATGGAACATAGTTTATCAGCCTTTGGGTTTTCTGATATTTTTTGTTTGTGCCTTGGCTGAATGTAATCGTACTCCGTTCGATCTTCCGGAAGCGGAGAATGAATTGAATTTTGGTTATCACCAGGAATATTCATCAATGAAGCTGGGTTTTTATTTGTTTGCAGAATATATCAATATGTTTATTAGTGGTGTGGTGATGTCCACATTATACTTTGGTGGCTATGATATTCCTTTTGTGAATGAAGCTGACTGGGGTAATGCATGGTGGGTAGGATTACTTGGATTTGGAGCACTTATGGCAAAGGCTTTGTTCTTTGTATTTGTATTTATGTGGATACGATGGACAATTCCGCGTTTCCGTTATGATCAATTGATGAACTTAGGGTGGAAAGGATTGATACCGCTTGCCTTGCTGAATATGGTGATAACGGCGGTGGTGGTATTGCTATTGAATAAATGATTTTCGTGAATGGTCAATGGTGAATGGTGAATTTTTCTGGGATTTTCTTATTGACCATTGACAATTCACCATTGACGTAGAAGAGTGCGAATCTTCCACTGGAAGATTCGAAGGCAAGGGACGTTAAATAGAATTGATTAGTTGGGCTCATAAAAATATATTTGCGAACTTTTTGAATAAAAAATATGCAGGCATTAACAAACAGGTCAAAATTGGTGGATCGTAAACCGATGACATTGCTGGAAAAAATTTACCTGTGGAATATTTTGAAAGGGATGATAATTACCTTCCGGCATATTTTTAAAAGGAAGGCAACGATTCAATTTCCTGAGCAGAAAAGAAGCTTTAGTCCAGTGTTTCGCGGCTTACATATTTTGAATCGTGATGAAGAAGGCCGTGAACGTTGTACAGCGTGCGGGTTATGTGCTGTTGCTTGTCCTGCTGAAGCAATCACGATGGAAGGTGCGGAGCGATTGCCCAGCGAAGAACATTTATATCGTGAAGAAAAATATGCGGCGAAATATGAGATAAACATGCTTCGTTGCATATTCTGTGGTTTATGCGAAGAAGCTTGCCCCAAGGATGCGATCTATTTATCGCAAACTTTTGCACCGGCCAATTATTCACGGGAAGGATTTATTTATAAGAAAGAAGACCTGCTGATCCCACATCCTAAAGAAAATCCGGAAGCGTTTGAGAAGGCGTTGGGTGAAAGAAAGGTTCAAAAAATTAATAATTAATAACTAATAATTAATAATTGTTGATTCGAAGACTAACTGTTTATAAGAAATGGGCATAACTCCAATATTGTTCTGGATACTATCAGTAATGGCGCTGTTCTGCGCATTGATGGTTATTACCAGCAAAAATCCCATGCATAGCGTTATCTGGCTTATCGTCGTCTTTTTTGCTATATCCGGCCACTATCTTTTAATGAATGCACAGTTTCTGGCTATTGTTAATATAATAGTGTATGCCGGCGCCATCATGGTGCTTTTCCTTTATGTATTGATGCTGATGGATCTGAAAAAAGAAACAGAACCACCAAAGAATCGTTGGCTGAAACTTGCCGGTGCACTTGCCGGAGGAAGCTTATTGTTGGTTTTGATAGCCGCATTAAGAAAAGTTGATATCGACCAGGGTATTGCTGAAACAAGACTTGGAGATATTGGTTTGATCGAGAATCTTGGTCAAAAGTTATTTACTGAATACGTAGTGCCATTTGAGATAAGCAGTATTTTATTTTTAAGTGCTATGGTAGGAGCGGTGGTGATTGGGAAAAAAGAATAATGTGAAAATGTGCCAATGTGAAAATTCGAAAATGAGAAACCAAAAATTGGCACATTGGCAGATTAGCAAATTTGCAAATTGAAATGCCGATCAATTATTATATATACTTATCTGTTGCGCTTTTCTGCATTGGGATCGTAGGTGTGCTTACCCGTCGCAATGCCATTATCATATTCATGTGCATTGAGCTAATGCTGAATGCCGTGAATTTATTGCTGGTTGCATTTTCAAAAATGCACCATTTCAAAAACGCGGTGGCAGGAAGCGACGGACAATTATTTGTATTCTTTATAATGGTGGTAGCAGCGGCTGAAGTAAGTGTTGGCTTGGCCATCATAGTAATGATGTATAGAAATATTCATTCAGTGGATATAAACTTTTTGAACAGGCTTAAACACTGAGGTCTGAAGCCTGAGGTCAGAAATCCGATTTCCGACTTCCGCCTTCTGACTTCCGAATTCTGATATGAAGAACGCTTTACAATTATCTTATTTGGTTCCGCTGTTTCCATTGATCGGTTTTTTGATCATTGGATTAGGAAGAAGGTATTTATCAAAGTCATTGACTGGAATAATTGGAAATGGTGTTATTCTTGCCTCATTTATAGTTAGTATTCTGATCTTTTTCCAGGTAAAGGAGGGTAATTCAGGTACGATCGAATATTTCAATTTTATTTCAGCCGGGAATTTAAAGATTCCATTTGCTTTTCAAATCGATGCATTATCATCTTTATTTCTTTTAATTATTACCGGGGTAGGCTTTTTAATACACGTCTATTCCGCTGCCTACATGCATCATGAAAGCAAAGAACATTTTGCCCGATATTTTTCTTATCTCAATCTATTTGTATTCTCTATGTTGTTGCTGGTAATGGGTGCCAACTTTGTAATTCTCTTTATCGGTTGGGAAGGTGTGGGACTCTGTTCTTATTTGTTGATCGGTTACTGGTTCAAGAACACAGAATACAATTATGCTGCCCGCAAAGCATTCGTGATGAACCGCATTGGTGATCTTGCTTTTTTGATCGCTATTTTTTGGATATTCTCCACGGTCGGATCAATGTCATTTGCCGAAGTTTTTTCGGCAGATGGATTGGGAAAACTTTCTTCAACTGATATTACAGGTATTACACTCTTATTATTTGTTGGTGCTACAGGTAAGAGTGCACAGATACCATTATATACATGGTTGCCTGATGCGATGGCCGGCCCGACACCCGTTTCTGCATTGATCCATGCTGCAACAATGGTGACGGCAGGAATTTATATGATCGCAAGAAGCAATGCACTGTATTCTTTAAGTGATGTTACCTCTACTATTGTTGCGTATATAGGCTTAGCTACTGCATTGCTTGCTGCCACAATTGCATTAAAACAAAATGATATCAAAAGAGTGTTGGCTTATTCGACCGTGAGCCAGTTGGGTTTCATGTTTCTTGCATTGGGTGTGGGTGCCTATACAGCGGCAGTATTTCATGTAATGACGCATGCTTTTTTTAAAGCATTGTTGTTTCTCGGAAGTGGCAGTGTGATTCATGCTATGGGGGGCGAGCAGGATATCAGAAATATGGGTGGGCTTAGCAAGAAATTAAAGGTTACATTTTTTACTTTCACTATAGGATGTATTGCTATTGCAGGAATTCCTCCTTTTAGTGGTTTCTTTTCTAAGGATGCGATCTTGTTAAGTGCATTTCTGAAAAATCCCGTGTTGTACGGTGTCGCCTTATTTACTGCATTATTGACTGCATTTTATATGTTCCGCCTGTTGTTTTTAACATTTACTGGAAAATTCAGAGGTACACCTGAACAGGAACATCATTTACATGAAAGTCCTTCATTAATGACCGTACCATTGATCATTCTTGCTGTATTGTCTATCATCGGTGGTTTTGTAAATATTCCTGAAGTGATTGCCGGTCGTGGAGAAAAATTGACTGAGTTTCTTTCACCAGTTGTTAAAGAACATGCCCATGAACCCATACGTCATTCAACAGAATATTTTTTAATGGGATTGTCAACTCTTTTAATAGTAATAACTATATTTTTTGCATGGTCAAGGTTTAAGAATTACCGGCCAAAAGAAGAAAGCGGGATTGGAAAAATTTTGGAAAACAAGTGGTATGTGGATGAGCTTTATGATAAAGCGATCGCAAATCCATTGAGCAGGTTTGCGGGATTCTTAAATAATATTTTTGAGAAGTACATTATTGACGGGTTAGTAAACGGTGTCGGTAAGGTGGTAAACTATGGCAGCCGGCAGCTGAGGCTATTGCAAAGCGGGCAAGTGGGAAGCTATGTGCTGATCATGGTATTATCGATCTTGATCTTGTTATTGTACCAGTTTTTTATAAAGAAATAAACCCCCTGTCCCCCTAAAGGGGTGACTTAGGTGGTATAGTTATTAGTTATTATGAATAATCAAATTGATGAAACAATAAAAGCCCCTGGGGTTAGTGCCATATGATCGCATTACTATTGATATTAATTCCGTTGTTAAGTGGCATTGTAACTTTTTTTCTTAAAAAAGAAAATGCCGCAAAAGGCTGGGCTTTACTTTCATCATTTGCTACCGTTGCTATTT
>Ga0075429_100001569_pt1 | contig 18762 bp, 19 predicted proteins | sample RhiMetdeltSRZDD3_FD_75295 | JGI IMG/M metagenome (GOLD analysis project Ga0075429, IMG submission 75295) | Populus rhizosphere microbial communities from Tennessee, USA - Rhizosphere MetaG P. deltoides SRZDD3 | ecosystem: Host-associated > Plants > Roots > Rhizosphere > Soil | place: USA... | reverse complement strand
CGTCCTCGGCTCGGAGATAGGCGGCTGTACCGCCTGCGCCGAGCTGGCCGCCTCGCGCCAGCGGGTCGTCGTCGGCGAGGCACCGGCGGGGCGGGCGGCGGGCCGGCCGGCGCTCGCGTTCGTCGGCGAGGCGCCCGGCGCCGCCGAGGACGCGGCGGGCCGCCCGTTCGTGGGCAAGGCGGGCCAGCTGCTCGACCAGCTGCTCAACGACGCCGCCCTCGACCGGTCCCAGGCGGCTGTGCTCAACGTGCTCAAGTGCCGCCCGCCGGGGAACCGTACGCCCCGGCCCGACGAGATCGCGCGGTGCCGCCCGTACCTGTCGCGCCAGCTGGCTCTGCTCCGGCCGGATCTCGTCGTGGCGCTCGGCCTGACGGCCGTGACCTGGTTTCTCGGCCGGACCACGCTCTCCGGCGCCCGGGGCCGGGTACACGACGTGACGGTCGAGGGCGTGCCGCTGCGGCTGCTCGCCACGTACCACCCGTCGGCGGCGATCCGCTTCGGCCCGTCGGGCGCGCCGATGGCGGCGCTGCGCGACGACCTCGCGCTGGCCGCGAAGCTGGTCTCGCCGTGACGGTACCGCCCGTGAAACTGTCCACTGTGGACGACACCCGTACCTTCGGCCGCCAGCTCGCCGGCCGGCTGCGCGCGGGGGACCTCGTCGTGCTCACCGGCCCGCTCGGCGCCGGCAAGACCGCGCTGGCCCAGGGGATCGGCGCGGGGCTGGGCGTCGCGGGCGAGGTCACGTCGCCCACGTTCGTGATCGCGCGGGTCCACCGCGGCGGGCGGGTCCCGATGGTGCACGTCGACATGTACCGCCTGGGCGCCGTGGCCGATCCCCGGGCCGAGGTCGACGACCTCGACCTCGACGCGTCGGTCGAGGACTCGGTCACCCTCGTCGAATGGGGCGAGGGCATCGTGGAGCAGCTCGTCGACGCCTACCTGGAGATCCGCATCGACCGGCTGGACGACGAGACCCGCGTCGTCGACCTGATCGGTCACGGCGGCGACTGGGCCGAGCGCCTGCGGTAGCGGTCGAGCAGCCGCGCCGCCTGCACGTCGACGACCTCCACGTCGACCAGCGGGCGGACCAGGTAATCCAGGTCATCCGCCCGGACCTCGATCGCCTCCGGCAGCGCGTCGGCGAAGCGCCCGCGCAGCCGCCACAGCCCGTCGTCGAGCACCACCCGCCACTCGTGCGCCCCGCGCACCCGCGGGTCGACGGCCACATGCCCCCACGCGCCCCAGTGGGCGTTCCACCGGTATGCCCAGTGCCGGTCGAACCAGCTCACCAGCTCGTCGGCCTGTGACCACAGCAGCGCCGCGTCGATCGCGTCCACCGGCACCGGTACGCCTTGAAGAACCGCCGCCGCGGCACCCTCCACCACATGCGCCAGGCCCGCCGCGCTCAGGCTCCGCACCATCGTGGGTACGCCGCAGCCGGCGAGCCGCGCTGTCATCGGCTCCGCGGCGAGCCGGTCGATCTCGGCGTCGAGGTCGCTGTCCAGCCGCTCGACGGTGAGGCGCACCTGCCGGTCGAGCGCCGCAAACAGTCGCTCGACCGTCGACAGGCTCGCCGCACGCGTGCCGCGCTCGATCCGCGCGACGGCCGACTGGCTAGTCCCGGCCGCCGCGGCCACCTGGTGCTGCGTTCGCCCGGCCCGTTCGCGCTCCCGGCGCAGGACGCCTCCGACGTGGGCGGCGAGGGTACGGCTGGTCACACCGCTATCGTCGTGGCACTCCGGGCCGGCGTCCCCTTGTGTCTAGCCCGCCTGTGGACGGCGGCGGACACGCTGGCGGGTCGTGGCCGGCCCCGCGAGCCCGTTTCGCTGTTGGTCTCGATGCCGCTGCGTCATCGCGATGCCGGTGGGTCATCTCGCGCGAAAGTTGTGGGTCGTTGGTGGGGTCGTGGGCGCCGCCCGAGGTGTGGGAGCGCGCCGGTAAGGTGCGATGTCGTGCTTGTACTGGTTGTCGACTCGGCCACGCCCGCGATCACCGCGGCCGTAGTCGAGGTCGGCACCGGGGCGGTGACGCTGCGGGCGGAGCGCGTCAGCGTCGACGGCCGCGCGCACGGGGAACTGCTCGCTCCCGGCATCGAGGCGGTGCTCCGCGAGGCGGGTGCCGCGCCGGGTCAGCTCGCCGCGATCGTGGCCGGGGTCGGGCCCGGGCCGTTCACCGGCCTGCGCGTGGGCCTGGTCACCGCGGCGGCGATGGGTGACGCGCTGCGCGTACCCACCTATGGGGTCTGCTCTCTGGACGCGCTCGGCGGCGCGGTGCCGGCGGGCGAGACCACGCTGGCCGCGACGGACGCCCGGCGGCGGGAGGTGTACTGGGGCGTGTACCGCGACGGGGTCCGGCTCGCCGGGCCAGCGGTGGACCGGCCGGGCGACCTCGCCGGGCCGATCGCCGACCACGGGGTCACCCGGGCGGTCGGCGCGGGGGCGGCGCTGTACGCGGAGGCGCTCGGCGTACCGGTGCTGGCGGAGCCGCGGTACCCGGTCGCGCTCGTGCTCGCCGAACAGGCCGCCGCCCGCGTGCGCGCATCCGCGCCGGGTGAGCCGCTCACGCCGTTGTACCTGCGCCGCCCCGACGCCGTCGAGCCGGGCGCACGCAAGGCGGTGAGCGGGCGGTGACGCTCAGCCGGTTCCGCTGGTGGCACATCGAGGAGGCGTTGCCGATCGAGCAGGACCTGTTCGGCCCCGAGCGGTGGACCGACGCCATGTTCTGGAACGAGCTGGCGAACGGCAACTACTACGTGGCGGCGCTCGAGGACGGCGTGCTCGTGGGGTACGGCGGCCTGGCGGTCTCGGGAACCGACGCGTGGGTGCAGAACATCGCGGTCCGGCGCGACGCGCAGCGGCACGGTACGGGCCGGGTGCTGCTGCGGGCGCTGCTGGCCGAGGCCGAGCGGCGTACGACCGATCAGGTGCTGCTGGAGGTGGCGGTGGACAACGTACCCGCGCAGCGGCTCTATGCCGCACACGGCTTCGAGAAGATCGGCGTGCGCCGCGGGTACTACCAGCCGAGCAACACCGACGCCCTGGTGATGCGCCGTGTCCACTGAACCGCTCGTCCTCGGCATCGAGACGTCCTGCGACGAGACCGGCGTCGGGATCGTACGCGGGCACACGCTGCTCGCCGACGCGGTGGCGTCCAGTGTGGACGCTCACGTACGGTTCGGCGGCGTCGTACCCGAGGTCGCCAGCCGGGCCCACCTGGAGGCTATGGTCCCGACCATGCACCGGGCCCTCCGTACGGCCGGCGTCGCCCTCGCGGACGTCGACGCGATCGCGGTGACGGCCGGTCCGGGGCTCGCCGGTGCGCTGCTGGTCGGCGTGGCTGCGGCGAAGGCGTACGCCCTCGCGGCCGGCAAGCCCCTCTACGGCGTGAACCATCTCGCCGCGCACGTCGCCGTCGACACGCTCGAACACGGGCCGCTGCCGGCGCCGGCCATCGGGCTGCTGGTCTCGGGCGGCCATTCGAGCCTGCTGCTCGTCGACGACCTCGCGGGCGGGGTGACTCCGCTGGGCGGCACGATCGACGACGCGGCCGGCGAGGCGTTCGACAAGGTGGCCCGGCTGCTCGGCCTGCCGTTCCCCGGTGGGCCGCCGATCGACCGCGCGGCCCGGGACGGCGATCCGGAGGCGATCGCGTTCCCGCGCGGGCTCACCGGGCCGCGTGACCTCGCGGAGCACCGGTACGACTTCTCGTTCTCCGGGCTCAAGACGGCCGTCGCGCGCTGGGTCGAGGCGCGTGAGCGGGCCGGCGAGCCGGTACCCGTCGCCGACGTCGCGGCCAGCTTCCAGCAGGCGGTCTGCGACGTGCTGACCCGCAAGGCGGTGGACGCCTGCCGGGAGCGGGGCGTCGACACGCTGGTGATCGGCGGTGGGGTCGCGGCGAACTCGCGGCTGCGCGCGCTGGCCGAGGAGCGCTGCGCGGCCCAGGGGCCGGGCCGCCCCGAAATCCGGCTGCGCGTACCGAGGCCGGGCCTGTGTACGGACAACGGCGCCATGGTCGCCGCCCTCGGCGCCCACCTCGTCGCCGCCGGCGTGGCCCCGAGCCGTCTGGATCTCCCCGCCGACTCGGCGCTCCCGCTGACGACCGTGAGGGTGTAACCTCGCGCGCTGTGATCGTGCGGATGTGGGAGGTACGCGCGCACCCGGAGGGGCTGACCGATCTGCTCACCTGGCTGTGCGACATCGCGCTGCCCGCGGTGGAGATGAACCCGCTGCACATCGCGAGCGAGGTGTTCTCCTCGGCCGACAGCCGCGTCGTCGTCGTGTCCAAGTGGCGGAGCAACCCGGAGGAGTTCCTCGACCCGCCGAGCCACCTGACCGTACGCCCGCCGCACTCGTGGGACTTCAGCCCCGTCGATCGTTGAGCCCCGTCGATGGTTGAGCCCTGCGCGTAAACCCGTCGCGTCCCGCGGGGCGGATCCGTAACTTCGTAGGCGCCATGCGTGCCTTACCGCTGCCGGATCCCGGCAACCCCGACACCCGTTCCGCGACCCGGTTTCTGATCTGGGCCGCGCGCCGGCAGCTGCCCACGATCGTCGGCGGGATGTCGTTCGGCATCGTGTGGATGGTCAGCCAGGCCCTGATGCCCGCGGCGATCGGCCGGGCCATCGACGCGGGACTGGCCGCGCGGAACACCCGCGCCCTCATCACCTGGGCGGCCGTCCTGCTCGGGCTCGGCATCGTCCAAGCGGTCTGCGGGGTCATGCGGCACCGGATGGCGGTGGCCAACTTCCTCGGCGGCGCATACCGCACGGTGCAGCTCACCGTGCGCCAGGCGAACCGGTTGGGCGCGACGCTGCCCGACCGGGTGGCCACCGGCGAGGTGGTGAGCATCGGCACGTCCGACATCAGCCACATCGGCGGGGCGCTGGACATCACGGCCCGGGCGGCGGGCTCGGTGATCGCGATCGTGACTGTAGCCGTGGTGCTGCTGGCCGCCTCGGTGCCGCTCGGCCTGGCCGTGCTGATCGGCGTCCCCGTGCTGATGGGCGCCGTGAGCCTGCTGATCGCGCCGCTGCACCACCGCCAGCAGGCCTACCGCGACCAGCAGGGCCATCTCACCACGCGGGCCAGCGACATCGTCGCCGGCCTGCGGGTGCTGCGCGGCGTGGGCGGCGAGGCGGCCTTCGCCGGCCGCTACCGCGCCGAGTCCCAGGATCTGCGGGCGGCCGGGGTACGGGTCGCCCGCGTCGAGTCCGTCCTCGAGGCGGCCCAGGTGCTGCTGCCCGGCGTGTTCGTGGTGATCGTCACGTGGCTCGGCGCCCGGTTCGCGGTCCGCGGCGAGATCTCGCCGGGCGAGTTGGTCGCGTTCTACGGGTACGCCGCCTTCCTCGTCTTCCCGCTGCGCAACATCACCGAGGCCGTCGACCGGTTCATCCGGGGGCACGTGGCGGCCCGCCGGGTGGTCCGGATCCTCACCCTCACCCCGACGATCGAGACCCCGGGGGTACGGCGTGATCTGTCCACTGTGGACGGCACGCTGGTCGACCCGCTCTCGGGGTTGGTGGTGCGACCCGGTGCGGTCACGGCGATCGCCGCGAGCCAGCCCGAGGACGCGGCCGCGCTCGCCGACCGGTTGGGCCGGTACGTGGACAGCGACGTCACGCTCGGAGGCGTACCCCTGCGGGAGGTGTCGCGGGAGGCGGTGCGGGAGCGGATCCTGGTGGCCGACAACGACGCGCGCCTGTTCTCGAACGTGTTGCGTACGGAGCTGGACTCGCGCGCTACGGCGACCGGGGCGGACATCGCGGCGGCGCTGGACGCGGCGAGCGCGACCGACATCCTGGACGCGCTGCCGGAGGGGCTGGACGCGATCGTGGCCGAACGGGGTCGGGAGTTCTCCGGCGGCCAGCAGCAGCGGCTCCGGCTCGCCCGGGCGCTGCTGGTGGACGCACCGATCCTCGTGCTGGTCGAGCCGACCAGCGCGGTCGACGCGCACACGGAGGCGCGCATCGGCGAGCGGCTGCGCGGTGCGCGGCGCGGCCGGACGACCGTGGTGTGCACGACGAGCCCACTGCTGCTGGACCGGAGTGACCACGTGGCGTTCCTCGACGACGGCAAGGTCGTCGCCGAGGGTACGCACGCGGAGCTCCTGCGGAGCGAACCGGCCTACGCGGCCCTGGTGACCCGGGGGGAGGACTCATGAGTGACCGGCTGCCCGTGGCGACGATGCCACAGGTCCGGCGGTACGCGGGCCAGCTCATGCGCCGGCACCCGCGCGGGCTGCTGCTGACGCTGGGGCTGCACGGGCTCGCCGCGGTCGCCGGCCTCGCCGCGCCCCGGTTGCTGGGCGGGCTCGTCGAGTCGATCGCGCACGGCACGACGCTGTCCACAGTGGATACGGTGGCGGCCACGATCGCCGGGTTCGTCCTCGCGCAGGCGGTGCTGACCCGGTACGCCAAGCTGGCTTCGGCGCGGCTGGGCGAACGGGTGCTGGCGGAGCTGCGTGAGGAGTTCGTCGAGCGGGTGCTCGGGCTGCCGCTGTCCACAGTGGAGCGTGCCGGTACCGGCGACCTGCTGACGCGTACCTCGCGGGATGTCAACGCGCTGTCCCAGACCGTACGCATGGCGGTGCCGGAGATCCTGATCGCGATCGTCACGACGGCGTTCACCCTCGCCGCGATCGTCCTCGTCGGTCCGTTGCTCGGCCTGCCCTGCCTGCTGGCGATCCCGGTCCTGTGGTCGGTGACGCGGTGGTACCTGCGCCGCGCCCCGGCCGGGTACCTGCGGGAGAGCGCCAGCTACAGCGACATGACCGACGGGCTCGCCGAGACGGTCGAGGGCGCGCGGACGACGGAGGCGCTGCGTACGGGCGCCCGGCGGATCGCGCGGACCGACGAGCACATCCGGCGCTCGTTCGCGGCCGAGATGTACACGCTGTTCCTGCGGACGGTCTGGTTCCCGGTGATCGAGCTCGGGTACCTCGTACCGGTCGTCGCGACCCTCGTCATCGGCGGCTGGTTCTACGCCGAGGACTGGGTGACGCTCGGCCAGGTCACCGCGGCGACCCTGTACGCCGTGCAGCTGATGGACCCGCTGGACCGGTTGATCGGCTGGCTCGACCACCTGCAGGTGGGCGGCGCGTCGCTGGCCCGGCTGCTCGGCGTGGCCAACGTACCCGACGACCGGCCCGACGCGACCGTGCGGCCGGTCCACGAGCGGCTCGCCGCCACCGACGTCCGGTTCTCCTATGTGGACGGTCGCGAGGTGCTGCACGGCGTCACGCTGGCTCCCGCGCGGGGCGAGCGCATCGCGGTGGTCGGCCCGTCCGGCGCGGGTAAGTCGACGCTGGGCCGGCTGCTCGCCGGGGTCCACGCCCCGGACGACGGCACGGTCACGGTGGGCGGCGCCCCCCTCACGGGGTTGCCGCTGGCCGAGCGCCGCGCCCACGTCGCGCTGGTCACCCAGGAGCACCACGTCTTCCTGGGTACGGTCCGGGAGAACCTGGTGCTCGGCCGGCCGGCCGCGACCGACGAGGAGGTCCGCGACGCGCTGGCCGCGGTCGACGCGCTCGACTGGGTGCAGGAGCTGCCGGACGGGCTCGACACGCTCGTCGGCTCGGGTAACCAGTCGGTGTCCCCCGCGCAGGCGCAGCAGCTCGCGCTGGCCCGGCTCGTCCTCGCCGACCCGCACACGCTCGTGCTGGACGAGGCCACGTCGCTGATCGACCCGCGGGCCGCCCGGCACCTGGAACGGTCGCTGGCGGCGGTGCTGTCGGGGCGTACGGTCGTCGCGATCGCGCACCGGCTGTTCTCCGCCCACGACGCGGACCGGGTGGCCGTCGTCGAGGACGGCCGGATCGCCGAGTTCGGCACGCACGACGAGCTGGTGGCGACCGGCGGGGCGTACGCGTCGCTCTGGCGTTCGTGGCACGGCGACCGGGCTGCCTAGGGGCTACCTCAGCGCCATGATCAGCCCGACGAGTACGAGGAACACGATCGCGACCGCGAACGCGACGAGCAGCTGCCGGCCGCCACTGTCCGCTGTGGAGGGTGGCGGTTCGGCGGGCTCGGCCGGCAGGTCGCGGACGACGTGGGCGAGGTCGTTCAGGGTCCGCGCGGCGTAGACGGCGCCGACCCGCTCGGTGAACTCCTCCAGCGTGAGCCGGCCCGCGGCGGTGTGCCGCTGGAGAGCGGCGACCACCCGGTGCCGGTCATCGTCGGATGCGCGCATCTCGACGCTCATTCCGGCAGCGTACGGGATCGGACATCATGTTACGCTCATCGATGGAAGCGCTCCCAAACAGCCACCGAGGAGTGTGCCATGAGACGTCTGCTCCCAGCCCTGCCCGTGTTCCTGGCCGTGTCACTGGCCGCGACGGCCGCCGCGCTGGTCAGCGCGGGCCCGGCCCGGGCCGACACGACCGTCTGCGCGAAGTTCGGCTCGACGACGATCAACGGCGGCCGGTACGTCGTGCAGAACAACGTATGGGGCGCCGACACCGCGCAGTGCCTCAACGTGACCGCGACGGGGTTCACAGTCACCACCGCCAACCACAACAAGCCGACCAACGGAGCGCCGGCCTCGTACCCGTCGATCTACGCGGGGTGCCACTACGCCAACTGCAGTGCCGGCAGCGGGCTGCCCATGCAGGCCAGCAGCGCGTCGTTCGGCGGCGTGCGTACGAGCGTGACGATGGCGTACCCGACCACCGGGACCTGGGACGCCGCGTACGACATCTGGTTCGACCCGACCCCGCGTACCGACGGGCAGAACACAGGCGCCGAGATCATGATCTGGCTCAACCGCCAGGGCACGATTCAGCCGGTGGGCTCGCGGGTGGGTAGCGCGACGCTCGCGGGCGGTACGTGGGACGTCTGGTTCGGCAACATCGGCTGGAACGTGGTCTCCTACGTGCGTACGGCCGCCACGACCTCGATGGACTTCGCGGTCAGCACGTTCTACGGCGACGCCATCGGCCGCGGGTACGCGCAGGCGTCCTGGTACCTGACGAGCGTGCAGGCGGGCTTCGAGCCGTGGGTCGGCGGTACGGGGTTGGCCGTGAACACGTTCTCGTACACGACCACGGGTGGCGGCGACACGTCACCGCCGACGGCGCCGGGGAACCTCGCCGCGTCCACCGTCAGCGCGACCACGCTCACGCTCGCCTGGAACCCCTCGTCCGACAACGTCGGCGTGACCGGGTACGACGTCCTGCGCCGGCAGGGCACGAGCGGCGCGTTCACCCGGATCGGTGGCGACGGCTCCACCTCGCTGGCGGTGACCGGGCTCAGCCCGTCCACCCAGTACCAGTTCCAGGTCACCGCGCACGACGCGGCCGGCAACACCTCTCCACCGTCCAACACCGTCACGGTGACCACCCAGGCCGGTGGCGGCGGTGGTACCGGGTGCCGGGTGCGGTACGTCAAGCCCAGCGAGTGGGGTGGCGGGTTCGTCGCCGACATCACGATCACCAACGCCGGTACCACGACCGTCAACGGCTGGACGCTCGTCTTCGCGTTCACGGCCGGGCAGCGGGTGACCAACGCGTGGAGCGCGATTGTCAGCCAGACCGGCGGCACGGTGACCGCCGGCAACATGGACTACAACCGCACGATCGCGCCGGGCGGGACCGTCAACTTCGGGTTCCAGGGCACCTGGACGACCAGTAACCCGGTACCCACCACGTTCACCCTCAACGGAGCGGGGTGCACGCCCGGCTGATCGTGACGGCGCGCTGGCTGTAACTACGTGCTCGACGCCGGCGGCTCGATCACGCAGTCCGGGCCGGGGTACACGAGGCTGATATGGCCGTCCTCGAAGCGCACGAGGTACGGCGGTCCGCCGTTGTCCCCGCGCACCTCGGTGATCTCGCCGACGCGGTCCTTGACGCCGACCGTCTTGCTATGGATGTGGACGCGGTCGCCGACTACTGCCTGCATGACCTATTACCATGCCGGATCCGGCGCTCCGGCGCATCCCACTCGGCGATCGGCGACCGCGCGGTGGGGCGGCGGCGCGGCCGGCTCGCTGGCACTCGCCTTGACGGAGTGCTAGCCGGCGGCATAACCTGCGGTTAGCACTCTCAAACCGAGGGTGCTAGCCCGGCGGTGCCCGGCACCCGCGACGACGGAAGCCGCCGGCGTACCTGTGAATGCATATGCAAGTACCCCAGGAGGGTATGCCCGTGACTACCGCGACGAAGGTTGCGATCAAGCCGCTCGAGGACCGGATCGTGGTCCAGGCGAATGAGGCCGAGACGACGACGGCGTCGGGCATCGTGATCCCCGATACCGCCAAGGAGAAGCCGCAGGAGGGCACCGTCCTCGCTGTCGGCCCGGGCCGCTTCGACGACAAGGGCAGCCGGATTCCGGTTGACGTGAAGGTCGGCGACACGGTCCTGTTCTCGAAGTACGGCGGCACCGAGGTCAAGTACGCCGGCGAGGAGTACCTGGTGCTCTCCGCCCGGGACGTGCTCGCTGTCATCGAGAAGTGATCTGCTCCGACTGCTGACACCGCCCCGGGACCGGATGCACCAGCGTCCGGCCGGGGCGGTGTCGCCGTGAAATCACCTGCTCTGAAGGGACCAGACGAAACACATGGCGAAGATCCTGAGCTTCTCGGACGACGCCCGGCACCTGCTGGAGCATGGTGTCAACGAACTCGCGGACACGGTCAAGGTCACCCTTGGGCCGCGCGGGCGCAACGTCGTCCTCGACAAGAAGTTCGGCGCTCCGGTGATCACGAACGACGGCGTGACGATCGCCAAGGAGATCGAGCTGACGAACCCGTACGAGAACCTCGGGGCGCAGCTCGTCAAAGAGGTGGCGACGAAGACGAACGACATCGCCGGCGACGGTACGACGACCGCGACCGTGCTCGCCCAGGCGATGGTCCGCGAGGGCCTGCGCAACGTGGCCGCGGGCGCGAACCCGACCGAGCTGAAGCGGGGCATGGACGCCGCCGCGCAGAAGGTCAGCGACGCCCTGCTCGACAAGGCGGCCGAGGTCGCCGACCGGGCCGGCATCGCGCACGTCGCGACCATCTCGGCCCAGGACCCCGAGATCGGTGACCTGATCGCCGAAGCGATGGAGCGGGTCGGCCGCGACGGTGTCATCACCGTCGAGGAGGGCTCCACGCTCGCGACCGAGCTGGAGATCACGGAGGGCATGCAGTTCGACAAGGGCTACGTGTCGCCGCACTTCATCACCGACCAGGAGGCGGGCGAGGCGGTCTTCGACGATCCGTACCTGCTGATCACCACGCAGAAGGTGTCCTCGATCGAGGAGCTGCTGCCGCTGCTGGAGAAGGTCGTCGAGACGAGCAAGCCGCTCGTGATCGTGGGCGAGGACGTCGAGGGCCAGGCGCTCTCGACGCTCGTGGTCAACTCGATCCGCAAGACGCTGAAGGTGTGCGCGGTCAAGGCGCCCGGCTTCGGCGACCGCCGCAAGGCGATGCTGCAGGACATGGCGATCCTGGCCGGTGGCGAGGTCGTGAGCTCCGAGCTCGGCTACAAGCTCGACTCGGTCGGGCTCTCGGTGCTGGGCCGCGCCCGCCGGGTCGTGGTCACCAAGGACACCACGACGATCATCGACGGCGCCGGCGAACAGTCCGAGGTCCGGGCTCGCATCGAGCAGATCCGCAAGGAGATCGAGGCCACCGACTCCGACTGGGACCGCGAGAAGCTGCAGGAGCGGCTGGCCAAGCTCTCCGGCGGTATCGCGGTCATCAAGGCCGGTGCGGCGACCGAGGTCGAGATGAAGGAGAAGAAGCACCGCATCGAGGACGCCATCTCGGCGACCAAGGCGGCGGTCGAGGAGGGCATCGTCCCCGGCGGTGGCGCCGCGCTCGCGCACATCGCCACCGTGCTGGACGACAAGCTCGGCCTGACGGGTGACGAGGCGGTCGGCGTGTCCATCGTGCGTACCGCGCTCGCCGAGCCGCTGCGCTGGATCGCGCAGAACGCCGGGCACGACGGGTACGTCATCGTCGGCAAGGTGCTGGAGATGAGTTGGGGCGAGGGCCTCGACGCGGCCACCGGCCAGTTCGGCGACCTCCGCAAGATCGGCATCGTCGACCCGGTGAAGGTCACCCGCAACGCGGTCTCCAACGCGGCCTCGATCGCGGGCCTGCTGCTCACGACCGAGAGCCTCATCGTCGAAAAGCCCAAGGCACCGGAGCCCGCCGCGGCGGGGCACGGCCACGGGCACGGCCACTCGCACGGGCCGGGCTTCTGACCGGTTGAGCACTACGGAACGGGCGGATGCTCCGGCATCCGCCCGTTCCCCTCTGGGCGCCTCGTTTGTGCTTAACGATCTCTTACGTCGCTTGGCGGTTGATCCCTCGCGGAGAACACTGAAGGCGTGAACTCTCGTCTGCGGGCCGCGCTCGCGGGTCTCGCGTCCGCGGCGGCCGCGCTCGGGCTCGCCGAGCTGGTGGCGGTCGCGACCGGCCCGCGGTCCGCCCCGCTGATCGCGGTCGGGGGCGCGATCGTCGACGCGGTGCCCGAGCCGGTCAAGCACTTCGCCATCTCCCTGTTCGGCACCAAGGACAAACTTGCCCTGCTCACGGGTACGGCCGTCCTGCTCGCCGCGTTCGCCGCGCTGGTCGGCATCCTGGCCGACCGGCACCGGCGCTACGGCGACATCGGCATCGGGCTGTTCGGCCTGATCGGCATCGCGACCGCGCTCACCCGGCCCGGCGCGTCCTGGACGTGGGCGCTGCCCTCGCTGGTCGGGTCGGTAGCGGCCGCGTTCCTCCTGCGCTGGCTGCTCGACATCGGCGAGGCGGAGGACGCGCGTCCCGAGCCGCGCGACATCGCGACGACCACGCAGCGGCGACGGTTCATCGCGCAGGCCGGCCTCGTGGTCGGCGGCGCGGCCGTGGCCGGGGTGGGCGGGCGGCTGCTGAGTACCCGCCGGGGGGTCGCCGCCGCGCGGAAGGCCGTCGTACTGCCGACTCCGGGCAGCGTCGCGTCGGCGGTGCCGCAGGGCGCCGAGCTGGACATCCCCGACATCACCCCGTACCGGACGACCAACGGCAGCTTCTACCGGATCGACACCGCGCTCGTCGTACCGCAGGTCGACCCGGACACCTGGCGGCTGCGCATCTACGGGAAGGTGCGCAACCCGGTCACGATCACGTACGCCGATCTGTTGAAGCGGCCGATGGTCGAGCGCTGGATCACGCTGTGCTGCGTGTCGAACGAGGTCGGCGGCGATCTCATCGGCAACGCGCGCTGGCTCGGCGTACCCGTGAAAGACCTGCTCGACGAGGCCGGGCCGCTGGACGGGGCCGACCAGGTGCTGAGCCGGTCGGCCGACGGGTTCACCTGCGGGACGCCGACGGCGGTCCTGCGCGACGGGCGCGACGCGCTGCTCGCCGTCGGCATGAACGGGGAGCCGCTGCCGGTGGACCACGGCTTCCCGGTGCGGATGGTCGTCCCGGGCCTGTACGGCTACGTCTCGGCGTGCAAGTGGATCACCGGCATGCAGCTCACCGGGTTCGACGACGTCGACGCGTACTGGGTCCAGCGCGGCTGGGCCCCGCGGGGGCCGATCAAGACCCAGTCCCGGATCGACGTACCCCGGCGGGGGCGCAGCGTACGCGCCGGCACCGTGACCGTCGCCGGGGTCGCGTGGGCGCAGCACCGCGGGATCACGAAGGTCGAGGTGTCGGTCGACCGTGGCGACTGGCACGAGGCGACGCTCGCCGAGGCGGCCTCGGTCGACACGTGGCGGCAGTGGTCCTGGCCGTGGGACGCGCGGCCCGGCAAGCACACGCTGACCGTACGCGCGACCGATGCCGACGGCGCGACCCAGACATCCGAAGAGGCCCCGCCGTTTCCGGACGGGGCCACCGGGTGGGACTCGTTCGAGGTGACGGTCAACTAACTCTGGTCAGCTGACGCTGCCGGGGCAGGGCAGTGGGCGGGGTGGCCCGGCTCGCGGTGCCGAGACGGGCTTCGAGCCGGCGTACGTCGACCCGTACCAGTCGCCGGTCCGCCGCGTCCTCCCAGCCGGTGGCGAGCAGCCGCAGCCGCTCGGTCTCTGTGAAGCCGCCCCAGACGCCGTACGGCTCACGGACCGCGAGCGCATGGGCGGCACATTCCGCGCGTACGGGACAAGTCGCGCATACTGACTTCGCGGCGTTCTCGCGGCGGTTCCGTGAGGACCCGCGTTCGCCGTCGGGGTGGAAGAATTGGGCACTGTCCCGTCCACGGCACGCACCGAAGCGCTGCCAGTCCCACACGTCCGCAATTGGCCCGGGGAGCCTGCGTACGTTCGCCATCTGCGCCCTCCTCGCGCCTGGGTTGACAGCACCCTCCTACCCCGGTGTCTGCTCATCCAACCGTCAGCTACCCGACGAGGCAGTTCGCACGTTTTCCCGCCCAAGTGACGAAAGTGCGTAATGATCAGACGGTTCAGCGGTCTTCTCGACAACGGCCAACGGGAGATGGGGGATCACTAGTGCGTTCGGTACTCGTGTGCGTCCGTACCCCGGTAGCGGCTCAGACCATCGCGTCCTGCGCGATCCGGCTGGGCGTCGCCGCCTCGGTACGGACCGCCGTGTCCGAGGTGGAGCTGCTGGCTCGACTGAGCGAGCGGCCCGCGGATGTTGTCCTGGTGGACACCGCGATCACCCGGCCGGACCCCGCCGCGTTCACTCGCCGCGTGCTGGGTCGCGCCCCCCGGGCGACCGTGGTCCTGCTCGGTACCGAGGATCCACGCGCGGCCGCCGGGGCGGTGGCCGCCGGGGCCCGCGGGGTGATCCGTGGCACAGGGCAGGATCTCGTGACCGCCGTGACGAAGGCGCTGCTGCTGTGCCTGCCGGGCAACCCCGGTACGGCGCCGCAGCTCGGGCTGGCGTCACCTGACCTGGCACCACCGGCGCCGCTCAACGCGCCGCCGGCCAGCGGCCTGTCCCCCGGCGACCTGTCCTCGGGCGGGCCGATGCGGTCCGGCCTGCCGGCGGCGGTCGCGCCGCGGACCGGGCTGAACGGCGGCCCGGCGGTCGTGCCCCAGCAGCGGGCCGACGCCCCACCCAACCGGGGCAGCGGCCGGCGGATGACGCTCACCGAGCGGGAGCTGCAGGTCCTGCGCGGCATGGCCGACGGCAAGAGCAACGCCGAGATCGGCCGGGACCTGTACGTCTCGGAGGACACCGTGAAGACCCATGCCCGGCGGCTCTTCCGCAAGCTCGGCGCGCGCGACCGTGCGCACGCCGTGGCCGCGGGTTTCCGGCAGGGACTGGTGTCCTAGCGCGACGTCCACGGTGATCGGGGCCCGCGCTCGATCACCGTGGGATGGGCGTCAGCTGCTCTCGTCGGCCGATTCAGCCAGGGCGTCGTGCACGCCGTCGGCGTAGCCGCGGGCATACTCCCAGCTCACGTAGTGATCCGGGTCGGGGTCGTACGCGGGCTCGTGGACCCTCGGGCGTCCGGCGTTCAGCAGGTGCTTGAGGTTGCCGCGCAGCAGGTCCCAGTCGAAGTAGTGGGGCTCGTGGCAGTCCTCGCACTCGATGACGAGTCCACGGACCCCCATGGGTCCGAGCAGAGCCTGGTAGATCTCCAGGTCCGCAAGATCGTCGAGCACGTCCTGCCGCTCGGTCGAGGACAGCGTGTCGCTCTCGTCCTCGTCCACGCCGTCCAGGTCCGAGGCCGGATCGATAGGGTCGCCCGTAAACGGGTCGATCGGCTCGTCCTGCACCCCTCCACGGTAGCCCTCGACATCCCTGGGCGCGGCCCTGGCATCACACCAATGGGTACGATGAGTCGCACGTCGCCAAGGGGAGAACTAATCGTGGATTATTCGTCCGACCTGCCTGTGGGCACCGTGCCGACCGGCGACAACGCCGACCGGCTGACGCCGGAGCGGACACCCGGCGCAAGTCGGGCGCTGCCGCTGGGCCTGACCTTCGACGATGTGCTCCTGCTGCCGGCCGAGTCGGACGTGATCCCGAGCCAGGTGGATACGGCGACGTCCCTCACCCGGCGGATCACGCTGGCGGTCCCGCTGCTGTCGAGCGCCATGGACACGGTCACCGAGGCGCGGATGGCCATCGCGATGGCCCGGCAGGGCGGCATCGGCGTGCTGCACCGCAACCTCTCGATCGACGAGCAGGCGCTCCAGGTCGACCTCGTGAAGCGCTCCGAGGCCGGCATGGTGACGAATCCGATCACCTGCTCGCCCGACGACACGCTGCGCGACGTCGACCAGCTGTGCGCGCGGTACCGGATATCCGGCGCCCCGGTCGTGGACGGCGATGGTGCGCTCGTCGGTATTGTGACGAATCGCGATATGCGGTTCGTATCTGACAAGTCGGCCAGAGTCCGCGACGTGATGACGCCCATGCCGCTCATCACCGCGCCGGTGGGCGTCTCCACCGCCGACGCGCTCGACCTGCTCAGGCGGCACAAGGTCGAGAAGCTGCCGCTCGTCGACCCGGGCGGACGCCTGCGCGGGCTGATCACGGTCAAGGACTTCGCGAAGAGCGAGCAGTTCCCGCACGCCACCAAGGACCCGGCCGGCCGGCTGCGGGTCGCCGCCGCGGTGGGCGTGGGCGAGGACGCGTACAAGCGGGCGACCGCGCTCGTCGACGCGGGCGTGGACGTGCTCGTCGTCGACACCGCGCACGGGCACCAGCGCGGCGTGCTCGAGATGGTCGCCCGGCTCAAGCGGGACACCGCGTTCGCCGGCGTCGACGTGATCGGGGGCAACGTCGCCACGTACCCGGGGGCGCGCGCGATGGTCGACGCGGGTGCCGACGCGGTGAAGGTGGGCGTGGGCCCGGGGTCGATCTGCACGACGCGGGTCGTCGCCGGGGTCGGCGTACCCCAGGTGACGGCGATCATGGAAGCGGCGCGGGCCTGCCGCCCGGCCGGCGTACCGGTGATCGGCGACGGTGGGATGCAGTTCTCCGGCGACATCGCCAAGGCCCTCGTGGCCGGCGCCGACAGCGTGATGCTCGGGTCGCTGCTCGCCGGCTGCGAGGAGAGCCCGGGCGAGCTGATCTTCATCAACGGCAAGCAGTTCAAGTCGTACCGCGGCATGGGCTCGCTCGGCGCCATGCAGACGCGCGGCGCCGGCCCGGCGCGTGCGTTCTCGCGCGACCGGTACTTCCAGGACGACGTGCTGTCGGAGGACAAGCTCGTCCCCGAGGGCGTCGAGGGCCAGGTGCCCTACCGCGGCCCGCTGGGCAACGTGGCCCATCAGCTCGTCGGTGGGCTCCGCGCCGCGATGGGGTACGTTGGCGCGGCCACGATCCCGCAGCTGTACGAGCGGGGGCAGCTCATCCGGATCACCGCGGCGGGGCTGAAGGAGAGCCACCCGCACGACATCCAGATGACCGTCGAGGCACCCAACTACCACTCCCGCTAGTCCCGGGCCCGTCCACTGTGGAGCGCGAAGCTATGCGTGATGTCGTTGAGATCGGGCTCGGCAAACCCGCCCAGCGCGGGTACCACCTGGACGACATCGCCATCGTCCCCAGTCGCCGTACCCGCGACGTCGACGACGTGTCGACCTCGTGGCAGCTCGACGCGTACCCCTTCGGCATCCCGTGCGTCGCGCACCCGTCGGACGCGACGATGAGCCCGGAGACGGTGATCGCGCTGGGCCGCCTCGGCGCGCTGGGCGTACTCAACGTCGAAGGGCTGTGGACCCGGTACGAGGACCCAGGCAAGATCCTGTCCGAGCTGGCCGGCCTCGGCGAGGACGCCCGGGGTACGCGCCGGCTGCAGGAGGTCTACGCCGAGCCGATCCGCCCCGAACTCATCGGGGAGCGGGTCCGGCAGATCCGCGAGGGTGGCGTGACGGTGGCCGTACGGGTGTCCCCGCAGCACACGCTGGCGCTGGCGCCGGTGGTGCTCGACGCGGGCGTGGACATCCTCGTCATCCAGGGCACCCTGGTCTCGGCCGAGCACGTGTCCACTGTGGACCAGCCGTTGAACCTCAAGGAGTTCATCGCCGATCTCGACCTGCCGGTGATCGTCGGCGGCTGCACCAACTACCAGACCGCGCTGCACCTGATGCGTACGGGCGCCGCCGCCGTCATCGTCGGCATCGGCGCGGACGAGTGGTCGACGACCGACATGGTGCTCGGCATCCGGGTGCCGATGGCGACCGCGATCGCCGACGCCGCCGAGGCCCGGCGCGACTACCTCGACGAGACCGGCGGGCGGTACGTGCACCTCGTGGCCGACGGCGGGCTGCAGACGAGCGGCGACATCGCCAAGGCACTGGGCTGCGGTGCCGACGCGGTGATGCTCGGGGAGCCCCTGTCGCTCGCCGAGGACGCCCCGGCCGGCGGCGCGTGGTGGCACTCGGCCGCGAGCCACCCGAAGCTGCCGCGGGGCGCTTTCGGGGTGGCCGAGGAGCCGCTGGGTTCGCTCGAGAAGATCCTGTACGGCCCGTCCGACGACCCGGACGGGCAGCTCAACCTGTTCGGCGGGCTCAAGCGGGCGATGGCCAAGTGCGGTTACCGCGACCTCAAGGAGTTCCAGAAGGTCGGGCTGGTTCTCGACCGGTAGGGAGTCCCATGCGCCGCGCTGTCCTCGCGATCCTGCTGGCCACGACGCTCGTCGCGAGCGGCTGCTCGGGCGGGTCCCCGAAGCCCGTACCCAGCGCCGCCACCTCGTCCGGCTCCACGCGGGTCGAGGAGGTCAAGCCCGGCGCAGACGGCGCGGGCGACCCGTACTTCCCCAAGGCCGGCAACGGCGGTTACGACGTCGCGAGCTACCAGCTGACCCTGCGCTACGACCCGGGCAACGACACGCTCACCGGACGCGCCGTGATCACCGCGACCGCGA
>Ga0075429_100001565_pt1 | contig 18806 bp, 13 predicted proteins | sample RhiMetdeltSRZDD3_FD_75295 | JGI IMG/M metagenome (GOLD analysis project Ga0075429, IMG submission 75295) | Populus rhizosphere microbial communities from Tennessee, USA - Rhizosphere MetaG P. deltoides SRZDD3 | ecosystem: Host-associated > Plants > Roots > Rhizosphere > Soil | place: USA... | reverse complement strand
GCGAACCGCGTGCTGCGCCTCATGGGTGACCGCGACGTCGCCGTGAGCGTGACCTCCGCCCTCTTCTCGATTCTGCTGGTGCCGGCCACGTACCTGCTGGGTGTCGTCGCCTTCTCGCCGCCCGTCGGGCTCATGGCCGCCGCCGCCATCGCCGTCGAGCGGCAGATCATCGGTCTCGGCGTCGACGGATGGCGCGACGATGCCTTCGCCCTCTTCGTCGTGCTGTCGGCGGCAGCCCTGCTGCGTCTGCGCGATCGGCCGGCGTGGAGTACCAGCCTCCCCGCCGGGCTCGCCATGGGCCTGGCCCTGCTCACGCGCATCACCTCGCTCTCCTTCGTCCTGCCCGCGCTCGCCCTCATCGCCTGGAAGGGCGAAGGACCGCGCGACGTGCGGCTGCGCCACGCGGCGGTGGCCGGTGCGCTGGCCCTGCTCCTCCTGGCGCCGTTCCTCGTGACCTGCGCCCTCGAATACGGAGACCCGCTGTACTCGATCAACGCCCACACACGCTTCTACCGCTCGCGGGCGGCGGGCACCGACGCCGCCGCTACCGGCTGGGCCACGATGCTCGCGGAGCGCGGCGGCCCCATCACGCTGGTCGACACCGGGCTCGTCGGCCTCACGGCCTATCCCTTCACGAGCAAGTGGACCCACTTCGACTACCTGGGCGGGTGGATCGGGTCCACTCTTGCCGCCGCCGCGGTGGTCGGCCTGGGGTTATGGCTCCTGCTCGCGCAGGGACGCCTCTTGCTGCTCGTTCTCCTCGGTGCGCTCCTGCCGTTCGCCTTCACCTGGGAAGTGCCGGGCGGATCCGAGTGGCGGTTCACCCTCCACGCCTATCCTTTTTATCTCCTGGCGGCGGCCAGCGCGCCCTGGCTGACCGCCGGCCTGATACGCGGCGGCCGGCCGCGCCTGCGTGTAGTGGGTGCGGTGCTAGCCGCCGCGGCCCTCGCGTACGTAGCGGTCTGCGGCCTCGCCTACGCGCGCGTGCGAGAAGAGCTCGGCGGCGGCCGGGAGGCGAGGATCGTCGTCGGCCCTCGCGACCTGTTCTTCTTCGGCGACGGATGGAGCCGGCCGACGCGTATCGGCCACCTGCTCGTCCGCCACGGCGACGCCGGCGGCGCGTTCCTGCGGCTGCCCCTTCGTGCCGGACGCGGCTATCGGCTGGCCCTGCGCCTCGACCCCGAGGGGCTGGGCGCGCGCGCCGCCTTCACGCTGAACGGCACGCTCCTGACCGAGCTCGATCTCTTGCGCGATGACGTCCGAGTCGCCCGCTACGAGGTCGACATTCCCGCCGCGCGCGTGCGCCCGGGGGCCAACGAGCTGCGCATCCACGGCAGCGGCCCGTTCCGGCTCTGGCTCGTGCAGGTCGCACCCCTCTCGGACTCGGGCCCTCCCCCGGGTTCGTGAATCAGCTCCTCGCCAGCAGGAATGCCGTCGTGAGCGCGGCAAAGGCGAGCCGGTAGTACACGAACGGCCGGTAGTCGCGCGTGCGCACGTACGCGAGCAGCACGCGGATGCTCAGAAGACCCACGATCGCCGACACTGTCATGCCGACGAGCACCGGCCAAGGATCGGCGAGCGGGAAGAGGTGCGGCACCTTCTTCGCGGCGGCGGCAAATGTGATCGGCGTTGCCAGCAGGAAGCTGAAACGCGCCGCCTCCGGACGCGCAATGCCGAGCAGCAAGGCCATGCTGATGGTGGCGCCGGAGCGCGAGACGCCCGGCACCAGGGCCAGCGCTTGCGCGCAGCCGATGAGCAGGGCGTCGCGATGCGAGACGAAGGGTACGAGCGGCGCGCTCTCGAGCGCAGGACGTGCGCGGCGGTCGGCGATCCACAGGACGATCCCCATCACCGCCATCGTCGCCGCCACCAGCGCCGGCGAGCGAAACGTCGTGTCCGCCCAGTCGTCGAGGAGCAGGCCGGCGATGCCGGCGGGAATCGAGCCCACCACGAGCTGCGCGAGGAGCCGGCCTTCGGGCGTCTCGAGCGGCCGACCCGAGCGCAGCGCAACCACACCTCCCCGCGCGAGCGTGAGCCATTCGCCGAGAAACGCGTACACCACCGCCGCCAGCGTGCCCAGATGCAGCGCGACGTCGAACGACAGGCTCTGCACGGGCCATCCGAGCATCCACGGCACGACGATCAGGTGCCCGGAGCTGCTGATCGGCAGGAACTCACCGAGACCCTGTACGAGGCCGAGCACGAGCGCCTGGAAGAGCGTCACCGCGGCGCCTGTCTTGGCCGGCGGAAAGCCCGTCTGCTAACATCGCTACGGCGCATGAGCATTTTCGCCTCCATCGACGGTGTCATCTCCCCTGGCCATGAGGCACGCATCTCGGTCCTCGACAACGGCTTCACGTTCGGCGACGGCGTCTACGAGACGCTGCGTACGTACGACCGGCGCCCGCTGCTCCTGGGTCCGCACCTGACGCGGCTGCGGGTCTCGGCCGGCCGGCTCGGCATCGAGATCCCCCAGAACGAAGGCGAGCTGCGCGAGCGGCTGCGCGCGCTCCTCGAGCGCGCCGGCCACAAGGACTCCTTCATCCGCATCATCGTGACCCGCGGCGTCGGCGACATCTCGTACAACTTCGGCCGCGTGAAGGGCCCGACGATCGTCATGGTCGTGAAGCCGTTCGAGACCTACCCGGAGAGCCACTACTCCGAGGGTATCGCGCTCGTCGTCGTGGCCGTGCGTCGCAATCATCCGCTGGCCCTCGACCCCGCCATCAAGTCGTGCAACCTGCTGAACAACATCCTGGCCGTGCGCGAGACGCAGGCCCGCGGCGCCCACGAAGCGATCCTGCTCAACGATCACGGCGACGTCGCCGAATGCGCGAGCTCGAACGTCTTCGCCGTACGCGGCGGAAGCGTCGTGACCCCACCGCTCTCCGCGGGGATCCTGGCCGGCATCACCCGCGCGACGGTGATCGAGATCGGCGGCGAGATCGGCGTGGACGTCCGCGAGCAGACGATGACGGTTTCGGAGCTGCTCTCCGCCGACGAGGTGTTCATCACCAGCTCGCTGAAGGAAGTGACTCCGGTGCGCACCATCGACCGTCAGACGATCGGCGCCGGCCGCCCCGGCCCCGTCACGCAGAAGCTGCTCGCCGCGTTCCGCGCCGCCCTGCCGCGGCTCTGCGACTAGCGCACTACCCATCCGCCGGGTCCTTGCGGGCCAGCAGCCAGCCGGGGATGAAGAACAGCACGCCGATGAGCATCATCCGCAGCATGGCCAGCGTGCTGGGTGATCCGAAGAACGCCGTCATCGCCACCAGCGTGACCACGAGGCCGATCACCTGCAGCAGGCGCCCCAGGTAGTAGCGGACCCACGCGAGCCTCGACGGTCCCGACGCCTGCGGCTTGAGCCGCGCCCTCATCGCCGCCTCCATCCCGTGCGGCCGAACCACCGGCTGAGCTCGTCTTGCGGGATGCGCACGATCGTCGGCCGGCCGTGCGGGCACTGGTTGGGGTGCGCCGTCTTCGGGAGATCGCGCGCGATCGCGGTCATGGTGTCGGCGGCGAGCCTCTGCCCCGCGCGCACGGCCGAGTGGCACGCCAGCGTCGCGGCCAGGCGGTCGCGGGCACCGGCCACGCTCCAGTCGGCATCCTCGCGCTCGGCCACGTCGCGCAGCAGGGCGAGCAGGGCGGCGCCGGGATCGGCGGGGCCGAGGAGGGCCGGTACGGCGGCGATCCGGATCGCGTCACCACCGAACGGCTCCACCTCGTAGCCGAGGATCGAGAGCGTCTCCGAGTGAGTGCGCATCAGCTCTCGCAACGCCGGCGGGACCTCGGCCACCACCGGCAGCAGCAGCCGCTGCGACTCCGCCGTCCGGCGCTCGGCGCGGTCGAGGAGGGCCTCGAAGCGGATGCGTTCGTGGGCCGTGTGCTGGTCGATGAGGATGAGCTCCTCGCCGTCGGTGGCGACGATGTAGGTGTCCCGATGTTGGCCGAGGACGGCGTAGGGCGGCGCCTCCAGGACTTGCGGCTCGCTCGACGTCCATTCCGCCGGCGCCGCGGCGTTCGTCAAGTACGTTTGGACGGCCTCCGCCACGCGCTCGACGCGCTCGCCCGTGCTCAGGACGGCCGCCGGCGCCGGCTTGCGGCCGCCGCGGGACAAGGCCTCGGCCACCGCCCGCTCGCTGGCGACCCACACGGCCCGTGCCTCGGCGAAACGGACCTCCGTCTTCGCCGGATGCACGTTGACGTCCACCATGTGGGGGGGCACGTCGACGAACAGGAACGTCTCCGGCGCGTGATTGCCCGCACCGGCGGCGCGATAAGCCTCGGAGATCGCCTTCATCAGGGCCCGGTCGCGCACGGCGCGGCCGTTCACGAACAACCGGACGTTCGGGCGCGAGCCGCCGGGCCGATCGGGACGTGACGTGAAGCCCTGGACCCGAACCCAGTCGAGAGTGCCGTCGACGGGCACGAGGCCGTCGAGGAAGGAGCCGCCGAAGAGCTGGTACAGGCGCGCCTCGAGGCCATCCGCCGGCGGCGCATCGAACACCGTGCGCCCCGAAGAGATGAGCGTGAAGCGCACGCCGGGCCGCCCGAGGGCGAGCAGGGTGAGCGCCTCCGCCACGTGGGAGCCCTCGGTGGCATCGGCCCGCAGGAACTTGCGGCGGGCAGGTACGGCACCGAAGAGGTCGTTGACCTCGACAGTCGTCCCCCGCGGGTGTCCCGCGTCGCGCACGTGGATGCGCTGCCCATGGCGGACGTGGACCTCCGTACCCGCGCCGTCACCGTCCTCGCGCGTCGTGAGCACGAGGTCCGACACGCTGGCGATGGACGGCAGGGCCTCGCCCCGGAAGCCGTGGGTCTCGATCCGCTGCAGGTCTTCCACCACGCGCAGCTTCGAGGTCGCGTGGCGCTCGAGGGCCGCCGCCGCGTCCTCGCGGCTCATCCCGTGGCCGTCGTCGCGCACGCGGATGCGCGACTTGCCGCCGGCGTCGATCTCCACGCGCACGCTGCGCGCCTCGGCGTCGACGGCGTTCTCGACCAGCTCCTTGACGACGGAGGCCGGCCGCTCCACGACCTCACCGGCCTTGATCTGGTCGACGACCTCGTCCGGCAGGCGCTGAATGCGATTCACGGCAACGTCCTACCGAGACAAACCACAAAGACACAAAGGGAACAAAGATCACAAAGAGCGATTGGACAACGAATCCGTTTCAAATCCTTCTTTGTGTCCTTTGTGTGACCTTTGTGTCTTTGTGGTTATGGCGGCTCCGTTTCGTTCTAGTCGCCGACGGGCTGCTCGAGCTGGGCGTGGGCGGCGGCCAGGCGGGCGATCGGCACCCGGTAGGGCGAGCACGACACGTAGTTGAGGCCGACGCTGTGGAAGAAGCGGATCGACGACGGGTCGCCGCCGTGCTCACCGCACACGCCGATCTTCAGCGTCGACTTCGTCTGGCGGCCCTTCTGTACGCCGATCTCGACCAGCTTGCCCACGCCGCTGATGTCCAGGGACACGAACGGGTCCTTGTCGACGATCCCCTCCTCGACGTAGTGGAGCAGGAACTTCGAGGCGTCGTCGCGCGAGAGGCCGAAGCCCATCTGCGTGAGGTCGTTGGTACCGAAGGAGAAGAAGTCGGCCTCCTTCGCGATCTCGTCGGCGGTGACGGCGCCGCGCGGGACCTCGATCATGGTGCCGATCAGGTACTCGACGGTCTTGTTGTCCTTGCCGAGAACGGCGTCGGCCGCTTCCAGCACGATCTTCTTCTGCCGCTTCAGCTCCTCGACGTGGCCGACGAGGGGAATCATGATCTCCGGCTTCACGGCGATCCCCTTCTTGGCCACGTCACGCGCCGCCTCGAAGATGGCCTGGGCCTGCATGCGAGTGATCTCGGGATACGTGATCCCGAGACGGCAGCCGCGATGGCCGAGCATGGGGTTGAACTCGTGCAGCTCCTCCACGGCGCGGAGCATCTTGTGAAGTTTCGCCGCCTCGCTCTTCTTGCCCTTGGCCTCGAGCACCGCCACCTGCACCATGAGCTCCTCGCGCTTGGGCAGGAACTCGTGGAGCGGCGGGTCGAGCGTGCGGATCGTGACCGGGTTGCCCTTCATCTCCTTGAAGAGGCCGGCGAAGTCGGCGCGCTGCATCGGCAGGAGCTTCTTCAGCGACTCGGTGTAGTCCTTGACGTACTTGCCGTACTCCTTGTCGACCTTCTTCAGCTCTTCCTTGATCTCCTTCGCCTGCGAGCCCTTCGCCTCCGCGAGGCGAGCCTTCAGCTTGCGCGTCAGGTCGAGGCCCTTCTGCCCGCGGGCGGCGGAGAAGATCATCTTCACCACGTGCGGCAGGCGGTCCTCGGCGAAGAACATGTGCTCGGTGCGGCACAGGCCGATGCCGCGGGCGCCGAACGCGTACGCCACCTTGGCGTCACGCGGGATGTCGGCGTTGGCGCGGATGCCCAGGCGGCGGATCTCGTCGGCCCAGCTCAGGAGCTTCTCGAACTTCTGATAGAGGACCGACTTCTCCTTCTTGAGGGTGCCGTTCACGACCTGCAGGACCTCGGACGGGCTCGTCTTGAGCTCGGAGAGCATCACGTCACCGGTCGTCCCGTCGATCGAGACCCAGTCGCCCTCCTTGATGACCTTGCCGCCGACCTTCATCTTCTTGCCCTTGGTGTCGATCTCGAGGGCACCGCAGCCGACGACGGACGGCTTGCCCATCTGGCGGCCGACGACGGCGGCGTGCGACGTCATGCCGCCGGTGGCGGTGAGAACACCCTGAGCCACGCTCATTCCGTGGATGTCGTCCGGTACGGTCTCCATGCGGACGAGCAGGACCTTCTTGCCCTTCTGCGTCCAGACCACCGCGTCCTCGGACGTGAAGACCACGGCGCCGGTGGCCGCGCCCGGCGAGGCGGGCAGGCCCTTGGCCGCGACCGGTACCCTCGCGCGCTCCTTGGGATCGAAGATCGGATGGAGGAGCTGATCGAGGGCGGACGGCTCGACCTTGAGCACGGCCTCCTTCGGCGTGAGGATCCCTTCCTCGACGAGATCCACCGCGATCTGCACCGCGGCCAGGCCCGTGCGCTTGCCGTTGCGGGTCTGGAGCATGTACAGCTTGTTCTCTTCGACGGTGAACTCGAAGTCCTGGATGTCCTTGTACTGGCGCTCCAGGCGCGTGGTGATCTCCCGCAGCTCCTTGTAGGCGGCGGGCATCACCTTCTCGAGTTGCGTGATCGGCATCGGCGTGCGGATGCCGGCCACCACGTCCTCGCCCTGCGCGTTCTGCAGGAACTCGCCGTAGAACTCCTTGGCCCCGCTCGACGGGTTGCGCGTGAAGCCGACGCCGGTGGCCGAGGTCTCGCCCTTGTTGCCGAAGACCATCGACTGCACGTTGACGGCGGTGCCGAGGTTCGCAGGGATGTCGTTCAGCTTGCGGTACGTCACCGCGCGCGGGTTCATCCACGAGCGGAAGACCGCGTCACGGGCGCCGGCGAGCTGCGCCCGCGGATCCTGCGGGAAGTCCTTCCCCGTCTCCTTCTTCACCACCTGCTTGTAGCGGGCGATGACCTCGTCGAAGGCCTTCTCGGTGAGGTCGATGTCGACCTTGACCTTGTTCTTGGCCTTCACCGCCACCAGCTCGTGCTCGAACTTGTCCTTGTCGATGTCGAGCACGACGTTGCCGAACATCTGCATGAAGCGGCGATACGAGTCCTTCGCGAAGCGGCCATTCTGCGTCTTCGCCTTCAGGCCCTCGACCGACTGGTCGTTCAAGCCCAGGTTGAGGATCGTGTCCATCATGCCGGGCATCGAGAACTTCGCCCCGCTGCGCACGGCCACGAGCAGCGGATCGGAAGGATCGCCGAGCTTCTTGCCCATGAGGCTCTCGAGCTTCTGCAGCGTCTTCTCGACCTCGTCCTCGATCTCCTGCGGCAGCGTGCCGCCGCGCTCGGTGTAGATGTTGCAGGCCTGCGTGGTGATGGTGAAGCCCGGAGGCACGGGCAGCCCGGCGTTCGTCATGTCCGCCAGGCCGGCTCCCTTGCCGCCCAGCGTGTCCTTCATGTCCTTGTTCCCGTCCGCCTTGCCGCCACCGAAGAAATACACGTACTGAGCCACTGCTATCCTCCGAGCTTTGAGATGTCCGCTATGCGGTAGAAGAGTGAGAGTGCCTGGGAGAGCAGGCCCAGGCGGTTGCTGCGAATTTTCTGGTCCTCGGCCATGACGAGGACGTCGTCGAAGAATTTGTCGACGGGCGTGCGCAAACCGGCCAGCGAGCGCAGGCGTGCTTCGTACCCGCCGTCCACCGACTGGAGCTTCTGCACGCTGCCGTGCAGGTCGCGCTCGGCCGCCTCCTGGAACAGCGCGGGGTCGGGCGACGCCGCCGGCGCGTCCTTCTCCAGGATGTTCTTGGCACGTTTGAACGCCACCGCCAGGTGCTCGAAGTCCTCGTGGGCCTCGGAGCGGACACGGTGGAGCGCCTTCAACCGCACCCACGCCTCGTGCGGATCGTCGAGGGCATCGGGCTCGCGGGCGCCGAGGACCGCGTCGACCTCGTCCGCCGGATAACCGCGGGTGATCAGCACGTAGCGCAGCCGGTCCTGAAGAAACGATTCGAGATCGTTCAGGATCTCCGTTTCGCCTCGCTTCGGGAACTTGCCGTAGGCCATGACGGCGGAGCGGATCAGCTTGCGCAGGCTCGGGCGGCGCTCGATGTCGTCCGTCTTCCAGAAGTCGAGCAGCACGCGGATGACACCCTGGCCCGCGCGGCGGAGGCCGAAGGGGTCGCTGCTGCCCGTCGGGTTGAGGCCGATGCCGAAATATCCGGCCAGCGTATCGAGCTTGTCCGCGAGCGACACCGCGCCGAAGATCGTCGGATCACCGACGTCCTTCGTGTCGGGGGCGCTGCCTTCTTCGATCGACACCGGATGGTAGTGCCACTGCACGGCGGCGGCGATATGCGGGTTCACGTTGCCTTCCGCGCGCAGGTAGATGCCGCCCATCACGCCCTGCAGCTCGGTGAACTCGCGGACCATGAGCGTCGTGAGATCGGCCTTGGCGAGGCGCGCCGCCTCCATCGCCGCGTCCATCTCGGGCTTGCGCAGCAGGCCGAGTCGCTCCCCCATGGCGCTCACCAGGGCGACCATCCGGTCGGCCTTTTGCTTGTACGTGCCGAGCTCGCGATGGAACGTCACCCCCGCCAGCGACTCCACTCGGTCTCCGAGCGCGCGCTTGCGGTCTTCTTCATAGAAGAAAGAGGCATCGCGCAGGCGGGCGGTCACGACACGCTCCATCCCGCGGACGATCTCTTCTCCGTTGCCGCCGTCGCCGTTCACGACAGCCGCGAAGCGCGCCACGCCGCCCCCGGCCATGAGCGGCACGTACTTCTGATGGTGAACGAGCACCGTCTGCAAAACGGCCACCGGAAGGCTGCGGAACTGCGCCGGGATGTCTCCGAACAGGAGGCTCGGATACTCCACGAGGTCGCGCCACTCCGCGGGCAGGCCGTGGTCGTCGTGGATCTCACCCCCGTCGGCGGCGGGCTTGAGCGCCGAGCCGATCCGCGCCGCCCGCGCCTGCGGGTCGAGCATCACGTAGTGCTCGTTCAGGCGCTTCACGAGATCGCCGAAGGACGTGACTGTGATCGCCTCGCCGCCGTGCCCTCGCGGCAGGAACCGATGGCCGCGGGTCACGTCGCTGCTGCGGACGATGGCATCCGCCTTGGCGCCGTTCCTCATCTCGAAGATCGTGAACGGGATGACCTCACCGTCGAGCAGGGCCACGATCCACCGCACCGGCCGGCCGAACGCGAACGCGCCCTTGCCGTCGTCGAGCCAGGCGTCCCAGCTCATCCGTTTCGGAAACGCCAGCGCGCGCAGCGTGGCCGCGATGACGTCGGGCAGCACCTGCGCCGCCTGCCGGCCTTCGACCTTCTTCACGAACAGAAGGTTCTGATCGGGGCCGTTCCCCTTGACGGCGGTCTGCAGCTCGTCGGGCGACACGCCGTTCTTCCGCGCGAAGCCTTCCGCCGCCTTCGTCCACTTGCCGGAGGCATCCTTTGCCACCGCCAGCGTGGGGCCCCAGACCTGCTCCTCGCGATCCTCGCCGCGGGACACCACGTCCGCCACCACGAGCAACCGGCGCGGCGACTGAAATCCGCGGGCGCTCTTCGGTTCGAGGTGCGCGCGCTCGGCGGCTTCCGTGAAACGATCGCGAATCTGGTCGGCGAGGCCGGGCAGCCACGAGGCCGGGATCTCCTCGCAGCCGATCTCCAGGAGGAACTCAGCCACGGGCCGCCTCTACCCCAGGAGCGGGAGGAGTCTGAGCCTGCACGTAGGCTTCTGCGATCGAACACGCGAGCTTGCGGATCTGCAGGATCATCCCGGCGCGCTGACTGACCGAGATACTCCCGCGTGCATCCAGCATGTTGAACGCATGTGATGCTTTCAAACACCAGTCGTAGGCCGCGAGGAACTGGCGCCCGCTCGCGATCAGGCGTGGCCCTTCCACCAGGGCCATGTCGAAGATCTGCTGGAAGTACGTGGGCCACGCCTCTTCGAAGGAGTAGCGCGAGAGCTGGAGCTCTTCCTCGTGGCGGACGGTGCCGTATTTCACGCCGCGGGCCCACTCGAGGTCGAACACGTTGTCGACGTTCTGCAGGTACATCGTGATGCGCTCGAGGCCGTAGGTGATCTCGGCGGAGATGGGGGCGAGATCGATGCCGCCCGCCTGCTGGAAGTACGTGAACTGCGTGATCTCCTGGCCGTCGAGCAGGACCTGCCAGCCGATGCCCCACGCGCCGAGGGTGGGCGACTCCCAGTTGTCTTCTTCGAAGCGCACGTCGTGCGCGGCCGGATCGATCCCGAGCACCTGCAGCGAGCCGAGATAGAGGTCCTGCACGTCCGCCGGCGACGGCTTGAGGATCACCTGATACTGATGATGTTTGTACAGCCGGTTCGGGTTCTCGCCGTAGCGGCCGTCGGTCGGGCGCCGCGAGGGCTGCACGTACGCCACCTTCCATGGCGTCGGCCCGAGCACACGCAGGAACGTCTCCGGGTGCATGGTGCCCGCGCCCACCTCGGCGTCCCACGGCTGATGGATGAGACAGCCGCGGTCGCTCCAGTACCTCTCGAGGGCGAAGATGATCCCTTGCAGGGTGACGTCGGGCTTGCCGCTCATGCCCGCGCGACTTCTTTCAGCACGCGGTAGGAGCGCAGGTCGCGCTCGAGATGGCTCACGATCAGCTCCTGGTGGAAGGCTTCGAGAGAGGAGGCATCCGGAGGCAGCGCGCCTGTCATCGCCGTGGGTGGCTGCTTGAAGATGTCGCCGAGCACGTCGCGTACCTCGGGCGACAACACGGGGCCGGAGACGGGGCCGCACGATTCGCAGCGGAAGGCTCGCGCCGAGCGGTGATAGCGGAGCGGGCCGGGGGGCAACGGCTGGCCGCACGTCACGCAGCGGCCGGCAGGCGGATACAGCCCGTGCAGCCGCAGCAGCCACGCCTCCAGATATCGCGAGAGCACCCTGAAGTCGATCCCTTCCTGCGCCGCGCGTGTGACCGCGATGGCCAGGCGATACACGGCATCCTCGGCGGACTCATCGAGCGCGAACGACTCGATCAGCTCGGCGAAATACGACAGCACCAGCGGGCCGTCGTCCTGGCCGGCCGGGCCCAGGAACGCCGAACGGATCAGCTCGCAGCCGCCCATGCGGTAGAGCTCGGTTCCCTGACGTCCATAGAGCCCGACCCGCACTTCGGAGAGCGGCTCCAGCGACGACTGGTAGCGCGACTTCGGCCCCCGCGCGCCCTTCGCCACCGCCCGCAGCTTCCCTCGCTCCCGCGTCAGGAGCACGACGATCTTGCTCGTTTCGCCCAGCTTGAACGTCCGCAGGACGAGCGCGTCCGAGTGAATGGGAGGCATGAGCGCGACGCGGCCCACGTACGCCGCTTTGACCGCCTTCCGAAGGGGGTAAATTAACACAGAAGTAGGCCGCGGGACACTGACGGCAGCGTCGGCCTCACCGCAATAAACCACAAAGACACAAAGGGCACGATTGGCCACAAAGAAAGCGTGGCGCCGGGTCGTGCTACAGTCTTTCGCTTCTTATGGATCTTCTTGGTGTAATTCTCTTGACCGCTTTGGCGGCGGCATCGCCGCGCGACTGGAAGAAGACCGCGCTCTCCGGAAACGAGCCGACCGCCGAGATCCTTCGCCAGGATATCGACGGCGACCGCAAGCCCGACATCGTCGAGCGATGGTGGAACGGCAAGAGGGTGCGCTGGCTCGACGAGAACGGCGACATGACCGCCACCGACACCCGCGGCGACCAGGTCGCCGACACGCTGCAGATCGACATGGACGGCAACGGCGTCTACGACGACTTCGAGGACCAGAACATCAAATGGGGCGACAACGACGGTGACGGGCTGGCCGACGTGCAGGCCTTCGCCATCAACCCCGCCGCCGGCGCCGGCGTGCGGGGCGCGCACTGGATGTTGTTCATCGACGTGGAGCGCGACGGCGTCCTCGGCTGGGAGGATTGGAAGACGTTCGATTTCAACTGCTGGGACTACACCGGCCGCACCGCCTGGCTGCCCGACTACCATGGCGACGCCGTCTTCCTGAAGATGCACGCGTCCCCCCATCTCATCCAGGACCTGTCGCTCAACTGGGAGAACCCCTTCGCCTTCTACGATCCCGACGGCGACGGCGTCACCGAGATGGCGCTGCGCTGGCTGGCGCCACAGGTCCGCGAGGCCACCTTCGCGCGCGTGGAGGACGTGCTGGACGACGCCTTCCTGACCCTCGACCTCGACGACGACGCCGCGCGCGACAACGAGATGGACTTCGACATCACGCTGCGGGCCTTCGGCGGCCCCGGCATCCCCTACCGCGACTTCAAGCACCCCATGCCGGGCCTCAAGGGCCATCCGAAGTTCGATCGCTGTTTCGCCTCGAACAACTGGCGGCGGGTCGAGTCCGTTTCCTACATGCCCCACGACAAGGGCTGGGACCGGTTCTTCGCCGGACCCTGGAAGAGCCGCTGGCTGGTGTTCGACGAGGACGACGACGACCACCGCTGGGAGCGCGTGGAGATGTACTACCCGACGCACACCGCGGCGGGGCCCGCGGGCAGTGTCGATGCCTACTCGACCAAGCGCTGGGCACGGGCGAACAACGCCAAGGAGTGGATGGCGGAGGGCGAGCAGAGGCCGGGCTTCGGCGGCCATCCTCAAGCCGATTCCCTGGGCGACCGCGGCGAGTGGGACGCGGACGACTCCGGCAAGGGCAAGCTCTACACCGGCGTCTTCGACCGCAAGCTGCACCTGCTCGGAGCCGAATCGGGGGTGTGGACAGTCGACCGCCAGGGCCGCTATCACGGCGGCTCGCGCATCCCTTCACCGACCGGGCACGCCCCCAAGGTCGAGGAGGTCGTCACCTACGCCGACACGGATGGCAACGGGTTCTTCGATGCGATGGAGATCGACTACGAGGGCGACCGCACCGTCGATCTCAAGGTTGCGCTCCTCGACTACAAGTCGGGGGCGCTGCCGAACCCCGATGTGGCCCCGATCCTCGAAGTGGCCGCGGGCGGATGGAAGGGCATGCACGACGCGTTCACCCGGATGGCGAACGACGCCTGGCGCGAGGCCCTCGGCGTGTACCGCGCCGCCTGGCGGCGCGGGCTGACGAGCCCCGAGCTCGACCGGCTGGCGAACGCGGGCTCAGTGGCCCAGCGATACGACGCCGCGCACTGGATCAAGGAGAAGGTATTCCGCCTGCTGCACGCGCGCCTCGCCGAGCGAAAGGGCCTCGACAAGAAGGAGGCGGCACGCCTGGCCGCGCTGGAGGCGGACCTCAAGCGCCTCTACTACCTCGGACAGTTCGACGACTATATAAAGAAGATCAGCGAAGTCCCGGGCCGATAGACCGGCGGGCTTAGCCCGCCGTCGGGGGCGCGCCCTGAGTGGCGACGCGTCGAACCTCGGCCAGGACATCCGCGGGCAGGCAGGGCTTCTCGAGATACGCGTTCGCTCCGGCCTGGAGGGCGCTCTCGCGAGCGCCCTGGCCGCTCAGCGTGACGACGGGTATACCGTTGAACTGCTCGTCCTGCCGCAGGAGACGGATGAACTCCCACCCCGTCATTCGCGGCATGGCAAGATCCAGCACGATCACGTCGGGCCGCTCGGACAGGATCGCCCGCAGGGCCGCGATGCCGTCCGTCGCCAGCCGCACGCGCACCCCTTGCATCTCGAAATAGAGGCAGAACAACTCGCGCGTCTCCGACATGTCGTCGACGATCAGAACACTGAGGGGTGCCTTGGAGACGGACGTAGAGTCCTCCTCCGAGGAAGCCTTCCCGCCGAGCGGTGGAGCGCCCAAATTCTTCAATCCCTTCGAGGGGTTATTGGCCGGCACGATGATCGCGATTGTACCCCGAGGCCCCGGCTTGGCGCAGGATTATCTGAAGTACATTAATAGAGTAAGGAGGCAGCACTCGTCGAAACTGGCTCGTCGACGGGGACAGCGGCGGAGACGGTACGAACCCGGCGCCCCCGTCGTAGCTATAACTGCGTACAGTCTCCGGCTGGCCGCAGCTTCCCAGTGAAAACGTCACATCCGCCGGCGCTTCCGGGTCGAAGTTGAGGGCCACGGCGACGATCCGTGTCCCGGCCTCGTCTCGGGAAGCAAAGAAGGACGTGCCCGGATCGGCCCGGGTCCCGATCGAAAAATCGAGGAAGCGCCCTCCCCGGCCGTCGTAGTTCCGGAAGGCCAGGAAGGCATGGGCGGCCGGGCTGCCCGGCGGCGGGTAGGTCCAGTAGAAGGCCGAGTGGATCCCCGCCTCCCCGAAACGACCCAGCGCCTCCGCCGCCGCGAGCCCGCCGCTCATGTGCGTCTCCGCGCCGAAGTTCCATTCGCCGATCGAAATCCCGCGACCGGGGTAGTTCTCGCCGATCCACTCCTTGAGGCGCGGCAGGAGGCGCACCGGCTCGTCGATCCACGACTCGTCGCGGTAGCTCGGATCCCAGAGGGCCCGCGTCGAACGGATGCGCTTCGCCGCGATCGCCGGCGCCACTCCGCCCTCCGCGCCCCCCACGCCCTCCGCCATCGGATAGAAATGAACGTCGACGACGTCCAGCAGGCGCACGCCCGTACGGCGCTCGTGCTCGCGAAGCTGGCGCAGGTACCAGGCGAGCAGGGGCACGTCCTGGTGCTGCCGCCGATCCGGCTTCAAGCGAAAACCGGCGGCGGCATCGAGGCCCGAGAAGAAGTAGGCGGGCCAGCCCCATTCCGCAGGGCCGGCGATGACGGCCTCCGCATCGCTCTGGCGGATCGCACTGGCGTAAGACACCGTGCGCTCGAGCAGCTCGTCGTACGTCGTGGGCAGCGGGTGCACGTCGCGGTGAGTGGAGCTCCACAACATCGGCTCGTTGTCGAGGATGTAGCTGTGCACGCGGCGCACCCCGCGCCGCGCATCCCCCTCGCGGATGGCGGCCACCCATCGACCGATCGTCTCCGGCGGCGCCGCCACGCTGGTGCGAGACGGAGGCCCCGGATCGAGGGGCTTGCCGGCGGCGGAGAGGCCGTTGCCGGCGTCGGGCCGCTGCGGGTCGGTGCCCTGCTGAGGGCCGAACACCGTCACCGGGAACGAGTAGGACTCCGTGTCGCGCGCGACCCATCCGAGCATGGGGACGGTGAGCGCGGTCTCGACCCCGTGCGACCGATTCGCCTCGAGGAAGTGCTCGTAGGTGAAATCCGCGTCGCCCGTGAAGTTGACGTTCTCGTAGAACCAGTCGTTGGCGGTGTTCCAGGCGCGGCCGTGCTCCCAGTTGTAGCGCGAGGCGGGGTTGCCGCCCCACCGGCGCGCGCCGATACCGAGGCTCCACACGTGCCCCGCCTGGCCGTCGAGCCGCGGATCGTAGGCGATGCCGTAGGTGGCGGGACTGATGCGATGCGAAGCGCCGCTGCACGACACCGTCATGTGGATGGGCCGGGCGCTGCGGCCTGGCGTCGCCGCCGACGACGACGATTCCGCCGCCGCGAAGCCGATGCCGTCGACGAGCACCGGGGCCTGGCCGACGTCGCGGTGTGCGCGAAGGACGAGCCGGTCGAACGGCAGCACCGAGGGGTTCAGCTCGCGCGCGGGTACGACGGCCTCGCTCCAGCCGTCGGGCAAGTCGGCCCGATGCCGCGCCTCGAGGCGAACGCGCGGGAACACGTCGCTGCGCAGCGAATCGAGACGCACCTCCAGGAAGTCGCCGTGCTCGCGCGGCGCGCGGAAGCGAAAGGTGAGGTCGCCGACGGTGCCCCGGAACCCCGGCCGCGCGACGATCCATCCGCCGTGGCCGGAGAAGTCGATCTCGGCCGGACCACCGGCCGCGAGCGTGCGGCGGGCCCAGCCGTAATCCTCCCACCCGCCCTGGAGGCCGCCGCCATAGACCTTTTCCACGACCACCGGAGACGGCGTCGTGCGCGTACCGGGACCGCGATCCGTCCGACAGGCCTCGGTGGCGATCGCCAGACAGGCGATCTGCAGCGCGCGCACCGGCAAACGCCCGCTGTCTCTCAAGGACGCAGGACGATCGTGCCCAGGAAACGGTCGCGTCCGATCAGCTCCACCGTCCGGCGGGCGGAGGCGAAACGCACGGCGCCCAGGCGGACGACGAGGATCGCGGCGTCGGCGGCGGCCACGATCGCGATCGCGGACTCGCTCTGCAGCGGCGAGTCCACGACGGTGATGGCGACGCCCTGCTCGCGCACGGCGGTGGTCATCGATTCCGTGAAGGCGCGCGTCTCGGACAGACGCAGGCCCTGGGCGTTGAGCACCGGCACCGGGCTCTGTCGATGCAGCTTGCCCACCGCGCTCAGGGCATCGCCGACGGTGAACGCCGACAGGCCGGGCTCGGCCGGCACCAGGGCGAGGGTCGACCACGAGTAGCGCAGCGCGTTGAACCAGATCGGAGCCCAGCGCGCGGTGAGCGAGCCCTCGGTGGTGCGCAGCGGCGAATAGAAGCCGGAATCGCCACCGACGGACGGCTTCCGGGGAGGCGTCGGTGTCGTCATCGTCATCTCCCGGCTCATACGCGCTGCACCTCGCCGAGGACGGGGAGGCGGAGCGCGCGCTCCACCTGCCACGTCTCCAGCATCCGGCCCGACAGTGCGTCGGCCAGCACGGCGACGGCCGCCGCCGCGGCCAGCGCCGCCATCAGGCCGCCGCCCAACAGCAGCGGCACCCGCGGGCGCGACGGCTTCTTCGGAATGCGGGCGGGAGCGAGGATCCCGTATCGATACTTGAACGCGGCGCGAGCGGTGTCGAGCTCGATGCGCGCGGCATCCATGCGCTCCAGCAGGTCCTCGTACTTCGAGACGGCGATCTTCAGCCGGGAACGCGCATAGGTCACGTTCTCGTCCTCGTCGGGCTTGGGCTCGGGAAGGGGCGGCGCCGGGGCGAGCACCACGCGGGGCATGTCCGTGCTCGCCTTGGGAATGTCCTCGACCCCACGTTTCGTGAGCTCGGCGAGCAGGTCCTGCTCCTCGCGCTTCAGGGCGGTGAGCTGCGGCGAGTCCTCGGAGAGGGCGCGGATGTTGTGCAGGGTGTTGGCGATCGCCGGATGTTCCGGCCCGTAGGTGTTCTTCTGCTCCGCCAGTGCCGCGTACAGCTCGGCCAGCCGCTTGTTCCGGAACGTCTCGAGGTCCGTCATCAAGCTGCGCTTGGCCAGGAGCATGGTCCGGAGCTGCATGACCTCGCCGTCCTCCTTGCGCGGCCGCGGCACCGGCGGCGCGGCGGTGCGCACCACCTTGCCCGGCCGGGCGGCCCGGATCTCTTCCAGGGTCGTCTCGATCGTCTCGCGGACGCCGCTGGCGTGTGTCTCCAGGATCGAGATCGCCTCGGCGATGATCGACACCTCGCGCGCGTGGCGCTCCTCGAGGAAGTTGTGCTGCGCCGTCTCCACGATGAGGTACGCGAGCTCGGCGTCGGGCCACTCGACGCCGATGGCGACGGTGCCCTCCGCCGTCCCGACCCCGAGCCGCTTGTCGAGGAGGCCGACCAGGGCTTCGATCTTGTCCTCCGTGGTGAGCTCGCCGCGGAACGGCCGCAGGAGCGTGTCCTTGACGCGGAGCACGAGCGGGCGCGATGACTCCCAGCGGTCGGTGAGGTTCGTCTGCTTGATGATGGCGACCAGGTTCTCCCGCTTCAGGATCGCCTCGCGGGCGAGGAGCGTGGGCGCGTCGGAGTCGGTGGGAACGGCGCGCCGGGGGTTGCCGAGCGCCGGCATCACGAGGTTCCGCTGGGCCATGATCTTCGTCTCCGCCTGGTACTGCCGCGGCAGCAGCACCGCCGCCACCAGGGTGCCCGCCGCGATCACCGTGAACACGGCGAGGGCCAGCCGGCGCCGGCGAAAGATCGCGCGGCAGGCGAAGCCGACGACGTTGCGGAGCTCCTCGAGCTCGAGCGGCCGGTCGTCGGGATCGAGGACGGGCTCGCGCACCGCGCTCGCGTGGGCGTCACCGCCCGGTGGGCTGTGGAACATCGAAACAGGCATATAGAACCTCTTATGCTACGTCCATCGTCGACTCCGTCGTCTTCCGCCGCCAGGCCAGACCCACAGCCTGCAGGATTTCCTTCGCTTGCAGGGCGCCCGTGCCCAGACCCAGGAGGGTGTACACCCCGGCGTCGGCCGCCACCCGGGTCCAGCCGTCCAGGCCGCACCCGCGATGGAAGAGACACACCGCCGCACACACGCCGGCCGTGCGCGCGAGGCTCGAGACCGTGCGTCCGTCGATCACGCGGCGGCCGAGCAGACCGAGCGTCACCAGGACGATCATGAGCTCCGTCGAGAGCAGCGACGATGC
>Ga0075429_100001563_pt1 | contig 18813 bp, 16 predicted proteins | sample RhiMetdeltSRZDD3_FD_75295 | JGI IMG/M metagenome (GOLD analysis project Ga0075429, IMG submission 75295) | Populus rhizosphere microbial communities from Tennessee, USA - Rhizosphere MetaG P. deltoides SRZDD3 | ecosystem: Host-associated > Plants > Roots > Rhizosphere > Soil | place: USA... | reverse complement strand
TCTTCGAGATGCTGCCGCCGGCCGCGCCGGCGGTGGTCAACCTCGACGACCCGCGCGGCACCGCGATGGCCCAAGCCGCGAACGCGCCGGTGACCTACGCGGTCAACCAGCCCGCCGATGTGACGCCAGGTCCGCTCTCGTTTTCGTTCGCGGGCCTCGAGTTCGACGTCCGGACGCCGCGCGGCATCGTCCACGTGCGGTCGAGGCTGATGGGCCGCCCGAACGTCTACAACATCCTCGGCGCCGTTGGCGTGACGATGGCGCTCGATGCTCCGCTCGACGCGATCGAGCGCGGCCTCGAAGCTCTCGCGGGTGTGCCTGGGCGCTTCGAACGGGCCTCGTCTGCGGACGACGACATCACCGTGATCGTCGACTACGCGCATACCGACGACGCGCTGAAGAATCTGCTGGAGATGGCGCGGCCGCTCGCGTCGCGGCGTTTGATTACGGTGTTTGGCGCCGGAGGCGACCGCGACCGGACCAAGCGGCCGCTCATGGGCATGGTGGCCGCCCGGCTCAGCGACGTCGTCGTCATCACGTCCGACAATCCGCGGAGCGAGGACCCGGCGCGGATCATCGACGAGGTCAGCCGTGGCGCGCAGCCGGAGACGCGGCAGCGAGGCGCCCAGGTGGCAACGATCGTCGATCGCCGCGAAGCGATCCTGCACGCCATCGCGCAGGCCGAGGCTGGCGACGTCGTGCTGATTGCCGGCAAGGGGCACGAGAAGTACCAGGAGATCGGCGGCGTGACGCTGCCGTTCGACGACGTGGCGGTCGCGCGGGAGGCGCTGGAAGCGCGGCGTCTCAGGTCGCGGGTTGGGTGACGAGCTTCGCCTGACCCTGGGGTGGGTTGCCGAGACGGTCGGCGGCCTGATCCGGTCGGGGGATCCGGGCGGCGAGATCGGGAACATCGTCACCGATACCCGGACGCTGCAGCCGGGCGACTTCTTCATCGCCCTGCGCGGGGAGCGCTTCGACGCGAACGAGTTCGTCGGCGAGGCGTTTGGCAGGGGAGCCATCGGCGCGATCGTCGCGAGAGGAAGTAAGGCGGGTACCGGGCAGCAGACTCGCCAGGGCGTGATCGAGGTCGAGGACACCACCCGGGCGCTGCAGCAGCTGGCGCATGCGGTGCGAAAGGCAAGCGGGACGAAAGTCGTTGCGATTACGGGAAGCGCAGGCAAGACCACGACGAAGGAAGCGATTGCGGAGTTCCTCTCGGGCCGCTTCCGCGTCGTGAAGAACAAGGGGAATCTGAACAACCACATCGGGCTGCCGCTCTCGCTCCTGCAACTGCGCGAGCGCCCCGACGTAGCGGTGATGGAACTGGGGATGAACCACGCCGGAGAGATCAGCACGCTCGTCGCCATCGCGGAGCCGCAGACCCGCGTGTGGACGAACGTGGGCGATGCTCACATCGGCTTCTTTGCGTCGCCGGACGCGATCGCCGATGCGAAAGCCGAAATTCTCGAACGCGCCGGCCGCACCCACGTCCTCGTCTGCAACGCGGACGATCCACGCGTGATGTCGCGCGCGGCCGGCTTTGCGGGGCGTACTCTCACCTTCGGGACGGTCGCGGGCGCAACGGTTCGCGCGACCGACGTTCAGAATCTTGGTATCGACGGCATGCGCGCCCGGGTCACCACCCCGGTGGGCGAGCGCGTAATCCACGCGCCGCTTCTCGGTCGCGGCAACCTCGCCAACGTGCTCGCGGCGACAGCCGTCGCGCTCGACTTCGTCGTACCGCTCGACGACATCGTCGCCGCGGCTGAGCGGCTGAAGCCCGCCGATCGGCGCGGCGCCGTGCGCCGCCTGCGTGGAGGCATCGTCTTGATCGACGATTCGTACAACTCCAGCCCCTCGGCGCTGGCGGCCGCCCTCGACGTCGTCGGCCGGGAGACGCGGGCGTCGAGAAAGGTGGCCGTCCTGGGCGAGATGCTCGAGCTCGGCGAGCATTCGCTGGCGCTGCACCGCGCCTCGGGCACGGCCGCCGCGGCGGCCGGATTGCGACTGCTGTTCGTCATTGGCGGCGCAGCGGCACGAGCGCTTGCAGATGCGGCAATAGCCGCCGGGATGCCGGCATCGGCAGTGCGCTACGCCGAAAAGAGCGAAGTCGCGGCGCGCGACGTCGTCGCTGCCGTCACGGCGGGCGACCTCGTACTGGTAAAGGGATCCCGCGGCACGCGCACGGACATCGTTGCTGACCGCATTGCGGCGGAGTTCGCCTGATGCTGTACGACCTGCTGCCGCCGCTCGAACCGTTCTTCGGCGCGTTGAGGGTGGTGCGCTACATCACGTTCCGTACGGCGGCTGCCAGCCTGACCGCGCTTGCCATCAGCCTGGTGCTCGGCCCGTGGATGATCGCGAAGCTGCGAGATTTCCAGATCGGTCAGGTCATCCGGCAGGAGGGGCCGCAGTCGCACCGCGCGAAGGCCGGAACGCCGACCATGGGCGGGCTGCTGATCCTGACGGCCGCCGTCGCGCCCACGCTGCTGTGGGCGGACTTGTCGAATCCCTATGTCTGGATCGCGGTGCTCGCCACGTCGCTGTTCGGCGCGGTGGGGTTTGTCGACGATTACTTGAAGATCGTCCGCCGATCGCATCACGGCCTGCGTCCGCGCTACAAGATGGGATTCCAGATCCTGATCGCGATTGGGGTCGGCCTCGCCCTGATGGTCCTCGCCGCGAACAACCTGTACAACACCCGGCTGATCTTTCCGTTCTTCAAGAACCTGATCCCGGATCTGGGCTGGTTCTATGTGGTGTTTGCCGTGCTCGTGCTCGTCGGCGCGAGCAATGCCGTCAACCTGACCGACGGTCTCGACGGCCTGGCAATCAGCACCTTCGGCGTCGCCGCCGCCGCGTTCACGGCGCTTGCCTACGTCACCGGGCATGCGGTGCTGGCCGACTACCTGCTGCTCGTCCGCTTCCCTCCGGCGGGAGAGCTGACCGTCTTCTGCGGGGCGCTGGTCGGCGCGAGCCTTGGATTCCTCTGGTACAACTCCTACCCCGCCGACATTTTCATGGGCGACGTCGGATCGCTGGCGCTCGGCGGCGCGCTCGGCACCGTTGCCATCCTCATCAAGCAGGAACTGCTGCTGCCGATCGTGGGCGGCGTCTTCGTCATCGAAGCGCTGTCAGTGATCATCCAGGTCGCCTCGTTCAAGCTGAGGGGGCAGCGCGTCTTCAAGATGGCCCCCATCCACCATCATTTCGAGCTGATTGGATGGAGCGAGCCGAAGGTGATCACGCGCTTTCTGATCCTGGCGGTGCTGTTCGCGCTGTTCAGCCTGACGACGTTGAAGCTGCGGTGATGGTGTGGGTGGCAGCGACTTCTCTGTACGGAAACGCCGGGTGGTGGTGGTCGGCGCCGCCCGCAGCGGCCTTGCGGCCGCGGAGCTGCTGGCGAAGCGGGGTGCGGTGGTGACGCTCACCGAGGTGCGCGACAGCTTCGACGGCATGCAGCGTTTGAACGACGCCGGCGTGCAGATCGAGGCGGGTGGTCATCAGCGCGAGACGCTGGCAGCGGCGGAACTGGTCGTCGTGAGTCCCGGGGTGCCGCTGGAGCAGCCGGTGTTCGATGCCCCGCGCGATCGCGGCGTCGAGATCATTGGCGAGCTCGAGCTGGCCTCGCGATGGATCCGCGGACGCCTCGTGGCGATCACTGGTACGAAAGGGAAGTCGACGACGACGACGCTGCTTGGACGGATGCTCACCGCGGCCGGACGCAGCGTGCTGGTGGGGGGAAACATCGGCGTGCCGTTGAGTGCGCAGGTCGAGGCGTCGACCGAGGAGACCTTTCACGTCGTGGAGACGAGCAGCTTTCAGCTCGAGACCACCACGACATTCCATCCGTGGATCGCCGTGTGGCTGAATTTCGCCGACGACCACCTGGATCGGCATCCGACCGTCGAGGCGTACGCGGCCGCGAAGGCACGGATCTTCACCAACCAGACGGCCCAGGACTGGGCGGTCATCAATGCAGACGACCCTGCGGTGATCGCGCGCAGCGCGACGGCGCGCGCGCGCAAGGTGGAGTTCGCGCTGTCGGGACACAGCGCCGAGGGATTTGTCGTCGACGGCGAGTGGATCGTCAGGCGCACCGGTGCCGGCGGGGAGCGATTGGTTCCGATCGCCGCCGTGGAGCTGACCGGCCGCCACATGCTGAACAACGTGCTGGCGGCATCGGCGGCGGCATCCATCGCCGGCGTCATGCCGCAGGCGATGACCGACGCGCTTCGCGGGTTCAAGGGTCTGGAGCACGTGATGGAGCCTGCCGGCGAGATCCACGGTGTGCGGTTCGTCAACGATTCAAAGGCGACGAACGTCGAAGCGGCAAGGCGATCAATCGAGAGCTTTCCCGGCGGAGTCGTCGCCATCATCGGCGGCCGCTTCAAGGGCGGCGACCTCCGGCAGCTTCGCGATCCGCTCTGGGCGGCCGGCAGAGCCGTGGTTGCGATCGGCGAGGCGGCGCCGCTGGTCCGCGATGCACTGAGTGGCGCGCTGCCGGTTGTCGAGGCGGCGTCGATGCGGGAAGCGGTCGAGCGCGGCTACGAGGCCGCAGCGCCCGACGGCGTCGTGCTGCTCGCGCCGGCGTGCTCGAGCTTTGACTGGTTCCGGGATTACGCGGAACGCGGCAACGCCTTCAAAGCAGAAGTTGAGAGGCTGAAACGAGAAAGGGATTGAGCTTGCCTCGTCGTGGCTCGCGGAGCGAGCGAAGGCGGGCGGAAACGTGAGTGGTGAGCAGTCGTCAGTCGGTTCGGCGCGGACGGGAGCCAGCCGCTGGGAACGCAGACTACCCCGGTCTGCGAGGTCGGTGTCCCTTCCCACGGGCCGGCTGACGACTGCTGACCACTTTACGGATCGTGGATCTTATCCGATCCCCGAGCGCAACCAGATGTTTCGGGCGGATGGCGGCTTCTCGATAGGGGCGAAGGACTGAGACGTGGCGCGAACGCTGAAATACGACAAGGTGCTCTTTACCGCGACGCTGCTGCTGGTCTTCGCCAGCATCGTCATGGTGTACAGCGCCTCGGCGCTCGTCGCCCTCGAGCGCTATCAGCAGCCGTACTTGTTCGTGACCCGCCAGGTCATGTGGACGGTGCTCGGTCTGGCGCTGCTCGCGCTGGCGATGCGCGTCGATTACCGCACCTATCGACACGACACGTTCGTGTGGACGCTGCTTGGACTGGTGACGCTGATGCTGATCGCGGTGCTGTTCAGCGCGCCGATCAACGGGACCAGGCGATGGTTCGGCCTGGGAGGGCTCGGCGTGCAGCCGTCGGAGCTGGCGAAGATCGCCTGTGTGTTCTTCACCGCGCTGATCCTCGAGCGCCGCATGCACCGCATCGACGAGCTTTCCTACTCAATGCTGCCGATCGCCATCGTCGTCGGCGTGCTCGGCGGGTTGATCCTGCTGGAGCCGGATTTCGGCACCGCCATCTCGCTGGTGCTGATCGTGGTGGCAATGGTGTTTGCAGCGGGGTTGAACTACCGCTATATCGTCGGAACCGTGCTCGTCGCCCTGCCGGCGATTTACGTCGTGCTGGTGAGCGCGCCGTACCGGCGTCGTCGATTGCTGGCGTTCTGGGATCCGTGGGCGGATCCGCTCGGCGACGGCTTCCAGATCATTCAGTCGTTGATCGCGGTGGGAACCGGCGGCCTGTTCGGGCGCGGATTGATGGAAGGCGTGCAGAAGCTCTTCTACCTGCCGGAGCCGCACACCGATTTCATCTTCGCGGTCATCGGCGAAGAGCTTGGCCTGCTCGGCGCGACCGGCGTGCTCGCATGCTTTTGTCTGATCGCGTGGCGCGGCCTGCGCATTTCGCTGCGCGCGCAGGACAGCTTCGGCTCGTTCGTCGCCCTCGGCATCACCTCGATGATCGTCGTCCAGGCGTTCGTCAACATGAGCGTCGTGCTTGGCCTGATGCCGACGAAAGGCATTCCGCTGCCGCTCGTCAGTGCCGGGGGGTCGTCGCTGCTGGTCAGCCTGCTCGGTACAGGGGTGCTGCTGAACATTTCGCAGCATGAGGCGGCGGACGCCTGATGAATGGCGCTGGCCATCCTGATTGCGGGAGGCGGGACGGGCGGGCACCTGTACCCGGGGATTGCGGTGGCGCGGGAACTGATGACGCGTTCGCCTGGAGCAGTGGTGACCTTTGTCGGAACCGCCGCCGGAATCGAGTCGCGGGTCGTGCCGCGCGAAGGATTCGCACTGGACGTCATTCGCAGCGCCGGGCTGAAAGGCAAGTCGGCGCAATCGCTCGCGCGCGGAATCGCGCTGCTGCCGGTGAGCGCATCCGATGCGTGGGGCGTGATCACGCGCAGGCGTCCGGCCGTCGTCGTCGGCGTGGGCGGGTACAGCTCGGGGCCGATCGTGCTGCTGTCGGCGCTGCGAGGCATCCCGACGCTGCTCATGGAGCAGAACGCGATGCCCGGCGTCACCAATCGCATGCTCGCGCCGGTGGTCGATGCCGCGGCGGTGACCTACGAGGAAAGCGTGAGGTTCTTCGGCAGCAAGGCGTTCGTATCGGGCAATCCGGTCAGGCCGGAATTTTACCGGGACGACGTGTCACAGCAAGGGATCCGGGGGCAGGTTGACCCAGTTGTTGAGGAAGAGGGGGCACATGGGATTGAGCATTCGCCGCCTGGGGCGGCGCGGGTTCTAGTCTTTGGCGGCTCTCAGGGCGCGCACGCGATCAACATGGCCATGGTGGAGGCGGCGGCGCGGCTGGCAGCCGGCGCACCACGAGTGGCAGTCACGCACCAGACTGGGGAACGCGATCTGGAAATGGTCCGGGATGGCTACCGGCGGGCCGGCCTCGAAGCCAGGGTCGAACCGTTCCTGTTTGCGATGGACCGGGAGATGAAAGCCGCCGATCTCGTCATCTGCCGCGCCGGCGCGACGACGCTCGCGGAGCTGACGGCCGCGGGCAAGCCCTCGATCCTGGTGCCGCTGCCCACGGCGACCGACGACCACCAGCGCAGGAACGCGCTTGCGCTGGTGAAGCAGGGCGCCGCGAAGCTGGTGGAGCAGCGCGAGCTCTCCGGCGACAGGCTGGCGGCCGAGATTCACGGGCTCGCGGGAGACGAAGCGCTGCGGCAGCGCTTGGCGAACGCCGCGCGGCAGATGGCACGGCCCGATGCGGCGAGGGTGATCGTCGACAGGGTCCTGGCGCTTGCTCGGTAAGACCCGGCGGGTGCACTTCGTCGGGATCGGCGGCAGCGGCATGAACGGGATCGCCGAGCTGCTGGCGAACCTCGGGTACGAGGTCAGCGGATCGGATCTGAAAGCGTCGGACGTGACACGAAGGCTCGCCGGCGGATTCAGAGTGGTGGTGCACGAGGGGCACGCGGCGGGAAACGTCGGCGATGCGGACGTCGTGGTGGTCTCGTCCGCGGTCCGGCCGTCGAACCCGGAGGTCGTCGAAGCCAGGCGGCGCGGCATCCCCGTCATCCCGCGGGCGGAGATGCTCGCCGAGCTGATGCGGATGCGGTTCTCGATTGCGGTCGCCGGCGCTCACGGCAAGACGACGACGACCTCGATGATCGCGTTCGTGCTCGAGCGAAGCGGACTGGATCCGGACGCGGTGATTGGCGGCAGGCTGCGGGCGTTCGGAAGCGGCGCCCGGCTCGGGCGCGGCGAATACATGGTGGCGGAGGCGGATGAAAGCGATCGGTCATTCCTGATGCTGTGGCCCTCGATCGCGGTCGTGACGAACATCGACCACGAGCATATGGAGAGCTACGCCAGCTTTGCCGAGCTGCAGCAGGCGTTTGCCGATTTCGCAAACAAGGTGCCCTTCTTCGGGAGCGTCGTCGCCTGTGCTGACGATCCGAATCTCGCTGCCGTGCTGCCGCGCGTGACGCGCAAGCTCGTGACCTATGGGTTCGACCCAGGGGCCGACGTGTGCGGCTCGGATGTTCAACTCGGGTCCTTCGGCGCGCGATGTTCGGTCGAACGGCGGCGGCCTGAAGCGGCCGGGAGCCTGGGCGTGCTCGAGCTCGCAGTGCCGGGACGTCACAACCTGCAGAACGCCCTGGCGGCGGTGACTGTCGCCTTGCAGATCGGCGTGCGATTCGAGCAGGCGGCCTCGGCGCTGGCGGCATTCGAAGGGGCGGAGCGCCGATTCGAGCGGCACGGCGAGCCGGGCGGGGTGGTCGTGATCGACGACTACGCGCATCATCCGACGGAAATCGCGGCGGTGCTGGCTGCGGCCCGCGCCTCGCTTGGACGCCGCCTGATCGTCGCGTTTCAGCCGCACCGCTACACGCGGACGAAGAACCTGATGGACGCCTTCGGCCCGTCGCTCAAGGACGCCGACGAGATCGTGCTGACCGATATCTATCCGGCCGGCGAGGATCCGATTCCGGGCGTCACGCAGGATGCGCTCGCGGAATCGATCCGCCGAGGAGCCGGCCGGCCTGTTCGAGTCGTCCGTCAACTCGACGAGGCGGTGACCGAAGTCCTGTCGCTGGCAAAGCCGGGCGACGCCGTGATCACTCTGGGCGCCGGGTCGATCGGAACGATGCCGAAGCGCATCGTCGAGGCGCTCGGCAAGCGCGGAGCGAGGACGCAGTGACGGTATCCGCCCCGACCGACAAGCGCTTCCGCCGCGCGCACGTCAGCCCCGCGCGCAAGCGCAGCTGGTTCGCGTTCTCGCGGAAGCGGGCGGCGATCTTCGCGGTTGTGGGTGCGCTCCTGGTTTTTGCCGTTTATCGCGCCGTCGAGCTCGTGATCAGCGCCGAGGCGCTGACCGTCACGCGGATCACGGTCAGCGGGAACGAGCGGCTGTCCCGGGGAGAAGTGCTGTCGCTGCTCGACGGCCTGGCGGGGCGCAACATGCTGGTGGTCAGCCTGGACGAGTGGCGTCAGAAGGTGCTCACGTCGCCATGGGTGGAGGACGCGGCGCTGCGCCGCGTGCTGCCAGGCACGGTCGACGTCGTGATTGCCGAGCGCGAGCCGATGGGCATCGGCCGGATCGGCGGCGGGCTGTACCTGCTCGATCAGCACGGCGGCATCATCGACGAATTCGGCCCGAACCATGCGGAGTTCGACCTGCCGGTGATCGATGGTCTTGCCGGGCCGAAGCGGGCGCGGGCGGGCGTTCCGGAGGTGGACGCCGGCCGGGCCGCGCTTGCCGCGCGCGTGCTGACGTCGCTGCAGGCGCGGCCGGAGCTTGCCGGCCGTGTCTCGCAGATCGACGTCACCGACGTGCGCGATGCGGTTCTGATTCTCAAGAACGACACGGCGCTGATTCGGATCGGCGACGATCAGTTTGCCGAACGGCTCCAGTCGTACCTGGACCTGGTGGCGGCGCTGCGCGAGAAGGTTCCGCAGATCGATTACGTGGATCTGCGGTTTGGCGAGCGAGTCTACGTCAGGCCACAGAAACGTTCGGGCGGGGGTTAAACACATGGCGCGCAGGGAACGGTATCTGGTCGGGCTCGACGTCGGTACCTCGAATGTCTGCGCCGTCGTCGGCGAAAGCCTCGACGACGGCAGCCTGGACATCGTCGGCATCGGGGTGGCGGACTCGCGCGGCATCAAGCGCGGCGTGGTCGTCAACCTCGAGGCGGCGGTCGATTCGATCAAGAAGGCGATCGAAGAGGCGGAGCTGATGGCCGGCGTGGAGATCGACTCGGTTCACCTGTCGCTGTCGGGGCCGCACATCAAGGGATTCAACAGCCGCGGCGTGATTGCGGTGGCGGGGAAGAATCGGGAGATCACCCGCGATGACGTGCGGCGGGCGATCGATGCGGCCAAGGCCGTTGCGCTGCCGGCTGGGCGCGAGATTCTTCATGTCCTGCCGCAGGATTTTGTCGTCGACGAGCAGGACGGGATCGGCGCGCCGGTCGGGATGACCGGCGCCCGCCTCGAGGTCAACGTCCACGTCGTCACCGGCGCGGCGTCTTCCACGCAGAACATCATTGCCTGCGTCAATCGCGCCGGCGTGTCGGTGGTCGACACGGTGATCGAGCAGCTGGCAGCCGCCGAAGCCGTCCTGACGCCGGATGAAAAGGAACTGGGCGTTGCGCTGGTCGATATCGGCGGCGGTACCGCCGACCTCGCGATCTTCGAGCGCGGCAGCCTCTGGCACACCGGCGTCGTCGCCGTCGGCGGCGATCACTTCACCAACGACATCGCCGTCGGCCTGCGCACCCCGATTCCGGACGCCGAGAAGGTGAAGCGCAAGAACGGGTGTGCGCTTTCGTCGATGGTCGACGAAGACGAGACCATCGAGGTCGCCAGTGTCGGCGGCCGCAAGCCAAGGCTGATGGCGCGCCGCATCCTCTCAGAGATCCTCCAGCCGCGCGCCGAAGAGATCTTTCATCTCGTCTGGGACGAAATCCGGCGGGCCGGCTACGAAAAATCGCTCAACTCCGGCATCGTCCTCACCGGCGGCGGATCGATCCTCGAAGGGATGCCGGAAATCGCCGAACAGATCTTCGACCTGCCGATCAGGCGCGGATGTCCGGGCGGCGTCGGCGGGCTGGCGGACCACGTGAACAGTCCGACGTTTGCCACGCCCGTCGGACTGGTCCTGTACGCGCATCGCAATCGTGTGCCGGACCTGGCCCGGGTGAGCGCAGGGGCATTCGGCCGCATGGCCGGGCGGCTGCGCGGAATTTTCAAGGAATTCTTTTAAGACTCCCTCGGGGTGCTGATTTTCATCGGAGGCTGACATGAGACATGGCGATGCCCGCGACAAGGATGCCGACAGGCTGCGGCTGACGCTCGATCAGGAGGCGCGGCGCGGCGCAAAGATCAAGGTGATCGGCGTCGGCGGCGGCGGCGGCAACGCTGTAAACCGGATGGTCGCGACCGGACTCCCCGGCGTCGAGTTCATCGTCGCCAATACCGACGCGCAGGCGCTCGAACACAACCACGCCTCCGTCAAGATTCAAATCGGCCAGAAGCTGACGAAGGGGCTGGGCGCCGGCGCCGATCCCAATATCGGCCGGCAGGCCGCGCTGGAGGATACGGAGACGATCATCCAGGCGCTGTCGGGCGCCGACATGATCTTCGTCACCACCGGGCTGGGCGGCGGCACCGGCACTGGCGCAGCGCCGGTGATTGCCAGCCTGGCCAGCGAGCTGGGCGCGCTGACGGTCGCCGTCGTGACGAGGCCATTCCGGTTTGAAGGCCGGCGGCGGTCGGTGCACGCGGAAGCGGGCCTCGAGACCCTGAGAGAGTGCGTCGACACTGTCATCACCATCCCGAACGAGCGCCTGTTGTCGATCATCGAGCGCCGCACCTCGCTCAGCGACTCGTTCTCGCTGGCCGATGACGTGCTGCGCCAGGCGATACAGGGGATCTCGGACTTGATCCTGGTGCCCGGGCTGATCAATCTCGACTTTGCCGACGTCAAGACGATCATGTCGGGCATGGGCTGCGCGATGATGGGCACGGGCGTCGCGGAGGGAGACAATCGCGCGATGCTGGCCGCGCAGAAGGCGGTTTCAAGTCCGTTGCTCGAAGATGGGACGGTCAACGGGGCACGCGGGGTGATCATCAACGTCACCGGCGGGCCGGACCTCTCGCTGATGGAAGTGAATGAAGCCTCGTGCGTGATCCAGGAGGCCGCCCACGAGGACGCGAACATCATCTTCGGCGCAGTCGTCGATCCGGCGCTGTCCGGCAAGGTGAAGATCACCGTGATCGCCACCGGCTTCGAGCGCAAGGGCGCCGGCCGCACGGTGCCGGCCGCGGCGCTGCAGACGCCGGTCGATCTGCATGCCTACACCGCTCATCTGTCGAAGCCGATCGAGCCGCCGCCGGCGCCGATGGACCAGCCGATGATGGAGATGGCGTCGCCGGCGGAGGCTGCGGCACCGCCGCTGACGGTGACGCGGCGGCCGCCGCTCGACTTGTCGTTGCCGCTGCGCAGCTCAGCCGAGGAGGGGAAAGAGGGCCTCATGTTCGACGCGGATCTTTCGTCGCCGCTCGACGTGCCCGCGTTTCTGCGCCGGCAGCACTGATCGCGCCCTCTCCCGCGCTGCTTCGGGCGCGTGCCGGTGGTACACTACGTATACCCACGGCACGCGCGCCCGCCTGCGCCGCAGCAGTAGTTCGCGCACGATTTCAGTTCGCATTTCGTCTTCGTACCCAATTCCGATGAAGCACTGGCAGCAGCGAGAGCGTGCGCGGGAACTCCTGTCGAAGGAGGTGGGGTACGTCCGCAAGCCGCACGGCGGCAGAGTGCGCGTGGCGCTGGCGTTTCCCAATACCTACTTCGTCGGCATGTCCAATCTCGGATTTCAGACGGTCTACAAGCTGTTCAACGCCGAAGACGACATCGTCTGCGAGCGGGTGTTCCTGCCGCCGAAGACCGAGCTGGCCGCGCAGCTGGCGGCTGGCGCGCCGCTGGTGACGATCGAATCGCAGACGCCGGTGTCCGAGTTCGATGTGTTCGCGTTTTCGGTCTCGTTCGAGTGGGACTACACGAACGTGCTGACGCTGCTTCGGCTGGCAGGACTGCCTCCGCGCGCCGACGCGCGAACGCATCATCATCCCCTTGTCCTCATCGGCGGAGCGGTGACGTTCGTGAACCCCGAGCCGCTCGCGCCATTCGCCGACGCGATTGCCGCCGGCGAAGGGGAAGTGCTGATCCCGTCGCTCCTGCGGGCCTTCAAGGGGGCATCCGATCGCGACGATCTGCTGCGGCACCTGGCCGGTGAACGCGGCTTCTACATCCCCTCGTTCTACGACGTGCGCTATGGCGGCGACGGCACCATACTGGCCTTCGAGCCGAAAGCCGGCACCGGTGCGCCGCCTGTCGTGAAGAAGGCGGCGCTGAAGACGACCGAAGCGGTCGATCCGCCGGCGACGACCATCTTCACGCCCGAGACGGAGTTCGGCGCGCGCTTCCTCGTGGAGGTGGTGCGCGGCTGCGCCAACCTGTGCCGCTTCTGCTGGGCCGGATACAACTACCTTCCGGTCCGCGCGTTTCCGAAGGAGCGCATCCTGCAGCTCGCGCAGCAGGCGCGCGCCCACTCTGACCGCGCCGGGCTCGTGTCGATTGCCCTGTGCGATCATCCCGACATCGAAGAGATCCTCACCCGGCTGGCGGAGATGGGCTATTCGATCAGCCCGGCCTCGCTGCGGCTCGATGACCTGACGCCGAAGATTGTCGGCCTGCTCCGGCGCAGCGGCGAGCGGACGATTACGATCGCGCCGGAAACCGGGTCCGATCGGCTGCGCCGCGTCATCAACAAGACGATCACGAACGACGAGATCCTGGCGGCCGCGGACATGATCTTCGAACAGGGAATCGAGAACCTGAAGCTGTATTTCATGATCGCCCTGCCCACCGAGACCGACGAAGATCTGGTGGCGATCCGCGACCTCACACTGCAACTGCGCGAGGCCATGTTGAAGCACGGCCGCGGGCGTGGCCATCTCGGCCGCATCATCGGCAGCGTCAACCCGCTCGTGCCCAAGCCGGGCACTGCCTACCAGTGGCTGCCGATGGAGGCAGACACATCCATCGAGCGCAAGATCCAGCGCATGCGCAGCCTGATGGCCGGCATCGACAACGTCTACTTCAACATCAAGTCGGAACGGCATTCGTTCTACCAGGCGCTGCTGTCGCTCGGAGATCGCCGGGTCGCCCCGGCGATCGAGGCGGCCGAGCGCAACGGCGGCAACTGGCGCGCCGCCGTCGCGGAAGCGGGCGTCGACGCCGACTTCTTCGTGTTCCGCGACCGATCGCGCGACGCCGTCCTGCCGTGGGACATCATCGACGGCGGCATGAAGAGCGACTTCTTCCGATCCGAGTTCGACAAGGCGATGAAGGCGGAATGGACGCTGCCGCCGAAGCGGCAGAAGGAGAATGCGCGTCTCCTCCCGGTTCTCCAATAGCGTCATTTTCTTTCTCGTACTGCTCGGCACGGGCGCCTTGCTCGCGCTGGTCGCTGTCCTCATCACCGGCGGGTTCGTCATCGACGCCGGACCGCTACATTTCTCGTCCCGCCGCCCGGCCGCGCCGCTCCTCATCCTGACAACCGCATGGACTGCCGCGCTTGTAGCGGGCGGACGCCAGGCAGCCGCCGATGCGCTGGCGAGCCTGCGCGGCCGCCTCGATCGACATGCTCCGGCCATCGCGATCGTGATCGCGGCGTCCGCTGCAGGCACGGGCGTTGGCTTCGGCACGTTCGCCGCCTCCGCCGCCGACGCCTCGGGGTACGTGAGCCAGTCGAGGCTTCTGGCCGCCGCGCGCGTGTCCTTCGACGAGCCGCTGGCCCGGCTGCTGCCATGGACCGGCACGACCTGGATCTTCTCGCCGCTCGGTTACCGCCCGGGTCCAGCCCCCGGCGAAGTGGTGCCCACCTACCCGCCGGGACTGCCGCTGACGATGGCGGCCGCGAGGGCGATTGGCGGCGAATGGGCGCCTTTCTTCGTGGTGCCGCTGCTGGGCGGCGTCGCTGTGTTCTGCACCTACCTCCTGGGCGCGCGGCTCCATTCGCGACGCGCCGGGCTCACGGCCGCGTTGCTGCTTGCCACAAGCCCCATCTTTCTGTTCCAGCTCGTGCAACCGATGAGCGACGTGCCGGCCGTGGCGTGGTGGACGCTCGCGCTGCTGCTGGCGCTCTCGCCGGAACCCGGTGGGCCGGTGGCCGCAGGTGCTGCTGCGGGTTTTGCGCTGCTCGCGCGTCCGAACCTGCTTCCGCTGGTTGCCGCGCTGGCGGCAGTTGCCTACCTTTGGCCATCGCCACCCTGTCTATCTCCGAAACCGCGGCGCCTTCTGCCGTTCGCGGCAGGGCTCGTGCCTGCGGCTGGCGCGCTCGCCCTTCTCCAGTGGCGGTTGTACGGCAGTCCCCTCGCGTCGGGCCATGGCGCCTTCCGCGACTTCTTTGCAATCTCGAACGTCTGGCCGAACGTCCGCGTGTACTCGGCGCACCTCGTTCGCGGCGAAACGGCGGCACTCGGTCTTGCGCTCGTTGCGATCGTCGTGGCGCTCGGCGCGCGGCGCCGGGTGCGTGAAGCGGCAAACCGCTCCCTGGCACCTGCTGCCCTTGCCGCCGCGATGTTCGGCGCGTCCATCCTGCTCTGCTACCTGCCGTACGTCGTCTTTCGCGACTGGTTCTACCTGCGGTTCTTCCTTCCTGCCTTTCCGCTGGCGTTTGTCGTGGTTGGCGCGCTCGCGGACCGCGCCACCACCGCATTCCCGCCGTGGGCGCGGGGGGTCGTGCTGCTGATCGCCCTTGCGACCGTCGGCTCGATCAACCTCGTCGTCGCCCGGCGCGAACAGGCGTTCTTTCTCCGCGACTATGAGGGGCGCTACCTCGCGGCGGGCCGCTACGTCGACGCTGTGCTGCCCCGCGAAGCAGTCATCTTCGCCGTGCAGGAAAGCGGCAGCGCGCGGTACTACGCCCGGCCGGTCGTGCGCTGGGACCTGCTGCCCGTCGATCTCGACACCGCCGTGGCGACGTTCACCGCGATGCATCGGCGGCCGGTCTTCCTCGTCGAAGACTGGGAGGCCGCCGATTTGCGCATGCGATTCCCGTCATCGCCACTCGCGCGGCTGGACTGGCCGCCGCGCGCCGACATCGGGACAAACGTCCGCGTCCTGCTGTTCGACCCGGCGGACCGCGGCGAAACACCGGGTCGATACCCCACAGATCGGTTTCGTTAGGTCGCGACCGCGGCTTTTTCCTCGTATTCCGTGTACGCCTGGAGAATGGCTTCGCGGACCCGGTCCTGCGAGGTGGCGTCGGAAATCGGCCGCAGCAGCGAAAAGCTGCGCCGCTCGCCGTTCACTGAGTACTGGCGAGCCGGGAACGTGACGTTGCGCCCGCCGCCCGTGCGGCGTTCCCACACGCTGAAGCCAATCAGCTTCAGCCCGTCGAGGATCCCCTCGGTGAAATGGAGTTCCGCCTCGGCAAGCTTTCCGGGCGGGTTGCTTTTTTCGTTCGGGGTGATTTTGACGATCACGATGACTCTCCGTCGTTTGGCATCTACGCTGGCGGCAGAGAGCGAGGCAAAGTCGCGGCCGCTGCTCATCGTCCGATGCGGGGCGCCAAGTGATTGGACGAGCGAGGCTTGCGGCCGGGCGCAAGAACCTCGCCGCATAGGACAAGAGGCCGATGTAAACCGCGGTTGTGACCCGCTGGCGCCGAGTCAGCGCAGAAGCAGTACGTGGGCGATGGCCAGCTCGCGTGAATGCGTGAGGGTGAGCACCGATCCCGTTGCGCCCATCGACGCAAACCGCGCCGCCGCGCCACCCTGGAACCGGAGCTGCGGCGGGCCGCCGCGCCTGAATACCTCGATACCGCGCCAGTAGACTCCGCGCGAATGGCCGGTGCCGAGCGCCTTCATCGCTGCTTCCTTCGCCGCAAACCGGGCGGCAAACGACGACACCGCGTCGCGCCGGCGCCGGCAGTATGCGATTTCCTCCTCGGTGAACACGCGCTGGACGAAGCGGTCGCCGTAGCGGTCGATGGCATCGCCAATGCGGGCGATCTCGGTTGCATCAATACCCGAGCCGATGATGTCCATGGCTGGTAGTTGGTAGTTGGTGTTTAGTATGTCGTACATGACTCTGCCGACTGTTCCCGAATCCTTCTACTGGACCGACACGCCCGCCGGAACGGTCTTGAAGTGCCGGCCGCTCGACTCGATCGCCCCGCACCTCTTCACCACACGTGAACTGCCGTTGTCATCCGCCGATGACTGGCGCCGCACGGCGGCACTGCTCAATGCCGCGAACACGGTGACCTTGAACCAGGTCCACGGCCGCGATGTCGTCGCCGTCCACCGGGGTACCACGCCTGCCGCCGATCGACAAGCGGCGGACGCACTCGTGTCGGACGATCCTGACGTCGCGATTGCGGTAAGAGCGGCGGATTGTGTGCCGCTGCTGATGGCCGACACGGGAACAGGCGCGGTGGCCGCCGACCACGCCGGCTGGCGCGGGACGGCCGCCGGCGCCGCAACCGCGGCGCTCGACGCGATGGCGCGTGAATTTGGTTCACGCGCTGAAGACGTGATCGTCGCAATCGGGCCCAGCATTGGTCCCTGCTGCTATGAGGTCGGGCCCGATCTGGTGGATGCCTTTGCGGCAGCAGGGCACGCGAGGCACCTCGTCGACCGGTGGTTCGCTGCGAGGCCCGCGCCGCGCGGCAGCCACGAGCGCCCGGGGCTACGCCTGGATGTCGCCGGCGCCAACCGGGATCAGCTGATCCTGGCAGGTGTGCCGGAGGAACATATCTACGATTGCGCCCTGTGCACCGCGATGCACCTGGACGTGCTGACGTCGTTTCGTGCGGAGAAGGAGCAGGCGGGGCGGATTGCGGGGATGATTCGCGCCCGGCCCAGAGCCGGCTAAAGCCGGCCCCCACATCTAAGACCTGTCAGCAGCTTCGTCCATTGCCTCATTCGCCAGGCGATCGGCGTCCTTGTTGAACTCGCGGCGCACGTGCTCGAACTGGACGGAGCGAATCTGCCTGGCGAGCCCTCGCGCCTGTTCCCAGAGCGGCTGCAGGCCCGGATGCTTGACGCGGTACTCCCCGCGCATCTGTTTCACCAGCAGGTCGGAATCCGATTTGATGTGGAGCTTCTCGATGCCGTTGTGCGCCGCCCAGTCAAGGGCGGCGAGCAGTCCCCGGTACTCGGCGACATTGTTCGTGGCAATGCCCACCGCTTCCTTCAATTCGACCACCGTCCCGTCGTCGCGCTGGATGTGGACGCCGTAGCCGGCAGGGCCCGGGTTGCCGCGCGCGCCGCCGTCGATGTTCGCAACCGCGGAGCCGCCGCCTGGCGCCCCGAAGAGCGAAGGCTGATTCACGAGGTGTGACTGACGGCGGGCTCGGCCGGGGCCGGGGGAGGAACGTAGTACAGGATTCGGTTGCAGCTGAAGCACTGGATGATGGCGTCGTTGCGCCTGACTTCCTGGAACACCTGCGGACGGAGACGGACGTGGCACGCCGAGCACAGGCCGTCGCGGGTAGCGGCGCAGATTGCGACGCCCTTGCGCGCTCTTGCCACCTGCTCGAATACCGCGAGCAGCTTTGGATCGGTCTGGGCGATCAGCGCTGTGCGAGCCTCCGACGCCTGGGCCAGCGCGGCTTCCACCGCGGCCAGCTCGTTGCCGAGCGCCGTCTTCTCGGCGTCGATTTCCTTCTGGTCCTTCGCGAGCGCGCTCTCGGCCTGCTTGATGTTGGCGGTGATGTCGTCGGCGTCCATCATCTGCACGAGCACCTTTTCCTCGACCGCCGCGAGCTCGTTCGCTGCGGTTTCCATCTCGTGGCCGAGCGCCTGATATTCCTTGTTGGTTTTGACGGCCGCCTGCTGATCCTTGAATTTGGCGATGCGTCCCTGGAACACTGCGGCGTCTTTTTCGAGGGTGCGGCGGATGTCCTGGCTGGCCTTGAGTCGATCTTTGGCGTCGGCCACGCGCTGCTTGGCGGTGTTGAGCCTGGCGTCGGCTTCGGCGAGGCGGTGAGGGTGCGCGGCGATCTTCCGCCGCGCGTCCTCGATAGTGCTATCGAGCTGTTGCAGTTTGATGAGTCGGTCGAGGTCTGGCGACATGAAGTATGGGCATGGGCCCGCCAGGATTCGAACCTGGGACCAACCGATTATGAGCCGGCCGCTCTAACCGCTGAGCTACGGGCCCGTACGGGTTACGTACGGCCTTCAAGAAACGCCTTCAGCTTACGCGACCGCGACGGATGGCGCAGCTTCCGCAGCGCCTTCGCCTCGATCTGCCGTATGCGCTCGCGGGTGACGGCGAAATTCTGGCCCACTTCCTCGAGCGTGTGCTCGCTGCCGTCGCCGACGCCGAAGCGCATCTTGATCACCTTCTCCTCGCGCGG
>Ga0075429_100001562_pt1 | contig 18820 bp, 20 predicted proteins | sample RhiMetdeltSRZDD3_FD_75295 | JGI IMG/M metagenome (GOLD analysis project Ga0075429, IMG submission 75295) | Populus rhizosphere microbial communities from Tennessee, USA - Rhizosphere MetaG P. deltoides SRZDD3 | ecosystem: Host-associated > Plants > Roots > Rhizosphere > Soil | place: USA... | reverse complement strand
GTCGCCGGCGCCGGTGAGCACGACGACGCCGATCGCCGGATCCCAGCGCGCGTCCTGGAACGCGTCGGTCAGCTCCGCCACCGTGGTCGTGCGAAAAGCGTTGCGCGTCTCGGGCCGGTTGATCGTGATCCACGCCACGCCGTTCTTCTTCTCATAGAGGATGTCCGTGTACGCCATGAGGCCTCCGAGCGCTTAGAGCGATTTGCGCAAAATGTGGCCGAGCTCCCCGACGATGCCGCGGCGGAAGCTCAGCACGCAGACGACGAAGATCGCCCCCTGCACGATCGTGACCCAGGCGCCGATCTGCGCGAGGTAGTTCTCCAGGGTCACCACGACGAACGCGCCGACGACCGGGCCGAACACCGTACCGAGGCCGCCCAGCAAGGTCATCAGCACGACCTCGCCCGACATCGTCCAGTGCACGTCGGTGAGCGAGGCGAGCTGGAAGACCAGCGCCTTCGTGGCGCCGGCAAGCCCGGCAAACGTCGCGGACAGTACGAAGGCGAGAAGCTTGTACTGCTCGGCCCGGTACCCGAGCGAGACCGCGCGCACCTCGTTCTCGCGGATCGCCTTCAGCACCTGACCGAACGGCGAGTGGATCGCGCGGTAGATCAGGAGGAATCCGCCGAGGAAGATCGCGAGCACGACGAAGTAGACGGTGAACGTCTCGCGCAGGTCGAGCAGCCCGAGGAGCGTGCCGCGCGGCACCGACTGGATCCCGTCCTCGCCGCCCGTGAACGTGGCCTGCAGGCTGAAGAAGTAGACCATCTGGGCGAACGCGAGCGTGATGTTCGCGAAGTAGATCCCCTTGCTCCGGATCGCCAGCGCGCCGATGACCACACCGAGCACCGCGGCGATGCCGGTCCCGAACACGATCGCCAGCTCCGGCGCGAAACCCCAGACCTTCGCCGAGTGCGCGGCCCCGTAGCCCGCCGAGCCGAGGAACACGGCGTGGCCGAAGGACAAGAGGCCCACGTAACCGATCAGGAGATTGAACGCGCAGGCGAACAGCGCGAAGCACAGGGCCTTCATGAGGAACACCGGGTACACGAAGAACGGCGCGACGACGAGCACCCCGGTCATCACGCAGAACGCGACGACCCGCGAGAGGGACACGCCGGCGACCGACGGCAGCGCGGACTCGACGTACCGGTCGGTCGTCGCCGTCACGTGGACCGTCCGAAGAGCCCGCTGGGTCTGACCAGCAGCACGAGCGCCATGATCACGAAGATCACGGTGTTGGACGCTTCGGGATAGAAGACCTTCGTGAAGCCCTCGACCACGCCGAGGCCGAAGCCGGTGACGATCGAGCCCATGATCGAGCCGAGGCCGCCGATCACGACCACCGCGAAGACGACGATGATCAGATCGGCGCCCATGAGCGGGTTCACCTGGTAGATCGGCGCGGCGAGGACACCAGCCAGGCCCGCGAGGCCCACGCCGAAGCCGTAGGTCAAGGTGATCATGCGCGGCACGTTGACGCCGAAGGCCTGCACGAGCGCCGGGTTCTCGGTCGCGGCCCTCAGATAGGCGCCCAAACGCGTGCGCTCGATCACGTACCACGTGGCCAGGCACACCGCGACCGAGAACACGATGACCCACGCGCGGTAGTTCGGCAGGAACATGAAGCCGAGGTTCTGGCCACCGCCCAGCTCGCGCGGCATCGGATAGGGCAGCCCCGACGAGCCGTACTGGTGGCGAAACAACCCCTGGATGATCAGCGCGAAGCCGAACGTCAGCAAGAGCCCGTAGAGATGATCGAGCTGGTAGAGGAACTTGAGCGTCGTCCGTTCGAGCACGATGCCGGTGAGTCCCACGACGACCGGCGCGATCACGAGCGCCCACCAGTACCCGAGCCCGAGCCACTGCAGCGCGAAGTACGCCGCGAAGGCGCCCATCATGTACTGGGCGCCGTGCGTGAAGTTGATGATGTTCAAGAGCCCGAAGATGACCGAGAGGCCGAGGCTCAACAACGCGTAGAACGCTCCGTTGATCAACCCGATCAGCAGCTGACCGAACAACGCCTGCGTCGGCACCCCGAAAATCGTCACGGCGCGCTCCGCCCCGCGACCTCGCCCCTGTTCCCTCCAAGCGTGCGGCGCACGCAGCGTGCCCTGATGGAGCCCAGCCGCGGAGGGAAATGCGAACGCGTGCTGCGTGGTCGCCGCACCCCTCCACGTCCTCCGGGTCGCTCCCGGTCCCGCCTCAACCCGCTACTTCTTCACGAGCTCACACCCACCTTGATCCAGCGGCCGGAAAGCTTGCTCGGCGGGAATAGTCGCGCGGATCTTGTAGTAGTCCCAAGGGTACTTCGACTCCGAAGGCTTCTTGACCTCGACGAGGTACGCCGGATGGATCTTGCGGCCGTCGACGCGGATCGTCCCCTTGCCGAAGAGCGGATCGTCGGTCGGCAGCTCCTTCATCTTCGCGATGACCTTCGCCCCGTCGTCGCTCTTGAGCGCCTCGACGGCCTTCAGGTAGTGCAGCATCCCGGCGTACACGCCGGCGTGGATCATCGTCGGGTGGATCTGGCGGTTGCGCTCGGCGAAGCGCTTCGCGAATGCGCGGGTCTTGTCGTTCATGTCCCAGTAGAAGGTCTCGGTGAAGGTAAGCCCCTGCGCCTTCTCCAGGCCGAGCGCGTGCACGTCGGTCAGGAAGACCAGGAGTCCCGCGAAGGTCTGGCCGCCCTTCACGATGCCGAATTCGGCGCCCTGCTTGATGGTGTTCGTGGTGTCTCCGCCGGCGTTGGCCAGGCCGATCACCTTGGCCTTCGAGGCCTGCGCCTGCAGCAGAAACGACGAGAAGTCCTGCGTGTTGAGCGGATGGCGCACCTTGCCCAGCACCTTGCCGCCGTTCTTCAGCACGACGGCCTCGACGTCACGCTCGAGCGCGTGCCCGAACGCGTAGTCGGCCGTGATGAAGAACCAGGTGTCTCCGCCGGTCTTCACGACGGCGTTGCCGGTGCCGTTGGCCAGCGCCCACGTATCGTAGGTCCAGTGGATCGTGTTCGGCGAGCACGCCTTGCCGGTCAGGTCCGACGTCGCCGCCGAGGACACGATGAACGCCTTGCCCTTGTCGCGCGTGATTTGGTTGACCGCCAGCGCGACACCCGAATTCGGCACGTCGAAGATCGCGTCAACCTTCTCGGCGTCGTACCACTGCCGGGCGATCTGCGAGCCGACGTCCGCCTTGTTCTGATGATCGGCGGACACGATCTCGACCTTCAGCCCCTTGGCGGCGGCTCCGAAGTCCTCGACGGCCATCCGCGCCGCGACGACCGAGCCCTGGCCGGCCAGGTCGGCGTAGAGGCTCGACTGATCGTTGAGGACTCCGACCTTGATGACGCCGTCCGAGATCTGCGCTTGCGCCGGGACGGCGACGAGGCCCAGCGCGATGACGACTGCCGCGATGCGTGTCATGGTCATGCTCTCCGCTCCCTCTGTTGGAGACGTGGATGTCCGCTCGCTAGACGCCGAGATAGTCGTGCAGCTTGCCCATGCTGGCTTCGAGTTCCGCGTTCGGGATCATGTCGACGACGCGCCCGTGCTCCATCACGTAGTGCCGGTCGGCGACGGTGGCCGCGAACCGGAAGTTCTGCTCGACCAGGAGCACGGTGAAGCCCTCGCGCTTGAGCCGGCGCAAGGTGACGCCGATCTGCTCGACGATCACCGGCGCCAGCCCCTCGGTCGGCTCGTCGAGCAGCAGCAGGCGGGCGCCGGTGCGCAAGATCCGTCCAATCGCCAGCATCTGCTGCTCGCCGCCCGACAGGGTCGCGCCGCCGGCCCGCAGCCGATCGCGAAGATTCGGAAAGAGCCCGTAGATCGCCTCGAGGCCGAGGCCGCCGGGGCTGACCACCGGGGGCAATAGCAAGTTTTCCGCGACGGTGAGGCTCGCGAAGATCCCGCGCTCCTCGGGACAGAAGGCAATGCCGAGCCGGGCGATGCGGTTCGACGGCAGCCCGATGAGCTCGCGATCCGCGAGCCGGACGGACCCGCGCCGGCGGCTCACGATGCCCATGATCGATTTCAAGGTGGTGGTCTTGCCGGCGCCGTTGCGCCCGAGCAGCGTCACCATCTCGCCCGGGCGGATCTCGAAATCGACGCCGTGCAGGATGTGCGACTCGCCGTACCAGGCGTGCAGGTCGCGGACCGCGAGCAGCGCCTCAGGCATGGCCCGATCCCATGTAGGCCTGGATCACGTCCGGGTTGCGCGCGACCGTCGGATAGTCGCCCTCCGCCAGGATCTCGCCGCGCGCCAGGACGGTGATGGTGTCCGAGAGGTGCTCGACCACGGCGAGGTTGTGCTCGACCATCAGCACGGTGCGATTGGCCGCGACCCGCTTGATCAGGGCCGAGATGCGCTCGACGTCGTCGTGCGCCATGCCGGCGGTCGGCTCGTCCAGCAGCATCATCTCCGGGTCGAGCGCCAGGGTCGTCGCGATTTCGAGCGCGCGCTTGCGCCCGTAGGGCAGCTCGACCGCGGTCGTCCCGGCGAAGGCGGCCAGGCCCACCGCGTCGATCAGCTCGAGGGCGCGACCGTTGAGCCGGCCGAGCACGCGCTCGGAGCGCCAGAAGTCGAACGAGGCGCCGCGCGCGCGCTGCAGCGCGACGCGCACGTTTTCCAGCACCGACAGGTGCGGGAACACCGCCGAGATCTGGAACGAGCGCACGAGCCCGAGCCGCGCGATGTCGGCCGGCCGCGAGCCCGTGATGTCGCGGCCCTTGAAGTGGATGCGCCCGCGCGTAGGCGTCAGGAAGTGCGTCAAGAGGTTGAAGCACGTCGTCTTGCCGGCCCCGTTGGGGCCGATGAGCGCGTGGATCGTCCCGCGGCGCACCTGCAGTCGCACGTCTCGCACTGCGACGAACCCGCGAAATTCCTTGGTGAGCCCCTCGGTCTCGAGGATGAGGTCGTCAGCCATCGCGGGCGGGCCGATCCGGCGGCGGATAGAAGCGCGCCTCCCGCTTTTCACGCCACGCGCGGTTGGCCTCGTCCACTTCCCACGAGGCGCCGCACTCGGCCTGCGCACGCAGCACCTCCTCGAGGATCGCGCGCGGGTCGCGGTGGAACGACTCGTGGAGCAGTCGCTTGGTGTGGGCGGTCGCGGTCGGCGCCGCGGTCCGCGCCTTGGCGAGAATCGACGCGAGCGTGGGCTCGAGATCGACCGGCGCGCACACCCAGTTGACCAGGCCCATCGCGCGCGCCTCGGCCGGGCTCACGTGATCGTTCAGGAGCGCCAGCTCCTTGGCGCGTCCCACGCCGATCACGCGGGCCAGTCGCAGAACTCCGCCGTCCGGAATCAGGCCATGGCGCGTCGCGCCCAGCCCGAGCACCGCGTCGTCCGTGGCCAGCCGCAGATCGCACGCGAGCGCCAGCTGCAGCCCGCCGCCGATCGAGTAGCCGTGCAGGACGGCGAACGTGATCTTCGGCATGTCCTCGAGGCAGTCGAGCGCGCGGGTCCAGTGCCGATAGAAGGCCGCGCCAATCGAGCCGACCGCGAGCGCGGTCCGATCCATTCCGGAGCAGAACGCGCGCCCGGCGCCGCGCACGACCACGTGGCCGACGTCGGGATCCGCGGCGGCGGCTTCGGCGTGATCGGCGAGGGCGGAGGCGAGCTCGGTGGACAGCGCGTTGAGCACCGCCGGCCGGTTCAGGGTGATCCAGCCGACGCCGTCCCGCGCCTCGTACGTGACCGGTGATTCGGTCATCGCGGCGCGCCTCTCTCCAGATACGACGAATTGTCGCGGAGACTCACGAAGTTGTACGATCACCGCGTGCCGGTGGAAAGTCAAGGCTATGCGCCGCCGTCGCGCGCCGCGCGAGGCGTGCCTGCCCAGGAGGCCCGAGCCATGCCCGTGATCACGCGCCGTCGATTCGTCACCACCGCCGCCCTGGCCACGGGCGCGACGCCCCTGATCGCGCGCGCGGCCCGCGCGCAGACCGCGGTCAAGATCGGCACCGCGGTCCTCGGCGACTACTCGATGGCCGGGCCCGTCATCGTCGCCCTCGATCAGGGGCTGTTCAAGACCGAGGGGCTCGCGGCCGAGTTCGTGCCGTTCCGCGGCGGCCCCGATCTGCTCAAGGCAGTGATGGCCGGCGAGTGTCTGGTCGGGATCACCGGCAGCACCGACATCCTCGTGTTCCGCGAAGCCGGCTCGCCGATCAAGATGATCGCGACGCACACCGAGGGCAACCACTTCACGCTGAACGTGGCGCCCGACGTCCAGAAGGTCGGCGATCTGAAGGGCAAGGCGATCGGCGTCACCCGCGTGGGCGCCACCACGTGGGTCTTCGCACGCATGGTCGCCAAGAAAGAGGGCTGGGATCCGGACAAGGACGTGCAGGTCGTCGGCCTCGGGGGCCTCGACGCGCAGCTGGCGGCGCTCGCCCGCAGGGAGATCGCGGCCTACGTGTGGGGCGACGGCGGCGCGGTGACCGAGCTCCAGGGCAAGTCCAAGGTGCTCATGCGGCTGGACGCGGTCACGCCGAAGTGGATCAGCCAGATCCAGTACGCGTCAGAGGACGCGATCGCAAGGCAGGCCGACCTGATCCGCAAGAGCCAGCGCGCGATATTCCGCGCGCTGAAGCTCATGCGCGACAACCCGAAGGAAGCGGCGACCTTGGTGTCGAAGAAGCTCGGGTGGAGCCCCGAGGCGGTCCTCGCCGCCCACAAGATCTCGGGCCCGCTGCTGCCGGTGGACGGGAGCATCAACGTCGAGGCGCTCGGCGTGATGCAGGACACGTTGCTCGAATACGGCCTGATCAAGAAAAAGCTCCCGCTCGACGCGCACTACACGCGGGAGTTCACGCCTGTCAAAATCTAGCCGCGCGATCCTCACCGCGCTGATGCTGGTGGCGGCGCCGGGCGCCGCGACCGCGCAGGTGTTCCTCTCGAGCCAGCCCAAGCCCGAGTTCGAGATCGGGCCGCTCACGGTGCGGGCCACCGTCGAGCCGAAGGCCGGGCCGATCGAGGTCGTCGTGCTCTTCAGCCTCGTCGTCCCGGCGTCGTCACGCACCGGGTCGGTCGAACAGAATCTCTATCTACTCTGGCCCGGCGAGGTCGACGGCGAGCCCGTGGCCGGCGCGCCCGATCCCGATCCGGAGCTGCGCCGCACCGTCGAGGGTCGAGGCTTCCAGGTGCTCCGCGAGGGGCGCCTGCCGCTCGCCGCTCGTTCCATCTATTCAGGGGGCGCGCGCCAGAAACCCGAGCCGATCGCCGGCGGCGCGCCCTTCGTCTCCTACACGCGCGAGGCCGGGCCGCTCGGACAGGGCACGCCCGGCAGCTGGATCCGGATCCCGTGGACGCCACGACTCATCGATCGGAGCTTTCTGATCGAGCTTCGGATGCGGCTTGCCGGTTTGCGGCGGCAGAAGCAAGCCACCTGGCTCGAGAACGCGCTGTGGGGTGAGCGGCACGTGGTCACCCTGAGCTTCAGCGATGTCCGCACGCGCGCGACCTTCCCGATGTATCTCGCGTATCGCGATCGCGTCGTCCATCTCTCGGAGGATCCGTCCCAGCTCGTCGTCACCTTCGCGGACTCGACGCACCTGAAGATCCACGAGGTCTACCCCGGCTCGAGCCAGCGGCGCGCCAGCGAGACGCGGCGCGCGACCGAAATCGTGTCGGCCTACCTCGATCCCTCCGAGGGACTCAGACCGCAGGTGCTGTCGGTCCAGTTCGGCTACTTCACCGGCTGGAAAGCGTGGTCGCCGCTGCTGTTCGCCGCGCTGTTCTTCGTACTGGGCAATCTTGCCGGCCCGCTGGTGACGATGCTCGCCAAGACGCTCGGCGCCCGGCTCCAGGGGCGCATCCACTTCGGGCCGGAGCGCGGCGAGCCGATCCAGAAGGAGACCGGCATCATCGTCCCGCGCGAGACGCTCGCCCGCATCGCGCCCGGCGAGACGACGCACGCCGAGGTCCTCGCCCTGTGCGGGCCCGATCCCGAGGAACGCGAGAAGCTCAGCGAGCCGGGACGCCGGACCCTGGTCTACCGTGGACGCCGGGTCGTGCCGCATCGCCGGCGCCGGTTCGGATGGCTAGCGACCGTCAATCGTTGGGACGTCGAGCATCACGAGGTCGAGATCGAGCTCGAGGGCGACCGCGTCCTCGACGTCCAGGCGCAGGTCCAGCGCACGCGGCTGACCCAGCCGGGTCCGGCCTGAGATCGCGCCGATGAGTCGCACCGGTGTCTGCATCGCCGCCCTGCTGCTCGCGCTGACGGCGCCCCACGTCGCCGGCGCTCAGGTGTTCCTCGCCTCGCGACCGAATCCGGAGTTCATGATCGGCCCGCTCTTCGTGCGCGCCACCGTGGCGCCGGACACCGAGGTGGTCACGCTCGACGTGCTCTGGAGCCTGATGATTCCGCCGAACACGGCGGGGACCACGGTCGAGCAGGATCTCTATCTCTTGTGGCCGAACGCGGTCGACGGCGATTCGGGCCCCGGCGCGGCCGATCCGGCCATGGCCGCCTACGTGAAATCGCGCGGCTTCACCCCGATCGCGGAGGGACGGCTGCCGCTCCTGGCCAAGAGCCTCTACCGGATCGGCGAGGAGCTTCCCCCCGAGCCGGTCAAGGGCGGCGCGCCCTTCGTGACGTTCGTGCGCCAGGGCGGCCCGCTCGGGCTCACGTCGCCGGTGACGTACGTGCGGATCCCGTGGACGCCGCTCCTGGCCAATCGCACCTGGCAGATGAATCTCAGGATGGAGCTGACGGACCTCATGAAGCGCCGCAAGGCGACGTGGATCGAAGACCTCTTCTGGGGTCCGCAGCACACGATCTCGCTCACGTTCAACGATGTCCGAGCGCGCGCCCTGTTCCCGGTCTATTTCGAGCGTCGCGACCGCGTCGTCCGCCTGGCCGACGACCCCTCGCAGCTCCTCGTCAATCTCACCGACGCCGATCACCTGAAGATCTACGAGTTCTATCCGGGCTCGGCCCGGCGGCGACTCAGCGAGACGCTGGATTCGACCGAAGAGGTCACGCTCTTCCTCGACAGCTCCGAGGGCATCAGCCCCCAGGTGTTGACGGTGCAGTTCGGCTATTTCCGCGGCATGCGCTCCTGGGCGCCGGTGCTGATCCCGATCGCGTTCTTCGCGCTCGGCAATCTGGCGATGCCGCTCTTCATGATGCTGGTCCGGCGGGTGAGCGCGGTCGTGAAGGGCCGGGTGCAGTTCGGTCCGGGCAGCGCGGAGCGTCAGACCGGCGCGGTCCTCTCACGCGAGACGCTCGCGCGCATCGTGCCGGGGGTCACGACCTACGAGGAGGTGCTGAAATACTGCGGGCCCGACGCGGAGGAGCACGAGCAGCTCACGGCGCCCGGCCGGCGCACCCTGATCTACCGCGGCCGCCGCATCGTGCCCCAGGGCCGGCGCGCCCTCGGCTGGCTGGCCACTGTGCGGCGCTGGTCGGTCGAGCAGCACGAGGTCGAGATCACCCTCGAGCACAACGTGGTCAGCGATGTCCAGGCTCGAGTTCGTCGCTCCCCCATCGCGGCACCCGAGACGGCGGCGGCGGCGTAGCGGGACCAGGCCTTGACAGGGTCGGCCAAGCTCCCCCATATAGACCCCCATTGATCTCGCGAACCGTGATCCGTACGCGCGCCTCGGCGGCGGGCAGCCCGCGACAGGCCGCGACGCGCACAGGAGGCGCATCCATGACAGAGATGACTCGACGTGACGTGCTCAAGATCGCGGCAGCCGGCGCGGCCACCGGGCTGCCGGGACTGCCGCGGTCAGCGCAGGCGCAGACCACGCAGAAGCGCGAGCTCGTCGTCGCCCAGGGCGGCGACATTGCGTTCCTCGATCCGCATCTGAGCACATCGTCGAACGACATTCGCATCTCGTTCAACATCTTCGACAACCTGACGAGCCGGCGGCCCGACGGCAAGCTCGCGCCCAGCCTCGCGACGGAATGGAAGCTCCAGGGGCAGACGGCGTGGGCGTTCAAGCTGCGCTCCGGGGTCAAGTGGCACAACGGCGATCCGTTCACGTCGGCCGACGTGAAGTTCAGCATCGATCGCTCGCTCGACACGGGCCTGAAGGGCAACCGCGTGAACACCGTCCTGTCCACGGTGGACCGGGTCGAGACACCCGACGCGGGAACGGCCGTCGTGCACACCAAGAAGCCCGACCCGCTGCTGCCGGCGCGCCTGGGCTTCTACGGCGGCCAGATCATTCCCAAGAAGTACGTGGAATCGGTCGGCCCCGATGTCTTCAACCAGAAGCCGATCGGCACCGGTCCGGTGCGCTTCGTCTCGTGGGTCAAGGACGACAAGCTCGTGCTCGAGGCCAACCCGGACTATTGGGGCGGGCGGGTCGATTTCGACCGTCTGACCGTTCGCGCGATCCCCGACATGGCGCCCCGCGTCGCGGCGCTGCTCAAGGGCGAGGTCGATCTCATCACGCAGGTCCCGCCCGACCAGGGCGAGCGCATCAAGGGCAACGCCGGAACCGTGGTGACGGGCGCGCTCTACGGTGGGCTGTACGTCCTCGCCGTGAACTCGAAGCGGCCGCCGCTCGACAATCCGCTGGTGAAGCAGGCGCTCTCGCTCGCTATCGATCGTGAGGCGATCGTGAAGGAGCTCTGGCGGGGGCGCGGCATCGTACCGAACTCGATGATCGCCAAGGGCGACAACCACTTCGATGCCTCCCTGCCGCCGCTGGCCTTCAACGTCAACGAGGCGAAGGCGCGGCTCAAGAAGTCCGGCTACAAGGGCGAGGAGATCATCATCGAGACGACCGCCGGCTACATGGCCGGCGACAAGCCGATGGCCGAGGCCGTCCAGGCGATGTGGCGCGATATCGGCGTCAACGCGAAGGTCGAGGTGTTCGAGTACTCGGTCCGGGCGCAGCGGATCCGCGAGCGGAATTTCAAGGGCCTGTGGTGGTCCGATCCCACGTCGACCCTGCGGGATCCCGACGGAATGATGTGGCGGCTCCTCGGCCCAGGGGGCTCGCAGGACTACTGGCGGCATCCCGAGTTCGACGAGCTCGGCAACGCCGCGCGGTTCTCGGTCGACGAGAAGTTCCGCGCTGACGCCTACAAGAAGATGACGCAGATCTTTCTCGAGCACTTCCCGTGGATCCCGGTGATCCAGCCGTACGAGGACTACGGCCTGCAGAAGTACGTGGAGTGGACGCCGGACCCGCTCCAGCAGCTCGAGATCCGTCGCTTCAACTTCAAGTTCCGCCGCGCGTAGACCGGTAGCCCGGGGCGGAGCCGCACGGCTCCGCCCCATTGGCTCATGCGCGGGCTCCTTCCCTTTCTCGCCTCCCGGCTCCTGCGCGCGGCGGTCGCGCTCTGGCTCGTCTCCACCGTCGTCTTCGTCGTCATGCGGCTGTCTGGAGATCCGGTGCCGCTCCTGCTGCCGCCCGATGCGCCGCAGAGCGAGTTCGCGCGGGTCCGTGCCGAGCTCGGCCTCGATCGGCCGCTGCCCGTGCAGTACGCGGTGTTCCTCGGTCACGTCATGCACGGCGATTTCGGTCAGTCCATCCACTTCCGCCAGTCGGCTTTCCGCGTGGTCCTCGATTACCTGCCGGCGACGTTCGAGCTCGGGCTGGCCGCGTTCGCGCTGGCGCTGCTCGTCGCGCTGCCGATCGGCGTCGTGTCCGCGGTGAAACGCAACTCGATCGTCGACCAGGCGACGATGGGGCTGGCGCTCGTCGGCCAGTCGGCGCCGACCTTTTTCATCGGGATCTTGCTGATCCTGATCGTCTCGCTGAACCTCGGCCTCTTACCGACGTCGGGGCGCGACGGGTGGCACAGCCTGGTGCTGCCGGCGCTCACGCTCGGCGCCTTCGCGATGGCCTCGATCGCGCGGCTCACTCGCTCGGCCGTGCTCGAGGTGCTGCGCGCCGACTACATCCGTACGGCACGCGCCAAGGGCGTCGCGGAAGCGGTGGTCGTCGCCAAGCACACCCTGAAGAATGCCGCGGTCCCGATCGTCACGATCACCGGGCTGCAGTTCGGCACGTTGCTCGGCGGCGCGATCGTGACCGAGACGGTGTTCGCCTGGCCGGGCATGGGACGGCTGGCCATCCAGTCGATCTACAACCGCGACTATCCGGTCGTCCAGTGCACGGTCTTCGTCTCCGCCGTGCTGTTCATCGTGATCAATCTCTGCGTCGACCTGATCTATGGCCTCCTCGACCCTCGCGTCCGTTCGAGCTGAGCGGGCCGCCGCGTCGAGCCGGGCCCGGCGCACGCGGGCGCTGGCGCTCGGCGGAGCCGTGTTCGTCGCGCTCTTGATCGCGACGGCGCTCGCGGCGCCGCTGATCGCGCCGGCCGATCCGATTCGACAGTCGCTGCGCGGCCGGCTCGCCGCGCCGACGCTCTCCGGCGCCGATGGCAAGGTGCACCTGCTCGGCACCGACCACCTCGGGCGCGACGTGTTCTCGCGCGTGATCTACGGCGCGCGCGTGTCCTTGCTGGTCGGCTTCGCCGCAGTCGTGGTGGGCGGAGTCATCGGCGCCTCGCTCGGCCTGCTGGCCGGATTTCGCGGCGGCTGGACCGACAGCGTGATCATGACGCTCGCCGACGCCCAGCTGGCATTTCCGTTCATCCTGCTGGCGATCGGGATTATCGCGGTGCTCGGTCCGAGCTTTCCAACCCTGATCGTCGTGATCGGGCTCTCGGGGTGGGTGACCTACGCGCGCGTGCTGCGCTCCCAGGTGCTGGTCCTGCGCTCGCGCGAGTTCGTCGACGCGATCCACGCGCTCGGCGGCTCGATCGCGCGGGTCATCGCGCGACACGTGCTGCCCAACGTGCTCTCCTCGCTGGTGGTCATCGCGACGCTCGAGCTGGCGCGAGCGATCGTGCTGGAAGCCACCCTGTCGTTCCTCGGGCTCGGCGTCCAACCGCCGACGCCGTCGTGGGGCGGGATGGTGCACGAGGGGCGCGAGTATCTCGACTCGGCCTGGTGGATCTCGACGGCGCCCGGCATCGTGCTGATGCTCACCTCGATCGTGGTGAGCCGTACCGGAGACTGGCTCAGAGATCTTCTCGACCCGACGCTTCGGGGCGAATAGCCGGCGGCGGTCGCACCGCGATGAAAGGAGATCCCATGACACGCGCACGCCGAGTCCTGTTCGCACTGGCGGCGGCCGCGGTCGGTCTCACGGCCGGGGCCGCCCTCGCGCAGGACAGGCCCGCCGACGACATGGAGCGGCTGCGCGAGAAGCTGCGCGCCGACAAGAAGGCCGTCGTGGCCTCGGCGCTCGAGCTCACCGAAGGCGAGGCGCGAGCGTTCTGGCCGGTCTACAACATGTACCAGAGCGCCATGCACAGCCACAACGAGCGGGTGTTGAACCTCATCGAGGCGTACGCCAAGTCGTACGAGACGATGACCGACGCGACCGCGACCAATCTCCTCACACAGTACCTGACCCTCGAGCGCGATCACCTCGCGTTGCTGACCTCGTATCTGCCCCGCTTTCAAAAGGTGGTGCCGCCCAGGAAGGTCCTGCGTCTGTACCAGGTCGAGAACAAGGCCCGGGCCGTCGTGAATTACGAGCTGGCGCGGAGCATCCCGCTCGGCAAGTAGGTGGTGGGAGAGACATCTACACGGTCGGGCTGGAAGATCGGCAAGATCAGCGGGGTGATTCCGCGCCAAGGCGGCGCCACGCGACGAGCGCGCCGCCTATCGAGCTAGCAGGCCGAGTTCGCGATCGGGATGCGATCCACGATGCAGAACGGGATCGTCACGCTCTCGGTGCAGGTCAGGCAGTAGAAATCCAGCTCCAGCCCCGCGCGCTTGCCGTGGAACGAGAGCCGCTGATTGCACCGGGTGTGGTGAAGCCCACCATCCATCGCCATGTATACGGTCATGACTTCCGTTACCGTCGCCGCGTCCGCGTCCGAGCCCATCGCCGTTGTCCTCCTGCCCCACCAAGAGGAGCAATCCGCATTCCAGGAAGACGGGCTCGAAGATAGCCGCTAACCCCATGAGAAATAAGGCTGACGGCCTGGCCAGCGGGCCTCTCCGCAAGGCCCGGCGCGCGAGGTGTTCAGGAACTGGACGGCGAGTGGGAAGCTCTGGACCGGCAGAGGCTCAGCCGCGCCACCGCGAGAGCCTGTCGTTGACGTGATCGAGCCCCAGAACGATCACGATCGACGCCGCCGAGACGAGCGCCGTGGCCGCGAAGAGCTCGGGTGCCTGAAATCCGTTGGCGAAGGAGCCGAGCACGTGGCCCATGCCGCGAACTCCGGCGAACATCTCGACCACGAGCACGCCGAGCAGACAGAAGACGATGCCCAGCCGCATGCCCGCGAGCACCGACGGCACGATCGCCGGCAGGAGCACCTTCCAGTAGAGCTGCCACGTCGTGGCGCCGAATGACCGCGCCACGGTCACGAGCGTGCGGTCGACGTCACGCACAGCCCCCATGACCAGAACCATGATCGGGAAGAAGCCGTGCAGGGTGCCGTAGAAGACCGCGGGCGTGGTGCCGTAGCCGAGCAAGAGGACGATCCACGGCAGCACCAGGATCTTCGGGATCCCGTACAGCGCGATGACGTATGGCGACAGCACGTCGCGCAAGAGCCGCACCGAGCCGACGGCGATGCCCGCCGAGACGCCGAGCACGACCGAGAGCACGTAGGCCAGGGCCGTCTTGCCCAGCGTGTCGGCGAGGCCGGCGAGCGCGCCACCGCCGATGCCGACGAGCGCCGGCGCCACGGCGCTCGGCGCCGGGACGAAGAGCGGATCGACCCAGCCGGCGCGCGCGGCCAGCTCCCACAGGCCGAGGCTCACCACGATGGTCGCGATCTGCAGCACCCTCACCTTCATTCGGTCCACCGCCGCGCGCGGCGCTCGAGAAGGCTCGCGAGCGCGTCGGAGCCGACGACCAGAATCAACGTGACCAGGACCAGCGCCACGTAGTCGCCGGTCCGCAAGAGACCGTAGGCGTGGTTGATCAAGGCGCCCATCCCGGCTTTCGAGCCGAGGATCTCGCCCACGATCACGCCGATCACCGCGAGGGCCAGGCCCGTCCGCAGGCCGCCGACCAGCGTGAACAGCATCCCCGGCAGCATGACCCGCCGAAAGACGGTCACGGTTCCCGCGCCGTAGGCGCGCGCGACGACGACGAGCTGCGGGTTCACCTGACGAATGCCGGCGAGCACCGCCAGCGCGATCGGAAAGAAACCGAGCAGGAAGCCGAACGCGATCTTCGACGCCGCGTCCAGACCGAAGAACAGCATGAGCGAGGGATACCAGACCACCGCCGGTACGGCGTAGAGCGCGGCGAGCATCGGCCCCCAGGCGCGGCCGATCAGCTGGTGCATGCCGAGCATGAAGCCACAGCCGAGCCCGGCGGCCACGGCCAGCAGATAGGCCGTGACGATCTCGCGCACGGTCAGCGCGAGGCTCGCCAGCAGATCGGGATACGACCGGAGCAGGACCAGATCGCGCAGGGCGGGAAGGACTGCCGAGGGCGGGACACCGAGGAGCGGGTTCATGGTGCGGCCCGCGACTTCCCAGGCAACGAGCACGAGAGCGAGGAGCGCCAGACGCAGCGCAGCGACCTTCATCGCGACGTCATCGCATCGCGCGCAGGGATTCCTCGCGGATCTCGCTCCAGAGCTTGGCGCGGAGCGCCACCATCTCGGACGACTCCATCGAGCGCGGGTATTCCATCGTGAGATCGAGCGCGGCCTTGATCCGCCCGGGCCGCGCCGTCATGACGGCCACCCGGGTCGAGAGAAACAGCGCCTCGTGCAGGCTGTGCGTGACGAAGATCACTGTCTTGCGCGTGCGGCGCCAGATGTCGAGCAGCCACTCGCCCATCAGCACGCGCGTCTGCTCGTCGAGCGCGCCGAACGGCTCGTCCATCAGGAGGATCTTCGCGTCGAGGGCCAGCGCGCGGCCGATCGCGACGCGCTGCTTCATGCCCCCCGAGAGCTCACGCGGGTACTTCTCGGCGAAGCCTGAGAGCCCGAGCGGGCCGAGGAGCTCGACGGCGGTGCGGCGCCGGCGATCGGCCGGCACGCCCTGGAGCTCGAGGCCGAACTCGACGTTCTGGACGGTGGTGCGCCATGGGAACAGGCCGGCTTCCTGGAACACCGTAGCGACGCGCCGGGGATCGGGGCCGGTCACGGGGCGACCTTCCACCAGCAACCGTCCCTGGTCGGGCCTGACCAGGCCGCCCAGCATGCCGAGCAAGGTGGACTTGCCGCAGCCGGAGGGCCCTATCAGCGTGCAGAACGCGCCCTCTTCGACCGAGAGCGAGACGTCGTGGAGCGCTTCGACCGGACCCGAGCTGGTGAGGTAGCGCTTCGTCACGCCCTCGATCGAGATCAGCTCGGGGCGCGCGCTCACGTGAGCTGGAGGATCTCCCGGGCGATCACGAGGCGCTGGATCTCGGAGGTGCCCTCACCGATCTCGGTGAGCTTCGCGTCGCGGAAGATGCGCTCGACCGGGAACTCGGTGATGTAGCCGGCGCCGCCGTGCAGCTGCACCGCCTTCGACGCCGCCTTCATCGCGGTCTCCGAGGCGAGCAGCTTCGCCATCGCCGCCGCGTGCATCGCCGGTCGCCCAGTGTCTTTGAGATGCGCCGCGCGCAGGGTGAGCAGTCGCGACACCTCGACCTCGGTCGCGACGTCCGCGATCATCCCCTGCAGGCCGTTGAACTCGGCGAGCGTCTTGCCGAAGGCGCTGCGCTGCTTCATGTACTTGACGGCCTGATCGACCGCCGCCTGCGCGATGCCGACACCCATGGCCGCCATCGCGATGCGTCCGCCCTCCAGGACCTGCATGGCCTGGATGAAGCCGGCGCCGCGCTCGCCGATCAGGTTCTCGGCCGGCACGCGCGCGTCGTCGAAGATCAGCTCGGCGGTGTCCGAGGCGTGCAGGCCGAGCTTGCGGTACGGCTTGCCGCTCGAGAAGCCGGGCATGCCCTTCTCGAGGATGAAGGCGGAGATCCCGCGCGATTTCCGCTCCGGATCCGTTCGCGCCATGACCACCGCGGTCTTGCCGACCGAGGCGTTGGTGATGAACGCCTTGCTCCCGTTCAGCATCCACTGGCCGCTGCGCAGCTCGGCGCGCGTCGCGAGCGCGGCCGCGTCCGAGCCCGATCCCGGCTCGGTGAGGCCCCAGGCCCCGAGCACCCGGCCGCTCGTGAGATCGGGGAGATACTTCCGCTTCAGCTCCGGCGAGGCGAAGCTGGCGATGTGGTTGGTGCACAGCGAGTTGTGCGCCCACATGGTGATGCCGACCGAGGCGTCGCCGCGGCAGAGCTCCTCGACGATCAGCGCGTAGGACACGTAATCGAGGCCGGCGCCGCCGTATTCCTCGGAGACGACCACGCCGAGGAAGCCGAGCGGGCCGAGCTTGGCGACGATCTCGTGGGGAAACTCGTGGCGCTCGTCGTAGGGCGCGATCTTCTGGCCGAGCTCGGCCGCGGCGAACTGGCGCGCGACGTCGCGGATCTGCTGCTGCTCGGGGGTCAGATCGATGTCGCTCATCACGACCTCAGACCGCGGCGCGGATGTGCTCGCGGACGAAGCGGACGATGTCCTGCGTGGAGGTGCCGGGCGTGAAGAGCTCCTTGACGCCCATCGCCTTCAGCCCCGCGATGTCTTCGGGAGGAATGATGCCACCGCCGAACACGGCGATGTCGCTCGCGCCTTGCTCGGCGAGCAGCTCGAGCACGCGCTGGAAGAGATAGTTGTGGGCGCCGGACAGCACGGAAAGCCCGATGGCGTCCGCGTCTTCCTGGACCGCGGTGGCGACGATCTGCTCGGGCGTCTGGTGCAGGCCGGTGTAGATGACCTCGAAGCCGGCGTCGCGCAGCGCTCGCGCGACGATCTTGGCGCCGCGGTCGTGGCCGTCGAGTCCCGGCTTGGCGACGACGACGCGGATCGCCCGTTCGGCCATCATCACTTGCCTCCCCCGAGCGCCCCGCGGATCTGCTCGGCCGCCTTCGCGATGCGCTCCCGGTCACCCGGGACGAGCTTCCAGTCGAATCCCTTGCCGTCGTTGGTCCAGCGCGGGATCAAGTGCAGGTGAAAGTGCGGGACCGACTGGAACGCCGCCGGGCCGTTGGCCTGGAGCATGTTCAGTCCGTCCGGCTTGAGGGCCGCGCGCTGCGCCGTGGCCACCCGCTTGGCGGTGGCGATCGCCGCCTGCACGTCGGCGACCTCCGCGTCGTAGATCGTGGCCGCGTGCGCCTTCGTCAGCACCAGGCAGTGTCCGGCGTTGAGCGGATTGATGTCCATGATGCAGAGCGTCCGCTCGTCCTCGTACACCTTGGTCGACGGGATCTGCCCATCGCGGATCTTGCAGAAGACGCAGTCACTCATGGATCCGCCTAGACCGCCACCGTCCAGCCGTGGGGATCGGGCGCGGTGCCGTACTGGATGCCGACGATGGTGTCGTAGAGCTTCTGGGTCAGGGGACCGATCCGCCCGCCGTTGATCACGATGCGCTCGCCCTTGTAGGAGAGCTCACCGACCGGCGAGATGACCGCCGCGGTACCGGTGCCCCAGACTTCCGCGAGCTTGCCGTTGCGCGCCGCGGTCGCGACCTCGTCGATCGCCACCGGACGCTCGGAGACGCGCAGCCCCCACTCCCGCATCAACGTCAGCACCGAATCGCGGGTCACACCGGCCAGGATGGTCCCGCTGAGCGGCGGCGTGATGATCTCGTCGCCGATTTTCAGCATGATGTTCATCGTGCCCACTTCGTCGATGTACTTGCGCTCGCGTCCGTCGAGCCACAGCACCTGCGTGAAGCCCCCGTGCTTGGCTTCCTCGGCGGCGTAGAGGCTCGCCGCGTAGTTGACGCCGGTCTTGGCGCCGCCCACGCCGCCCTCGACCGCGCGCAC
>Ga0075429_100001558_pt1 | contig 18836 bp, 18 predicted proteins | sample RhiMetdeltSRZDD3_FD_75295 | JGI IMG/M metagenome (GOLD analysis project Ga0075429, IMG submission 75295) | Populus rhizosphere microbial communities from Tennessee, USA - Rhizosphere MetaG P. deltoides SRZDD3 | ecosystem: Host-associated > Plants > Roots > Rhizosphere > Soil | place: USA... | reverse complement strand
CAAGCTGGGCACGCAGTACGAAGCGGCGCAAATGGCGGCGCTCGCAGCGGCGAGCGTGCTGGCCGAGGGGTTGCGCCGCGCCGGGCGCGACTTGAATCGCGAGCGCTTCGTGAAATCGCTCGAAAGCCTGAACAACTACGACCCTCAGGGGTATGGGCCCGCGGTGAGTTTCGGCCCCGACCGGCGCGCCGGCGCGCGGGGCGGCTACGTGGTCGAGCTCGAATCGGGCCGCGGCCTGGTGCCGGTCTCCGGCTGGATCGCGCTCGACTGAAGCTTTATTTTTTCGGCGGCAGGGGCACGTCGCGGGGGACGAAGGCGAACTTCCAGTCGGAATAGTGCGCGGCGCCGTCGAACTTGGCGTCCGGCGGCGCGAAGTTGCCGGTCTTGAGCGGCTTCGCTTCGGAGCGGCTTTGCACGCCGGCGATGCCGCCGCCGGGAGCGTCGAGCAGAACCCAGTCGGGCTTGCCGGTCATGGGGTCGGCGTAGACGCGCCGAAGATGGCGCCGCATTGCCGGAAAGCGGCTGTCCTCGACCAGGTCCTCGAGCGTGCGCGGGAAGCGCGGCTTGCCCGCCGGCGTGCCGGCGTAGTAGTTCGTGAAGGCCTGGCGGTACTGGTTGCCGACGAAGAGCAGCTCCTGCTCGCGCTCGCGCTGCGCCGCCGTGCGCCAGACTTCGCCGGTCGCGGCGAGCGCGACGCCGAAGAGCGCCATCGCGATCAGGATGCCGAGGTAAGTGAATCCTTCTTCAGAGTGAATTGAAGGGGCGGCCATCGCTTGCGGTGCCGGCGGCACCGCTCCTCACGTCGTAGACCGCGCCCTGGTCCGGCGCGGGCGGCGCGACCACGACCCAGCTGTCGGCGCGCTCGGTGATCGGATCGGGCGGAATCTTGCGCAGGTAGCGGCGCGCGACCAGCTCGTCGAGGCTCGCGGGATAGCGGCCGGTGTCGCCGAAGAACTTGTCCACCGCCTCGCGCATCGTGGCGAGGTCGCTCGCCAGCACCGTCTCCTTGGCCAAGTCGACGCGGTGCAGATAGCGGGGTGCGGCGAGCGCGACCAGGCCCCCGATGATGGCAAGGACCACGAGCAGCTCGATCAGTGTGAATCCGCGCTTTTCTACCATGACTTGTACGACGTGCCGTTGAGCGCCACGCGATCGGTGAGCGAGTAGACGTCGAAGACGTCGTCGCCTTCCTCGGGCGAGTGGGCCGGGCTGGCGTAGCTGCGCTTGCCCCAGGTGTTCTCCGCCGGCGCGGCCTGGTCCGGAAAGGTCGGGTCGCGCGGCAGGCGCCGCAGGAAGAAGATCGGGCGCCGCTCCGGGCTGCGCGCGTCCGGCACGCCTTCGACCAGCACGGCGAGCTTCGGCGGGTAGCCCGACTGCTGCGCCAGCCTGACGATGCGACCTTCGTCGGAGGCGCGCTTGTAGGCGTCGATGGCGGTGCGGATCTCGCGCAGGGCGGCGCGCAGCTCCCGTTCCCGGTTCCGCTTCACGGTGACCTCGATCAGCGGCACCGCCGCGCCGGCGAGCAGGCCCACGATGAGGAGCGTCACCACCAGCTCGATCAGCGTGAAGCCGCGGGAGCGCGGCGAGCTCACCCCTCGACCCTCATTGCTCCACCTTCAACTCGTGCTTGGCGCCGGCCGCCGATTCGAGCTGCCGCCCGCCGGTGCCGACCGGGGAGGCGACGGTGAGCTGCACCGGGATCGCGGCCGCCTCGGTCACCGCCTTGAAAGTCAGCTCCACGATCGGCGCGTCCCCGGTCGCTCCCGAGGCGCCGCCGCGGTTGATGCTGACCAGGATGCGGCCTCGGGCAGGGTCGATCTTGTGGTTGAACACCGTGCGCGCCTCCCCTTGGCTGAGGAGCGAGCCTTCCTTCACTTCGACCACCGCGAGCTTGAGCGGGTCGTACGCGATCTGCAGCGACGCGCTCGCCATGGGCTCGTCCGACTTGGCGTTCAGGCTGAGCGTCACCGGCTCGCCGACGCGAGCTGCGTTCGGCCCGATCCAGCTGAACTGGACGCCGGCCGCCGGCCTGGCTGCTGCGGCCACCGCGGGAGATGCCGGCGCCGCCGCGACCGCCGCTGCCGGAGCAGCCGAGGTCGGGGCTGCGGGAACCTGGATCGACGGCACGTCGGACGGCGTGGTCCTCAGGGCGATCGGCTGGGTGCGGAAGGCGGCCTCGGTGCCCGACCAGAACTCGGCCACCTGCGCATCGGCGCGGCGCACGTTGCGCACCACGCGCGGCGTGATCGAAAGGATGATCTCGGTCTTCTGGCGGTCGTCGATATTGTTGGAGAACAGCCGCCCGAGCACCGGCAGATCGCCGAGGCCGGGCACCTTGGCGGCGCTCGAGCGGTCGTCGTCGCGGATGAGGCCCATCAGCATCTGGGTCTCGCCGTCCGCGAGGCGCAGCACGGTGCTCGCGTTGCGCGTGCCGATGTCGTAGACCGTGGTGCCGTTGGCGGTCGTACGCCGGTTCGACGCGGTGCTCACCTCGAGGGCGACGCGGATCGCGACCTGCCCGTCGAGGTGCACCTGCGGCTCGATGTCGAGCTTCAGGCCGACGTCGAGGTAGGTCACCGTCTCGGTGGTGATCGGCGTCACCGCCGAGGGCGTGATCACCGCCGAGATCACCGGCAGGCGATCGCCCACGAGCACGCGCGCCTTCTCGCGGTTGCGCACGCGGACGCGCGGGTTGGACAGCAGGTTGGTGAGGCCCTCATCCTTGCGCGCCGTGAGCGTCACGCTCGGGGAGGGCGACACGGTCGTGGTGGACGAGCGGCCGAGGTCGCGGCGCAGGTCCTCGAGGGTGAGCGCGCCGCCGGTGGTGTCGATCACGCCGAGGCTCACCTGGTCGGGCCACTTGATGCCGAGCTCGGTGAGGCGGGTGCGCGCCACCTCGAGTACCTCGATCTCGAGCACCACCTCGGGCTCGGCGCGGTCGTGCGCGGCGATCAGCTTCTCGGCGATGCGGATCACCTCCGGGGTGTCGCGCATCACCAGCAGGTTCAGCTTCTCGTCGATGAACACGTCCTTGGTCTTGAGCATGGTGCGCACGAGGTTCAGCGTCTGCTTCACGTCGGCGTTTTCCAGGTAGAAGGTCTTCATCACCAGGTCCTGGTACTCGCGCTGCTTGGCCGGAGTGTTGGGGTAGACGAGCACGGTGTTCTCGGACAGGACCTTCTTTTCCAGCTGGTTGGGCAGCAGGATGAGGTCGACCGCGTCCTCGACCGACACGTCGCGCGCGAAGATGGTGGTCTTCAGGTCGGCGCGCACTTCGCGGTCGAAAATAAAATTGATGCCGGTCGAGCGCGACAGGCCGTCGAACACCTGCCGCAGGTTGGCGTCGCGGAACTGGACCGACACCGGCTTGGTGAGGCGCGAGCGCAGCACCGGACCGGCGAAGCCCGCCTTCACGCGCTGCTCCTCGATCAGGCGCTGCAGCGCCTGCGCGTCGCGCTGCCCCGGGCTCTCCATCAGCACGAGGCGCAGCCGCTCGGACGCGCCGTCGACGTCGCCGCCCTTCAGGGCGGCCTGCGCCTGCGCGACGATGGCGCCGAGCCGCTGCTCGGTCTCGAGCGCCGCGATGCCGGCGCGCGCGCGCGGCTCGCTCGGGTTCACCACGAGCGCACGCTCGTAGACCTGGCGCGCCTCGTCCGGCTTGCCGGTGATGCGCAGCTGATCCGCCGCGCGCACCAGGCGGTCACTCGAGCGCTCGCGCGCGCGCAGCAGGTCGACCCGGAAACGCGTGTTGTCCGGCTCGAGGGTCGTGGCGGCGTCGAGCCTGGCGATGCCGTCCTCGAATTTGCCGGCGTCGACCAGCTCCTGGCCCTCGCGGTGCAGGCGCTGGCCGGTGGCGCACGCGGCCAGCAGGAACACCGCGATCATGGCAAGGCGTTTCATTTTGCGTTCCCCAGACTGAGCGTCTGCTTGAGCTTGAGCGGCAGGTACACGAACACCATCTCGTCGGCGCCGACGGCTTCCACCTGGTAGAGCTCGTTGACGATTTCGCCCTCCGACACGGCGTGGACCTTGTCGCCTTCGACGATATAGAGCACCCGCTTGCCGCCCGTCGCCTCGAACGCGCCGAGGAAGCTGAAGGGCAGCGGTGGCGCCGCAGGCGGCGCAGGCGGCGGGTCCGCGAGCTCGGGCTCGGGCGCGATGAGCTTCGGGCGGGGCGGCGGCGGGGGCGGCGGCTGCCAGGAGTGCGCGGCGAAGGCGTCGCCCTCGGGGCGTGCCTGCGCGTCGCGGCGAAGCAGATCGATGCGCACGCTCTCGCTCTTCGCCGCGGGGCGTTGCGCCGGTGGCGCGCTCTGAGCGGCAACGGGTTGGGCGCCCGCGGGAGCTTCCAGCCGCTCGCCGCCCGCGGCGAACAAGCCGAGGCTCGCCGTCACCGCGGCGATGAGGGCGCCCCGCAGCAGCATCTCGCGCCGGGTCGCCATCAGCGGCCTCCCGAGGCGAGGACCGCAGCCGCAGCCGGCTGCGCCTGCAGGTGCAGGGTCAGCGAGATTTTCGCGTCGATCATGCTGTCGCCGACCTTCTCGCGCTGCAGGGCGATGCCTTCGAGCGCGAGCGCGGGAATCTCGTCCAGCACGCCGGCGACGAAGCCGCGGATCTGCGGGTAGCCGCCGCGGACCGGCAGCAGGATGCGGTAATAGGCGAGGCCGAGGACCTGGTCGTCGGTCATCCTGTAGCTGCCCTGGGCGAGCTCGAGCTTCTCGCGCTCGGCGACGGCGTAAAGCGCGCGCAGCCACTTCGGCGCGGATTCGAACGGCGGGAAAAAGCCGACGAAGCGATCGATCTCGTCGCTCGCAACGGCGGCGGGCGCGGCCGGCCGCGCGCGCTTTTCGACCTCGCTCGCGCGCAGCTGCAGCGCGGCCAGCTCGCGGCTCGCCGGGCGCACCGCCGAAAAATGGAACACCGCGGCGCCGGCGAGCAACGCGAGGCCGAGCCCTCCGACCCTCCCGAGCCGGTACACGAGCGTGCGCAGCGCGTAGACGAACCTGGCGGAGCTCATGGCGTCGCCACCCACGATGCCGTGACGACGAAGCGCACGGGCTTTTCGGGCACCTGCGACAGCACCTCGTGGCTTTCGAGCATGACCCGCTGCAGCGACTGCGCCGCCTGCAGTCGGTTGACGTAGTCGAGCATCGCGTTCTTTCCCTTCGCCTCGGCGGTCACGCGCAGCACGCCCTTGCGCGGGTCCGGCTCGATGGCGAGCAGTGCCACGTCGGGAGCCTTCGCCGACTCGAGCGCGAGGAACACGCGGTCCCACCTGCGGGAGAGCTCGTGAGCGACCTCGTTCGAGCGCGCCACGGCCTCGCCCTGCTTGCGCGCATCGCGAGCGGGCTCGGCGCCGCGGCGCGGAGCGCTCAGCCTGCCGAGCTCGGCCTCGATGCGTTCGGCGCTGGCGAGGAGCCGCTGGTAATCGCCGACGATGAGGCCGGCCGCCGCGAGGCCGAGCACGAGCATGAGGAGCCCGCTCCACGACGCTCCGGATTCGGTGGCCGCGAAGTCGAGCCGCATGGGCGCGAGCCGCTTCACGCCAGCGCCTCGACCGTCGGCTCGGGGCCGGGGAAATGCGCCACCCAGCACGGCAGGCGCGCGGCGGCCGGATCGTCGGCCATCGTGGCTTCGCGCGCGAGTGCCTGGCGCAGGGCCGGGCGCGGCTCGTCACCGCAGCGCTCGGCCGCGAGTTGCCGCCATTCGCCGTCGATCTGCAGGCCGAGCACCAGCCGGCCCGGCTCGGTGACGGCGAACCAGCACGAAGCCGGCAGGCGGCGGTAAGCGGCGTTGAAGCCCACCGCCCAGGCGGGCTCGATCGCCGAGACCTGCACGCCGTGCGCCTGCGCGGCGCCGGGAATCGCGTCGAGCAGCGCGGCGTCGAGCGCGCAGGCGAGGCGCTGCTCGCCCGGCCGGGCCGGCGCGACCCGCACGCGCCAGGCGTCGACGCGCTCGCCATGGGTACCGCGCAGCACATGCGAGGCGAGCGCCTCCTCGGCTGCCCGTCCGACGACGGCGGTGCTGAAGGGCACGAGGGCGAAGCGGGCCAGCGCGTTCGAGACGATGATGCGGCAGCGCGTGCCGCGCCGCAGGGCGCGCATCGCCTCGCCCAGCGTCGCGATCGGGCCGCGCAGCAGCAGGCGTTTTTCCCTACGCCACGGCGGTAACACGGTTGATCTCCTGGAGCGTGGTCTCGCCGGCGCGCACGAGGTCGAGCGCCGCGTCGCGCAGCGGCCGCAGCCCGGAACGCGCGGCCGCTTCTCGCAGTATCGGTGCAGGCGCCCGCGATACCAGGAGCTGCGCGAACTCGTCATTGATGCGCAGCACCTCGCCGATCGCCTTGCGCCCGCGGTAACCGGTGCCGCGGCACGCGCCGCAGCCCCGCCCGCTGCGAAAACGCCATCCTTGGACGCTTTCTTTTTCTAAACCGGACTCGAGAAGCAGCTCCTCCGACGGTGTCTCTTCTTGAGCGCAATGCGGGCACACGAGGCGCACGAGGCGCTGCGCGACCACGCCTTTCAGCGCCGAGGCGAGGCTGTGGGCGTCCGCGTTCATGTGCAGGAAGCGGCCGATCAGGTCGAACGCGTTGTTGGCGTGCACCGTGGTGAACACCAGGTGGCCGGTGAGCGCCGCCTGGATGGCGATCTGCGCCGTCTCCGGATCGCGGATCTCGCCGACCATGATCTTGTCGGGATCGTGGCGCAGGATCGAGCGCAGGCCGCGCGCGAAGGTGAGGCCCTTCTTCTCGTTCACCGGAATCTGCAGCACCCCGGGGAGCTGGTATTCGATCGGGTCCTCGATGGTGACGATCTTGTCCTCGGCGCGGTTGACCTCGGAGAGCGCCGCGTAGAGCGTGGTGGTCTTGCCGCTCCCGGTCGGGCCGGTGACGAGGAGCATGCCGTAGGGTTCGCGCGCCAGGCGGCGCACGGCGTGCATGCAGCGCTGGTCGAAGCCGAGCTGATCGAGCGTGAGGCCGAGGATGCGGTCGGCGAGGGCCTGCTTGTCGAGAATCCGCAGCACCGCGTCCTCGCCGAAGATGCTGGGGAGGATCGACACGCGCACGTCGATCTCCCCGCCGCGCATCGTGACCTTGAAGCGGCCGTCCTGCGGCACGCGCGTCTCGGCGATGTCGAGCTCGGACATGACCTTGATGCGCGAGATGATCTGCTCGGCGTGCTCGCGCCCCGAGAGCAGGGCGACCTGCGACAGCACCCCGTCGATGCGGTACTTGATGGCGAGCTCCTTGGCGCGCGACTCGATGTGGATGTCGCTCGCGCCCGCCTTCATCGCGTCGTACAGGGTCGAGTTCACCAGCTTGACGATCGGGTTCGCGTCCTCGCTGATCGAGACCAGCGAGAGGTCCTCGGCGCCGCGCTCGCCCGGGCTCTCCTGCGGCTTGACGTCGACCACGCCGTCCATCGCCCGCAGGCCTTCCTCGTGGCGCGCGAGATACACCGCGAGGTCGGCGGGATGGGCGAGCAGCCATTCGAAGGGCTCGGCGATGCGCTCCTCGGCCCAGGCGCGCAGGTCGGCGGCGAAGGGGTCGCCGAAGGCGAGCGCCAGCGTGCCGCCCGCGCCGCGGACCGGCGCGCAGCCGCGCCGCGCGGCGTCCGCGTAAGGCAGCACGTCGAACGCGCTTTGCGCGCGCTCGAGATCGGCCATGGTGGCTGCGCGGTAGCCGAGCGTGCCGGCGAGACGCGCGATCAGCTCGCCCGCGTGCAGCCCTGAGCGCTCCTCGAGCACGTCGAGCACCCGGCGGCCGCTGCGCGCGGCTTCGCCGCGGGCGGCGCGGATCGTGTCGGCGTCGAGCATCACTGCAGCGCTCCCGCGAGCTCGAGGATCGGCATGTACATGAGCAGCACCACGGCGCCGATGACGGCGCCGATCGCGAGCATCAGGACCGGCTCGAACAGGCGCATGAACCAGTCGACCCAGCGCGCGAGATCCTCCTCCAGGTACGCCGCGATGCGCTCCATCAGCTCGCTCATGCGGCCGCTCCTTTCGCCCACGCGCAGCATGCGCAGCGCAACCGGCGTCGTCAGCCCGTGCTCGGCCATCGCGTGCGAGATGCTGCGGCCCTGCTCGATGTCGGCGAGCGCGAGGGCGAGGCGCGCCCGCGGCTCGGGTCGCAGCAGCCCGGAGGCGCTGCGCATCGCCGCCACGATCGGCATCCCGCTGCGCAGGAGCATCGAAAGGGTGCGGTAGAGGCGCGCAAGGTCGTAGACGCGAAGCCGCTCGCCGAAGCGCGGCACGCGCCAGAGCTGGCGCAGGAGCGCCGCCCTCACGCGCGGCTGCGCCAACCCGTAGAGCAAGGCCGCGGCGGTCGCGGCCGCCGCGAGGGCGGCAATGAGCGCGTTGTCGTTGAGCAGGCGGCCGAAGCCGAGCATCAGCTCGGTGATCCACGGCAGCTGCCGGCCGAGATCGTCGTACACCGCGCTGAACCGGGGCACGACATAGGCGAGCAGGAACGCCGCCACGAGCGCGCCCACCGCGAGCAGCAGCGCCGGATACACCGACGCCGCGACGACCTTCCCGCGGATCGCGTCGATCTGCTGCTGATAGCGCACGTAGCGCGCCAGCGCCTCGGCGAGGTCGCCGCTCTTCTCGCTGGCCCGGATGGTGGCGACGTAGAGCGCCGGGAAGGCCTCGGGCTGGCGCGTCAGCGCGGCCGAAAAGCTGGCGCCCTCGAGGAGCGCATCGGCCACGCGCTGCAGCACGCGGCGCAGGTCGTCGCGCGACTCCTTCTCGACCAGCGCCTGCAGCGCCTCGGGCAGCGTGAGCCCGGCTTCGAGCATCACGCGCATCTCCTGGCTGAAAAGCTGCAGCGGAAAGCGGCGCCCGCGGCGCGCCCAAGGGAGAAATGCGGGCAGCGCGCCGAGCCCGCGCCGGACGGCGAGCACGGCGTAGCCCCGCTCCTGCGTCAGCGCCCGCGCCTGCCGCGCGTCGTCGGCCTCGACCGCGAGCGTCTGCACGCGGCTGCCGTCTACCAGCGCGGTGACTTGATAGCGCATGACGAGGCTGGACCGGACGCCGATGGCGGGCTTGCTGCCGACCCCGGCCGAAGCTGCGATCTACCGACGCGGCTGGAGCAGTACGGCGCCAGCAGCGATTCGAGCGGCGCTAACCCGCGCACTGGCTTGAACTCTCAAGTGTTTCTACCTGGAAAGTCTATCGCCGCGAGCGCTTCGTTCCCTGCGGTCTTTTGTCGCACCTGATTTGAGGCAGGACAAAAAATACTCGAATAGAAAAAGGGGTCCGACCCCTTTTTCTCAGTGCTGAGACAGCGCGGAGGAAAGCAGCTTCGCGGTGATGTCGACGATCGGAATCACGCGGTCGTAGGCCATGCGCGTGGGCCCGACCACGCCGACGGTGCCGACGACCTCGCCGTCGACCTTGTAAGGCGAGGTCACCACGCTCACGTCGTCGGGAGCGCTCACGCCGGACTCGCCGCCGATGAAGATCTGCACGCCCTGGCCGCGCAGCGAGAGGTCGAGGATCTGGACGAGCGAGCTCTTGCGCTCGAACAGCTCGAACAGCTGCTTCAGGCGCGTCACGTCCTGCGCCAGCTCCTGCACCGAGAAGAGATTGCGCTCGCCGGAAATGATGTACTGCTCGTTGCCTTCGGCGACCGCCTTGTTGCCGGCCTCGAGCGCGACCGAGAGCAGCCGGATCATGTCGTGCTTGATCTCGCGCAGCTCGCCGTGCAGGCGCTGGCGCACGTCCTCGAAGCTCTGCCCGGCGTAGTTCTGGTTCATGAAGTTGGCCGCCTCGACGAGCTCCGCCGGCGTGAACTCGCGCTCGGTGAAGAGGATGCGGTTCTGCACATCGCCCTCGGGCGTGACCACGATGAGCAGGACGCGCTTCTCCGAAAGGCGCAGGAACTCGATGTGGCGGAAGGTGAGGGCGCGGCGCCGCGGCGTCATCACCACGCCCGCGAACTGGGTGAGCTGGGACAGGAGCTGCGAGGCTGCGGTCACCACGCGCTGCGGATTGTCCGGATGGAGCTCGGTTTCGAGCTGGTGCAGCTCGCCGGTCTCGAGCTGCTTCACGATCAGCAGCGTGTCGACGAAGAAGCGGTAGCCGAGCGGCGTGGGCAGGCGGCCGGCCGAGGTGTGGGGGCTCGCGATGAGGCCCATGTCCTCGAGGTCGGACATCACGTTGCGGATGGTGGCGGGCGAAAGATCGAGCCCGGAATACTTCGACAGCGTGCGCGAGCCGATCGGCTGGCCCTCGGCAATGTAGCGCTCGATCAAGGTCTTGAGCAGGATCTGGGCGCGCTTGTCGAGCATGGTTCATTGTACACTCGGGCGCATGGGAGCCGCCGCATCGCCGGAGGAACGTCGGCCGAAATTCCGGCGCATCGCCCTCATCGGCAAGCTGCCGAGCGCCGGAATCGCCGCCTCGTTGCGCGAGCTCACCGACTACCTTCGGGCGCGCGGCTGCGAAGTGCTGGTCGAGCAGCACACCGCCCAGGCGCTCGGCGTGCGCGGCGCGGATTACGAGGCGCTCGGCAAGGGCAGCGACCTCGCCGTGGTCGTCGGCGGCGACGGCGCGATGCTGGCGGCGGCGCGCAACCTGGTGCGCCATCACGTTCCGGTCGTGGGCATCAACCAGGGCCGCGTCGGCTTCATGACCGACATCGGCCACCAGGACATGAAGAGCGGCATCGGCGCGATCCTCGACGGCAGGGGAACGCTGGAGGAGCGCACGCTGCTCGACGCGGAGATCCTGCGCGGCGGCGCCGCGGTGCTGCGCACCATCGCGCTCAACGAAGCGGTGCTCGGCAAGGGCGCCGAGGCGCGGCTGATCGAGTTCGAGGTCTCGCTCGACGGCGAGTACCTCTACACGCTGCGCGCCGACGGCCTCATCGTCGCGACGCCCACCGGCTCGACCGCCTACGCGATGTCCGCGCAGGGGCCGATCCTGCATCCCGCGGTGCCGGCGTTCGCGCTGGTGCCGCTCAGCCCGCACACGCTGTCGGCGCGTCCGGTGAGCGTGAGCGACCGCAGCACGATCGAGATCAAGCTGCAGCGCGGCGTCGACGTGCGGGCGCACTTCGACGGCTTCTCGCTGACCGACATGGCCGAGGGCGACCGGCTGGTGCTCAAGCGCTCGGCCGACACGGTGCGCTTCGTGCATCCGCCGGGCTACCGCTACTTCGCCACGCTGCGGGAGAAGCTGCGCTGGAGCGAGGTGCTCGACAAGGGGCGCGAGTAGCTTGCTGCGAGCGCTCGAGATCCGCGACTTCGTCATCGTCGAGCGCGCGAGCCTCGAGCTCGAGCGCGGATTCTCGGTGCTCACCGGCGAAACCGGCGCGGGCAAGTCGATCCTCGTCGACGCGCTCGAGCTGCTGGTGGGCGCGCGTGCCGAAGCCGGCGTCGTCAGGGAAGGCTGCGAGCGCGCGGAGCTTGCGGCGGAATTCGAAGCCGACTTGTCATCTTGGCTGCAGGATAGGGACCTTGGGGGTGACCCCGGACAAGTCATCGTACGGCGCACCATCGACGGCTCGGGGCGCACGCGCTGCTTCATCAACGGGCACAGCGCAACGCTGGCGCAGCTGAAGGAGCTCGGCGAGCTGCTCGTCGACATCCACGGCCAGCACGCGCACCAGTCGCTGCTCCGCGGCCCCGCCCAAAGGGACCTCGTCGACGCGCACGCCGAAGCCACGGGGCTCGCGCGCGAGACCGCCGAGGCGTTCCGCGAATGGAAGCGCCTCGAGCGGCTGGCCGAGGAAGCCGAGCAGAGCTTCGCCGCGCGCGAGGCGGAGCGCGCCGAGGCCGCCGCAAGCGTGGCCGAGCTGAAGAAGCTCGCCCTGCGCGAGGGCGAATGGGAGCTCGTGAGCGCCGAGCATGCGCGGCTCGCCCACGGCTCGAGCCTGCTCGCCGGCGCGCAATCCTCGCTCGAGGCGCTGACCGAGGCCGAGGGCGCGGCGCTCGCCCAGATCTCGGCCGTGGCGACGCGCCTGCGCTCGCTTTCGGAGCACGACGGCCGGCTGAACCCGATCGCGGAGCTGCTCGAATCGGCCGAAGCGCAGGCCGGCGAGGCGGTGCGCGGCCTGCGCCACTACGCCGAGCGCGTCGACCTCGACCCCGAAGCGCTGCGCCAGAGCGAAGCTCGAATCGAGGCGCTGCACGCCGCCGCGCGCAAGCATCGCGTCCGGCCCGAGGAGCTCGGCGCGCGCCTGGCCGAGCTCGAGCAGCGCCTGACCGAGCTCGAACTCGCCGTGAACCCCGAGGCGCTCAAGCGCGAAGTGGATTCCTTGCGTGGAAAATTCATGGACCTGGCTGGGCGGCTTTCGGCGAAGCGAGCGGCAGCCGCGCAGGCGCTCTCCAAATCCGTGACCGCGGGGATGCAGCAGCTCGCCATGGCGGGAGGCCGCTTTTCGGTTTCACTCCGCAAGCTGGACGAGCCCGCGGCGGGCGGCGCCGAGGAAGTCGAGTTCGAGGTGGCCTCGCATCCCACCCTGCCGCTGCGTCCGCTGGCAAAGGTGGCCTCCGGCGGCGAGCTCTCCCGGATCAGCCTGGCCATCCAGATGGTCGCCGCCAAGGCTTCGCCGGTCGCCACGCTCGTGTTCGACGAGGTCGATTCCGGCATCGGCGGCGCGGTCGCCGACACGATCGGCAAGTCGCTGCGCAGGCTGGGCAAGGACCGGCAGGTCCTGTGCGTGACGCACCTTCCGCAGGTCGCGGCGCGGGGCGACCGGCACTACGTGGTCGATAAGGCGTCGACCCGCTCGAAGGTCGGCGTGCGCGTCGCCACGCTCGACCCGTCGGGGCGCGTCGCCGAGCTGGCGCGCATGCTCGGCGGCGCCGAAAACACTGCGCGCCGGCACGCGCAGGAGCTGCTCGCTTCCGCCTAGGCCTACAACCGTCCGACGCAGGCGATCGCGCTCGCGACGGCCGTGTTGATCGCGGTTGCGTCCGCCAGCTTGGGCTTCGCCGCCCCGGCGAGCGCCGTGGCCTTGTCGGAAATGTCATCCAGCTTGTCGACCGCGTCGGAGAACTTGCCCTCCGCGACTTTCGCGTTGGCCGCTTCCAGCTTGGCGAGCAGGTTGCTCTGGTCCGTGGTCGCGTTCTGGCCCGTGAACGTGGCGCTCCGGATCGCGGCCTCGACGGCGTTGAGCTCGAATGCGCATGCGCCCGTGAAATGATCCGCCCTTGCAGCGCCGGTCCATGCGCCCATGGCCACCATGAGCAATGTCAATACAACCGCTTTCATGTTCGTCATATGCCACCCTGTTCGAGAGTTAAGAAGAATCCCCCAATGCGAACTATTCTGACCGTCCAGCGGACGACCGTCTAGCGAACTATTGGAAATAACGGGCGCAGCCGGCTTGATCTAGATCAAACCGTCTACGACGAGCGGAAAGGACAGTCCTTTTTCGTGCAGTCGGCGTAGAGCGCGAGCGAATGGCCGTGCAGCTCGAAGCCGCGCTGGCGCGTGATCTCGTTCTGGCGCCGCTCGATCTCGGGATCGTAGAACTCCTCGACCCGGCCGCATTGCAGGCACACCAGGTGGTCGTGATGGCCGCCCTGGTTCAGCTCGTAGACCGCCTTGCCGGTCTCGAAGTGCTGCCGCGAGAGCAGCCCCGCGTGCTCGAACTGGGTCAGCACGCGGTAGACCGTGGCGAGGCCGACGTCGAGTCCTTCGCCGAGAAGCGCCCGGTAGACGTCCTCGGCGGAAAGGTGGCGCACCTTGCTCGACTCGAAGAGCTCCAGGATCCTGCGCCGGGGCAGCGTGGCTTTGAGGCCGCTGTCCTTCAGGCTTTGCGAGCTGTCCATTCGGCTACCATTATAGGCGGATGATGCGCAGCACCCTGATCCGCAACCTCGCCATCGCCGCGCTGGCCGCGGGCCTCGCGTCCGGCTGCGGTTTCGTGCCGCGCATCCCCGGCATCACGCCATACCGGATCGACATCCAGCAGGGCAATTACATCTCGCAGGAAATGGTGGTGCAGTTGAAGACCGGCATGACCAAGGAGCAGGTGCGCTTCATTCTCGGCACGCCGATGGTGACCGACATCTTCCACTCCGACCGCTGGGACTACGTCTACTGGCGCGAGACGCCGAAGGGAGCCCGCGAGCGGCGCAACCTCACGGTGCTGTTCGAGGAGGGCCAGCTCGCGCGGATCGACGGCGACGTGGTGCCCTCCGGAGGACAGACCCGGTGAAGATCGCCATCGCCGGCGCGGGCGGCCGCATGGGCCGCACGCTGATCGAGGCGGTCCTCGCCGACCGCGGCCTGGTCCTCGCCGGCGCGTTCGACGTGCCCGGCAGCCCGGCGGTGGGCCAGGCATTCGGAAACATCCGGGTCACGTCCGACCCGAAGGCCGCCGCCGCCGCCGACGTGCTGATCGACTTCACCCGCCCGGAGGGCGCGCTTGAGCACCTGCGCCACGCAAACGCCATGGTGATCGGCACCACCGGCTTTTCCGAGGCGCAGAAGAAGGCCATCGCGGAAGCGGCTCGGCGCATGCCGATCGCCATGGCCGCGAACTTCGCGGTCGGCGTCAACGCGGCCTACAAGCTCGCCGAGACGGCGGCGCGGATTCTCGGCGACGCCTACGACGTCGAAATCGTCGAGGCGCACCACCGCCACAAGGTCGACGCGCCTTCCGGCACCGCGCTCAGGCTCGGCGAGATCGTGGCGAAGGCCTTGAATCGCAAGCTTTCCGACGTGGCGCGCCACGGCAGGGCGGGGGAGACGGGCGAGCGCCCCGAGAAGCAGATCGGCTTTCACGCCATCCGCGGCGGCGACATCGTCGGCGAGCACACGGTCATCTTCGCAGGGCAGGGCGAGCGCCTGGAAGTGACGGTGCGCTCGCAGAGCCGCATGACCTACGCCGCGGGCGCGCTGCGCGCGGCGAAGTTCTTGCAGGGCCGGGCGCCCGGGCTCTACGACATGGCCGACGTTTTGGGTCTATAATCCTCTCTTCAATGAAGCGGGAGAGGCGAACGGGCCTTTCCCGCTTTTCGCATCCGCACCCTGAAAACGATGTCCACAGCCGACGCCGCCGTGCTGGTCCTCGCCGACGGAACGGTCTTTTACGGCCGCTCGATCGGCGCGCGCGCCTGCGCCGTGGGCGAGGTCGTTTTCAACACCGCCATCACCGGGTACCAGGAGATCCTCACCGACCCGTCGTACTGCCGGCAGATCGTCACGCTCACCTACCCGCACATCGGCAACACGGGCGTGAACGCGGAGGACGCGGAATCGGCGCGCGTGTACGCCGAAGGGCTCATCGTGCGCGACCTGCCGCGCCTGCATTCCAATTTCCGCGCGCAGGGCGACCTGAGCTCCTATCTCCAAGAAAATGGAATTCCGGGGATTGCCGAGATCGACACGCGCAAGCTCACCCGGATCCTGCGGGAAAAAGGCGCGCAGAACGGCTGCGTATGGGCTTATGACCCGCAACGGCACGCGGGCGACGTCGCCGCCGAGGCGCTGGCGAAGGCGAGGGCGTTTGCGGGCCTCGCGGGCATGGACCTCGCCAAGGTGGTGACCACCGAGCGGCCCTACGAATGGGGCGAAGGGTGCTGGCAGCTGGGCAAGGGCTACGAGCAAAACGGGGACGGCCGCTTCCGGGTCGTCGCCTGCGACTACGGCATCAAGCACAACATCCTGCGCATGCTGGTCGACCGCGGCGCGCGCGTTACTGTAGTCCCCGCACAGACACCCGCGCGCGAGATCCTGCGGATGAAGCCCGATGGAGTATTTCTTTCGAATGGCCCGGGCGATCCGGAGCCCTGCGACTACGCCATCGAGGCGATCGGCGAGATCCTCGACGCCACGCGGCTGCCGGTGTTCGGCATCTGCCTCGGCCACCAGCTCATGGGGCTCGCCTCCGGCGCGAAGACCATGAAGATGAAGTTCGGCCACCACGGCGCGAACCATCCGGTGAAGGATCTCGACACCGGCCGCGTGGTGATCACCAGCCAGAACCACGGCTTCGCCGTGGATCCCTCGACGGTGCCCTCCAACCTGCGCCCCACTCACATCTCGCTATTCGATGGATCACTCCAGGGTCTTGCGCGCACGGACAGACCCGCGTTCTGCTTTCAGGGTCACCCCGAGGCGAGTCCGGGACCGCACGACATCGGGTATCTCTTCGATCGGTTCGCCAGGCTGATGAGCGATGCCCAAGCGTAACGACATCAAAAGCATCCTGATCATCGGCGCGGGGCCGATCGTGATCGGCCAGGCCTGCGAATTCGACTATTCGGGCGCGCAGGCGTGCAAGGCGCTGCGCGCCGAAGGCTACCGGGTGGTGCTGGTGAACTCCAACCCCGCCACCATCATGACCGACCCGCAGATGGCCGATGCCACCTACATCGAGCCGGTCACCTGGCAGACGGTGGCGCGCATCATCGAGAAGGAGCGCCCCGACGCGCTGCTTCCGACCATGGGCGGGCAGACCGCGCTCAACTGCGCGCTCGACCTCGCGCGCGAGGGCGTGCTCGAGAGCTTCGGCGTGGAGATGATCGGCGCCTCGCGCGAGGCGATCGACAAGGCCGAGGACCGCGAGAAATTCAAGAAGGCGATGACCCGGATCGGCCTCGCCTCGGCGCGCTCGGCGCTCGCGCACTCGATGGGCGAGGCCCTGCAGGTGCAGGCCGCCCTTGGTTTTCCCGTCGTCATTCGCCCATCGTTCACGCTGGGGGGGTCTGGAGGAGGAATCGCCTACAACCGCGAGGAGTTCGTGGCGATCTGCGAGCGCGGGCTGGAGGCCTCGCCGACCAACGAGCTGCTGATCGAGGAGTCGCTGATCGGCTGGAAAGAATTCGAGATGGAGGTGGTGCGCGACCGCAGGGACAACTGCATCATCGTGTGCTCGATCGAGAACCTCGACCCGATGGGCGTGCACACCGGCGACTCGATCACCGTGGCGCCGGCGCAGACCCTCACCGACAAGGAATACCAGCTGATGCGCGACGCCTCGATCGCCGTGCTGCGCGAGATCGGCGTCGATACCGGCGGCTCCAACGTGCAGTTCGCGATCAACCCCGCCGACGGCCGCATGGTGGTGATCGAGATGAACCCGAGGGTGTCGCGCTCGAGCGCGCTCGCCTCCAAGGCGACCGGCTTTCCCATCGCCAAGGTCGCCGCCAAGCTCGCGGTCGGCTATACCCTGGACGAGATCGCGAACGAGGTCACCGGCGGCGCGACCCCGGCCTCGTTCGAGCCGACCATCGACTACGTGGTCACGAAGGTGCCGCGCTTCGCGTTCGAGAAATTCCCGCAGGCGAACGACCGCCTCACCACGCAGATGAAGTCGGTGGGCGAGGTGATGGCGATCGGCCGCACGTTTCAGGAGTCGTTCCAGAAGGCGCTGCGCGGCCTCGAGGTCGGCGTCGACGGCCTGAACCAGCGCACGCGCGACCGCGAGACGCTGGAGCGCGAGCTCGGCGAGCCCGGCCCCGAGCGCATCTGGTACGTCGGCGACGCGTTCGAGAACGGCTTCACCCTCGACGAGGTGTACCGGCTCACGCGCATCGATCCGTGGTTCCTCGACCAGATCAAGGAGATCGTCGAGCTGGAGATGGAGCTCGACGACAAGCAGTTGACCGAAATAGACGGGGAGAGGCTCCGGGTTTTGAAGAGGAAAGGCTTCTCCGATCGGCGCCTCGCCTATCTCTTCAACACGAAGGAAGCCGAGGTGAGAAAGAAGCGCCACGCTCTCGGCATCCGCCCGGTGTTCAAGCGCGTCGACACCTGCGCCGCCGAGTTCTCGACCCGCACTGCGTACATGTACTCCACCTACGAGGAGGAGGACGAGGCCCAGCCCACCGCGCGCAGGAAGATCATGGTGCTCGGCGGCGGGCCGAACCGCATCGGGCAGGGGATCGAGTTCGATTACTGCTGCGTGCACGCCGCGCTCGCGCTGCGCGACGACGGTTTCGAGACCATCATGGTCAACTGCAACCCCGAGACCGTGTCGACCGACTACGACACCTCCGACCGGCTCTACTTCGAGCCGCTGACGCTCGAGGACGTGCTCGAGATCGTCGCGACCGAGAAGCCCTGGGGCGTGATCGTGCAGTACGGCGGCCAGACGCCGCTCAAGCTCGCGCGCGAGCTCGCCGCGGCGGGCGTGCCGATCATCGGCACCAGCGCCGAGTCGATCGACGTGGCGGAGGACCGCGAGCGCTTCCAGCAGCTGCTGACGAAGCTCAAGCTGCGGCAGCCGCCGAACCGCACCGCGCGCTCGGCCGAGGAGGCCGTCAAGCATGCCGAGGACATCGGCTATCCGGTGGTGGTGCGGCCGAGCTACGTGCTCGGCGGCCGCGCCATGGAGATCGTGCACCAGCAGTCCGAGCTCGAGCGGTACATGAAAGAAGCGGTGAAGGTATCGAACGAGTCTCCCGTTCTGCTAGACCGGTATTTGACCGATGCGATCGAGGTCGACGTCGACTGCGTGAGCGACGGCGCCGAGGTCTTCATCGGCGGCATCATGGAGCACGTGGAGCAGGCGGGCGTGCACTCGGGCGATTCGGCCTGCTGCCTGCCGCCGCATTCGCTCGCGAGCCACATCGAGCGCGAGCTGCGGCGCCAGACCAAGGTGATGGCGAAGGCGCTCGAGGTGGTCGGCCTGATGAACGTGCAGTACGCCATCCAGCGCGACACGGTGTACGTGCTGGAGGTGAATCCGCGCGCCTCGCGCACCGTGCCGTACGTTTCCAAGGCGACCGGGCTGCCGCTCGCCATGATCGCGGCGCGCTGCATGGCCGGGAAAGCGCTGCGGGAACAGAACGTCGGCGAGGTCACGCCGGGCTATTTCTCGGTGAAGGAGGCGGTGTTCCCGTTCGTCAAGTTCCCGGGCGTCGACACCATCCTCG
>Ga0075429_100001556_pt1 | contig 18839 bp, 15 predicted proteins | sample RhiMetdeltSRZDD3_FD_75295 | JGI IMG/M metagenome (GOLD analysis project Ga0075429, IMG submission 75295) | Populus rhizosphere microbial communities from Tennessee, USA - Rhizosphere MetaG P. deltoides SRZDD3 | ecosystem: Host-associated > Plants > Roots > Rhizosphere > Soil | place: USA... | reverse complement strand
GACGAGCGCACCGAGCAGCGACAGCGCGACGCTTTCGGTGAGCAATTGCCGTACGATGCGCCAGCGATCCGAGCCAATGGCGGCGCGAACGGCCAGTTCACGCTGCCGAGTGATGCCTTGAGCGAGCAACAAGCCACCGACGTTCGCGCACGCGATCAGCAGGACGAGCGCCGCGGCACCTTGCAGCATCTGGAATGGTGCGCGAAGGAAGCCGACCTGCGATTCGGTCATCGGCTCCACCCTGATGCCCCAGCCTTTATTCCTGGGCGAATCGCGTTCGAGGTACGCGGCGAACTGGTTCGCACCCTCTTGTGCCTGCTCGAGCGTCACCCCTGGCTTGAGACGTGCGACGACCCAGCGGTTGCGCGCCGGGCTGTTGCGAAGCCGGTTCGTTGGCCGCAGCGGTACGAAATAGTCTGACCTCGGATTGGCGAACGAGAAGGTCGGTGGCATGACGCCGATGATGGTGCTCGGATCGATATTGCCGCCGAAGTCGGCAACGCTCAGGCGCTTGCCCAGCACGTCGGGGGCGCCGCCGAAGCGGCGCTGCCACAAGTCGTAGCTAATGAGCATGACGCGGTCGGCCTCGGAGTTGTCCTCTTCCTGGGTGAACCAGCGTCCCATCATCGGCTGGGCGGCGACAGCCATCGCGGACCGATAGCTGAGCATTTCACCACCGAGCCACTCGGGGCCCGCGGTCTGCGCGTCCGCAGGATCAGCGACGTTTCCCTCGACCCCAATGAAGCAGCCGGCGTGCTCGTAAAACGTCGACTCGAGCCGCAGGTCCATGCAGGCTCCCGCATTCGCAAGGCCGGCTCTCACCTCGGGACGGTCCGGCGGCGTGAACCACATCATGACGAGACGCTCCGGCTCTGGATACGGAAAGGCGCGGAGCAGGATGCCGTTCACGAGGCTGAAGACCAGTGTGTTGGCGCCGATCCCGAGCGCCAGAGAGAGGACGATGATGATCGTGGTGCCCGGCTGCCTCGCGGCCACGCGTGCGGCATAGCGGGCCTCGTGCAGGAGTTGGCCGACGACGGTCATCACACGCATCGCGCTTCTCCTCGAATCGACGGATTAAGGCGATGTCAATCCGTGTGCCGCAGATTCCCCCAGCAAACCGCCCGAGTTTCACCGATCTCCGTCCGCTTGTGGGACTGTGCCGTTTCGTCGCCGAACGCACGGCTGGGCACAGACCGTTGCCGGCACGGGTTATGGATTCACCCCTCGGTGGAGGAGCGAGATGAAGCCCATCGTTTTCGGAACCTTCCTTCTGATCGCGTGCGGCAGCGCAACACCATTCGCACAGCGAACGCCGGCACCGACCCAGGAACCCGCTCACAAGGTTTATGTGCTTACCGGCTGCCTGCAAGATGGAACGCCAATAGCCCCCTTCAAGCTGACCGGCAGCTCACCGGTCGGCCAACCGCCTCCCGCGATCACTTCAAAGGCTGGTGACAAAGATGCCTACGAGTTGCAGCCTATCTCGAGCGTCGGGGAGCAAGGCGTCAATCGCGAAGTGCTGCAGAATCAGGTCGGCAGCCGCGTCGAAGTAACCGTCCGGCCGGCGGAAGTTGCGCCATCGACCTCATCATCGACACCGGCCACCGACACGAAAGCCAAGCCCGCTGAACAGGCGCCACAGCGATACACGGTGATCAAGATCAATCGCCTCGCGGACTCGTGCTAGCGCGAACGCGTCAGTTCTTGACGTACTTCGTGATGCCTCTCAGTTGGGCTTCGGCAGTGTAGACATTGCCAGCCGCATCGATGGCGATCCCCTCCCCCATCGCGCCATCGGTGGAATTGGGTGTCGTGTGAGGCGGAATGAAGATCGACACTTTCCCGTCTTTGAGACTGCCGATGCGAATCCCCCGCTGCCAGCCAGGGTGGACCCTTTCGCTCGACTCCGAGTCCGCCGTGTAGATCACATCGTTTCCGTCGATCGCCAGGCCGCTGATACGACCGAAGTCGGGGTACTCGGTGATGAACTTGCCCTCCTTGGTCAGGACCTGGATACGATGGTTGTGGCGATCGGCAACCACCAAGCGCCCCTGTGAATCGAACTCGAGCGCATGCGGCGTGCGGAACTCTCCCGGGGCGGTGCCGGTCTTGCCGATGACCCTGAGGAACTTGCCGCTCCGGTCGAAGACGGAGATGCGCGCGACGAGATTGGGATCGCTGACATCGGTGTGGCTTTCCGCCACGTACACGTCGCCGCTGCGCGGATCGGTCACGACGTCAGTCGGGTCGGTCAATGCATTCGGAGGATTCCCGCGCACGCCTGGTTTCCCTAGCGTCATCAGCACCTTGCCTTCCGGGCTGAACTTCACGACGACGCTCCCCTTGTTCTCTTCACCTGGAAACTTCTTGAGATCCTCCGGGCTCGGCGCGCGTGCGTCGGTGACCCACACGTTTCCATCCCGGTCAACGTGGATGCCATGCGGCCACACGAACATCCCTCCGCCAAAACTCCTGATCTCCTTCCCCGACTCGTCGAAATGATGAACCGGGTTGGCTTTTGTGCCGAGGCATCCTGGCGTCGTCCCGGGCGAGCACCGATCCGTCGCCCATACTGACTTGCCGTCGCGATCGATGGCCACACCGTTCGAGCCGCCCCACGGTCTTGCTTCCGACTCGAATCGCGCCCAATCACGTATGACGCGATAGGGATTGGCGCCGCTGTTCACGGGCTGGACTTTATCCGTCTGCGGAGTGCCTCCGCGCTGCTGCGTATGCACCGTGACGCCGAGCAGGCCGATGCAGACAATCGACGCGTAGAGCGCAGGCTTCAGCGTCTTCATTTCCAACTCTGAATGGCTTTGTAGTGCAGCGATTCCGGGGTCAGCTCGGCAAGCTCGATGCGGCCCATGTACGGATCGGTGATGTTGGCGAGCACCGCTTTCGTGTCGCTGACGTTGGTGTCGCTGACCATTACGCCGCGCTTCCGGAACATGGCGACGGCGTCAGCGACGTTCTCGACGTGAAGCCCGTAATGGGTGAAGCCGGCAGGCCGCTGCGCGTTGGCCGGGTTCAGTTCGAGGAACGTGTTCTTGCTGATCTGCATGTAGACCAGCCGCGGCTGCTTCTTGTCGTCGAACACGCGGAATGCCTCTTTGTATCCCATCTTCTCGGTGTAGTACGTGACTGCTTCCTCGATGTTCGGCACGTTGATGCCCACATGATTCATCATCACGACGCCACGGTTGGCGCTCTGCGCCATCGCCACGTGCACGGCCAGGCCGGTGAATAGTCCGGCCGCAAACAACATTGCCCCACGCATATGACCCTCCTCACCTGATTGCCCTGACAGGGAAGGAAAACACGATCGCAACAGGTGCGTAGAGGATACGGCGATTTGGCGCTCTTTATTCCTCGTTCTCGCGCCGTCGTCGTGTGGAGACAGCGACGAAGGTCAGGCCCAGCAGCAGACCGCCACCGGCACCGATCGCGCCGGATTTTGCGGGACTGGGGCCAACCGGCTGCGCTGAAAGTCCGGGTGGTTCGACGATCTTGAGCTGAACGCCTGTCGCGAGCGGATCGACACCGGGTGCTTGTCTCATGTGCTCATCGATGAACAGGCTCGCGAGGCGCGCGGTCCCGCGCTGCGCGAGACGAGGATCGGACGCGAAAAAACGGACAGCAACCGCCTGGAGACGCGACTCATCCTCTTCCGCAACCGTGACGTTGATGTCACGGCGCATCTGGCGCACGACGGAGCCCAGGGACGTGGTGCGGCGCTCGTTCTCGTACAGGTTCAAGTCCTCGATTACCTGCTCGAGGCGCGCGCTGCTGAGCTGATCGCTCATATCCTTCAAACGACTTGCTACACCATCCGGGACATGTTCGCTTGAAACAGGGATTAATTGAAGACGCGCCTCCGATTGATAGCGGACCGGCAGCACGTAGTACGACACCGCGCTGGCGACGACGGCCAACGTGATCGTCGGAATGAGAACCCACCACTTGCGATCCCACATGTGATTCCTTTCCGCCGCGGCGCAAGCCGCAATCGTTTCCGGTGAACCGAATCCGTCGAATGCCTGCTGCTCCGCCTCCTCAGGAGACAGTCCACGACGCCTGCCGTCTTCGATGCGATCGACGAGGTGTTCACGGGCCTCCGCAATCAGCCGATCCTGATCCAGCCATCGCGCGCTCAACTCCTTGCGAAGGCGGCTCAAGTAGGCGTCGAGGTGGGAACTCACGCAATCCCTTCAAGCACTGCGTGAACGGCTCGTGCGAAGTCCACCCACTCCCCCTGTTGTGTGGCGAGGGCGCGATGTCCCTTACTGGTCAGGCGATAGACGCGACGACGACGGCCGCCGACTTCTGACCATCGACTGGCGAGCAACCCACCGCGCTCCAGGCGATGCAGGGCCGGATACAACGTGCCTTCCGGGAGGTCAAAGGCGCCGCCGCTGCGGGCCCGGAGCGTTTCCGCGATGGCGTAGCCATGTGCGGCATCGGCTTGCACGGCCGCCAGCAGCAGCATGTCGAGATGCCCTTTCAGGGTTTCCGCCTTCATACCACGCGATGCTATACATCGCCACGCGATGTGTCAAGCCGAACAGGCTGCGTCGAGGCGGGTGGTCCTCCCTAGCCTTGGCGAAGGCGGAAGACTCGCCGCTACTTGCGATTGAGTTGAGGAATGCTGCTGATCGCGGGAGGCGGCGGAATCGATCGCAACCAGGCGTAGATGTCGGCGAGTTCGTTATCGGGCAGCGACTTCGGCGTGTACGGAATCATCTCTTCCGTCGGTCGCCGCACGTAACGTGAAAACGCCGGCCAGGCCGGGACGCGTCCAGCCAGTCGTGGTCCGGCGATGCCGCCGCCCTGGGCAGACAGGCCGTGGCACTGCCAGCAGGCGCGCTCGACGAAGAGCGTCTTGCCCTTTTCCGCGTTACCGGTTGGCGCGCTCGAGGGCTGGCCTTGTGCCGCCAGACCAGAAACGAACAGGGCCATCACGATCACGAGAAAGATCTTCATCGCGGTTGAGTTAGTGTGTCGAGTAACGCGACTTCTCCCTTTTGCACCCGCTCCACGGCTCGCAGCAATGCCGGCCGCAGGTCCTTCGGGTTCGAGATCGGCCCTTCCGCGTACGCGCCCATGCTGCGCGCCATCATCGCGAAGTCGATGTTCGGATCGGTGATCGACGACCCCGGCAGACCCGCATGCGCCAGTGCCATGCCGCGCTGGCGCCGATTCGCCATGCGCTGCAGGTGCATCACCTCCTGGTGATAGGCGCGATTGTTCTGCATCACGAACAACATCGGGATGCGATGATGGGTCGCGGTCCACAAGGCGCTATTGACGTACAGCATGTCGCCATCGGGCTGGAACCTGACACACAGGCGGCCCTGCTTCCGGTGCGCCAGCGCGGCGCCGATGGCAATCGACATCGACCCTCCGACGCCGCCGCCGTTGACGCTGCCCATCGTGCGATAGAACTTGTCGACGTTCCAGAGACGGCCACCGCCTCCGCCCACCGACGCCCAATCCTTGTCCCTGATCACGTCGTAGACCTCGAGCGCCAGGCGTTGCAGCGTGATCGGGCTGGAGTCCCAGCCATACGTGCACTCGAGCCGCGCACGTTCGAGCGCTTCTGCCGAAGCCGTCGCCAATCTCTTACCGCGTTCATCCATTACGCGACGCCGATCGGCGGTGATCAGCTTCTTGCACGCCTCGATCAAACCGGGCAATGTCGCTTGCGGATCGGCCGCGATGGACATCGTGACTTCCTGGAAGCGCTCGACATTCTGATAGTTGCCCTTCATGTACAAGTCGTACGACGAGATGCTGAGCACCTTCGTATCGGGCTTGATGAGAGGCGTGGAGCTGCGCACCTGTTGATCGCGGTATCGATTGAGACGACCAAACAGACCGTCTTCGTTCAACGCCAGGATCACATCCGCGGTACGAACGTTGCCGCCGCCGCTGAGTGGATGCTGGTTGGGCATGCCGCGCCCGCCGCCCTGCACCGGTGCCTGCAACGTTTCGGCAAGTTCCACCAGCAACCGCATGCCTTCTTCATTGCGCGCGACATCACCCGCGATGATCAGTGGATTCTCGGCGGCCACCAGCAGCCTGGCCACTTCAGCGACAGCGCCTGCATCGCCGGCCGGCGGCGTCGTGAGCGTCAGCTTCGGGATGTGAAGCTTGGACCGATCGGGAACGGGATTCTCCTGCAGCGACGCATCGACGACGAGCACGACCGGGCCGCGCGGCTCGGTCATCGCCATCTTGTACGCACGCACCGCTGACTCGGCGAAGTGCTGCAGCGATCCCGGCGTGTCGTCCCACTTCACCATGTCGCGAACCATGTCCGCCGGATCCACCACCGAATGCGCGCCCCAGTCGAATTGCGGCCGCCGCTCTTTACCGTCGGCGATGTTCGCAACGAGGATGTAGCTCGGCGTGTGGCCGGAGAACGCGCCGAAGATGCCCATCATCGCGTGATGCAACCCGGATGGCGCAAAGGTGAGGACGGCCATCGGCTTTCCGGCAACGGCGTAGTAACCGTTGGCGATGTTCACCGACGCCTGCTCGTGACAGCACGTCAGCCACTCGGGTGCTTTGTTGCCGCCGTAATTGATGAACGATTCGTGAAGCCCCCGGAAGCTCGACGCGGGATTGGCCGCGATGTATTCGAAGTCGAGCTGCTTGAGCACGTCCACCATGAAGTCCGAGCCCGGGTTGTCGACCGTTTGCACGTCGACTTCATCGGGCAGCGGCGCGGTCTCGGCGGCCAGATTCCGAGCCGCCTGTTCTGGAGTGATGGCCACAGGGCGCGCCTGCTGAGCCGATTGCGCCTGCGCCTCCGCATCGATCGGCGCAACGCCCGGTACGGTCAGCGCTGCGGCGCCGGCGGCGCCCGCTGCGGCACCCTTCAGAAATCCGCGGCGGCCCACTGAAGTATTCGGATCGATCGCCATACCACTCTCCTGAACGAGCGATTGCGTGAGGTCGCCCGTGACCTCGCCGCGTTGAAGGGTGTGCCCGATGCGGGCGTGTTGTCAATGGCCTGCCAGGATCGTCACGCGGCAGCCTTCGGCGCCCGCGGGCGGGCGCGCACCCGATCGGCGCCCGCGAGCGTCTGCAAGAAGACGTGACTGATTACGAGATAGGACCAGAAGAGCAGCCATGGGGTGAGTGGTACAAGGAGGACGGCGACTGCACTGACACTCAACGAGACAATCCACGCTTCGACATAGCGTCGTGGAGCAGCCGCAGCGAGGCGCATAGCCGCGATCGCATTGAACGCGGCTGCGAAGCGGTGATGACGGGCAACCTGCAGGAACGCAGCAGGCAAGAGCCAGATCGGGCCGAGGAAGATCACGAGCAGGATGCCGATGTCAAGCGTTGAGAATCGAAGCCATTCATAGCGCAGCGCGAAGAGCACGGGGAACGTCGGAATCGCCACCGGCGGCAGGATCACCGCACCAGCCACAAAGACCGCCAACTCGCGCCAGTGATTCTGCAACGCAGTCAGAGAACCTGCACCCAGCAACCAATACGCAACGACGAACGGGGTGAGATAGCCGAGAATGACGCCGGACGAGGCGGCACCGCGTCGGAAAGCGGCGCTGATGTTTCCCCGCCAGTCAGGCAGGATTGGTGAGCGTCCCTCAATCAGTCGGCTGCCAACGAGGCTGCGATAGCCCAACGCGAGTACCCAGCCGAAGGGAGGCAGCACGAGTATCAGCAGCCCACCGACGCCCACTCGCCTCTTCCAGGCCGGCTCGCGCGTGACGTACAGCAGCGCCTCCTCCCAATTGATCTGCAAGCGATCACTGTTTCGGCATCTCGACCGGCATTCGACAGGCAAGATCAGGCACAGCCATGAGGGCGGGCGATGCAGACAACTGGTAAAAGCCAGGCGCCAGCATGGTCGCGTAGCCTTCGGCGACGAGCGCCCGGTTGCCGCGACCGGCTTCAGGTCGCGACAGCCCGGTGACGCGTGCCAGCTCGCCGGGAATCGTCATCCCCGCTCCTGTCAGAAAGCAGCGCGCGATTTCGCGGACGGCGCTCTCGCGATTGGCGCGACGAACGAGCGCGTCGGGGAACCGTCCCACGGCGAGCGTCCACAGGTAGGTGAACTTCGGAAGATACACGGCCTCGCTCGGAACCACGATCATCGCGGCCTGGAGTTCATCGAGGGCGCGGGTGAAGGTAGTCCGGTCGGTGATGCCCGACTCGTTGCGCAGATCGGACGAAGCCATCTCCCATTCCTTCCGCAGCACCTTGAGCACGGCTCGCGCGTTCGCGCTGAGTCGTCGCCGCTCCTCGACCCCGCGTACACCCCAGATGGCGTGGAAGTGCGGAATCATGCGAGGCGCGATGAACATCGCTTTGCCGCGGGCGAGCTTGCCGTAATACAACTTGCCGCGCCGTATGAGCTGATCCTTCAACGACCAGGTGAGCGCCGTCTCCTCGTCTTTCTGCACATGGCGTGGCAGCACGGCGTCTCGGCGTCCACAGACCGCGACATACAGCGAGGGCCCCGGCCGTCGCGAGTCGGTCAGGCACGCGGCAAATCCAACCTGCTCGACGAACCGCTCGGCGTCGGCGACGGTCTGCACGATGCGCGTGGCTTCACGCCGCCACCGCTGGTCGCGGTACTCTTCAATGTCTGATGGGATACGCGGTTTGTGGTGCATTCGATTTAAGCTTGCGATTCTGCAATGAATTGTAATCGTGTGGACATGGAGTCACCTGATGGCAACAGCGCCCCGAACGACAGATGCATCGGTTCTCGATTCGCGCGCGATCATCGCGAACACGCACGGCCTGGCGCCGGAGATCGATCGCCGCGCCGATGAAATCGCGGCTCTGCGTCGCCTTCCCGCTGACCTCGTCGCGCAGCTCAAGTCGGCTGGCGTGTTCCGCATGTCGATGCCCAGGGCGTGGGGCGGTCCGGAGATGACACCGCGCGAACAGTACGACGTGTACGAAATCCTGGGTGCCGCCGATGCGTCGGTCGCCTGGTGCGTCAAGATCGGATCGGACAGTGGCTACTACGCCGCGCTGCTCGACGATAGCGTGGCGCGGACGGTCTACAAGGATCTCGACGACGTCACCGCGGGACAGGTTCCGCCCAACGGCAAAGCGGAGCGCGTGGCCGGCGGTTACCGCGTCTCCGGCCGCTGGACGTTCGGCAGCGGCTCGACTCACGCTGACGTCATCATCGGCGGGTGCCTGATCACCGAGAACGGGCAGCCGATCATGACTGGCACCGGTCCCCTCACGCGCGTCATCGCCGCACCGGCGTCGAGCTTCGAAGTGCTCGACACGTGGCACAGCACCGGACTGGCCGGCAGCGGCAGCAACGACTATCGCACCACGGATCTCTTCGTTCCCGCGGCGCACACCTTCTCGCTGCAGGAACGGTCTCACCGTAGCGAGCCGCTCTATCGCTATCCGGGCATGTTTCTCGCGAGCTGGCATGGTGTCGCGCTCGGTCTCACGCGCCGGGCCATCGATGCGGCGATGTCGATCGTCGAGAACAAGTTGAGCATCTTCCCGCCGCCACCCATCCCCTTGCGGCAACGGCCTCACGCCCGCGTCGCGCTTGCGAAAGCGGAGATGGAGTGGCGCGCGGCGCGTGCCTTCACGTACAACGTGATCGACCAGATGTGGGACGAAGTGCAGAGCGCCAACGACGTCTCGATCGACAGCCGCCTCGCCATGATGCAGTCGCTGTCCTTCTCATTCCGAACCGCGCGTCACGTCACCCAGTCGATGTACGACCTGGTCGGTACGACCGCCGTCTTCTCGACGAAAACACCCCTGGATCGGCTGCTGCGCGATGCGATCACCATGAGCCAGCACCTGCTGCTCGGCGACAGTTTCCTCGAGATCGTGGGAGGCGCGATGCTTGGCGATCCGGCCCCGCCGCTCGGCATCCTTTAGCGGCGTCGTGCACTGAGCGAGCCGAGGCCGCAGAAAGGATCAGCGCAGAGATCGCCGGGGGGCAGAGATTCGCCGGGGCTGAATTGCTTGCGGGCAACCTCAGGGCCACGGGTGGCCGGCCTACGGCAGCCTACGGCCGGCTCAAGGCAGCCCGTGAACTTTCCTCTTTTCTACCCGTATCAGTTGTCTATAGCATATATGGCTATGCCAGCTATTGATCGCCGCATGCTCGATCGCGAGTTGAAGAAGGGGTCGGCCGAACTCATCATCCTGTCGATTCTCGAACCGCGGCCCCGCCACGGCTACGAGATCAGCAAGTTGATCGAGACCCGCTCCAATGGGCAGCTCAAGTTCCACATCGCCTCGCTCTATCCCTTGCTCTATCGCCTCGAAGAACGCGGGTGGCTGCAAGGTCGATGGGTGGAAAAGGCCGGACAGAGACGACGCCGCTTCTACAGCCTGACGGCGGAGGGCCGCCGCGTCCTGGCGAGCCAACGCAGTACATGGAAGGCCTTCGTCGAGGCGATGGGCCTCATCACGGGAGTCGATCATGCCTGACCCTTCGAAGGGTAGCTGGACACGCGAGTTGCGCGCCCGGCTTGCCGGGCTCCATCTCAGTCCGGCCCGTGAAGCTGAGATCGTCGACGAACTGGCGCAGCATCTCGACGACCGCTGTGAAGAGTTGCGCGCGGCGGGTTCAAGCGACACCGACGCACGTCGCCTGGCCCTGGCGGAGCTGAGCGAAGGCGGTGGACTTGCCGACCGCATGCAGGCGCTGTCGCAGGCACACACGCCAGCGCCAATCGTGCACGGGCGATCCAGCGCAGGATGGCTGCGCGGCTTCCGGGAGGACATGCGGTACGCGGCGCGCATCATGAAAAGACAGCCGTGGTTCGCAGCCACGATTGTGGTGACGCTCGGATTGGGTATCGCCGTCAACAACACGGTGTTCACCATCGTCAACGCCGTGGTCCTTCGCCCGCAGCCGTTCGAGAGCGCCGATCGGATCGTTCAGCTCAACGTGCGGAATGTCGGCAACGCGCAGAACCCGGTATCCGAGCTCTCGTACCCCGACTTTCAGGAGTGGCAGACCGCCCGGCGCACGTTCGAACACATCGTGGCAACCGAGGAGCGGGCCGTGGACGTCGCGGACGAGCAACGGGCACCGGCCGTGGTGCGCGCGGCGTACGTGTCGTGGAACACGTTCAAATTGATCGGGCATCCTCCCGCACTCGGTCGTGATTTCACCGCGGCTGACGATCGGACGGGCGCGTCACCCGCCGTCATTCTGGGCGGCACCCTCTGGCGAGCCCACTTCGGCGCCGATCCTGCGATCGTGGGAAAGACCATCCGCGTCAACGGCGTTCCGTCGACGGTCATCGGCGTCATGCCACCGGAGGTCGGTTTTCCCGATCGCGTGGAATTCTGGCTGCCGCTCGTGTCGCTGCCGGAAGCGGAACGGACGTCGCGGAGCACGCACATACTCGACGGCTTCGGACGCCTGCGGCCGGGTGTCACCATCGAGCAGGCGGCGACGGAGCTCGATGGCATCACGGCCGCGCTCGCCGAGCGCTACCCGGACACTAATCGGAACACCGCGTCCTTCGTGACACCCTTCCGCATCGCTCCTCCAATCATGGCGGTGCTGATTGCGCTGCTCGGTGCTGTCGGCTTCGTGTTGCTCATCGCCTGCGCCAACGTGGCAAATCTGCTCCTGGCGCGCGCGGCCGACCGGTCGCGAGACGTCACTCTCCGTCTGGCGCTCGGCGCCTCCCGCTGGCGCATCGTGCGTCAGCTCCTGGTCGAAAGCGTGCTGCTATCCGCGGCGGGCGGCCTCTGCGGGCTTGCGCTGTCCTATCCCGCTGTGCAGGCGTTTCAGAATCTCCCCGCTGAAGCAGCGCCTCCTTCGTGGGTGCAATTCACGATGGATTGGAGGGTGTTTACGTACCTCGTGGTGCTCTGCGCTGGGAGCGCGCTCGTGTGCGGCCTGGTTCCGGCATGGCAGGCGTCACGGCCCAATCTCGTGGCGATGCTGAACGATGCGACGCGCGGGAGCGCGGGCAGTCGCACTCGCCAACGATGGATGAGCACATTCGTCGTTGCGCAGGTTGCACTGGCGCTCGTCCTGCTCACGGGCGCGGCGTTGATGATGCAGAACCTGATCGGCCTGTTGCGAACGGACGCTGGCGTGGACACCAGCGATTTGACTCAGATGTCGTTCGATCTCCGCCGGCGAGACTACGATCGCGAGCGCCGCCTGCTCCTGCTCGGTCAACTCGAGGAGCGGCTCGCTTCCGGCCCGGGAGTGCAGGCAGCCCTCGCGAGCGCAGCGCCGCTCGACGAAGCGCTCACGCGAAGATTGCAAATCGAAGGTCAGGCCGTTGCTACACCTGACACTCTTCCACTTGTTTCGATGCTTCGGGTCGGTCAGCGATATTTCGACGTCGTGGGCGCACCCGTGATCGCAGGACGAGCGTTGGCGGCCGACGACGTGCGCCAGCCTGACGACAACGTGGTGATCAACGAGCGATTCGCGCGCATGCACTTCCCTGACGGTGCAGCAGTCGGCAAACGCATCCTTCTGATTGAGCCCTACGCGTCTCTGAACACCGCACGTGATGTCCGGTGGCTGACGATCGTCGGCGTCGTCGGCAACGTGCGTCAGCGCATGCTGCCCTCCGGGGAATTCGATCCTGTCGTCTACACGTCGTACGCAACCGACCCTCCACAAACGATGCAGGTGCTCGCACGCGCATCAGCTGGACCCACTGCGGCTGCTGCGTTCGTCGACGCCGAACTGCGAGCACTCGACCCCGACGTGCCTCTACTACCCGTGTCGACGGTGGACGAGGCGCTGGCGCGCCGGCTGTGGCCACAACGCCTGTTTGGTTCGATGTTCGCGATCTTCGCGTCGATCGCGATGCTGCTGGCCACGTGCGGTCTTTATGCGGTCACTTCGTATGCCGTCTCCCGCCGCACGCGCGAGATCGGCGTGCGTGTCGCGCTCGGCGCCGACTCACGCAAGGTGTGGTGGGCCGTCACGGGCACGACACTTCGTCAACTCAGTATCGGAGTCGTGATTGGAACGGCCGGAGCCGCGGCGATTGCGGCCGTCCTGCCTGCGTTCCTCGTCGGCAGCGGCGGTGGAAATTGCCTGGTGCTTGCCGGCGTGGTGACGCTCTTGGTCGCTGCGGGCATCACCGCGAGTACCGTTCCCGCGCGTCGCGCGATGCGGCTCGATCCGACGGCGGCACTCCAGTCCGAGTGACGCGTTCGCGCGTCCACACACGGATGCTTGCGTAAAACTACCGCAGTCACTACGTCCGATCACGTCTGCGTCGTGTTCGAAACGGTCACAGCGATCGTTCTCTGTGTAACCGTGCACGAACCAGTGAGGGGCTGACTCGTCGCGGTATACTGTGCTCCCCCTCAACACTGAAACTCGCTTGTGTCAGTGATTTACAACGGTCAGTGCGGCGAGATCATTGAGTCGGCACGACGCTGCCGCGCGTCTCCAACGCAAGCGAGCCGCCGTGAAAGCCCTTGGAGTTCCGATGACAGATCGGTCCCGATGTCTCTGTGGGATTGGCGTTCTGTGTCTGACGATCATCAGCGTAGAACCAGCCGCCGCCCAGACGCAGACTGGGTTGACACCACGCGCCGTGTTAGTCGGGTTGACGAACACCGCCGGCGAAAGCAGCGGCGTGTCCAATGTGGGCGCCGTCATCGCCGACCTCGTTGGCCTCGAGGTGTCGACGGCGCCCATCGGATCGTCCGCGGGCGGATTCACGTTCACCTTCGATCCTGTCACGCGCGCATTCGAACGAGCTGCACCATCGTTCGGCCCGATGTTCGGCGAGCGCGCGATCACCGCTGGCGAGGGACGGGCCAGCTTCGGTATCAACTACATCCGTTCCACCTATGACGCCTTTGATGGCGTCAGCATCACCGACGGCTCGCTCCAGACAGTCGCCCTGCGGGTCGGTGCAACACCGGTCGTCAGCGGCGCAGCAGAGCTCACGATCACGACCGACACCCTCATCGTGTTCAGCAACATCGCGCTCAACAGTTGGTTCGACGTCGCCGTGGCCGTGCCTTTCGTCACATTGGACGTCACCGGCTCGCATCGGATCGGGAATGAGTTGTCCGAAGGGAGCGCGTCCGCTTCGGGCGTTGGCGATATCGCCCTCCGCTCGAAGATCCGGGTGTATCCACGCGGTCAGGGCGGCGTCGCACTCGGCATCGACCTGCGCATCCCGACCGGCGATCCGGAAGCGATGCTCGGCGCCGGGGTGTCGCGGACGCTGGTCAGCGGCATCTGGTCCACGACCAAAGGTCGGTTCGCGCCGCACGCCTCAATTGGATTCGAGTTCTGGGGAAAGGCTTTCCAGGTGTACGACCCGTTCCTGCAGGCGCGCGTCGATGCCGGGCGCCATGGCGTGGCGTACGACGGCGGCGTCGAATGGGCGGCCAGCGATCGACTGACGGTCAACGCGGAACTGATGGGGCGAACGCTCAACGACGGAGGCCGCCTCGATTACCGCGACCTGCCGCTGTTGCCGAATCCCTTCGGCATCACCTCTGCCTCGATTGCGACCGTCGACCCACGCGGACTGCACCGTATCTCCTTCGCGACTGGAATCAAATGGAACCTTGCCGGCACAGCGCTGGTGACCGCCAATATTCTGCTGCCCGTAAACGATCAGGGCCTTCGTGATCACCTGACGCCGGTCATTGGACTGGACTGGGGGTTCTGATGATGAGGCCGAGTGCGATTCTCGTGTTCCTGGTTTGCCTGGTGATCGTGCCCTCGCGAGTGCACGCGCAGATCGACGACACCACGTGGGGTATTACCGGCGGTGTCAGTCCCCAGTGGAGCATTCCCGGAGATTGGCTTGCTGAGTTGTTCGATGCGACGTCGCTCGACGTCAAAGGGCCTGAGTTTCGCGTGGGCGTCATTCGTGGCACCACGAACGGCGGCGAATGGGGAGTGTCACTCATTCACAAGCGTTTGTCGAAGGAGTCGGAGTTTGAGATCGAAGGCACCCACAACACACTGAGGGTCGTCGCCGATGACGCTGAAATGATTGGGGTCGAAGTTCATCGCTTCTTCCCCTTCGCGCGCACAGGGCGCGTGCAGATCGGCGTCAACCTCGGTGGCGGCATTGCGCAACTTCGCGGGTTCGTCAGCGGCGTTCAGGTCGGACCGACGTCGACGAATTTCGCCTTGCCGTTTCCAGAGGCCTTCGTCGTGGCTGGCAATGAAATCGACTGGCTTCCACTCGGGCGTGCTGAACTTGGCGCGGCAGCCCTGATCGGCGAGCGGCTCAAGATCCGCGTCAGTGGCGGATTCAACATGCCGGGCTTCCAAATCGTCAGCCTCTCGTTTTCGTATCTGCTGGGACAGGATCGCTAGTCATGGGTACCGCAGTGAGGCGAATTCGTGCGTCATCCTTTCTGATGCTTGCGCTGGTCACCGCAGCAGCCTGCAGCCCAGGCACGCTGCCCAGTACTCCCTCGCTCGTGACCGTCGGCGGCGGCGGCGCTCGCTACAACGGGACGATTACCACGCGGCGCCTCCCCGGTGGCAATTTCACGATCGTCGAGGGCGTGCAGTCACTCTCGTTGTCGCTGACTGTGCGAGGGACTGATCAGATCAACGGCCGGCTCGAAGCTGGGGGAAGCACTGCCTCACTCACGGGGACTCTAACGGGGAATCTTGCCTCGGGCAGCTTCCAGGCTACGTTGCTCATCTCGACTCCGGCGCAGCAGGGCGGAACTGCAATCACCTGCGAAGGACGCGGTGATGTGTCCGGCACGCTGTCGGGTCTCAATCTCGTGTTCAACGCTCCCTCAGTAACCTACGGCAACTGTCCGGGGCTGACGACCACCTCGCAGGGGCAGGCGGTCGCTGTCAGTCCAATTCCCGGATCGACACCCAACCGCGCTAACGTCGTCATCTCGATTCTTGGCGGCACACGCGTTGCCCGCGGCACATGCGCCAGTGGTCTTCCTGGTTTTCCATTCACTGTGGAGATCGCCGAGACCAATGGCATCAATGTCACGCTCGATCCGACGTTCATAGCCGAGGAACGGCACGGGGGCGGCAGTACGACTACCAGCACAGTGGACATGCCATTCACGGATCTCGCCGGTGGAACTCGGCGTACCTATGACGTGTGCAGCCTGACGGCAGGAACGTATCAGGCGTTCTTCACCGGTACTGATGGAGCGGGAAACAGAATTACGACGGCATCACCGGTCGTGACGTTCGGGTGATGCGTGGTGGTGGTCAGCGCCGCCGCGTGCCGCTGTCGAGCGAACCCCTTTCCTCGATAAACCACTCGCTGCGGACCTTACGAAGCTTGAAGACTTCTGACGATGTGTAAGCCAGCGGCTCTTGCCGGCTCTTCGGTGTACACGTGTACGTGGTGCGCACTGAAACCGTGGCCGCCGTCGGATCATTACCGATGGTCACGTCTGTGTTCGCGAAGGTGACATCGTAGGCGCGACAGTTCTGGAACTGCCGCTTGAGGTCTTGACTCGTTTCTCGAAGCAGACCCGTATAGATCTCCCCAATCGCTTCCACGTTCATCTTCTCGTAAGCATCCTCATATCGCTTCAGTGCACGAAGGATCCCGGGACCCTCACGGTCGACAGCGCTGGCGACCGCGGCGGGCGGTGGGCTCGGCGCCGCAGCAACTGCGGGCGCTTCGCTACGCGCAGGTGTCGCAGTCTCCACACGCGCAGGCGGTGGTCCAGGCTCAGGGGTTGGCGCGGGAATCGTCGGCGGTGGAGTTGCCGCGGCAGTGACTGGAGGTGCCGCCGGTTTCGCGGATGCGGGTGGCGGTGCGGCGGCGGAGGCGAGCTTGGCTTCTGACTCTGCTCGTCGATATGCCGTCGCGGCGACCAGCGCTTGGCGACTGGACTGTACGTAGTCGTTTCTGCTCGCGGCTGTACCGGCGAGACGACGTGCATCCTCCGCAAGCCGATACGTCTGCTGAGCCAGGTCGGCGGCCTTCTGACTATCAGCGGCTGAGTGCGCTTCGTCCATCGAACGCGCTGCCGCCTGCCAGATTGAGGCGCCTCTCGCCGTAACCCGGCTGTCACTCGATGGGCCGATGCGATCCAAATCCGCAATCGCCGTGACCAGTTCGCCTTTTCGGTACAGCTGGTCGATACGCGCCAGCGGCGCGTCCAACGGATCTACGGCGCCCGGCGACGGCGCGGACGCCGGCGGGGGCGTCGCGGGTGCAGGCGCAGGAGTCGCGGGTGGAGGCTGGGCCGCTGCCACGTCACCGCCTCCTGTCGCAACACTCGGTTGCACAGGTGCTGGAGTCGGTGCCGGCGACGTCGACGAATTACTCGATGAATTGGGACCGGCGTTTGTGGCCACCGACTCTGCCTGTGGTGACGGTGCCGTCCCTTCGTCGCTCCCCATCATCCACACTACGACACCGCCGATCGCCAGCACCACGACAGCAGCCGCGGCGACGGCGAACATCCAGGAGCCTCGTGTGTCGGTCGTGTGCGGCACTTCGACCGGCTTCGACGACACGGCCGCGGGTTCACGTCCAGTGTCTGCCTTAAGTGACTCCGGTAGGGCGACACCGGCGCTCGTCGCGGCGTCTCGTACCTTATCCAACAGGGTCAGAGCCGTGACGTCCCGCGGCTGATCGCTCAGGACCTGCTCCAGTTGACGCGCGGCAGACGCCACGTCTCCGCGCAACAACGTCAGCTCCGCATCGGCCACACGATGTCGCGCGGCGCGCTCACGCTCACGTCGCGCCTTCGACTCCTGCTCGCGCTCTTCCTTCGCCTGTTGAATCTCGGCCAGCAGTTGCGCGGCTTCCTGATCGTCGGGATCCAGCGTCAGTGCATCGTCACACGCGGAGGCTGCCCCATCGAGGTCGCCGCGTGCCAATGCGGCGCGAGCCGCGTCGCGATGGACAGCGATCTGCCGGGCCCGACGTTCGAGCAGTGCACGTCGCTCCTCCGAGGATGCAGGACGACTCGACGATTTCTGCTTGTTCCTGGATGGGATGACAACCGTTTCCAGTTGCAGTTGCGGGTCGATGCTGCGTCGTGCCCTGTGCACTGCGGTGCGCATCTCGTCGAGATCCGCGAAACGATCCTGCGGGGCTTTCTCCAGGGCGCGAAGGACGATGCCTTCCAGGTCAGGGGGCAACCCGGGGCATACCTCTGCGAACGGAGCCGGGGCTTCGTTCGGCAGGCGATGCAGGAGGCCATCGTTCATCGAGCCGGGAAACGCCTGGTGGTACGAGAGCAACTCGTAGGCAAGAGCGCCGACCGAGAAGATGTCGCTGCGATAGTCGACAGGCCGGCCAACCATCTGCTCCGGTGACATGTAGTTGAGGGTGCCCATCAAGGAGCCGTCAGACGTCATCCCTGAATTCGCCACGCGAGCGATGCCGAAGTCGAGGATTCGAATGATGCCCTGCGAATCGACCATCACGTTCGCCGGCTTGATATCGCGGTGGACGATGCCGGCGCGGTGCGCATGATGGAGGCCGGCGCAAATCTGCTCGAGATACAAGAGTTTCTGCCCGACCGGGAGCGGCTGCCGCTGCTTGACGATTTCCGACAGCGTGGTGCCGTCCACGTATTCCATGGCGATGAACGGCTGGTGTTCGTGTTCACCGACCTGGTAGATCGTGACGAGGTTTTCGTGACGCAGGCTCGCGGTGGCGCGCGCCTCCCGGAGGAACCGCTGCAGCAACTCATCCTCGGCAAGCGGCTCGCGCAGTACCTTGATGGCAACGTTTCGATCGAGATCGGGATCGCGCGCGAGGTACACGGTGCCCATGCCGCCGTGGCCGAGGCGGCGCACGATTAGGTACCGGGCAATTTGTGGCGGAGGTGACGTAAAACGAGCTCCCTGTTGAGCAATCACATTATAGCGACCCCCA
>Ga0075429_100001552_pt1 | contig 18859 bp, 17 predicted proteins | sample RhiMetdeltSRZDD3_FD_75295 | JGI IMG/M metagenome (GOLD analysis project Ga0075429, IMG submission 75295) | Populus rhizosphere microbial communities from Tennessee, USA - Rhizosphere MetaG P. deltoides SRZDD3 | ecosystem: Host-associated > Plants > Roots > Rhizosphere > Soil | place: USA... | reverse complement strand
CGCCTGCTGGGTCGCGACGCCGCCCTGCTTGATGGACCCGGCGGTTCCGTCACCGGCGGCGTAGACGTCCGGGATTCCTTGGACCTCACCCAGCGGGCCGACCTCGATGAAGCCGCTCCCGTCTCTGGGCACGCCTTCGATCGGGCGCCCCGTGAGCCGCGGCAGGGCGACCACGCGGTCGGCTTCGATGCTGCCCCGGGGCACGGTCGTGAGAGCCCGGCCGGCGAACTCGACCGGGTGCACGGACGCGAGGGTCTCGATGCCCCGGGACTTCATCAGCGCGGCGACCGCGTCGCTGGCCGCGCGCCCGAACAGCGCCAGGGGGGTCGCCTCGGGCGTCACGAACTTCACTGCCGCGTTGTTGCCCTCGGCGCGCAGCCGTGCCGCGGTCATCAACGCAAGCTCGTAGGCGGGCAGGGACCATGTCGTGCCGGAGGGGACCGCAAAGGCGACCGTCTCGACCCGACCCCGCTCGAGATCTTCAATCAGCTGCTTGAAGTCGTGCAGGTCTTCGTTTCCGCGGAAGGTCAGCGCGCCGGGGACGGCCTCCTCGGACTTCGCGCCGGTCGCCAGCACGAGCACGTCGTATGGAACCTCTTCGCCGGATTCTGTCCATGCCATGCGGCGGTCCGGCTGGATCGCGACGATCGCGCCCACGCGGTGCGACGCGCGGAGGTCGGCGGCGATCGTGGCCAGGTCGAACCGCGGGGCATCACCGATGTCGAACGCGGCGGACACGGACAGCGGGCGGTAGGAGAACTCGGCCTCCGGCGCGACCAGCTCGATCGAGAGACGTTCGCCGGCGAGGTCGCGCAGGGCCAGGAGCGCCTCGATGGCGGCGACGCCGCCGCCGGCGATCACGATGTGCGGTTTCTGCGTGTCCGCCATGTCTAGGCTCCCTCGAGCGCAACGATGTCGAGCTCGGACACGACGCCCTCGGGGATCACGTCGCTGCGGCGCGCAACCAGCAGGTGCGAGGTCCCGACCTGCGACAGCGCCGTCAGCGCGTCGCGCGCCGTGGCGCCCGGCTCGATGGTGATGGGGCGCTCGGTGATGGCCTCGCGCGCGGACGCGAGACCCTGGTCTCGCCCCACCCAGGCCAACAGGCCACGCGAGGTGACCCAGCCGAGGGCCCGGCCCTCGGTGCGCCCGACGACCAGCACGGCATGCACCGAGTGCGCGACCATCGCCCGGTAGACCTGACGCAGGGAGGCGTCTTCGGCGATCGTCAGTACGCCCGGGGTCATGAAGTCCCGCACGGGTGTCTCGAGGTAGTCGCCGCTCGCGGCGGGGAAGGGTTCGTTGCGGTGGCGCGCGGTCGTCATGGTGGCGGGCATGTCGGGCTCCTTTCGCGTACAGGATCAGGATAGGCGGGAGAGCCGAGAGGTCACATCCGCGTCCGTCCCGCGTCGGGAGTCCGTAGTTGGTACGGACCCTAGCGCGCAGCCTGCCCGGGCTGGGCGCCCATGGCGTCCATGGCGTCTATGCGGGGTCCCAGAGATGGTCTTGCCGGTACGCCGCCAGCGCTCTGTCCGTTCCGTCCGTGGGGACTCGCACGAACTGGCTCGCGACCGTGTCGAGCAGGTCTTCGAGGCTGGCCTGCAGGAGGGCGGCCTCGAAGCGCAGCGCACGCTGGCCGGTGCCCGAGCACTCGTCGACGATCTCCAGCAGCCGCGGCAGCAGCACGGGCAGCGCGTGCCGCGCGCTGCGGGGGTGGAAGTAGTAGGCGATCGGCGAATGCACGAGGTCGTCACGGATCGCGATGACCCGCGACGTCAGGTCCGCCAGCACCTGGGCCGCCACCGGCGCCTCGATCGACGCCAGGGTCGTGTCGCTCTTCCGCTCGGCGTCGGACAGCAGCAGGATTTCGTGCGACAGCGACCTGTAGTCGGCGAGCACGCGGTACAGGAAGAGGATCCACGAGATGCTCGCCGTCAGCAGCCCCAGGCCGATCAGGGTCTCGAGCGGCCCCAGCAATCGCAGGTAGTCCGACGTCGGCGCGATGTCGCCGTACCCGAGGCTCGTGAGATTTACGAGCGAGAGGTAGATCGCGTCCCCGAAGTGACCGCCGCTTCCGACTGCGGCCTCGCTGTTGGCGAATCCCTCCGGGAAGTGCGGCCACAGCATCAATGCGAAGCCGATCACGACCAATGTCCCCCATGTGACGATCACGGTCAGGAACGCAAGCGGCCCGGCCAGGGACAGCGCGGCGTGGTTGCCCCTCACCACCAAGCGCATGGCCCGCCAGATCTGACGCACGACCGCCTCGCTGACCACTCCCCGCCCGTGAGGATGAAAGAGGGTGTCGAAGACGTCGCGCAGGGCGACCAGCACGAGGAGGACGCCTGCGGCCGTGCTCAACGCGGTCATCCGCACGGACCCTAGGGGAACGTCAGGCGGCGTCCGGATCCGTGAAGATCCGAGGCAAGCCGACGACCGAATGAGTAGTTGTCACTGAGCGCGGTGCAGCCGGACCCCGGTAACTTCCCCACAGTCAGATGGCCTCAAAGCCTTTCGACTCGGTGATCATCGGATTCGACGGCAGCGCGCAGTCGGCGGACGCGGTTGCCGTCGGCGGTCTCATGGGCTCGCTGGGGTCGAGCGGAATCGTGCTCGCGTACATCGCGCTGCACAAGCCGCCGTTCGAACGCCAGACGCGTGAGTACGCCCAGGCCCGCCGTCAGCACGTCGACACCGTGCTACAGCCGGCGCTCGCCGCCTTCGAGGGGCGCGAGCGGGTCGAGCCGGCTTCCATCGACTCGTCGTCGCCGGCCCGGGGCCTCCACGACCTGGCGCACGAGTACGGCAAGTACGGGAGCTGCCTGCTGGCGATCGGCTCCGCCCATCGCGGTCCATTCGGCCGGGTGCTGCTCGGGAGCGTCGGCGAAGGTCTGATCTCAGGATGCCCGTGCCCGATCGTGGTGGCACCGCGCGGCTTCTCCGAGCGCGCCCCAAAGTCGTTCGCCAGGGTCGTGGCGGGCTTCGACGCATCACCGGAGTCGCGCCGCGCGTTGCGAGTCGCCGCCGAGCTGGCGGCCGCCGCGGGTGTCGAGCTGGAGGCGGTCGCAGTCCACCACAGCTCCCGGTTGGGCCACGGCAACGGTGGCGGCGATCACCGCGAAGAGCTCCAGCAGGCGCTGGATGCGGCCGTCGGCGGCCTCGACGCGAAGGGCACCTTGGTCGAGGGGGACCCCGTGGAGCGGCTGGCCGCCGCGGCCGGCGGCGAGGACCTGCTGGTGCTGGGAGCGCGTAACTGGGGGCCGCACCAGCACGTGTTCGTGGGCAGCGTGTCGTCGAAGCTCGTGCGGACCGCACCCAGCCCCGTGCTGGTGCTGCCGCGCGGGACGGCCGAGGGCGACCAGCCGTAGAGATGACCCTCCAGCCCAAGGAGGTACGCGCGCCTCCGCTCTCGCCCGCCCGGTTCGAGGAGCTGCTCGACGCGGAGGCGTGGGCCGAGTTCGACGGGAACCTCCAGCAGGCGCGGCGGCTCTTCGAAGACCGGGTCGTCTGGAACGTCAACTCGACGGCGAAGGGCGGCGGTGTGGCCGAGATGCTGCGCTCCTTCACGTCCTATGCGCGCGGCGCCGGCCTCGACATGCGGTGGACGGTGATCGAGGGCACGCCCGAGTTCTTCGCGGCCACGAAGCGGATCCACAACTTCCTGCACGGAGAGGCAGGCGACGCAGGGCCGCTCGGCTCGCGTGAACGCGAGGTCTACGAGGCCGTTACGTTCGCCAACGCGGAGCAGTTCGCCGTGACCGTCCGCCCGGGCGACATCGTGATCCTCCATGACCCGCAGACGGCGGGGATGGCGACCCGCCTCAAGCACCGCGGCGCGGTCGTGATCTGGAGGAGCCACGTCGGGGCGGAGCAGCCGAACGAGCTCGTGCACCACGCGTGGGAGTTCCTGGCGCCCTACCTGCGCGACGCCGACGCCTGCGTGTTCAGCCGCCACGCCTACGTGCCGGAGTGGGCTGCCACCAGCGTGCGGACGATGGTGATCCAGCCCTCGATCGACGCCTTCTCCCCGAAGAACCAGGACCTCGACGACGCGGCCGTGCTCGCGATCCTCGGGCACGTCGGGCTGCTGGGCGCAGGCGTGCCGGAGGGCGTGACCCCCACGTTCACGCGCTATGACGGCAGCCCGGGCCGCGTCGACCGCCTCTGCGAGGTCCTCAGCACGGGGCCGCCGCCGACGGCGGACGTCCCGCTCGTGACGCAGGTCTCCCGCTGGGACCGGCTCAAGGACCCCGCAGGCGTGATGCTGGGCTTCGCCGAGCACGCGCTGGACGGGACGGACGCGCACCTGATGCTTGCCGGGCCGAACGTCACCGCGGTGTCCGACGACCCCGAGGGCGGTGAGGTGCTGGACGAGGTCGTCGAGCAGTGGCGCAAGCTTCCCCAGACCGAGCGCTCGCGCGTGCACCTGAGTTGCCTGCCGATGGCCGACATTGACGAGAACGCAGCAATCGTCAACGCGCTCCAGCGCCATTCCACGATCGTCGTGCAGAAGAGCCTCGAGGAGGGCTTCGGGCTGACCGTCGCGGAGGCCATGTGGAAGTCGCGGCCGGTCGTCGTCAGCGAGGTGGGCGGGATCAAGGACCAGGTCATCGACGGGGAGACCGGCGTGCTGCTCGAGGACGCGCGCGACCTGCCTACCTTCGGCACCGCGGTGCGGGCGCTGCTCGACGACCCGGCGCAGCGGGAGCGGCTGGGCCGCAACGCGCGTGAGCACGTCCGGCAGCACTTCCTCATCAACCGGCACGCGCGCCAATACCTCGAGCTGCTGGGCGCGGTGCTGGCACAGCACGGTGCCCTCGCCGACGCGGGCGCGCCCTCGTAGCTGCGGGCCCCTGAGTCAGGCCCGCAGGGCCGGCTCGGGCCGCGCGGGCCCGGCCTCCTCGACGCGCACGCGCGCGTCGACCACGAGCGCTCCCTGAGGCGACACGATCACCGGGTTGCAGTCCATCTCGGCGATCTCCGGATGGTTCTCCACGAGCGCGCCCACCCGCAGCACGAGCTCTTCGAGCGCGCCCACGTCTGCTGCCGGTGCGCCGCGGAACCCGGTCAGCAGCGGGAACGTGCGCAGCCCCGCGATCATCTGGGTGGCATCCCTGTCGGTCAGCGGGGTGATGCGGGCCGCCACGTCCTTGAGTATCTCGGCCTGCACGCCGCCCGCTCCGCACGCGACCACCGGGCCGAAGAGCGGGTCGTGCACCACGCCCACGAGCATCTCCACACCCGCGGGCGCCATCTGCTGCACGAGGAAACCCTTGACGTCGTGCCCGGCCTCCTGAAGCCGCTCCTCCATGTCCTGCGCTGCCGCTGTGACGTCCGCCGCCCCGCGGAGGCCCAGCCGCACGGCGCCCATGTCGGTCTTGTGCAACACGGCGGGAGCCACTGCCTTGAGCGCGACCGCTGCGCCGATCCGCTCCGCCGCCTCCCCCGCCGCAGCCGGGTCCGGCGCGACCTCCTCTGCCGGCATCGCGAGCCCGTAGCAATCGAGCAAGCGGCTCACGTCGGCGGGCGCGAGCCACTGCCAGCGCCGCGCGAGCGCGGCCGAGATCACCGCCGCAGCCTCCTCCGAGCGGACGTCCGCGAACGCCGGGACCTCGCCGTGCGGCGTTGCGCGCCACACGCCGTGGTGCGCGGCGCGGGCGAGCGCGCGGGCGGCGTCCTCGGGGAAGGCGTAGGCGGGCACGGTGAGGTCCGGCGAGCGCAGGTCCGGCGGCGCGCCCTCGGCGGTCATGAACACGGCGAGCACGGGCAGGTGGATCTGCGCTTCGGCGATGCCCTCGCGGATCGCCCGCGCCACCTCCCCGGGCTCCGTCAGGAGGGGCGGGATGAAGATGGCGATCACCGCATCCGCCGCGTCGTGTCGCGCGATCGCGCCGAGTGCCTGCCGGTAGTGCTCCGCGGGAGCCGTCGCGATCATGTCGATCGGGTTCGCGAGGGCGGCCTCGGCGGGCAGGAACCCGGCAAGCTCCGCGCGCAGCTCGTCGGAGAGCGGTGCCACGTCGAGCCCGTGCGACTCACAGGCGTCGGCGCACATGATCCCGGGGCCGCCCGCATTCGTCACGATCGCGACCCGCTTGCCCGCGGGCAGGGGCTGGCTGGCCAGCAGCGAGGCGACGTCGAACAGCTCGGCGAGCGTGTCCGTGCGGATCACGCCCGCCTGCCGGAAGAGCGAGTCGACGGTCACGTCGGAGGCGGCCACCAGCGCCCCGGTGTGAGACGACGTCGCGCGCGCACCCGCGGCGGAGCGCCCGCTCTTGACGGCCACGATCGGCTTGGTGCGCCCGATCCGGCGCGCGATCCGGCCGAACTTGCGCGGGTTCCCGAATGACTCGAGGTAGAGCAGGATCACGTCGGTGCGCTCGTCGGCCTCCCAGTACTGGATCAGGTCGTTGCCGGAGATGTCCGCCTTGTTGCCGACGGACACGAACGAGGAGAGGCCGAGGTCCAGCTGGTGGGCGAAGTCGATGATCGCCAGGCCCAGCGCCCCGCTCTGCGAAAGGAACGCGACGTTGCCCGCGGGCGGATAACGAGGCCCGAAGCTGGCGTTCAGGCGCATCTCGGCGGAGGTGTTCAGGATGCCGAGGCAGTTGGGGCCGATCAGGCGAATCCCGTTCTCGCGGCAGACGGCCAGCAGCTCCTGCTGGCGCCGGCGGCCCTCTTCACCGCTCTCCGCGAAGCCCGCCGAGATCACGACCAGCGCGCGCACCCCCTTTGCGGCGCAGTCGCGCGCGGCGTCCACGACGACGGTCGCGGGCACGGCGACGATTGCGAGCTCCACGTCGCCGGCCACGTCGCGCACGGACTTGAATGCCGGCACGGACTGCACGACGCTCGCGCGCGGGTTGACGGGGAACACGGGTCCGTTGAACCCGGCGGCCAGGAGGTTGTGGAAGACCTCGCCGCCGACCGTGCCGCGCTCGCGCGATGCGCCCAGCACTGCGACGGACGCCGGCTCGAGGAAGTGGGCGACCGCCGCGACGGCAGCGGTGCGGTCGCGCTCCGCGAAGCGCTCGAACGCCTCTGCGGACATCGTGGTGGGGAACTCGACCTCGAGCTGCTCGGGCTTGGAGCGGATGCGGGGCGCAAACCCGCTCTCGCGGAACACCTCCGCCATCCGGTAGTTGTCCGGCAGCACCGTGGCCTCGAACACGTCGACGCCCTGCTCCTGCGCGACCTCGGCCAGGTGCGCGAGCAGGATGGTCCCGAGGCCGCGGCCCTGATACTCGTCGGCGATCTCGAACGCGACCTCGGCGCGGTCGCCGTCGGTGCGCGCGTACACGGCGTGTCCCACGATGCGGTGATGCCTGCCACCGGTCGCCAGCAGGCCGTAGCGGTCCTGGTAGTCGACTTCGCTGGCCCAGTCCGCGGCCGCGCTGAGGTTCGCTCCGGGGGAGAAGAACCGCAGCCGGCGCGACTCCGGCGACAGCGAGCGCAGGAACTCGAGCAGGTCGTCGCGGTCGGCCGCCCGGACCGGCCGCACGTGCACCGTGCTGCCGTCACGCAGCGCGACGTCGGCCTCACGGTGGGCGGGATACGCGGGGGTCACCGCCGCTCAGGGTATTCCGTCAGATGGCCTCGGGCACCATCTCGATCGCGCCGCTGGGACACTCGGCGACGCACAGGCCGCACCCCTTGCAGTAGTCGTAGTCGATCGCGTATTGCTCGCCCGGCTCCCCGAGCTTCAGCACGGCGTTGTCGGGGCAGACTCCGTAGCAGTTGTCGCACGAGAAGCAGTTGCCGCAGGACAGGCAGCGGCGGGCCTCGAACAGCGCGTTCGAGTCGTCGAGCCCGCCCACGACCTCGTCGAAGGTCCCCCGGCGCCGGGTCAGCTCGAGCAGCGGCTGCTCGGTGCGCGGGGCGTCTGCGTAGTACCAGGTGTTGAGCTTGTCGAAGGTGGCGATTTCGTGCTTCTGCTCCGGCTCCAGCGCGAGGCCGCGCAGCCACGCGTCGATGTGGCGGGCGGCTTTCTTGCCATGGCCGACGCCGACCGTGACGGTGCGCTCCGCGGGGACCATGTCGCCGCCCGCGAAGATCCCGGGATGGCCGGTCATCATGTTCGGCTCCACCTGCACGACGCCGTCCTCGACCTCGATGCCGGGCACGCCGTCCAGGAGTGAGAGGTCCGCCTCCTGGCCCAGGGCCAGCACGAGCGAGTCGGCCGCCAGCTCCTCCAGCTCGCCGGTGGGCTGAGGGAAGCCGCTCTCGTCGAGCTCCATCTTCTCGAGCACCAGCTTGCCTCCCTCGGCGTGCTTGATGGTCGAGAGCCACTTCATCATCACGCCCTCCTCCTCGGCCTCCTCGACCTCGAAGTCGTGCGCGGGCATTCGCTCGCGCGTGCGCCGGTAGACGACGACCGCCTCCGCCGCGCCGAGCCGCTTCGCCGTGCGGGCGGCGTCCATCGCCGTGTTGCCGCCGCCGTAGATCGCCACGCGCCGGCCCAGCAGCGGGCGCTCCTCGCCCTCCATGCTGCGCAGCAGAGAGACCGCGTCGACGATGCGGGCGGCCTCGCCCGCCGGGATGTAGGCGCGCTTGCCGATGTGCGCGCCGACCGCGAGGAAGACGGCGTCGAACCGCCCGTCGCGCATCGACTCGAGCACGTTCGTCACCTTGCGGTTCAGCTCCAGGGTGACGCCCATGTCGAGGATCCGCCGGACCTCGGCGTCGAGCACGTCGCGCGGCAGCCGGTAGCGCGGGATTCCGAACCGCATCATCCCCCCGGCCATCGGCCCCGCGTCGTGGATCGTGACCTCGTGCCCGAGCCGAGTGAGGTGATAGGCGGCGGAGAGGCCCGAGGGCCCGGCGCCGATCACCAGCACACGCTTCCCGCTCGGCCGCGCCGTGACCTGCGGCCGCCAGCCGTTGCGGATCGCCTCGTCGCCGAGGAACCGCTCGACGGAATGGATCCCGACCGCCTCGTCGAGCTGCCCGCGGTTGCAGGCACCCTCGCAGGGGTGGTAACAGACGCGGCCCATGATCGCCGGGAAGGGGTTGTCCTCCATCAGCTTGTGCCACGCACGCTCGTAACCGGCGCCGCCCTCCTCGGCCTCGTAGAGCCACTGCTGGATGTTCTCGCCGGCCGGGCAGGCGTGGTTGCACGGCGGTAGGCGGTCGACGTACACCGCCCGCTCGGTCCGCCAGGTACCCGTCTTGTTGGCGAGGCTGGAGCCGACGTCGAGCGTGATCGCGAAGGGCTTGTCCATCACGTCGTCACGTCTGCCTTGTCGGTGGCGTGGCCCGGCAGGTCGGCGCCCTCGCCCGGGTCCGGGAGCAGCCCGAACCGCCTGATGTTGCGGTCCGCGCGCTCCTGGATGCGCGCGATCACGTCGGCACGAGGCGGGTCGCCGAACAGGTGCGCGTACCGGCGCTGCGGCCGCAGGTATTCCTCGACCGGCACGGGGCGGCGGATCCTCGAGACACCCGTGACCTCGCCGTCCTCGGCCTCGAACACGGGAAAGAGCCCCGTCTCCTTGGCCAGCCGCGCGATCCTGATCGTGTCGTGCGACGCGGACCCCCAGCCCAGCGGGCAGGGGACGAAGATGTGCAGGTAGCGCGCGCCGCGGAACTCCATCGCGCGCTCGACCTTGTACTCGAGGTCGCGCAGCTCGGACACGGTCGCCGTCGCCACATAGGGGATCTCGTGCGCCATCGCGATCAGGGGCGCGCTCTTACCCTGGCCGAAGACGTTGCCCGGCTCCTCGCCCACCGGTTTCGTGGTCGCGGTCCGCGCGGCAGGAGGCGTGGCGCCCGAGCGCTGCACGCCGGTGTTCATGTAGGCCTCGTTGTCGTAGCAGATGAACAGCACGTCGTCGTTGCGCTCGAACATCCCGGACAGGCACGCGAAGCCGATGTCGACCGTGCCGCCGTCGCCGCCCTGTCCCACCACTCGGACGTCGGTGCGCCCCTTCACCTTCAGCGCGGCAGCGACTCCGGTCGCGACCGCGGGCGCGTTGCCGAACAGCGAATGGATCCATGGCAGCTGCCAGGACGATTCCGGGAAGGGAGTGGAGAAGACCTCCAGGCAGCCGGTCGCGTTGGCGGCAATCACCTGGTTGCCGGTCGCGCGCATCGCGGCGTCGAGGGCGTAGCGGGCGCCCAGCGCCTCGCCGCATCCCTGGCAGGCCCGATGGCCCGAGGTGAGCGAGTTCGAGCGGTCCATCCGCGCCTGCACGCTGCGCTCCTCGGGAGGCAGCAGCCTGTTGCCCGCCACGAAGCTACCTGCTTGGTAGAACTTGATCTGCTGGTGGGGCATGTGCGTTCTCCGTATCTAGTGTGAGCGCGCGCCGACGATGCCGAGGTCGCGGATGATGTTCTCTGCGTGCGGGCCGGGCCGGCGCCCCGCCTGCTGGCGCTCCACCTCCCGCTGCACGACGTCCCACTTCATGTCCAGGAAGGTCAGCGGCTGCAGCTCGTCCGCGATCGCATCGGCGAACAGCCGCAGCAGGGACGCCCTGGTGATCGGCCGGCCACCGAGCCCGGCGATCACGGTGTAGCCGTGCAGGTCGATCCCCGACAGGGCCATCCGCACGTTCGCGGACAGGATGCCGCCGATGCCCACGGCCAGCGCCTTCTCCAGCACGACCACGCGGCGGGCGCCGCCCAGCGCTGCGCGCACCTCCTCCAGCGGGAACGGGCGGAACGACTTGATCGCCAGCGCTCCGATGCGCACTCCCTGCTCGCGCAGCTCGTCGATCGTCTCCTCGATCGTGCCCATCACCGACCCGAGCGCCACGACTATCGTCTCGGCGTCCTCGGCGCGGTAGGACCGGATCAGGCCACCCGACTCACGGCCGAACACGCGCGCGAAGCCGGCCGCGACCTCGGGAATCAGGTCGAGCGCCTGCATCTGCTTTGCGTGGGCGAGGTACTTCACCTCGAAGAAGGCCTCGGGGCCGACCATTGCGCCGATCGTGACCGGGTCCGCGGGGTCGAGCACCTGGCGCGGCTCGTATGGCGGGAGGAACTCGTCGACCTGCTCCTGCTGCGGCAGGTCGATCCGCTCGTGCGCGTGCGTGAGGATGAAGCCGTCCATGCAGACCATGACCGGCAGCGAGAGCTCCTCCGCGAGCCGGTAGGCCTGGACGTGCAGGTCGAGGGCCTCCTGGTTGGTCTCGGCGTAGAGCTGCATCCACCCGCAGTCGCGCTGCGACATGGCGTCCGAGTGGTCGTTCCAGATGTTGATGGGCGCGCCGATCGCCCGGTTGGCCACCGTCATGACGATCGGCAGCCCGAGCCCGCTCGCGTTGAACAGCGCCTCGGCCATGTACAGCAGCCCCTGGCTGGCGGTGGCGGTGTAGGCGCGCGCTCCCGCCGCGGAAGCGCCGATCGCGACGGACATCGCCGCGAACTCGGATTCCACGCTGACGAACTCGCACGGCGTCAGCTCGCCGGTGCGCACGAGGTCGGACAGTCCCTCCACGATGTGGGTCTGGGGCGAGATCGGGTACGCGCAGATCACCTCCGGCCGGCACATCGCGACGCCACGGGCGACCGCCTGCGAGCCCTCGATCTGCTTAAGCATGGGCCAGCTCCTCCATCTCGTTGCGGACGAACTCGCACGCCGCCCGGGCCGCGGCGATGTTGCCTGCGGCGAGGCGCTCGGGGAACCGCTCCTCGACCGCGGCGGCGACGGAGTCGATCGAGACCAGCCCGCTGAGCCCCGCGAACCCGCCCAGCAGGGCGGCGTTCGGGATCGGCCGCCCGACGTGCTCGCGTGCCAGCTCGCTGGCGGGCACGGTCAGCATCCGCTCCGCGCGGAACTGCTTCACGAAGTCGGCCAGGCCGAGGTCGGCGAAGCTGTGCTGGGTGTTGATCAGCATGTAGCCGTCCGGGCTGAGGCCCTCGAACAGGTTCACCTGGTGCAGGAGGGTCGGGTCCTGCACGATCAGCGCGTCGGGATGCGAGATCGGCTCACGGGAGCGGATCGGCTTGTCGTCGATGCGGCAGAAGGAGACAACAGGCGCGCCGGTCCGCTCCGAACCGAAGCTCGGGAAAGCCTGTGCGTGGCGCCCCTCGACGAAGGCCGCGGCCGAGAGCAACTCCGCGGCCGTCACGACGCCCTGGCCCCCGCGGCCGTGGATGCGCAGCTGGAACACGTGCCAGGAGCCTAGCGCGGGGCCGCCAGGGCGGACGCGATGCCGCGCGCCGAGATCACGCCGCAGGGCCAGTCGGTTGCACGGTCGACGGCCACCAGATGCGAGATGGCGTGCTCGGACATGACCTTGGCCGCGTCCCGCAGCGATGCGTCCGCCGGCACGCTCACGAGTTGCTTCTGCGCGACGTCCTGGGCGGTCAGCACCGAAAAGTCGGAGCCCGCCGCCGCGGCGATGTCGAGCGAGGACACGATGCCCCATGGGCGCTCGCCCTCTCCCACGTCCTGCACCACGACGGAGTGGATCTGGTACAGCGACATCATGCGGGCGACGTCGATCAGGAGCGTCTCCGGCCGGCAGGTCACGACCCCCACGCGCATCACGTCCCAGACACGGGCACGGTCGAACGACGGTCCGCTGTAGGTGGCCTTGGATGGCTCGACGGCGATGGACACTTGCGACCCCCTTTCGTTGTTCGACGACGCCCGCGAGCGTACGCCTCGGCACCGGGCGGCTCATCGGGGTGACCCCGGGATCCGCGGTCAGTAATAGGTACGGACCAGGTCGACCACCTTCCGCGCGGCGGGTTCGATTGCGCCGGCGACGGCGGGCAGCGGCTCAGCCCCCGCCTCGAAAACGGCACCCTCGATCCCGAGCACCAGGAGCCGGGGCGGCAGGCGGCCGACGCCGCGCGCCAGCTCGATCGCCTGGGCGAGCGTGAACGCGTGCGTCGACGCGCCTGCGTAGGCAGCAGGCAGCGGGGCGCTCGACGCGTCGAAGCACCGCAGCGTGCCGGGCGGCGTGCCGGCCCGGGTCGCGTCGACCACGACCGCGAGCTTCTTGCCCGCCCAGGCGTCGATCAGCGCGGTCGGCTCGCCCTCGTGCTCGACGAGCGCCACACCCTCGGGGAGGTTGCCGCGCAGCGCCCTGGCGACCAGCACGCCGGCGGCGTCGTCCCCGGCCCAGGAGTTCCCGATCCCGATTACGACGGCGGCGCTAGACGTGCTCGACATCGATGCGCAGGAAGTGGGTCGCGCAGGAGATGCAGGGGTCGTAGTTGCGGATCGCCTGCTCGCAGCGCAGGCGCAGCTCCTCCTCGCCCGCGCTGATCGTCTGCCGCACGACGCCCAGCAGGTCCTCGTCGATGGACTTCTGGTTCTGCGAGGTGGGGGGGACGATCTTGGCCGTCACGATCTTGCCGTCGGCGTCGAGCTCGTACGCGTGGTAGAGCATCCCGCGCGGCGCCTCCGTCCACCCGTGACCGACTCCGGCGCGCGGGACGACGTCTTCCGCCGGCCGGTCGGGAACCTCGTAGCCGTCGATGAGCCGCACCGCCTCGTCGAGCGCGTACAGGATCTCGACGGCGCGCACGACGATGCTCTTGAACGGGTTGCGCGAGGTCTCGTCCAGTCCGGCCTCGCGCGCTGCGTCCCGAGCGAGCGGCGACAGCTCGCCGAAGTTCAGCTCGTAACGGGCCATCGGCCCGGCCAGGTACGCGCCCCGCTCGCGCATGCGCGAGTGCAGCGCGTTCGAGTGCGCGACATGCTCCTCGACCACGTGGTCCTCGAACTCCGCGGGGGCGATGTCGAGCCCGCGGTTCGACACCAGCCGGCCGCGATCGATCGGGTACTCGCCCGGCTCGCGCAGGGACACCAGCTCCACGTCGCGCTCGAAGTCCGGGAAGTCGAGCGTGCCGGTCCAGGCGACCGCGGCGCGCGCCAGCTCGCGCGCGCGCAGCAGCTGCTCGCGCACCGGCGCCAGCTCGCGCTTGTCGGGGGCGCGGTAGAACCCGCCCACGCGAACATTGATCGGGTGCACCTCGCGCCCTCCTACGACACGGATCAGCTCGTTGCCCGCCTTCTTCATCTGGAGCCCGTCCTGGACGACCTCGCGGTGGTCCTTCGCCATATCGATGGCGCTGTCGTATCCGAGGAAGTCGGGGGCGTGCAGCATGAAGACGTGCAGGCCGTGGCTCTCGATCCACTCGCCGCAGTAGATCAGGCGCCGCAGGTCGCGCAGCGGCCCGCCGACCTCGACGCCGAGCGCGTCCTCCATCGCCCGGCACGAGCTCATCTGGTACGCGACGGGGCAGATCCCGCAGATGCGCGCCGTGATGTCGGGGACCTCGTCGAAGGAGCGGCCGCGCAGGAAGGCCTCGAAGAAGCGCGGGGGCTCGAAGATCTTCAGTTTCGCGTCGACGACCTCGCCGTCGCGCAGGCGCACGTAGAGGGAGCCCTCGCCCTCCACGCGCGCGAGGTAGTCGGTCCGGATCGTGCGCTCGCCGTCAGCGCCGGCGCTCATGGAGATCGCTCGCTGCGCGGAACGGCTCCTTCCACGCGTTGAAGCTGCGGTAGACGCGGGTGAGCTCGTCGTCGGTCGCCCCCAGCCGCTTCCACCACTGCCCCAGCGACTCGATGTTGGGCGTCTCCATGGGCCCGAAGCAGCCGTAGCAGCCGCGGTTGTACGACGGGCACAGCGCACCGCAGCCGGCGTGGGTGGCGGGGCCGAGGCAGGGAGTGCCGTGGGCGACCATCACGCAGACGTTGCCGCGGCGCTTGCACTCGATGCACACGCTGTGCTCCGGGATCGCGGGCCGGCGCTCGTTGACGTATGCGCCGATCACCTCGAGCAGCTGGTACTTGTTGATCGGACAGCCGCGCAGCTCGAAGTCCACGTGCACGTGCGCGCTGATCGGCGTCGACGTGTCGAGCGTCGAGATGTACTCGGGCGAGGCGTACACCGCCGCCACGAAGTCGCCTACATCGGCCCAGTTGCGCAGGGCCTGGATCCCGCCCGAGGTGGCGCAGGCGCCGATGGTGACCAGCCGCCGTGAGACGTCCCGCACCCGCAGGATGCGCTCGCGGTCGGCCTCGGTCGTGATCGAGCCCTCCACGAGGGAGAGGTCGTAGGGCCCTTCGACGGTCGCGCGGGTCGCCTCCAGGAAGTAGGCGATCTCGATCTCCTCTGCGACCTCCAGCAGCTCGTCCTCGCAGTCCAGGAGGCTCAGCTGGCAGCCGTCGCAGGACGCGAACTTCCAGACTGCGAGCTTCGCCCTGCGCGGCGGCATCAGATCTCCCTGATCCTGAACGCATGCCGGATCCGCGGCCAGCTGAACACTGCGCCGTCGCGGCAGACGAACTCCGGTCCCAGCTGGCAGTGCCCACACTGGCCGACGGCGCACTTCATGTTGCGCTCCATCGACACGTACACATGCTCCGGTCGCAGCCCGCGCTCCAGCAGCGCCTCGGCGGAGAAGCGCATCATCGCCTCCGGGCCGCAGACGAACGCCACCGCTCGCTCCGGGTCCAGCGCCGCGCGGCCGATCAGCTGCGGCACCACGCCGACCTTGCCGGTCCAGGAGGACGTCGCGATGTCGACCGTCACGTCCACGTCGATGCCTTGCTCCCGCCACGCGGCGAGCTCCGCGGAGTAGAGCAGCTGGTCGGGCTGGCGGCCGCCGTACAGGACCAAGGCGCGCCCGAAGCGGTCCGGCTGTGCGAGGACGGCGTAGACGATCGGCCGCACCGGGGCCAGGCCGACGCCGCCCGCCACCACGACCACGTCGCGGCCTTCGGCCGCGGCCAGCGGCCAGTCCGTGCCGAACGGCCCGCGCACGCCGAGCATCGCCCCCTCCTGCGCGTCGCAGATCGCGGCGGTCGCCTTGCCCACCGCCCGCACCGTGTGCACGAGCGGACCGGCGCGGCCGGGATCGCCGCTGATCGAGATCGGCACCTCCCCTGCGCCGAACGCGTAGACCATGTTGAACTGCCCCGGCGCGAAGGCGAGCGGATCCCGGTCGACCGGCTCGAGCGTGAGGGTCCAGGTGTCCGCGGTCTCGCGGGTGCGACCGGTGACGCGGAAACGGTCGGGAAGCAGCGGATCGCGCCGCGCCGCGACGGCCGCGCTCATGTGGCGGCCTCGACCCCGTAGACGTCCAGCAGCCGCATGCGGGTCGCCTGCAGGCGCTCGATGATCACCTGTGCGATGCGCTGCATCAGCGCATAGCCCAGCTCGGGGTCGGTCTCGCACTTGCCGCGCAGGCACGCGCCGTCGAACGCGATCGCGCCCACCGGCTCCAGCGCGCGCGCGTCGAAGCTCCAGCGGAAGGGCGGGAAGAGCCAAGACCAGCCGAGCAGGTCGCCGGTGTGCAGGGTCTCCACGACCACCGCCTCGCGCGCGGGCACGTGGATCTCGAGCGCCACGGCGCCCTGTCGCACGGCATAGAACCGGTCCGCGGGGTCCCCCTCCCGGAACAGGTACGTCCCCGCGTCGAACCGGGTGTTCTGCGCGCAGCCGGCGATCAGGTCGAGGTGCGCCTGCGCGAGCCCCGACAGGACCGGCACCTCGGCGACGAGCTCCTCCATCTCCTTCATCGGGGCGGGCGCTCCGTCGGCAGCTGGTCGGGACCGCCGCGGTCGTCGGCCCGGATCGCGGCAACCTCCTCGGTGATGTCGATCGCGACCGGGCACCACGTGATGCACCGGCCGCAGCCGACGCAGCCCGAGGTGCCGAACTGGTCGATCCAGGTCGCGAGCTTGTGCGTCATCCACTGGCGGTAGCGCGACTTGCCGGACGGCCGCACGCTGCCGCCGTGCACGTACGAGAAGTCCATCGTGAAGCAGGAGTCCCACTGCCGGTGACGCTCCGCGATGTCGCCCTCGAGGTCGGTGACGTCCTCCACCGTGGTGCAGAAGCAGGTCGGGCAGACCATCGTGCAGTTGCCGCACGTGAGGCAGCGATCGGCGACGTCCTCCCACCGCGGGTGCTCGTAGTTGCGGTAGAGGAGGTCCTTGATGTCCGTCGTGTCCATCGTGCGCCCCTGGTTGGAAGCAGCGCGCTCGACGGCGCGATCGGCGGCCGCCATCTCCCGCTCGCCGGCCGGGCCCGTCGACAATTCTGCGAGCACCTCGGCGCCGGCGTCGCTGCCCGCCTGCACGAGGAACCAGTGCTCTCCGTCCTCGATCACCTCGGTCAAGGCCACGTCGTAGCCGAAGGTCGCGCGCGGGCCGGTGTCCATGGAGACGCAGAAGCAGGTCCCGCCGGCCTGGTGGCAGTTGAGCGCCACGACGAAGACGCGTTCCCTGCGGGCCGCGTACATGGCATCGGGCTCGGGCACGTGCAGGAGCGCGTCGTCGAGGTGCGCGATCGCGTGCAGCTCGCACGAGCGGACGCCGATGTAGGCGTCCCGGGGCGGCTCGTCCTCCTCCGGGATCACGGCGAAGCCGGAGTCTCCCTCCCGCTTCACGCGCCACAGCCGCACGTCCGGCGGCCACAGGTAGCGCTTCCACGACTGCACGCCGACGGCGTAGCCGAACAGCGCTTCGTCGTCGCGGCGCGCGAGCCGGTAGGTGCCACCTTCCTGCTCGTCGGTCCAGCCCACGGGGAGGTCGGCGCTCGACTCCAGCGTGTCGTACACGATCGCCCGGTCGCGGATCGTGGGCCCGATCAGGCGATAGCCCCGCGCTTGCAGCGCGGCGAGCAGCGAGTCGAAGCCCACGCGGGGGAGGACGCGCGGATCGGCCGGGGAGCTGGTGTGCGGCTCTGTGCTCAGGGGCATGCAGCGTACGCGCCCGGGCGCGGCGAGGGAAGCCCGGCCTGCCGGGCCGGTGCGAGCCTGCGGTGAAATACGGAACGAGACCCTGGATTTCCCCGCTCAAAGCACCCGGGCCGCACGGCTACCGTCTCCTACGTTGCATGTCGAAGGCACTGAAAAGCGAAGCCGCCGCGAGCCCCGCTCGCCGCACGACCTACCTCCCCGGGAGCCGCTCCCCGTACTCCGGTACGCGGACTAGGCTGAGGGTGATGGCGAACGGCACCGCAGACGAGCAGCCCGGCACCGGGTCCACGACGAGGATCGTGATCGCCGACGACCACAGCGTGGTCCGCAGCGGCCTGCGGATGCTGCTGGACGGCGAGCCCGACTTCGAGGTCGTGGCGGAGGCGGGCGACATCGACAGCGCACGCCGGTACGTGCGGGGGCACAAGCCCGCCGTGCTGGTGCTGGACCTCAACATGCCCGGTGACCCGAGCCTCCCCGCGATCCCACAGCTTCGCGAGGAGTTCCCGGGCACCCAGATCGTGGTGCTCACGATGCAGGACGACCCCGCTTTCGCGCGCGAGGCGATGCGGGCCGGCGCGCTCGGATACGTGCTGAAGGAGGCGGCGGACTCGGAGCTCGTCGAGGCCGTCAGGGTCGCGGCCGCCGGCAACACCTATCTGCATCCCAGCCTGGGTGCGCGGCTGGCCGCGGAGCCGGCCGACGACACACGGGACGCCCTCACCGAACGTGAGCGCGAGGTCTTGAAGCTGATCGCCCTGGGCCACACGAACAGCGAGATCGCCGCCCAGCTCTTCCTGAGCGTGCGCACCGTTGAGTCGCATCGCGCGCACATCCAGCAGAAGCTGCAGCTCCAGACGCGGGCGGAGCTCGTCCGCTACGCGCTGGACCACGGCCTGATCGAGGTCTGAGCCGGCGGCCGGCCCCGCGCCGGCGAATCCGCTCCGTGGCGATTACGGACCGCAGTCGGCGGAAATCTGCCGATGGAGCAGGCGTTTCCGCGGCGTACCGTAGCTCGCATGCAGCAGGGCACGCCAGACAGCAGCAGTCTCGACGCACACATCGCCGTGTCCGACGTCATGAACCCGGCGGTGCTCACGTGCCCTCCGGACGCGCCGCTCGCGGTGGTCGCTCACCTGATGGCCACCCACCGGGTGCACCGCGTGGTCGTGGAGGGGACGAGCGGCCGCCGCGC
>Ga0075429_100001549_pt1 | contig 18866 bp, 18 predicted proteins | sample RhiMetdeltSRZDD3_FD_75295 | JGI IMG/M metagenome (GOLD analysis project Ga0075429, IMG submission 75295) | Populus rhizosphere microbial communities from Tennessee, USA - Rhizosphere MetaG P. deltoides SRZDD3 | ecosystem: Host-associated > Plants > Roots > Rhizosphere > Soil | place: USA... | reverse complement strand
TCCCGCGAAGGCGACCTGGAACAGCGTGGCGGAGATCAGCCTCTTCGCGGCGCCGTAGGCGGCGTCAGTCCGTACGGCGGCCGGCGCGGATGCGCCGTATCGTGGCGAGAAGCTCCTCGGGATCGCACTCTCGCGGCAGCCGGGCCTCGTAGCTCGAGCTCGTCGGCACTTGGGCGTCCGCGCCGGCGGCGGCGCCGGCGAGCTGCACCAGCGGGATGCGCCGCGTGACCAGGCTCCGCTTCAGGCGCGCCGCCGCTTCGTCCGCCTCGGGCGCGTCCGTATCGATCACCACGGCATCGGGGGCGATGAGGATGGCCTTGTTGACGGCCTGGGCGCCCGTCGCCGCCGTCTCTACCATCGCCGCCCGCTCTTGAAGCGCCAACGCGAGCTTCCGTCGTGCATCCGCGTCGTGTACGAGCAGCAGGAGTAGCACAGATCCCTTGGATCCGCGGAGTATACGGCAGATGCGTTGTCAACGCGAGGCAGAGACCGCCGGCCTCACGTCGATGCCGAACGGAATGAAGCGCGACAGTCCGTCGATCTGCACCTGGAAGAAGAGACGGTAGTAACCCGGCGTGTCGGTGTAGATGCGGAAGTGGAGGTCGGGGCCGCCGCGGTCGGCCGCGTCGAGCTTGCGCGACTCGATCGGGTGCATGTGGAGGATCGTCTTGCGATCCTCGTGGAAGCCGACGAGGTGCGCGAACGCGCCCATCAGCGGCTCGAGGCCGGTGAAAGCCTTCCCGTCGGGGCCCGTCACCCGCACGTGAGCGGCGACCGGCGTGCCGGCGGTGATCGTCTCGCTCGCGAGCGCGAGCTCGTACTTGAGGCCGCCGTTCTCGCCCGTGCGCGGGAACGTCTTCTCGATGGGCTCGCCGCCGCCCCCGCCGGTGGGGACGATCTCGGTCATCGCGTACTCCTGTACGCCGGTGAGGAGCGGCTGCACGTCGGCCCAGGCGCGATAGCGGCCGGGCTTTTTCGGCGTGAAGCGGAACCGATACTCGCCCGGCGCCTCGGCCGGCGCCGGGTGCTCGTGGTGATAATCGGTGAGGCTCTCGTCGATGATCAGCAGGTGGATCTTCTTCGTGTGCACTTCGCGCAGCTCGAAGAGCTGGATGGGGGCCTCGATGCGCGACTTCAGGCTCAGGACGGCGGGGATCTCCTGGCCGACCTCGAGGGCCTTGTCGGTGCGCACGGTGGCATAGACCATCCGCGGCAGCGAGGTCGAGGTCGACGGCTGCAGGCGTATGCGCGCGGGGACGTCGAGGACCATCGCACATTTGCTGCAGGTGTCGACACGTTTGCCCACGATCTCGGGATGCATGGGGCAGGTGTAACGGTCGGCGAGCCCGCGCGCCGCCTCCACCCGCACGCGGTCGTGGAAGTCGTAGACCATCTCGAACGCGCGCGTCATCGGGGCCACGCGCTCCTTCGCCTTCTGACGGTTGAACTCGTCGGCCGCCTCGTGCACGTCCGCCACCGCCCGGCCCAGCCCCTGCAGGGCGGCCACCACGTGCTGTTTGTCGGGTTTGTCGCTCACCTGCTTGCGCAGGAAGCCGAGGGCGGCGTAGAGGAACATGTCCTCGTTGTGGACCTGGCCCAGCTCGCCGGCCTCGATGCTCTCCGCGATGCTCGTCTGCGATTGCACGAGGATGGCCAGCGATTTCACCTCGGGATCGTCGAGAGGCACCGCCGCGATCTCTTCCTTCGTCGGCGGCGGAGGTCCGGGCGGCTCTTCCTCCTGAGCGAACGTGAGACCGGCCGCGGCAACGACACACGCCGCGAGGATTGCGGAAAGGCCTTTGTTCATGGACGGGAGTCTCCGATGATTGCGGAGAAGGTAGCGCGCCCCCGGCCTGGTTTCAACGGCGGGTCGTGACGGCGTTCACGGGAGCGAGGGGCAGCAGGCGAAGGCCCTCGTCCTGCGTCATCCACGAGAGGAAGGCTTCGTCGCCGTGTGCCACCAGCAGCGGGTGGTCGGAGCCCTTCGGCGTGCGGGCGATCTCCGCCGGCTTCGACCACGTGACGCCGGCATCATCGGAACGCATGGCGACCACGACTGTCGTGTCGCCAGCGCGCGGCTCCTTCCAGGCCGCCCAGACGACCGTGCCGCGGGCGAGCACGTCGGGATGGCCGGCGTCGTCGCCGCCGAGGCGGACCGGCGCGGAGAACGTGGTGCCGCCGTCGGTGGAGCGCCGATAGAACGCGCCCTTGCCGCGCCGGCCTTCGCCGGTGAACCACGCGAAGTGCTGGACGCCGCCGGTACCGATGGCCAGGGCCGGGCCGTGATGCGGACACGCGGCGATCTCCCAGCCGTCGTCCGTCGCGCGGGCGACCGTCGGTTCCTTCGCGTCCGAGTCCAGGCGCGCGACACAGTGGTCGCGGACGCCGCCCGCGACCATGTCGCGCCAGAAGACGATCGGCGTCTCGCCGTCCCATGCCACCGCCAGGCGGCAGCACTCACAGACGTTCGACTTGACGTTGACGGAAGCACCGAAGGTCCGGCCGCGATCCGTGCTGACGACGTGATACAGGGCGGCTTCCTTCGTCTCCCCGCGGCCGATGAAGAAGACATGGACCTCGCCTTTCGGCGCGACGGCCAGCAGGTCGAAGCGCCCGCTGGCCAGGGCCGCGTCCATGACCCGCACCGGCGGCGAGAACGTCTTCCCGCCGTCGGTCGAGCGCGAGAAGACCACCTCGCCCGTGTACGGTTTGTCGAGCCGGCGGGTGTACGAGACGAACACCTCGCCCTCTGGACCGAGGGCGACCTTCGGGCGCGCCTCACCGTTGGCGTCGATCTTCTCGGGCTCGGGGTTCACGCGAACCGGTGGCGAGAACGTCCGTCCGAGATCGCGCGACGCGTTCACGAGGACGTATCCCTCCTCGGTTCGTGCCACCCAGACCGTACCGTCGGGGGCGATGGCGGTGGTGGCCACGGCGCCACCCGGTGCTCCATGCGCATGGGCATGCGTCGGCGCGGGCACGGCCGGCTCGGGGCCGGCGTCGGCCAGGGCCGCGACAATGACGGCGAACAGGCTCATCGTCATCGGCCGAGCTTTACGCCGAGATACACAGCGCGCGGCATGCCGGGGGCGAGCTCCCGCCCGCGGCTCTGCGTATACGAGGCGCTCTCGGCGTAGCGCTCATCGGTGAGGTTGAGCAGGCGCGCGAACAGCGCCACCCCTCGGTGCAGCGTGACCTGCCCGCGCAGGTTCAGCAGCGTGTGCCCGTCGTACGCCTGCGTGTTGGCGGCATCCATCCAGTAACGGCCGAGATGTGCCACCTCGAGGGAGACGTGGCCACGGCGCGCGGGCTTGATCGTCACCAGCACGTTGCCGACCTGCCGCGGCGCCGTTTCGATCTCCTTGCCGTTGAAGCTGGCGTTGCGCGGGTCGACGACCCAGTCTTCGTACGTGTGTCGTGCCCACGCCCAGCCCGCGGCCACGTCGATCCACGCCGCCGGGCGCGCGGTGAGGCCGAGCTCGATGCCGCGATGGCGCGTGTGTCCTGCGTTCACCGCCTCGGTGGCGCCGTCGGCGGGGTTGCGGTACGAAAGGATGTCGTCGCGTTTGTCGAGACGGTAGACCGACGCCTCCAGCGAGACGTGCGCGATCGGGCGCACGCGCAGGCCAGCCTCGAGGTTCTCCGCGCGCACCGGCTTCAGGTCGATGGTGTTGCGCGCGGTGCCCTGGCGGAAGAGCTGACCCTCGGACGGCGCCCGGAAGGCATGCCGGTAGGAGGCGAAGGCGTCGACGCGCTCGGTGACGCGGTAGGTGGCGCCGAGCTTGGGGCTCAGCTGCTCGTAGCGGCGATCGGTATCCGCGGGCCGCGGGTAGCGGGCGAGAGGTGCGGTGGTGAGGTTGTCGTCGTACGCGTACTGCATGTGGTCGAACCGCAGCCCGGCGGACAGCCGCAGCCGCGCGGTCGGCGAGGCCTCGGCGTGCAGGTACGGCGACACCGACAGGAACCGCGCGTCGTAGTCGTAGACGCGGGCCATGTCCGCGTAGGAGGTGTAGATCGTCTTGCCGTCTGGCGTGCGCTCGGTGCCCGGCTGGATCAGCGTCTCGAGGCGGCCCCCCGGCGACAGGTCGACATCCACCCCGCCCAGCAGCTGCGCCCGCAGCCGCGGGAGATCGCGGCGCCCGCGGAGGAGCAGGCCGTAGGAGGCGTTCTGCGTGTCGTAGTACGTGGGATCGAACGTGAGGGCCCAGTTGGGGAGCAGCCCCATGGTGTCGTAGCGGAAGTAGGGCGTGGCGCTCAGCAGCGTGGGCCCGGCCACCCGCGTGTAGTCGGCGGAGAGGCGGAAGGCGTTCACGCGGCGGTACGAGATCGGCGTCAGGTTGCGGGTGGGAACGGCGAGGTAATCGTCTTCCTGCAGCGCGGAGCTGCCGGCCGTCTCCTGGTCGATGTGGCTGAACGTGGCCACGGTCTTCAGGGACGACGTCTCGCTGAACGCGTGGTCCCAGCGCAGCGTGCCGCTCTGGCGATCGTAGCCGGTGGCGTCGCGCCACCCGTCCGAGTGGGTGAGGTTGAGCTGGGCCCGGACGCCATTGCGTGGACCCGCGCGCGAGCCGTCCAGCAGCAGGCGCCGCCACCCGCTCTCGCCGCCTTCGACGCTCGCCCCCATGCCGGGCGAGGCGAGGGCCGAGCGCGTGAGCACGTTCACGACGCCGCCGATGGCGTCGCTGCCGTACAAAGCGGAGCCGGGCCCCTTGGTCACCTCGATACCGTCGGCCATGGGGACGTTGATCTCGTACAGCGCGTTGTGATTGAAGAAGCCGGTCGAGCGGGTGGGAACGCCGTCTTCGAGATAGAGGTAGACGGGGTTCGTGGTCAGCGGCTGGCGGATGGCCGTCTGGTGCCCTTCGCCGCCGGTGACGTTGACCCAGACACCCGGCACCTGCGCCATCAGCTGGCCGGGATGAGTAGGGTTCAGCCGCTCGATCGACTCACGCGCGAGTGTCGTCACCGTCGCCGGGGTGTCGCGCCGCGACTGTTCCTCGCGCAGATCCGTGACCGTCACGTCCTCGAAGAAGCTGAGCTTGAGGCCGACATCCACCCTGACGACGTCGTCCACACCCGCCAGCGTGACCTCCGGCCCCTGCTGGATCCGCTCGCCGAACGAGCAGACCACGCGATACCGGCCCGGTACGGCGATGCCTTCGAAGTGGAATGCGCCGTCCACACCGCTGATGGCTTGCGCGGCCACCGCCTTGGTTCCGGTGCGCAGCTCCACGAGCACACCCGCGACCGGATTCTTCCCGACACCGACGACGTGGCCCTCGACCGTCGCACCCGTGGCCGCCGATGTGGCCACGGCAGCGCCCGCAGTCAGGCCGAAAAGCAACGACCTGACGGCGAACCTCGCCCAAGTCTGCATGGTCCTCTCCTGATCGACTGTCTGGCTTCGGGCCATCGCTGCAAGCAGCGTGCCCTCATGTCGACACGGCGATGCTCAGGAGAGTCGTGGGGGCGGGATGTCGATCTCGAGGAATCCGGACTGCAGCCGCGCGTCGATGGGGAGCGCGACAGTGGCGGCGATCGTCAGGGGTGCCGCCGCGGACGGAGAGGGGATCACATGCGGGGGCGCGAGGGCGGGCGCCACGGTATCACCCGCACCGTGCCCGCAACCCGCCGGCTTCATCAATGGCCCGACCGGCGCGCTCTCGCCGTGGCAGTGTCCCGCGGCCGCCGCCGGCTTCGCGGGCTTGCGCGTGGGGCACGCCTTCACGCAGGCGCAGACGTGATCGGTGCAGCCGTGAGCGTCGCCCTGGTTGGCGAAGATCGACGCGGCGCTCGCCTGGACGGGGCCCAGGAGCAGGAGCATCGCGACGACACGCCGTAACACCATATTCGGAAGGCCTTTTCAGGCTGGACGTTATCCTTCTTATTATGCGCCCTACTGCAAGCCCTCGGCTCGGTACAGCTCCGAGAGCCGGTGGTTGAAGGTATACGCGTATCCGGTGCCGTCCGCCGTCACGGCAATTGCCGGGATCCGGACGACGCCGGTGGCATCGGCGGGCAGCATCTCCCTCCACAAGGTCGTCTTGCCGGTGGCGATCTCGACGCGATGGACACGGGCCGGGAACGACTCGCGCTGTGAGACGTAGAGGAGCTTCCCATCCGGGCTCCACTGGATGGGGACAGCCCCCGCGGGCGGGCCGCTCACGACCCGCGCCTCGCCGCTGGCGAGCGGATGCAGCCACACCTTGCCGTCGCCGCCGGCCACCGCGAACCATTGCTCGTCCGGAGACACGGCGTTGCCGGCGAAGTCGACGCTGTTCCCGGCAGGTGTCACCGCGCGCGGGGGGCCGTTGCCTTCCAGCTCCATGACGTACGCGCGCCGCGTGCGATCGGCATCGGTGCCCAGCAACAGCAGCCGCGGGCTGCGCGGGAACCAGGCGGCTCGCGTCGGGCGCAGGCCGTCCCCGATGGCCAGCTCGCGCGGAGTACCCGCGCCGGTCGGGAGCAGCACGAGCTTCTGTCGATCCGCGGTGGCGGTCAGGGCCCAGGCACCGTCCGGTGAGAGCGCGAGCGGCCGGCCGTCGCCGAGCTTGACCGCCGGCCCTCCGTCGGTGCCACGCAGGTAGATCGTGGGCGCGCCGCGGGTGCCTTCGCCGCGCTCCGAGAAGAGGACCGACTTGCCGTCGGCGGCGAGCTGGGCGGAGGTCGACCAGTCGAACCACGACAGGTCCTTCTCCCGCGTCTCGCCGGGGGCCATCACCATGAGCCCGGCGCGCGCCGTCTCGCGCGAGAGGAGCACGTCGCCCGACGGCGAGATGTCCTGGAGGATGAGGCGCGCGGGGGCCTGGAGCAGCAGGCGCTGCTTTCCGTCGAGGGTCACCGCGCGCAGCGGCTGGATGCGGCCGGCTTCGGCGGCCGTGAACCAGATCTCCGCGCCCGAAGGGTGCCAGGCGAGGCCCCAGATGCTGCCCCAGTCGTCCGCGAGCACGCGGACCTTGCCCGCGAGGTCCACCACGCAGAGCGAGCCGGCGTCGTCGCCCCGCGACGGGTGCTCGATGAAGGCGAGCTGGTCGCCCTTCGGCGAGAAACGCACGTGGCTGATCCAGCCCGTGCCCGCCGCTTCGTGCAGCACCTTGTCCGGCGGGAACTCGAGACGATAACGCCCCTGCCGTCCTTCGTCGCTGCGCACGACGGCGAGGTCCTTGCCGTCCGGCGTCCAGTCGGCCTCGTTGACGTTCTTCAGCACCTCGCGCGGTGCGCCGCCGGAGAGAGGCACGCGGGCCAGCGTCCCGCGGCACGCGCCCGACACGAACTCGCAGCCCTCGGTGATGGCCACCTCGCCGGTGGACGAGATCGAGAGCAGCCCGGCGGAGGGGAGGCCGAGCGAGCGCGACTCCGGGCTCTCCGACCGCGTGCTGAGCACGTCCATCGGTCCGCCGTTCCACGCCGCCGAGTACAGGATCGTCTTCCCGTCGGGGGCGAAACGTGCGGCCGAGATCGTGCCGCGCTGGAAGGTGAGCTGCTGGTACGACGGCGTGCGCACCGGTTTGCTCCACGTGGCGAAGCCATAGCCGGCGGCGGCCGCGGCCAGGAGCCCGAGGCCCACCGCGACCACCCATCGAGGCGTCTTCCGGCGACGGGACAGCGCGGCCATCCGCGCCCCCGACAGCGTCGTCGAGAAGCCGGAGATCGTCTCGAGCTGGAAGGCGAGATCGCGCGCGGACTGGAAGCGCGCCTCGCGCTGCTTCTCGAGACAGCGCCGGACGATCCGCTCGAGGACGGGGTCGATGTTGCGGTTGGTCTCCGTGAGCTCCGGCGGCTCCTGTTTGAGGATCGCGCTCATCGTCTCGACGGGTGTGTCCGCCTTGAAGGCGCGATGGCCGGACAGCATCTCGTAGAGGATCGAGCCGAAAGAAAAGATGTCGGAGCGCTGATCGATGTCTTCCGCCCGCACCTGCTCGGGCGACATGTAACCGACGGTGCCCATCACCACGCCCGGCTGCGTGCCCTGCGCCGGCGTCATCTCCATCGTCTCGCGATCGCCCAGGGGGGTGGGCGGCGGCGTCAGCTTGGCGAGGCCGAAGTCGAGGATCTTGATGCGGCCGTCCTTCGTGACGAACACGTTCTCCGGCTTGAGGTCTCGATGGACGATGCCCTTCTCGTGGGCGGCGGCCAGGCCGTGGCACGCCTGCAGCGCGTATTCGATCGCCTTGCGCGGCGGCAGCGGTCCCCCTGCGACCTTGGCCCGCAGCGTGTCGCCTTCGAGCAGCTCCATGACGGCGTACGCCAGGCCGTCGTGCGCACCGAAATCGAAGATGGCGAGGATGTTCGGATGCGAGAGCGCGGCCACCGCCTTGGCTTCGCGCTCGAACCGCGCGAGGGCGTCGGTGTCGGCGCTCATCGCCTTGGGGAGGATCTTCACCGCCACCGTGCGATCGAGCTTCGAGTCGCGTGCGCGGTAGACCTCGCCCATGCCTCCCGCGCCCAGAGGCGAGAGGATCTCGTACGAGCCGAGGCGCGCGCCCGCGTCCAGAGGCATTCCGGACCGATTCTACTCTCGGCAGGTATTGACGGCGGCGGTGCCGGGCGGATACTTTCAGCGCAGACGATGCGCCGGGGACGCGGCCGGCAAGGGGGCGAGGATGGCGGCGAAGGCAGCGGCGACGAAACCGAAGAAGAAGCGCAGCGCGGCACCGAAGCTGGCTCCGGCCAAGACGTCGGGCCAGGGCCTGAGCGGCATCGCGGCGGCACTGGGGACGGCGCTCGGTCGGACCGAGACGAAGGTCCGTTCGTTCATCGAGGACCTCAAGCGCACGCAGGAGGCGGCGCGGGCGAAGCGCGCGGAGGCCGGCTCCGGTCTCAAGAACGCGGCCGTCAGCCTCGGCCGCACGCTCGGTCGTGCGGAGAAGGAGCTGGCGAAGGCGCAGGCCGAGTTCAAGCGCGCGCTGGCCGCGGCGCGCAAGTAGTCTGCCCGAGCTCCCGCTCGCGACCGTCGTCCTCCTCTCGGCGGCGGCGCTCCTGGCCGGTGCCGTCGACGCCATCGGAGGCGGCGGCGGCCTGATCGCATTGCCCGCGCTCTTGGCGGCAGGCCTGCCGCCGCATCTCGCCCTCGGGACCAACAAAGGTCAGAGTGTCTTCGGCTCGGGGGCCGCTCTCACGCGCTACGCGCACGCCGGCATGATCGACCGCCGCCGCGCGCGGTGGGAGTTCGCCGCCGGTTTCGCGGGGTCCCTGGCCGGCGCCGCCCTCCTTCTCGTGGTACCGCCGCCGGTGCTGCGGCCGGTGGTGCTGGTCCTGCTGATCGTGGCCGCGGCCGTGCTGATCGTGCGGCCGAGCGCAGCGCGCACACGGACGCGCTCCATCTGGATCGCGGTCGTGATCGCGCTCGTGCTCGGCGCCTACGACGGCTTCTTCGGCCCCGGTACGGGAACGTTCCTGATACTGGCCTACGTGTCCCTCTTCGGGGCCACGCTGCCGCAGGCCTCCGCCGATGCGAAGGTCGTGAACTTCGCCTCGAACCTGGCGGCGGTGGCACTCTTCGCCACCCGCGGGACGATCGTCTGGACGATCTCGCTGCCGATGGCGGTGGCTCAGCTCGCCGGGGGCGCCCTCGGGGCCCACCTCGTCGTCCGCGGCGGCGACCGCGTGGTGAGGCCGGTGGCGCTCCTCGTCGCCGCCGGCCTCATCGCGAAGCTGGCCTTCGACCTCGCGAAGGGATGACTACGGCACCACCGTGAGCCACAATTCCCGCATGGGGGTACCGCTCGACACCAGCCCCGAAGCTCATCAGATGCAGATCGAGGCCTACCGCCGCATGGGTGGTCACGGCCGCATCGCCGTGGTTTTTCGTTTGAACGAGCTCGCCCGCGAGATGGCGAAGTCCGGCATCCGCTCGCGCCACCCCGAATACGACGAGGAGCAAGTCCATCTCGCGTACGCACGCCTGGTGCTCGGCGACGAGCTGGTTCGCGAGGCCTGGCCCGGGCGTCCGCTCGTTCAACCGTGACTCTCGAGACGGAAGCTCTCGCCGCGCTGGTACGACATCTCGACGCCGCGGGAGTTCCCTACATGGTGGCCGGATCGTTCGCGAGCAGCTTTCATGGCCGGCCGCGTACCACGCACGACGCGGACGTCGTGATCGACCCGACGCCGGAAGCGCTCGAACGGCTGTTGGAGGCGCTCGTCGAGGCAGGTTTCTACGTGCCGGCCTCCTCGGCCAGAGACGCTCTCCGGCGAAGGCGCCAGTTCAACGTGATCGAGACGGCCAGTGCCTTCAAGCTCGACCTGATCATTCGCAAGGACCGCCCCTTCAGCCGTGAGGAATTCGAGCGGCGGGCACGGGAAGACCGTGCGGCGGTGCCGGCGGTGATGGCGACCGCCGAGGACACCATCCTCTCGAAGCTCGAGTGGGCGAAGATGGGCGGCGGATCCGAGCGGCAACTGGACGACGTTCGCGGTGTGATCGAAGTCAAAGGCGCGGACCTCGATCGCGCCTACATCGAGGGCTGGGCGGTAGAGCTCGGTGTCCTCGAGCTCTGGCGCGAGGTCAGCCGCTGACGACATAGAATGCCGCGGGAGGCACGTTCCATGGAGACGACGAGGCGCGGGTTCCTCTATACGTCCGGGGCCGTCGTCGGGGTGGCCACCCTGCCGGCGTGGGTGCTGGAGCGTGAGGCGGCGGAGGCGGCCACGCTCGATCACGATGCGGTGGCGGCAGCCGCCCTGGCCAAGATCAAGACGCTGGGCGGCGGCTACGCCGACGTGCGTATCAACCGTTATCGCTACGAGACCTTGGGCTCGCGCGAGGCGCAGATCCGACAGGTGGAGCGCCGCCAGACGTTCGGCATGGGCGTGCGCGTCCTCGTGGAGGGTGCCTGGGGCTTCGCGGCCAGCCGCGAGGTGACGCCGCGCGCGGCGGAGCGGCTCGCCGACGCCGCCTTCGAGATCGCGAAGGCCAACGCCGCCCACCAGCGGCGCAAGATCGAGCTCGTCCCCACCAGCAAGGTGGCGGCGAAATGGGCGACGCCGTGCCGCCGCGATCCCTTCGAGGTGCCCCTGGCCGACAAGGTCCAGTTCCTGCTCGGCGCCAACGCCGTGGCCATGAAGGTGCCCGGCGTCGGCTACGTCGAGTCGGGGCTCATGTTCGTCGCGGAGGAGAAGTTCTTCGTCTCCAGCGAGGGCGCCCGCATCGAGCAGCGCATCGTGCGCGGCTCTCCCTGGCTGCTCGCCACCGCCGTCGATCGCGCCAGCGGCGACTTTCAGGCCCGCCAGTCGCTTCCCGGACCGCGAGGTGTGGGCTGGGAATGTGTGGAGGACCACGACTGGAACGCGGAGGCCGAGCAGGCCGGGCGCGACGCAGTGGAGAAGCTCAAGGCCAAGGCGGTGGAGCCGGGGACGTATGATCTGGTGCTCGACCCCAGTCATCTCTGGCTGACCATCCACGAAAGCGTCGGGCATCCCACCGAGCTGGACCGCGCCCTCGGCTGGGAGGCCGACTACGCGGGCACGAGCTTCCTCAAGACGTCCGACGTCGGCAAGCTCCGTTACGGCTCGCCGATCGTGAACTTCGTCGCCGACCGCACGCAAGCCGGCGGGCTGGCGACAGTCGGTTACGACGACGACGGCGTCCCCGCCCAGCGGTGGCACCTCGTCAAGGACGGCGTCTTCGTCGACTGGCAGACCACGCGCGAGACGGCCGGCCTCATCGGCCGCAAGACCTCCTACGGCTGCACACACGCCGACAGCTGGGGCAGCGTGGCCTTCCCGCGCATGCCGAACGTCTCGCTGGAGCCAAGCCCGAAGCCAGTGACGGCCGACGAGCTCATCGCCGACATCAAGCGCGGCATCCTCATCCTCGGCAACGGCAGCTCGTCCATCGACCAGCAGCGCTACAACTTCCAGTTCGGCGGACAGGTCTTCTGGGAGATCAAGGACGGCAAGAAGGCGGGGCTCCTGAAAGACGTCGCCTACCAGTCGCGCAGCACGGATTTCTGGGGACGCTGCGACGGCCTCGGCGGCGCGGCGACCTACGAGTTGGGCGGGTCGATGAGCGACGGGAAGGGCCAGCCCGGACAGGTGAACGCCGTAAGCCACGGTTGTCCGACCGCACGCTTCCGTGAAATCACCGTCATCAACACCGGCCGCGGCGCGAGGAGCTGATCCCATGATGTCCGAGACCGACGGCGCCGTCCTGTGCCGCAAGCTCCTCGCGCACGTGCGCGCCGACGACGCCTACGTCACCGTACAAGGCGCCGAGGCCGGCCACCTGCGTTTTGCCGCCAACAGCTTCACGTTCAGCGGCCGGCGCGAGGACGTCCGCGTGTCCGTTACCGTCTGGTCCGGTAAGAAGAAAGGCGAGGCCGTCGGCAACGAGCTCGACGACGCCGCTCTCGAAGCGCTCGTGCGTGAGGCGCAGGCCATCGCCGCCGTCTCACCGGAGGAGACCGAGTACGTGCCCACGCTGGGACCGCAGGAGTACCGCCCCAGCGCGCGCTGGGCCGAAGGAACGGCGGCGCTCGACGCCGCCGCTCGGGCCCGCGTCGTCTCCGACATGATCGGCACGTGCGAGAAAGACAAGGTGGTGGGCGCGGGGTTGCACCGCTCGCTGGCGGTGGTCAACGCGTGGGCCGGCAAGAACGGCGGGGCAGGCACCGAGCGTTGGACGCAGGCCAGCCTCTCCATGACCGCGCGCACGCCGGAGGGCGACGGCTCCGGCTACTTCCTGCGCGACCACGAGGACGCGACCAAGATCGACGCCGCTCGCATCGCCCGCGAGTCCGTCGCCAGGTGCCTGCGCTCGCGTGGCGGCACGCCCGTCGAGCCGGGCCTCTACACGGTGCTCCTCGAGCCGCAGGCGGTCGCCGACCTGCTGACCCTCATGCGCTTCGCCTTCGACGCCCGTCGCGCCGACGAGGGGCGCAGCGCGTTCTCCGCCCCCGGCAGCAAGACCCGCGTCGGCGAGCGCATCTTCGACGAACGCGTCCAGATGCGCACCGACCCGTGGCATCCCGATCTGCCCGGGTCCGTCTCCAGTGACGGAGGCCTGCCCGCGCGCGCCCTGTCGATCGTGAAGGACGGTGTCCCCACCAACCTCGTGTACTCGCGCTTCTGGGCCCGGGAGAAGCAGAAGGAGCCCACCGGCGGCTTTGTCAACTTCATCGTGGAGAGCGCGGCCCGGCCGGTGTCCGTGGAAGAGATGGTCAAAGACACGAAGCGCGGACTGCTGGTCACGCGCTTTTGGTACTTGCGCCAGGTCGACCCGCGGACGCTGCTCTACACAGGGCTGACGCGCGACGGCCTCTGGCTCATCGAGAACGGCGCGGTGACGCGCCCGGTGAGCAACATGCGCTTCAACCAAAGCCTCATGCGGATGCTCGCCCCCGGCAACGTCGACGCCATCGGGGCGGCGGAGCGGACCTGTGCGGGCGAGAGCCAGGGGGGGAGCGCGGGCCTCTACCCGGCGCTCAAGATCAAGGAGTTCGAGTTCACGTCCGCGTCGGAGGCGGTATGACCGCGGGCAGCCGCCGTGCCACCGCATCCGCCAGGCGCGTCACGTCGGACATGTCGTTGTAGACCTGCGCGCAGACACGGGTCCACAGGCGGCCGTGGCTCGCATGGACCTGGACCTCGATCTTGTCCTCGAAGAGCAGCGCGTCGCGCAGGCGTGCGGCCTCTTCCGGCGTGGATCCGGCGTGATCGGGCAGCGCCACCGTGACCATCGATCCGAACCAGTCCGGCTTCGGCAGGAACGGCGAGCCCCAGCGCTCGCCCAGCGCCTGCGCGGCCTCCCACGCGAGTGAGTGGCCGTAGGCACGCACGGCCGCGAAGTCGAGCTCGCGCAGGAAGGCGAGCCCCTCCGGGGCCGAGAGGAACGGCGTGTGATCCCGCGTGCCGACCCAGTCGAACCCGGCGGGGAAGCCCTTGTCGAGGTTCCACGACACGACCGGCGGATGCAGCATCGCCTGGTGCAGCGGGGCCGCCCAGAGGAAGGCGCAGCTGCGCGGAGCACAGGCCCACTTGTGCAGGTTCGCGACGTAGAAGTCGGCGCCGATCGACGGCACGTCGAGGTCGAGCTGGCCGGGCGCATGCGCGCCGTCGACGAGCAGGAGCACGCCCTTCGCCCGACACCGCGCGGCGATCTCCGCCACCGGGAAGACGAGCGCGCTCTCGGCCGCGATATGGTCGGCCATGACGATGCGCGTGCGCGGCCCGAGGGCGGCGGCGATGGCATCGATCAGCCGCGCAGGGTCGTAGGGAGGATAGGGCACGGCGACGGTCTTGACCTCCGCGCGCCGCTCACGCGCGACGTGCGACGCGACGATCGTCATCCCGCCGTAGCCGAGGTCGGTGACGACGATCTCGTCGCCTGGCTGCAGCGCCAGCGAGTGCAGCACGGACATGGCGCCGCTCGTGGCGTTGTCCACGAACGCGAGGTCGTCGCCACGGGCCCCGACGAACTCCGCCACGGCGGCGGCCGCCCGGCGCAGGAGGCCGGGCTCCGTCCGCGGCGTGCCCACCATGCTCACCACGTCTCGGAGCACGAACCGCGACGGCCCCCGCTCCATCTCCTCGCGGAGCTTCTGCTGGTACGCCTGCACGCGGCGGGGCACGACGCCGACGGTGCCGTGATTCAGGTACGTGACGTCCGGATCGAGGGTCCAGTGGGCGAGCATCCCGCGGCCGAAGGGCATCCGGCCAACGTTAGGGGTTGCACCGGCCTGGGGTCAAGAGCCAGCGGCCAGTCCAATCTTCTGCGATGATGGGGGGTGATCGATACCACGGAGGACAGGTGACGGAGACTGCGAAGAAGGAGCTGGGCCGCAACGACCCTTGCCATTGCGGCTCGGGGAAGAAGTACAAGGCCTGCCATCTCGCCCAGGACGAGGCGGCCGCTCGTGAGGCGCGCGCCAAGGAGCAGGCGAAGCAGGCCGAAGCCGAGCCCGCGGCCACGGACGCCGCTGCCGCGGAGCGCCCGCACGACCACGAGCAGCGCAAGCCTCAGCATGCGACGACACAGCCGTGGAAGAAGAGCGGACAGGACGCCCGGGCCGTGCCGCGCTTCAATGCGCCGCGCCGGAGCGGCGGCAGCTAGCACACCGAAACGAAAAAGGGGGAACGCGTACCGCGTTCCCCCTCGCTACGTCCGCTGCGAAATCGCTACGGAATGCTGACGATCTGGTAGCGCTGGTCGCTGCCGTCGTCGTCGGTCTGCTGCTGGACGGCGGCGCCGTTGGCCGTGCCCATCGCCTGCACGTTCTTGCCGCTGTTGCGGTTTCGGATCTCGAACTGGCCGCCGCCGGAGTCCACCAGTTGCCACTCGTCGTTGGTGGCGGTGCCGCCGTAGGTGTACTGGAAGATGTTGGCGCCGTTGGCCGTGGAGGCGCTGGCCACCGTCATGTCCTTGCCGCTGTGGCGGGCGATGATGCGGTGGTAGCCGCTGCCGATGCTGCGGATCTCCCACTCGTCGTTGTCGCTCGTGTTGTCGTTGTAGTCCCACACGATCACGCTGGCGCTGTTGGCGGTGGACGCGCTCTGGACGACGAGCGCCTTGCCGCTCGGCACGCTCATGATCCGGTAGTAGCCGCTGAAGCTGCCGCCGCCTCCGGGCGTCGGCGTCGGCAACGGCGTGTTCGTCGGGCCGGGACCGGGCGTCGCCGTCGGGGCAGGGGTGGGCGTGGGCGAACCGCCGCCGCCGCCACCCACGTCCGCCAGCGTGGTGCCGATGCGCAGGCCGTCGACCCAGTTCGACGCGTCCGTGCCGGAGAGGCCGTATACGCCCCACTTGGGGCAGTTTTCGCCGCCGGTGTCGAGCGTACGGCCGAAGTAGCGCGTCTGGCCGGTGCTGAACGTCTGCTGCACGCCGTTCCACCACAGGTCGGCGGAGCCGGTGGACGCGCTCGTCGAGATCTGCAGGCGCATGCCCACCTGGTTCCACTGGTTGGACGAGATGGAGTGCTGCCAGATGTACACGCTGCCGCCGCCCGGGGGCGTGTACATGAAACGCACGGTGCCACTGACGTTCTTGATGACGAACGGGAAGTTCTGCTGGTGCCCGGTGCCGTACGACTTCCACTGGAAGTTCGCGTTGTTGTTGGCGGTGGTGTTGATGCGGTAGCGCCAGCCGAGGTAGATGAGCTGGCCGTCCGTGACCTTGTAGTGCGAGCCGTTCACCGTCACGCCGTGGTTCTCGCAGCGGTTGCTGTCGGAGGGCTTGTGGTAGCGCCACACCAGCCCGTTGACGCCGGCCGGATCGTTCACGGCGGTCAGGCTCGAGCTGCCCTCGCCGAAGCAGTTGCCGGTGCCGGTGTTGCCGAAGATCCCGATGCCGCGCGAGGCATCGCCGTCCCAGATGACGCTGGCGCCGGCGGTCCCGGCAAGGAACGTAAACGCGGCGGCCGCAATGGCGAGGCCGCGACCCATACCACACTTCTCGGGCATCGAGTCGTCTCCTTTTTTGAGTGGACTTTCCAAGAGACTACCGATGGCCGCAAAGGGCTACAAGCATCCGGTTGCTCAGGCTGGGTCTCGACCTTAGTGGTAGTCCCCGGGCCCCCCTTTGTTTACGTCGACGGTAAGGCCTTACGATTCTTGAAAATGCGGGCGCCCATCCGGGGGAGAATGGAGCCGTTCTGGGGCCGTTCGGCCCGCGGCATGTCGGTTGCAGCTCAGGGCGATCCAGGGAGGAGTGCGCAATGAAAGGGTGGAGCGGCCCGGCCGCGCTCGCGCTGATCGCGATGGCGGCAGGACCGGCGGCGGCGGGGACCTACCAGATCACCGCATCGAAGTATGAGTTCACGCCGACCGAGATCACGGTGGACGAGGGGGAGACTGTCGTCCTGGAGATGCGCTCGACCGACGTCGAACACGGTCTCGAGATCAAGGAGCTGAAGGTCTCGACCAAGATCCCGAAGACCGGCGATACGGTGCGGCTCGAGTTCGTGGCCAAGAAATCGGGGACCTTCTCCTTCAAGTGCAGCGAGTATTGTGGCAACGGCCATTCGCGCATGAAGGGGCGCCTCGTCGTGCGCCCCAAGACCACCGCAGAGGAGAAACCATGACATCCGCGCTCCGCCTCGCCGTGCTCGCCGTCTTCGTGGCCGCCTCGTTTCCGCGTTCCGCCGTAGCCGCCGACACCGACGCCAACCCGAACGCCAACGCCGACACGGGCATCGACGCTGCCGAGCCCGACGTCTCCGTGATCGCGCTGCCCACGACGCTGTCTCTGCCCTCCGGCGGGTTCATGTTCCGCGTCACCCATCGTTTCACGCGGCCGCTCGGCGACGGCAGCTTCGGCGACCTGGCCCAGGACTTCTTCGGCTTCGACTCCAGCGCGTCGGTGGGGATGGAGCTGCGTTTCGGTGTGAGGCGTGGGCTGCAGGCCGGCATCTACCGGACGAGCGACCGGACGATCGATCTGTTCGCCCAGCAGACCCTGATGCGCCAGGGCCCCCGGCCGTTCGGCGCGGCCGTGCAGGCGTCGGTGGAGGGGCTCGACAACTTCCAGGAAAGCCACTCCCCGCGGGTGGTCCTCATCCTGTCCCGCAAGCTCGGCGAGCGTGGCGCGTTCTACGTCGAGCCGGGCTGGGTAGGCAACGCCAACCTCAGCCCGCCGCAGTCGGGCTCCGAGGACAGCGCGTTCGTGCTCGGCGTGGGCGGGCGGCTGAACTTCGGTGAGAACTACTCGCTTCTCGCGGAATTCCAGCCGGTGATCGCCGGCTACCGCGGCATCGCCACCAGCGGCGGCGAGTCCGATCCGCACGTGGCGTTCGCCTTCGAGCGGCACGTCGGCGGGCACGTTTTCCAGATCAATTTCTCGAACCACACGGGCACGACGCCGGCCAACGTGGCCCGCGCGCAGGACAATCGTGTGGCTGGCTGGTATATCGGCTTCAATCTCTCACGCAAATTCTATTGAGACCGCGATCGGAGGATCAGATGAATGGGATGCGCCGTCTGTCGCGTCGTGAAGCCATGCTGCTGCTGGGAGGGGCCACCATCACCGTCACGGTGGCCGCCTGCGGTTCCTCTCCGTCCGGTCCGTCGCTGCCGCCCCCGGGTCCGGGCGACAAGGACGGGGCCATCGCGGAAAACCACGGGCACCTGGCCCGCATCACCGCGGCCCAGCTCGATGCCGGCGGCGCCCTTCTCCTCGACATCCGCGGCAGCGCCGATCACCGGCACACCGTGGCGCTCACGGCGGACGAGGTCGTGCGCATCCGCACCAGCACGCGGGTGTCGAAGAGCTCGTCGACGGAAGACAGCCACACGCATACCGTGACGTTCAACTAGCCAACGGCCGGCAGTTTTGAGTCTTGAGTTGTGAGTTTTGAGTGAGCTCAACGGCCTGGGTTACCGGTCGGACGTACGTCGGCCTGCGCCGTCGGTCAGGCCGGCGAGGCCTCACTCACGACTCATAACTCACGACTCATGACTGCCTATTGCTGGCTCCCTAGAACGCTTTGACGAAACCGGCGCTCAGTGTCGCCCGCGGGCCCAGTTGGCTCTCGTTCACGCGCACCCAGGCCGGGATCTGCATCGTCGCGTACAGCCCCATGTCGGGGCGGAGGCGGTAGCGCACGCCCGGCGAGACGAGGACGAGGGTCAGCCCGGTGGAGGGGACGCCCGAGCCCTCGAAATGATGGCGCGCCCCGCGCTGGCCCTTGACCAGGACCTGTCCGGTGACGCGGGGTGAGAACGGGTGGCTGGCGCCCAGCGCCACCACGACGTCGTCGCCGTAGCGGTATCCCGCCGCGCTGGTGGTGGCCTTCTGCATCGAGGCGGTCAGGCTCACGCCGGTCGAGCGGATCTTCTGCGCGTACTGCAACGATCCCACGAAGTCGGCGGCGCCGGTGCCGGCCTGGATCATCGGGTCCACCACGCCGTCGATCCCCGCGACTTTCGACGAC
>Ga0075429_100001547_pt1 | contig 18875 bp, 15 predicted proteins | sample RhiMetdeltSRZDD3_FD_75295 | JGI IMG/M metagenome (GOLD analysis project Ga0075429, IMG submission 75295) | Populus rhizosphere microbial communities from Tennessee, USA - Rhizosphere MetaG P. deltoides SRZDD3 | ecosystem: Host-associated > Plants > Roots > Rhizosphere > Soil | place: USA... | reverse complement strand
CTGTAGGGACCATTAGCAGTATTTGCGTTGGTAATTAGGAAGTATTGTCCAGACTCTAATAGGGTACCGCCAGGAATAGTAGCTTTATTGGTTAATACACCAGCATTGGTAGAACCCCAAATTTCCAACCCACCTATAACTTTTACAGAAGTAGTGCGATTATACAACTCAATAAATTCATCGTTCCCACCATTTGGTCCTCGAACACGGAATTCACTAATAACTATCTCACCAGGAAGCGGGGCAACCGCCTGCATTGGTGGCGCTGCGCGCGCGGGTACGCTCAGGGCGGGTAGTGCCATGCCTCCGCATAGGGCCGTGATGAGAATAATGAAAAAAAGACCGCGCCAGAAACGTTTTGTGTATTGCATAAAAAAAGCCGCAGGAAAATTATCCCTACGGCATTATAAACCACCCCACTCAATTACGATATGAGCTACTTGCGGGGCTCGATGACAAATTTGATAGCCGTGCGCACCTTGTCGTCGATTGCCACGTCTGCGAACTCGGGCACACAAGCTACGTCGATGCCGTCGTTCCTCAAGTAACCTGTCGCCAACACAAGGGCTTTGATCGCCTGGTTGACCGCTCCCGCCCCAATTGCCTGTACTTCAGCCCGATGATGCTCACGGATCACACCGGCGATCGCGCCGGCCACGGCAGATGTACGGGAGTTTGCCGATACTTTGATTATATCCATGCCGAACCTCCCAGTTCAGTGTTTGTGAGTCGTTTTTTATTGTACAAGATTTATCCCTTATATACAAGCATCATTAGGTATATGTATTAAGAATAGTAATCGTAGTAGGGGGTGTGGATAGTGTGGATAGATATGAATCCCCCATATAGGTGGGATGCTGCGCAACGACTCAGCCCAGATGTTGGGCTTTTTCCATCAGACGGAAACCGTCTTCCCTGTGGAGAGATTCGGGAGGATCCATCCACAGGTTTATCCACAGCCGGCGCAGGTTTCTCGATCCTTCCACATCTTGGAGAAGGTCAAAGTGCGCGCCCATATATGGGGGTGGGGCGTACCCGTCATTTATAGCCTGATGTGGACTTCTCCACAGCGAAAGCCAGTTATCCACAGATTATCGCGAGTTATCCACAACTTGAGTCCCTGAAAAGCGGCTATGGGGGATGACCCTGCCCCTAAATGTAGGATAGATTTTGTCCAATTTTAGGCGTATTTTCGGGGGAAATGGGAATTTAATCCACAAACATCGGTTCGGGGTCGCCCAGGACCGGTAACGGGCTGCTCACGTACAGGTCCAGGAAAGCAGCAACGGTGGCAAACTGTTCGCGAACGTCCCAGACGAACGGCGAGCCGTTCCAATAACAGCGGATCGCTTCCACGCCCAATGTATCCATCCCCAGCATATTGCAGAGAAAGACCGCGCGCGGCAGGTGGAAGCCCTGGGTGACGAGCAGGGCGTTCTCCACCCCGAAGATGGCTTTGGCGCGGTAACAGGTGTCGTAGGTGCGCCTGCCGGCATAATCCAGGACAATGGCGCTATCTGGTATCCCAAGGGATAGGGCGAATTGCCGCATCGACTCGGGTTCGTTATACTCTGCGAAACGGTTGTCGCCGCTCATGAGAAGTTTTTCGGCCTTGCCGCTGAAATATAGCTCCGCACCGGTCAGCACCCGGTCGCGCAGCATGGCGGTCGGTGTGCCGTCGCGGCGCAGACCTGCACCAAAGATGATGGCAACCCGCCTGGCGGGGGCTTCGGGTTCCTTATAGGAGCGGTCCGCGATATAGACGCCGGTGATCAGGCGCGGCAGCAGCACAATCAGAAGTCCCAGGGATAGCAGGTGCAGGAGATGACGCCGGGTCCAATGAAACATACGCTTGAGCATGATGGGATTTTACACTATGGGACTGCAACCCTGTTCCAGGACTGAATTTTTCATTATTTTGCAAGGTTAAAGGGCGATGATATTGATACAATATTGTTATGTTTTTTTCATCTTTGTCCGTGGTTCATTTATTTAGAAAGGAATTCATCCATGTTATTCCATCTACAAGAAAAGGGGCAAGGATTGGTCGAGTACGCGATCATCCTCGTGTTCGTGGCAATCGTTGTGATTGCCATCATGCGTTTGATTGGACCGAAGGTAGGGAATATCTTCAGTACGATCAATAGCTCCCTGTGAGGAACAGGCGGACCGAACGCAAGAGGCTGTATCCACGGATACAGCCTCTTGCGCTTTGAAGGCCTAGGCCCGGGCGAAGATGGGTTTTGCGAATTCAAATATCCCCCATAGGGGGGAAATCCCTACTCTAATTGTTAACAATCTTGTAAATGGAATTCACTCGTGGGGGATTGAATTTTTTGACAAAATCCGTATACTGGGAGCAGATCTGAGGGTGGTCCTCAGGCACAAACTTTTACATTAGAAAGGAAATTGTATTATGTTATTTGCACCCAAAGAAAAAGGCCAGGGCCTGGTCGAGTACGCGATCATCCTCGCTCTCGTGGCAATCGTTGTGATTGCCGTCATGCGTTTGCTTGGACCGAAGATCGGCAACACCTTCAGCACGATCAACAGCTCCCTGCCGTAATCTGCTCGTGAGAGCAACTTAAAAAGCCCCGTCGATCTTCGACGGGGCTTTTTGTTTGGTCTGATCAAACAAATTTCTCACGCATGACCGAACTGATATAGTCCATCATCGAGACCACGATGGCAATCGCGATCATCTGCGCGCTGGCGGCGCGGTAGTTCAGAAGGTTGATGTTCTGGATCAGCACAAAACCGATGCCGCCGCCGCCCACGATACCGATAATCGTGGACATACGCACGTTGATATCCCAGCGATACATGGTGTAGGAGATATAGGGTGGGACGATCTGGGGGATCACCGCGTAAATAATCGTCTGCAGGCGATTGGCGCCGGTGGCCTGAATGGCTTCGAGCGGCCCGGCGGCAATGCTTTCCACCTGCTCCGAGTACAGTTTGGCAAGGCTGACGATCGTATGCAGACCGAGGGCAAGCACACCTGCAAACGGGCCGATGCCGACTGCGATCACGAATACGATCGCCATGATGACAGCTTCCACCGAGCGCAGTGTATTCAGGATGGTTCTGGTGATCGTGTACATGACCAGGCCGATCGGCAGGGTATCTTTTGCCCGGGTAAAGATCGCCAGCCCCAACCCCAGCAGGGCGCCAACGATAATGGGTCCCCACAGAGTATATTGCGGGCGCCCAATTTGATAGAGCCATTCCACCAGTAGACCGAGCAGTCCAAAGACCGTCGCGCCCGCAGCCGCGGCAAGCAGGAGATTGATCACTTTCACACTGGCGAGAGTGCCCCTCTCTGTTGCCTGTTGTCCCATCCGGGCAAGCAGGCTGCTCAAGGCGCCTCCGGTGACCAGAGCGCCGATCGCGGGAGTCGTGACCCGCAGGATGTTACTCACCTGGAACAGGAAGGTTGCAAGGAATCCGGCAGGACCCAGGGAGTCCCGGATGGAAAGGCTGAGGCTTCCTGTCAACTGCGCCAGTTGGAAGAGCCAGAACAGGCTCACCAGTACCGCGACGAACAGCGCAAGCAAGCGTGCTACGCGTACTCCCAGGCTTGGGACTTTGAGCTCCTCCTGCGGCATTGCCCAGCGGAAAACGAACCAGGCGATGCCCGGGGCAAGCATCACGCTGGCGAGATTGATCGGAAGGCTGGTTATGGCTGAGGCAATCTGTCCGATGCGGCTCACGATAAAGTAACCGATGGCGATGCCAATCGGCCAGCCAATGATCGACAGCGCAATACTTGCCAGTGGACTGCGCACCGATTTCATCAGGTTGCGCGCGGCAATGAAGCTAAGCGGGATGGCGAGCAGCGTTCCCAGGGTGGTAGCGAGCAGGGCGAGGAAGACCGTCTCGACAATCTTATCCCATGTGATTTTGGCTGTTTCCGTAAAGCGCGGGATGCCAATGTTTTGCCGCATCGTCGCACGGATGAACTGCTGATCTTCACTCTCGCGGCGGGGGAGTTTCAGCGTGGCAGTGAAGTGACCCTGGGCATCCGTTTGTGCCTCAAGATTTCCCAGCTCAACGACATTGGCCGGATCACTTCCCGGTACGAAGCGCACCGGTCCGCTGGCATTCGGAAAGAAGTTAAACCCTTCCACGGTGACATCCTGCCCCGGTTCTGCGCAGGCCGGTGTTACGGTTACATATGCTCCGGACATATCCGGCGCGGGAATCTCAGGCGTGCTGCCATCAGCGGGACAGGGAACATATACCGGTGCCATGGCTTTTTGTTCTTCCTGCTCGAACTCGAAGATATCCGGGCGTGCCAGGGCACGTGTCACACGCTGGAGGCTTTGCTGGCGCTGTTCACTGCGCAGCTGGTCAAGGTCGATATCTGTGATCTCGAACCCGTAGGCAAATATGATCAGGGCAAGCAAGACCAGCAGACCGGTGCGGAGAGACTTCCATGGAGATGCTTTTTCGTTTTTCATGGCTCAGCCCACCCGCTCGGCATCGCGCCCGTAGATATCCTTGAACTTCTGATCATCGATTTCCTTTGGAAGCCCTTCGAAGACCAATTTGCCCTGGTTGAGGGCGATCACGCGGTCAGCATAACGATGGACCAGGTCCAGAAAGTGCAGGCTGCATAAGACGGTTACGCCGTCGTTCTTATTGATCTCTTCCAGATGTTTCATGATGCTGTGCGCCAGAACAGGATCCAGGCTCGCGACCGGCTCATCTGCCAGGATCATCTGCGGGTCCTGCATGAGAGCGCGCGCGATGCCCACGCGCTGCTGCTGTCCACCGCTGAGCTCGTCGGCGCGCTGGTTTGCCTTGTCGGCGATCCCCACCCGCTCCAGTTGCCGGATGGCTTTTTCCATATCCTCTTTTGGAAAGCGGTTGAAGAAGCTCCAAGCCGGGCTTACATACCCCAGCCGACCCGCCAGCACATTGGTGATCACTCTGGAGCGATGTACAAGATTGAAATGCTGGAACACCATGCCGATCCGGCGGCGGATGCGGCGTATTTCCTCTGGCGTGGCGGCAGTGATATCCTCCCCGTTCCAGAGGATCTGCCCGGCTGTCGGATCGATCAGACGGTTGATGCAGCGCAGCAGGGTGGATTTGCCCGAACCGCTCAAACCGATGACTGCCAGGAACTGTCCTTTTGGAACGTCAAACGAGACGTTGTCCAGCGCTCTGACGCCACCGTCATAAATTTTTGTAAGGTTCTTAACTTGGAGCATAAGTTATTCTCGTGGTTGATGATCGGCTGTGTTCACCCCTCAATTATAAATCGGGCAGGGACAATCGTCCCTGCCCGATATTTCTGACATACGAACCAAACTATTTGAGTGACTCAATCGTAGTGCCAGATTCAACAACCAGCTTGCGGACGAAGTCGTAATCCGCATCAGTGGCGGCTTCAATGCCGGACCAGCCGTAGAAATCTTCACTACCGATCGATGTGCCCCAGGCCTCGGTCTGCGCGAAGGCGGAGATAGCCTCTTCGATCTGCGCGCGCAGTTCAGCAGGGAACTCGGGCGAGAAGGACATGGTGTCGTTCGGAATATCCGGGGAAAGTGCCAGGATGCGGACCTTCTGGACAACATCGGGGAACTCTTCACGGATGTTGGCACGGGCATCGAGCACGCGGTAGCCTTCGCACAACAGCTGGGTCTTGTCATCGTTCAGAGCGCAGGTGCTGGGATCGACGGGTACTTCGGGATCATCGCCGACCTTCCAGGCCTCGGCGCCTTCCGGAGCGGCCCACGGGCTGTAGAATGCCGTCCCGAAATCGGCTTCGCCGTTGTACACCGCACGGATGACCTCAGGGTGTCCGCCGGCTTCGAGGGTTTCACCCGGGGTCACGCCGGCTTCCTTGAGCACTACGGACGGGACCAGGTAACCGGAGGTGGAACCGGCATCGGGGTATGCCCACTTCTTGCCTTCCAGGTCCTCGATGGACTGGATGTCGCTATCGCGAGCCACGACGAACATGGTCCAGTAGACGCCCCAGCCGCGGCGCACGGCTTTGAAGGCAACGTCTACGCCACACAGGTCATTGGCAAGCACATAACCAAAGGCAGGGATGAAAGCTATGGTGTCTGTGGGGGAAGCGCACATCTCTTCGATGGTCGCGGCATAGGAGGTCGGCACGCTGACTTCGAAGTTGAGCCCGGTCGCTTCCTTCAGTGCCTGCGCCATGATCTCACCACCGGTGACGATCACGTTCGCATCCACAGAAGGGACGAACAACACTTTGACGGGATGTTCGGCGGAACCAATGTCCGATGTAGGTGCTTCGGTTGCCGGTGCTTCGGTTGGCGCTTCCGTTGCAGGCATTTCCGTCGGCGCTTCGGTTGCCGGTGCAGTCGCCGGCGGTTCAGTGGGGGCCGGCGTGGCAGGCGCGCAGGCAGAAACTACCAGTACGAGAACCGCCATCACAGCAAGAAACAGATGCAGTGACTTCTTCATATATCTTCTCCTCTTTCAAATGTTTGGATTTGGGGAAATTTTCCCTAACGAAATTGATAATACAATGTATTGATTATTAAGACAAGTGACTTTTGATTAGAAGAAAACCCTACTATAGGCACATTACTTGATTAGAGCTAAAAAATCGAGATGGGAGGCGCTCATATATCGATGAAATTCGGCATAATATCCATCGTTGACGGGTGCCAGCTCCTCGATCTCATACGCGGCCTGGAAGGCTGCCTTACCCGCTTCCGTCTGCATGATGGCGGGAATGAAGCTTGCAAAAAGCTCGCGCATTCCCAGCGGCATCTTTGTGGAAAATGCCAGCACCTCATAGGGAATGATGGGCGGGATCTGCCAGACGACGATCACCTGTTCCACCAGATCGGGGAATTCGTCTTCGAGCGAAGGAAATTTGCGCGCGTCGATATAGGTGGCGCCGAAATCACAAATGCCGCTGGCGTATAAGGAACGCACGACCGTGGGGTGTCCTTCCACGAAGGCGGCAGGCTTGGTCACGATCTGGTTCTCGTTAAGATATCCCAGGGGAATGATATATCCCGACGGCGAGGTCTCGTCTGTCCAGCAGGGCTTTTTGTCGGCGAACTGTGTAAGCGCGACCGGCGCCTCGTCCAGGTTTTCGCCGGTCCCTTCATCGAAATAAGAGGTGAAACCGCCTCTGCGAGAGGCAAGGAACTGTGCCCCATAAGCAGCTTCGCCCTCCCTCACAACCGCATGGGAAGCCTGGACCAATCCCCGTTGATACGCAAGTTCATACACCAGAGGATCGAGAACTGCAATATGTGCATTGCCCTTCTCAAGCGCATCCACGAGGGCTGTGTACGTTTCGGGGATGATCGTAACAACGGCATAACCGGTTCGTTCGGTAAATAAGGAGGCGATTACTTTTGCGGCATCGATCTGCGCCTGCGTGTTGGCAGTTGGCGGCAGGGCAAGGATGATGGGATTTTCCGCCAGCCCAAGTTCTGCGGTGGCGAAAGGTGGGGGAGCTGTGTCTGTGGGTGTTGCATCCACGGGAATCGTGCCGGTTGGCGCTGTCGTACTCGTCGACGTAGCCGGAGCAAGGCTGATACGCGGTATATTGCAGTTGGCGAGCAGAATGGCAATAATGACGACTGAGATAATTAATGGAATAATTTTTCGGTTCACGTTGGCTGTTGAGATTATAATACCTCCATGAAGAACAATAGTTTAACTTCCGTGTTGATTATCGGTGTGGTCCTGGTTGCCGCGTATTTTATTGTACAGACGGTACGCGAGTCGGCGCAGGCAGCGACCGCGCCGTTCCAGCAGGTCAACCAGGCAAATCAGGCATTGCAAACCCAGGTATCGAACCTGCTCAACCCGACCCCTACGATTATCCCGGACCCGGTTACATATATTAACGAAGTACGCGCCCTGGCTCGCCTCGAGACCATCCAGTACAGCATCGAAAAAGTAATCACTGGCGAGACCGGCGGCGGCACATTCCAGGCTTTGTTCGGTGACAAAATCCTGTTTGTGGGTCACGGTACGGTGATCGCGGGCATCGACATGGAAAAACTCCAGCCGGAAGATATGCGATTCGAGAACGGGGTATTGACGGTGAAACTGCCCCCGGCTGAAATTTTCATTGCCACGCTCGACAACGAAAAATCCTATGTTTATGACCGTGAAACAGGCATCCTTGCCAAGCCGGATGTAAACCTGGAAACACTGGTGCGCCAGCGCGCCGAGGAAGAGATCCGCGCCGCGGCGATCAACGATGGAATTCTCGAGCAGGCGCAGGCAAACGCGGAGGCGTATCTTTTCAAGTTCTTTGCAGCGTTAGGATACCCCAACGCGATTTTTATTGACGATCAAGGATAATCATGTAGGGTTGGGCAGCTGCCCAACCCTACATGATTGTTATACACGTTCCGTCCACGACGGGTGATCGTATTTTTCCCTGACCAGTTCTTCTGCCCTTCCAAGTTCAGACTCAGATAATTCCCCTTTCTCCAAACATAATCCCAATTGTGATTCGAACGCCTGGATAAATGCCTCGGCTGCTATCTCCCAGGTGACCGCGTGCCCGAGAGCGGATTCAACTGTCGTGGCGCGTTTCAGTAAGCGTTGGGCGGCATTCGCGCGCGCAGCCTCATTTTCAAAGACCAATGCCTGACAGATCCGCGTCAGATCGCCGGTGAGAGGCAATGAGCCATGCTGCAGCACGCCGTCCTTTTTACGCGCTTGCGCGGAACCGATCAGCTTCCTTCCCTCCACAGTAATTTCGTACGTAGACGGCACCTCAAAGCAGACGGGATTGGGCGCCGTCGTCTCGTTGTTTTTTCCCTCTTTCATCTCCACAGCCAATCCCAGTTTTTTGACAGCGAACAATAACGCCTGGGCGATGCGGTTATAACTTTCCAGCACGCCGCCGTTCAGCAGGGGCTCTTCGGATGTGCCAATGACGGAATAGGTTAACTCATCGGTATGCAGGATGGCACGCCCGCCCGTGGCGCGACGGACAAGCTCCCAACCGTGTTTCGCAAGCCGGGCGCGGTCCACGTCCGCAAAGGCTTGCGAGTGACCGAGGGAAAGACAGGCCGGGTCCCAGGCGTAGAGGCGCAGGGTCGGCAGCGATTCGCCCCGTGTGCTATGCTCGAGGACTGCCTCGTCTACCGCCATATTCCAGGCGCCGCGCGCGGCAGGACTACTGATGAATCGCCATGGTTTCATGAGCTGTATTGTACCGGATGGCGCTTGTAACCGAAAAGTAACAAAATGGCTTGAATCCGTGACGAATATAACTGTATAATATCCCTACAGACGGATCAAGCTGTTCTCCGTTACGGAAAAGGGTTTGATACTAGATAGGAAAGCCTGCCTTCCCATTCCCCGTTACAGTTTCGTCGCAGAGGATTCCGCCGCTCTGGTTGCAGAGCGGTATTTGGCTATGGTAGTACCAACGGCGAAACCTTCTCATGATCGGGGCACATCATAATAATCTGTTGAAGCGATCAACAAAGCAGGCGGGGCAGTGGTTTTCGTCGTTTTGTCAATGATGAGTTAAAGGTAAAGCTATGAAAACGGATCGCAAAATCAAAGCAAAGGCGGCCCGGGGTAACAGCAGGGCTGCACCCAAACCGAATGGAAAATATCCGCTGGCGGCCTATGAACATATTCCCGTTGGAATTGTGGTATCTTCCCTCGATGGCAAATACATCGCTGTCAACGAAGAATTCTGCCGCATCCTGGGGTACTCGCGCAGGGAACTGCTGCGGCGCGGCATAAAAGACTGCACGCATGAAGACGATTACGGCATTGACCAACGGTTGTACGAGCAACTGGTCGTGGGAAAAATCCCGTTTTACAAGCTCGAAAAACGATTTGTGCGTAAGAGTGCCGAGATCATCTGGGTGGAGCTGACGCGTTCGCTGGTCTGTGACGAAAACGGGAAACCTCTCCATACGGTGGGTGTAGTGCTGGATATCTCCGATCGCAAGGATGTGGAAAAGGTCCTGCGCGAATCGGTGGAGCGCCTGCGTCTTGCCACCGGCGCGGCGCAGATGTTCATGTGGGAGTGGGATTTTCAGAGCGGGAGTTATGTGATCGCGGACAACTTCGAGCAGGTGCTTGGTTTCTCCGGGGGACTGCTGCCAAAAAACAAATTTGAGACCTTGTGGGCCTTGAGCCCGAGGGAGGATGTAGAGCGTATTTCCGAAGCCTTTAACAGGGCCGTTGAGGATCAAAGGGATTTACATGCTTTGCCGTACCGCGTGATCAACCCTGAAAACGGTCAGACGATCTGGCTCGAGATCAGCGCAAAAATCGTGTACGATCGCAAAGGAATGCCTGAGCGGATGTTTGGCGTGGCGCAAAATATCACCGAGAGTAAGAACATCCAGAATGAGATTACCGTCATTTCGCGCATGTCAGAAGAGAATCCAAATCCGGTCATGCGTATTACGCGTGATGGCAGAATTTCGTATGCAAACCCTGCCAGTGCCGCCCTGCTGGAAGACTGGATGGAGGGATTACAGCCTGTTCTTCCGGATGAGTTACAGCAGACCGTCGCACAGACGTTAACCTCTGGCTTGAAGACAGAAACCGAATTCGATCATCTTGGCAAGCATTTTTCCTTTACAGTGGTGCCGCTGGTTGAGTCTGGTTATGTTAATTTGTATGGGAAGGATATTACCGAGCGCAAGAAGACAGAGCAGGCACTTCGCAGTAGTGAGGAGCGCATGCGCCTGGCCATGGAAGCTAGCCGCATGGTGGCCTGGGAATGGGATCCAGCCATTGATCGCGTAACCACGAGTGAGAATATTACCGAGGTCTACGGGCTGTCTGCGGTGCATGGGGCGGCCGCCGCCTTTTCGATTATTAGGCCAGAGGACTTCCCGGCGCACCAGGAAAAGGTTGAGCGGGTGACCCGCGACGGCGGCGAGTACCATTCCGAGTTCCGTGTCACACGTCCCGTGGATGGACGCGTCATTTGGATGGAAGAGCGCGCCACAGCTCTGATGGATGCCACTGGACAGGTCACGCGCCTGGTCGGCGTGGTGACGGACATCACGGATCGCAAACAGACCGAAAAACGCCTTGCCCTGCTGGCAGAGATCAGTGAGATGTTGCGGAACTTCGACGATCCCTATGAATTGATGTATGCAATCTCGGAAGCCATCGGTGAGCATCTCGGTGTGCAGCGGGCCCTGTTCAATGAAATCGACCTCGAACATGACCGCGAGATCGTTCATCGCGATTATCACCGTGGATTGGATTCGGTGGCGGGCGTTCACAAAATTTCTGATTACAGCAGCGTCACGTCTGCCGAAGTGGCATCTGGCAGGACTGTGGTCAATCAAGATTCGAAAACAGATCCGCGCACAGCCGCGGAGTATGAGAAGACCTATGCGATGAGCGGGGAACGCGCTTATGTGGTTGTGCCTCTTATGCGCGACAATCGCTGGGTGGCATCCCTGTGGGTCAGCGACTCTGCACCGCGCCAGTGGAGTAGCGAGGAAGTTTCCCTGCTCGAGACGATTGCCGAACGGACCTGGGCAATCATCGAGAAATTGCGCATTAATACAGCCCTGCGGGAAAGCGAGCAGCGCTTCCGCGAGATCTTTGAAACCGCCGGTGTTTCCGTCTGGGTGGAGGATTTCAGTGAAGTCAAAAAGGTGATCGAAGAATTGCGCTTCCAGGGTATCCAGGATTTGCGTGCCTACTTCCGTGAAAACCCAGACTTTATCCAGCGCGCGATCGGTCTGGTGCGAATCCTCGATGTCAATACAGAAACCCTGGAGCTTTTCAGAGCCAGCAACAAAGATGCTTTGCTTGGATCGTTAAGCAATGTCTTCGCCCCCGAGACAGAAGCAATCTTTATTGAGGAACTCGTCGCGCTGGCAGAAGGACGCGAGATGCTGCGCGACGAAACGCAGATACGGACCCTGGACGGGGAACCCATCGCTGTCCTCTTCACTGTGCATTTCGCTCCCCCGGCCGGGGATCAGAGCCGCGTGGTTGTGACTCTCACCGATATCACCGAGCGCAAACGGATCGAGGAGGCGCTCCGGATCGAGAATGAGCGCTTCATGCGCTTTGTCAATTCGAATATTGTCGGTATCCTGATCGGGGATGCCAGCGGCAAAGTGATCGTGGCGAACGACTATTATCTGCGTCTCCTCGGAATCAGCCGTGATGAGTTCAACGAGGGTACGGTGGATTGGAAGAAATTCACACCGCCCGAATGGCTGCCTGCAGACGAAAAGGCGATCCAGGAATTGCGGGCGCGCGGTGTTTGTGAACCGTATGAAAAGGAATATATCCGCACGGATGGGACACGGGTTCCTGTTTACATTGCCGATGCCATACTCCCCGGTTCGGGGGATGAGATTGCTGCCTTTGTACTGGATATTACCGAGCGCAAACGTGCGGAGCAAGCTCTGCGGGAAAGCGAGCAGCGTTACCGCTTTATTGTGGAGAACACCTCCGATGGCATCTGGTGGATCGAGTTGACTGAACCCATGCCCATCTCGCTTCCGGAAGAGCAGCAGATCGAATGGTATTACAGGCATGCTGTCATCCGGCAGTGCAATCTCGGACTGGCGCGCATGTATGGCTATGACTCTGTGGAAGATGTGATCGGTCTGCCGATGCGGGTTGTGATGCCGCCCAGCGATCCATTGAACCTGGAGTTATCGCGCAGATTCATCCGTTCGGGATATCGGCTGGTCGATTCAGAATCTGTCGAGGTGTCTCATGACGGTCGCGAGCTGGTCTTTCTTAATAATATGATCGGCATTATTGAGGATGGCAAGCTCAAAGGGGAATGGGGTACGAATCGCGATATCACGGAACGTAAGCGCGCCGAGGAAGCCTTGCGTCGCAATGAACAGATGTTTTCGACTCTGGTGGATGCGGCACCATTCGGCGTTTATTTCATTGATTCCGAATTTCGTTTGCGCGCGACTAACAAAGGTTCGGAAGCAGTGTTCAGCGGCATCGAGCCGCTCCTCGGACGTGACTTTGCTGAGATTCTGCGCATTGTCTGGCAGGAACCATTTGCGACGGAAGCCATCGAGCATTTTCGACATACGCTTCGCACAGGCGAATCCTTTATTTCTCCGCCTATTGTCGAAGAGCGCGCAAACATCGACGAAATTGAGGCGTACGACTGGCAGATTCACCGCATCACTCTGGCAGATGGAACATACGGCGTGGTTTGTTATTTCTATGACCTCTCCGAACAAAAGAAGATGGAAGCAACGGTGCGCGCCAGCGAGTCCCTGTATCGAACGATTGCCCGCAGCATCCCGGGTGGCGGCGTTTATGTGGTGGACAAAGACTTCCGCTATCTGGTCGCAGAGGGACCCGTGACGAATGCGTTCGGGCTTTCGCGCGAGATCCTGGAAGGTCACACGGTTGCGGAGGTCTTCACCGAAGAGCAGGCCATACGGATGGAAGGAAGACTCAGGCAAAACTTCGCAGGGGATACGCTCAGTTACGAGACCGAGCATAATGGACGCGTCTATTGGACGCAGCAGGCTCCACTGCAGGACTCCATTGGGCAGGCAATCATCGTTACCCTGGATATCAGCGAGCGTAAGCGAGCCGAGGAGGCCCTGCGACAGAGCGAGGAGCGCTTTGCACGATTCATGCACCATCTCCCTGGACTGGCGTGGATCAAAGATATGCAGGGTCGTTATGTGTACGCCAACGCTGCAGCGCAACAGGCCTTTAATGCCTCGCAGGAAAGGCTGTATGGCAGCACGGACGAAGATATCTTCGCGCCAGAGGTGGCCGCGCAATTCAAAAAGCACGATGAGCAAGCACTGACCGATGAAAAGGGTTTACAGGTCATCGAGACGCTGGAACATGCCGATGGCGTTCTCCATTCCTCCCTGGTGAACAAGTTTCCCATCCCCGGACCGGACGGCGCGACTACACTGATCGGTGGAACAGCCTTTGACATTACGGAGCGACTAAAAGCCGAGGAATCTCTTCGGGAATCCGAGGAACGATTCCGCGCGATCCTCAGACAGGCAACCGCGGGAATTGTCCGCAAGGATGCGGAGGGAAGGCTGCTTTTCGTCAACGAGGCTTTTTGCAACATGCTGGGGTACCCCGAACCGGATCTGACAGGCAAAGCCATATGGGAATTTATGCATCCTGACGATGTCGCGGAGAATAAGCATTCGTATGAGCGCCTGATGCTGGAGGGTATTCCGTTCAAACTCGAAAGACGCCTCCTTCGGCAGGATGGTTCGGTGATCTGGGTGGATGCCAGCGTCTCACCAATCCTGGATGCAAGCGGCAAGCCGCAATCGGCCGTTGCCGTGGAAGTGGATATTACGGCGCGCAAGCAGGCCGAAGAGGGTCTTCAGCAATTGAATTTGCAACTGGAAGAGCGTGTCCTGAGCCGAACTGCCAGATTAAGAACCGCCAACCAGGCGCTTCGTGATGAGATCGCAGAACGGCAGAAGGTCGAAGAAGCGTTGCGCAAGAGTGAAGCAGACGCCCGCGCCAATGAAGAAAAGCTCAGCACGCTGTTCGAGCTGTTGCCTGTAGGTATTTCGTTCCTGGATCTGGAAGGACGGATCATCCAGTTGAACCCCGCCCTGACAAATATCCTGAAGCTGTCAAAAGAGGAATTATCGAAAGAGGTGGTGCATCGTTCAAGGAAATATGTCCGGGCAAATGGCACTCTAATGTCTCCTGCAGAGTTTGCCAGCCGGCGCGCCATCACAGAAGGCAAAACGGTTTACAATGTGGAAACAGGAGTGATCCTGGATGATGGCGAGGTGATCTGGACCAGTGTAAGCGCCGCGCCCGTCGATGTGGCGGATGTGGGAGCCGTGGTGGTCACCGCGGATATTACGGAGAGCAAGCGCGCCGAGAAGGCGCTGCAGGAAAGCCGCGAGCGTTTGCAGCTCCTCTCCCAGCGCCTGGTGGAGGTGCAGGAGGAGGAACGACGCGCCATCGCCCGCGAATTGCACGACCGGGTGGGGCAGACCCTTGCCGCATTGAACATCAATCTAATCATCATCAGCGGCCAGCTTGCGCCGGAGAGCTCCCAGCTTATTGGCCCGCGCTTGACCGACTCTATGAAACTGGTCGCCGAGACGATCGCGCTGGTCCGTGATGTGATGTCCAACCTGCGTCCCTCTGTGCTCGATGATTATGGACTGGAAGCCGCGATCGATTCCCATGTATCTCAATATATGTCCAGGTATGAGATCGACACAAAATTTGAAAAGCCTGCTCAGCCCATCCCGCGCCTGGGTCCCAGCATCGAGATGACGTTCCTGAGGATTGCTCAGGAGGCTTTAATGAATATCGCACGGCATGCCCAGGCGACTCAGGTCCATCTCAGGCTGTGGCAGGAGCATCATAACGTTTGCATGGTGATCCAGGATAACGGGGCAGGGATTGTATCGTGGGAGAGCGCGAACCGGCCCGGCAGTCACGGGTTAACGATCATGCGTGAGCGCGCCGAAGCGTTTGGCGGGAGTCTGAGAGTCAGCTCAGTTCCCGGGAAAGGGACCAGGGTTGAAGTGAAAATACCCGTTGAAACCAACGATCCGTCTGCGGACCAAGATGAGGTGAGCCCATGATCACAGTCATTCTGGCAGACGATCATGCCATCCTGCGGGACGGCTTGCGGTTTCTGCTCGAAGCCGCGGGGGATATCAAGATCATCTCCATGGCAGCCAATGGGCAGGAGGCGGTGGAACAAGCGCAAATGCACTGCCCGGATGTGATCGTGATGGATATCTCCATGCCGGTGATGAGCGGCATCGAAGCGACCAAACACATCTGCAAGATCTGCGAGCACACGAAGGTCGCGATCCTGTCGATGCACCATACCATGGAGTATATCCAGCGCGCCCTGGAAGCCGGCGCCGTGGGGTACCTGCTGAAGGATTCAGCAGGCGCGGAACTGGTGGCGGCCATCCGCGCACTCAACGACGGTAAACACTATATCAGCAAAAATGTCAGCGGAAACATTCGGGACATCGAGGCCCTCTGGGGCGGAAACAGGATTAACTGAACGAGTGTGCTGCGAAACATACGCCCGGCGCTGGGAACAGCGCCGGGCGTTTTCATTAACACGATGGTTCGTTAAAGACCCATGATTATTTACTTAAGCGTCTAATATCCCGAATTTTTGCACGATCTGTTCTTCCAGTTCCTGTGGAAGCGGTTCGAGCGGCGCGCGCACAGACCAGCGCGGGAGTCCGTGCCGCCGATGGAGCAGGGCTTTCAATGTCGGTGGGAAGGGTGGGTACTGATCTAAAATGTCGCGTTGGGCTTTCACACGCTTCTGCGCTTCGGTTGAGTCCCTGCCTGCGTTCAGCGCCTCCCAGACCTCGCGCAGATCTGGTGAGAGGATGTTGGCTGGTGCAGTGATGCAGCCCGCAGCTTTGTTCTGCATGGCAAGCGGCAGGTACGAATCGGTGCCGGTGAAAACAACCAGGTCTGAGCCAAAGCGTTCGCCAAGGCTGCGCGCCAGTTCAGCATCGTGAGACGAGTCCTTGATCCCGGCAAACTGTGTCGGGAAGGCATCCTTTAAGCGCGACAGCAGCTGCAGCGAGAGGCCGATGCCGGCTACGTTGGGGAAATGATAGCCGAGCAACAATCCGTCTGCGGGGACAGCTTTCTGGATCAGCTCACTGAACCACAGGAACAAGCCGTTATCAGTGGCTTTGCGGAAGTAGTACGGTGGCACGACCAGAACGCCCTCGAAGCCGAGCTCGAACGCCAGCTTCGTCAGATCCGTCGTTTCAGAAAGACTGGGCGTGCCTGTGCCGGCGATCAAACGGAAGCCTGGCAGGGCTGCGCGAGCCTCGCGCGCGCAGCGCATCAATGCTTCCCTCTCCGCAGGAGAGAAGGAAGGTCCCTCGCCTGTCGTTCCAAATAACACCGCGCCGTGACAGCCACGTGCTGCAAGGAATGCTAGCAGCCGGGGCACCGAGTCGAGATCCAGAGTCGAGTCGCGCAGGGGAGTAACGGCTGCGGCATAAACGCCCGCAAGAGGGTGTTGGGATATCATGAGTTCTCCTTTTTCCGCGCTGAGCGGAGTGGTGATCGCCCACGCAGTCGAAGCGTTGACGTAGTAAACCGTAATAATCAAGAGATTGCGTCGCGCAGAACGTTCGCAATGACACCTATTAATTACCTTCTCTTTTTACCCTTATCCGAGCGCGTCTTGCGGGCGGGCTTTTTGACTCCATCGTCCACGAAGATGCGTGCGGCGGCTTCCGGTGGTTGGAGCGCTTTGCCTTCGTCCACGAGGAAGCGCTGGTGGTCAAGCGCCCACAGATAGAGATCTCCCTCGGTCTTACCGGGGAAGTCCTTGAGGATGTTCGTATCCCGGATCACATGGACGACGGGCACGTACACCGTATCATACCAGTGTGTCACTGCTTCTTCTTCTGAAATATCGCGCTTCCAGTCGATTCCCATAAAATAACGATGCACCGCGATATGTTCCAGCATGCGCTCGAAACCATCGGGAATGGTTACTTTGATGCTGGCATCTGGCCGCAGGGAATCGAGTGAAGTCCGCTCGAGGAACTTCACCTTGGTACCGAGGATTTCCAGGTCCTCAAGTCTCAGATCTGGAGTGAGGTTGACGCGCGTGGCGCACTCGCGCACTTCCGCTTCGATGTAGATCTGTCCCTGCTCGCGCGCGACCGAGACACGGTGATGTCCATCCACCACAAAATAGACCTGCCCGACCTTGTACAACACAACCGGCGGCAGACTGATCTCCTGATAAAAAGCGCGGTTGACGCTTTGCCAGCGGGTCGCCAGTTTGTCGCTGGCGGGCAGGAAGACACGGTCGAATTCGTGATAGCGGTTTAAACTGCCCGCGATCTGCTCGACGAGCACGGTCTGCACGCCGCGATAGATCGGACCGCCAATATGCAGTTTTTCCTTAATCTCGTCATACGAAAGCAGGGTGGTGGGCTGTCCGGAAAGTGTGCCCCAGAGGCGGTTTACAAACGCTTTAAAGCGCGCTCTCTGGAAATCAAGGCGCGCCTGGTCGGAAAATGGTTCGGGAAAATGATCTGACATACTCTATTCTTGAAGGGATAATTGCTGCTTTTGCCATATCCAGAATAATATAAGTAGAATCCATTTCTTGCCTACGCCAAAAGGTGATCGAATATAGCGTGTTAATGACTGACTTCGAGGATCTTATATGGAAAAACGTTGACGACCTTTGTGATATCGTGCGTTGACTCGAAGGGAGATAAATTGCCGCGCTGGAAATGGGTATGCCCGTGGAAGTGATAACGCGGCTTGGCCACACGGAGCAGCCAGTTAATGGCTTTCAATCCCTGGTGCGCCTGGGTATCGTCATCGTGAATCCCAAACGGCGGCGAGTGCGTGATCAGAATATCGAGGGAACGCCTATAATTCATCCGGTTTAGCAATAACCGGGGCAGCATGCGGAAGGCTCGCAAATAAGCATCCACCTGTGAATGCTGGTTTGTCCCGTCCGGGCGGTAGCGGACCGACCCGCCAAAGCCGCCGATCAAGAACTTCTTGTAACGGACCAGTTTCAAGTCCAGGTTGGAACCGCCTTCTACGTGCGCCAGGGAGTTTTCGGGGTCGTAATTCGGATCATGGTTGCCCGGTACGTAAAACAACGGGATATTCAGCATGGTCAACAGGTTTTCAAGGTACGGGTACGGCAGGTCTCCACAGCCGAGAATCAGCTCGATCTCACGAAAGTGACCGCTGGAACAAAGATTATAAAGACGGTCGACCACCTCGTCACTGACGGCAAGTATTTTCACAGTGAGCGTATTGTGCCGCAGAACAACCTTCCCGGCAAGGGAATTTAACCTGGATTAATGTATGAAATTGAAATGTTGCTTACTCCCGGGTGGTTGTCAAAGCAAGCACAGCAAACTATAATCGAT
>Ga0075429_100001545_pt1 | contig 18878 bp, 20 predicted proteins | sample RhiMetdeltSRZDD3_FD_75295 | JGI IMG/M metagenome (GOLD analysis project Ga0075429, IMG submission 75295) | Populus rhizosphere microbial communities from Tennessee, USA - Rhizosphere MetaG P. deltoides SRZDD3 | ecosystem: Host-associated > Plants > Roots > Rhizosphere > Soil | place: USA... | reverse complement strand
CTCGACCGCGGCCGCCAGCGCGCGGCGGTTCTCGAGCCTTTGCGCGCGGGTGGCGAAGCGCGCATCGGCGCGCAGCTCCGGCCGTTCGATCACGCGGCAGAGCGCGTCGAAGAGCTTGTCGTTGTTCGCGCCGACCGTGAACCAGCCGTCACTCGCGCGCAGCGCCTGGTACGGCGCCGCGAGTCGATGGGCGGAGCCCAACGCTTTCGGCGTCTGGCCCGTCGCCCAGTACTCCGCCGACTCCCACGCGGTGAGCGCCATCGCCGCCTCCAGCAGCGACGTGTCGACGAACTGGCCCTCGCCGGTGCGCTGCCGGTACTCGAGCGCGCAGAGGATGCCATAGGCGCCGAAGAGGCCGGCCGCCAGGTCGCTGAGCGGCACGCCCGCCTTGGCGGGCGGCCCGTCCTCCTCGCCGGTGACGCTGATGATGCCGCTCATCCCCTGCGCGATGAGGTCGTAGCCGCCGCGCGAGGCGTACGGCCCCGTCGAGCCGAAGCCGGAGATCGAGCAGTAGATCAGGCGCGGGTTCACGGCCTTGAGATCGTCATAGGCGACGCCGAGCCGCGCGGCGGCTCCCGGTCGATAGTTCTGGACGAACACGTCGGCCGTGCGCGCGAGGCGGCGGATGATCTCCACGCCCGCCGGCTGCTTGAGGTCGACGGTGAGACTCCGCTTGTTGCGATTGATGGCGTTGAACGATCCGCTGTGCCCGTTCTTCTGCACCGAGCCGCGCCGCGTCTCCTCGCCGCCCGGTGGCTCGACCTTGATGACGTCGGCGCCCATGTCGGCGAGGTTCATCGTGCAGTAGGGCGCCGCCATTGGGTGAGATCGATCACGCGGAGTCCGTCGAGCGCCTTCACGTCACTCGCCCGTGAAGACCGGGGGGCGCTTGGCGAAGAACGCCTCCAGCGCCTCCTTGTGATCGCGTGTGCGCTGCAGTCGCGCCCACTCGCTGCGCTCGTAGGCCACGGCTTCCGCGAGCGGCCGCCGGGCGCAGTGGCGCAACGCGAGCTTGTTCGCGCGCACCGAGAGCGGCGCCCGCGAGGCGACGACCTCGGCCCACTGACGCGCCTCCGCGCCGAGCGCGTCTTGCTCGACAACCGCCGAGACGAGGCCGAGCCCGAGCGCCTCGTCGGCCGTCACCGCGCGGCCGGTCAGCAACAGGTCGAGGGCCACCGCTTCGCCGGCCAGGCGCGACAGCCGCGCGGTCGAGACGGTGAGACCGATGGTGACGCCCACACCGGCCAGCTTAGCGCCGCGCGCCGCGATGCGGATGTCGCATGCGAGCGCGAGCTCGAACCCGCCGCCATAGGCATAGCCATTGACGGCCGCGATCGTCGCGCCCGGGAACTCGGCCAGCGCCGTGAACACCGCCTCGTCGGCGTCGAGGAACGCCTGCACCTGGTCGGGCGTGAGCTTTGCCTCGTCGCGCAGGTCGGCGCCGGCGCAGAACGCGCGGCCGGCGCCGGTCAGGACCATCGCTCGCACGCCGCGCGTCTTGAAATCGCCGAGCATCGCCAAGATCGCCTGGCGCACCGGATCGCCGAGCAGGTTGAGCGGCGGCGCGTCGAGCGTCACGGTAGCGACGGGGCCCTCGATAGCGACGTGGATGGGGCTCGAGCTCGACGGACCGTGGCTCACCGGCGGTAGTCCCGCTGCCAGAGCTCGACGTACTCACGGGCGTTGCGCTTGATGTCGGCGATCTCGTCCGGGCCCATCTCGCGCACGGGCTTGGCCGGCACGCCCATCACGAGCCAGCCGGCCTTGACGACCTTGCCGGGCGGCACGAGGGCGCCCGCGCCGACCTGCGCGCCGTCCTCCACGATGGCACCGGTCAGCACGACGGCGCCGATGCCGATGCGGACGTCGTTGCCGATCGTGCACGCGTGGACCACGCAGCGGTGCCCGATGGTGACGTTGTCGCCCACGACGCACGGGAAGTCCGGCGTCACGTGCAGGACGGAGTTGTCCTGGACGTTGGTGTTGCGACCGACCTTCACGTAGTTGTCCTGGTCGCCGCGCACGACCGTGAAGGGCCAGATCGACGCGCCCTCCTCGATCAGCACGTCGCCGATCACCTGCGCCGCGATGTCGACGTAGGCGCCCGGATGGACGCGCGGCGTGCGGCCGGGCACCGACCGGATCATCGCGCCGTCGTCGGCTCGAGGGCGAGATTCACGGCGCGCTTGGCCGCCGCCAGCACGTCGCGCGGCCGGATCGTCATCCCGCGCGCCCAGGCGGTCGCCTCGTCCATCAACCGCTCGGGCGCCACCACCGCCGACAGCAGGCCGAGGCGGTACGCCTCCTCGGCCTCCACCGTGCGACCGGTGAGCAGCATGTCGCGCGCGCGGCCTTCGGGAAAGAGGCGCGAGAGCTGGACGTTCGAGGCCATGAGGCCGACCTTCACGCCGACCGCGCCGAGCTTCGCGCGCGTGGAGCCGACGCGCACATCGCACCACAGCGCGAGCACGAGGCCGCCACCCATCGCCCAGCCGTTGATGGCGCCGATGACCGGCCGCTCGTAGTCGCGAATGATGCGGAACGTCTGCTCGCCACGCGCCAGGAACGTGCCGACCGTGTCGTCGGTGAGGTGCTTCTCCTCGCCGAGATCGGCGCCGGCGCAGAAGGCGCGGTCACCGGCGCCGGTGAGCACGACGGCGCCGACGTCGTCGCGCCGGAATTCCTCGAGCGCTTCCCGGATGCCGCGGCGGTTCTCGTCGGACAGCACGTTCATCGGAGGATTGTCGAGCACCACGTAGCCGACGCCCGCATCCGTCCACCACCGCGTCTGCGCGTTGCCGCCCATCACTCGCCCGTGAAGACGGCCGGGCGCCGCTCGAAGAAGGCCGCGACGGCGGCCTTGTGGTCGCGCGTGGTCAGCAGGCGGCAGAAGTGCCGGTGCTCGAGGGCGAGGGCCGCGTCGGGGGTCAGCTGCCGCGCCGCGCGGACGCTCTCGCGGATGGCGGGCAGCGCGAGCGGCGGCAGCGCGGCCAGGGTATCCGCCAGCGCCCGCGCCGTGTCCGCGAGCGCCGCCGCGGGGACGACGCGGGTGACGAGGCCCAGGCGGAGCGCGTTCGCCGCGTCGAACGTCCGCATCCCGAGCACGATCTCCTTGGCGCGCGCCTCGCCGAGCAGCTGGGCCAGGCGTCCGGCGCACGCGGCGACGTCGTTCGCCCCGTCCGCGGAAAACGTGGCCGAGTCCGCGGCCACGCGGATGTCGGCGTGCAGCGCGCGCTCGAGCTCGGCGCCGGCGCACGGGCCGTCGATGACGGCGATCACCACGCCGGCCGACGCGATCTCGCGCACGCTAGACTACCTGTCGCTGCCGCAAGCCCGCGATGTCCGCCTCGGCATAGCCGAGCTCGCGGAGGATCGCGTCGGTGTCCGCGCCGAGCGCGGGTGCGGCCGTGCGGAGGCGCGGCGGCGTCGCCGACATCTTCACCGGGTTGCCGAGCGCGTTCACGCGCCCGAGCTGCGGGTGCGGCAGCTCCTGCACCATGCCGCGCGCCTGCGCGTGAGGATCCGCGTGCGCCTCCGGCACGGTGTAGATCGGGCCGGCCGGGATGCCGGCCGTCTCGCACGCCGCCAGCCAGTGCGCGCGCGTCCTGGTGGCGGTCACCTCCTCCAGCAGCCGCTCGAGCTCCGCGCGATGGCGCACGCGGTTCGGCACCGAAGCGAAGCGCGGGTCCGTGATGAGGTGCGACAGGCCCAGCAGCGTCGCGAAGCGCGGCCAGAGATTCTCGTTCGCGGCGCCCACGGTGAAGTGACCATCGCTGGCCCGCAGCGCCTGGTAGGGCGCGTTGAGCCGGTGCGCGGTGCCGAGACCGCGCGGCACCTCGCCCGCGTACCAGTACTGCGTCGCTTCCCACTGACTGAGCGCCACGCCCGCCTCGAACAGGGATGTGTCGACGAGCTGCCCGCGCCCGGTCCGGTGCCGCGCGCGGAGCGCGCAGAGGATGCCGACGACGGCGAAGAGGCCAGCGCCGAGATCCGTGATGGGCACGCCGATCTTGACCGGCGCCCCGCCGTCGCTGCCGGTCGCGCTCATGATCCCGCTCATCGCCTGCGCGATCAGGTCGAAGCCCCCGCGGTGGCCGTACGGACCGTTCTGGCCGAAGCCGGAGATCGAGCAGTAGATCAGCCGCGCATTGAGCGCGGCCAGCGTCTCGTACCCGACCCCGAGGCGCCGCGCCACGCCGGGGCGGTAGTTCTCGACGAGGATGTCGGCGGTCGACACCAGGCGCTCGAGCACGTCGACCCCGGCCGCCTGCTCGAGGTCGAGGCGCAGCGAGCGCTTGTTGCGGTTCACGGCCAGGAACGACGCGGAGACGCCAGGCGCCAGCTCGCGCTCGCGTCGTGTGTCCTCGCCGCCGGGCGGCTCGATCTTCACGACGTCGGCGCCCATGTCGGCGAGCAGCATCGAGCAGAACGGCCCCGCCATCACCTGCGTCAGGTCGAGCACGCGGATCCCCTCGAGGGCCGTCATCGCGCCGGAGAGTGTACCGCACGCGGTGCGAAATAATCCGGCGGCATGAGCCTTGCTGGCCTGTGACGCCATGGACTACTTCGCCTTCGGCTGGACGACGATGCTGATCGCCGTCGGCGTGGTGCTGGTGGTCGGCGCGCTGGTGACCTGGGGTGTCATCGTGCTCGAGCGCCGCAACCGCCGGGAGCAGCGCAGCGAGCGAATCCAGCAGGCGATCGGCGAGGCCATCGCGGCCGAGCCGTTGCTCGCCGACGCCTCCATCTTGCCCGTGGCCGGCTTTCCCGCCGGCACGGCGCCCGTACTCGAGCTGACCGGCTACGTGCCTTCGGCCGAGGCGAGGGCCCGCGCCGTCCGCATCGCGGAAGGCGAGCTGCGTCGCCTGCGCCCCGGCATGCAGGTGATCGATCGGCTCGACGTGCTGCCCTCGCTCGCCGACCGCCGTCGCAACACTGCCTGACCCGTTCCACGGCGCCGCCGGAAGTGGTATGGTCCCCGCACTCGTCACTTCTGGAGGACTGCCATGGCCGACTCCATCCGGATCGCGCAGTATTTTTACGTGGAGACACCGCACCAGCCCGGCGTGGGCGCCGCGATGCTCGCCACGCTCCGGGACGCGGGCGTGAACTTGCTCGCGTTCTCGGGGTTTCCGAGCGGGCGCAAGGCGCAGATCGACTTCGTGCCGGAGAACGCGGAGACCTTCCGCGCCGCCGCCAAGGCCGCCAAGTGGAAGCTGGTGGGGCCCAAGAAGGTCTTCCTCATCAGCGGCGCCGATCGGCCGGGCGCCGTGGCCGAGATCATGACGCGCCTCGCGCAATCCAAGATCAACGTCACGGCCATCGACGCCGTCTGCGCGACCGGTGGCAGCTTCGGCGCGATCCTCTGGGTCGAGCAGCGCGACGTGGCGAAGGCGGCCAAGGCGCTCGGGGCGGCCTGATGGCGCGGCTGGCGCTGCACACGTGGTCACTCGACACGACGCCACTGCCGCAGGCGCTCGCGGCCGCCCAGGCGGCCGGCTGGGACGGCGTCGAGCTGCGGCGCCTCGACTACGCGCGCGCGGCCGAGGCCGGCCGCGACCCCGCCTGGGTTGCCGAGACGGTGCGCGCGACCGGTCTGCGGGTCGCGTGCGTCGGTGTGGAGGCGGGCTGGATGTGGGCCGACGGCGCCGAGCGCGCCCGACTGCTCGGCGTCTTCGACGAGCAGTGCGCCCGCGCCGCCGCCCTCGGCTCCGACACCGTGATGAGTCCGGTCGACAAGACGCGCGGCGATGTCGGGCGCGCGGCGCAGAGCGTCCGCGAGGTCGGTGACATCGCCGCGCGCCACGGCGTGCGGCTGGCCATCGAGTTCAACTCGCAGGCCGAGCAGATCAACTCGCTCGAGCCGATGCGCGAGATCCTCGGCAAGGCGGCGCACGAGCGCTGCGGCCTGCTGCTCGACACCTATCACATCGAGCGAAGCGGCGTCAGCCTGCGCGCGCTGGAAGACGTGAGCGCCTCCGAGATCGCGTACGTTCAGTACAGCGACGTGCCCCGCAGCGGCACCGTGCCCGGTCAGGTCCTGGATCGGCTGCCGCCCGGGCACGGCCGCGTGCCGTTCAAAGACTTCTTCGCGCTCATGGCGGCCAAGGGCTACGCGGGCTTCCTGAGCTACGAGGCGCCGAACACAGAGGCGTGGAAGCGCCCGGCGCTCGACGTCGCGCGCGAGGCGCTCGAAGCGACGCGCGGCGTCCTGGAGTAGTGGCCGCCCACCGGCGGCCTCAGAACGCGTGATCGTTCAAACCACGCTCGGTGCCGCAGAGCCGTAGCGCTCCTCGTTGCCTCAACCCACCGCATCGAGCGCGGCCGGCGCCTCGCCGAGTGCGGACGCGACGGCGGGGTGGATCAGGCGGCCGCGCCAGACGTTCACGCCGCGGGCGAGGGTCGGATCGGCACGCACCGCGTCGCGAGGCCCGCGTGCGGCGAGCTGCAGCACGTAGGGCAACGTCGCGTTCGCGAGGGCGAACGTCGAGGTGCGCGGCACCAGCGCCGGCATGTTTGCCACGCCGTAGTGAACGACGCCGGAGACGACGTACGTCGGATCCAGCAGCGTCGTTGCCTTGATCGTCTCGACCGAGCCGCCCTGATCGACGGCGACGTCGACGATCACGGCCCCTTCCTTCATGGTCTCCACCATGGCTGTCGTCACCAGCACCGGTGCGCGCGCGCCCGCAATCAGCACGGCGCCGATGAGCAGATCCGCGCGGCGCACGACCGCCTGCAGATTGAAGGCGTTCGACATGATGGTGACCACGCGCCCGTGATAGAGGTCGTCGACCGTGCGGAGCCGATCCGGGTTCACGTCGAGAACCGAGACGTCGGCGCCGAGACCGACGGCCATCCGGACGGCATTGAGGCCGACCGTGCCGGCGCCGATCACCACGACGTTACCCGGTGGCACGCCTGGCACGCCGCCGAGCAGGATGCCGCGTCCGCCGTGCGCGCGCCCGAGATAGAAGGCGCCCTCCTGCACGGCGAGGCGGCCGGCCACCTCGCTCATCGGCGTCAGCAAGGGCAGACTGCCGTCGGGCCGCTGCACCGTCTCGTAGGCGACGGCGATGACGTCGCTGTCGCGGAGCGCGCGCGTCAGCTGGGGGGCGGGCGCGAGGTGCAGATACGTGAAGAGGAGCTGTCCCGCGCGCAGCCGTGGATACTCCGCCGGTATCGGCTCCTTCACCTTGAGGATCATCTCCGCGCGCCGCCAGACGTCGTCGACGCCGGCGATCTCCGCGCCCACCGCCGTGTACTCAGCGTCGCGCAGGCCACTGCCGACCCCGGCGTCCAACTCGACGACGACGCGGTGGCCGGCCGCCACGAGCGCGTGGGCGCCGGCCGGCGTGAGGGCGACGCGCTGCTCGCCCGGCTTGATCTCACGCGGAACGCCGACGATCATCCGCGCAGCAGCGTCTCCGCCGCTTCCATCCACGTCTCGGAGAGCGTCGGGTGCGTGTGGATGGTGAGCGCGAGGTCCTCGGCAAGCAGCGCGCTCTCGACGGCGAGGGCCGCCTCTGCGATCAGCTCGCCGGCGCCCGGGCCCGCGATGCCGGCGCCGACGACCCGGCCGGACTCGGGATCGACGACGAGCTTGGTCACGCCGTCGGCGCGGCCGAGCGTGGCCGCCCGTCCGGCGGCGGCCCACGGAAACTTCGCGACCCGCACCGCCACGCCCTGCGCGGCGGCGGCCGTCTCCGTGAGACCGCACCAGGCCACCTCCGGGTCCGTGAAGACGACGGCCGGCACGACCACGTTGTCGAAGGCCGACGGGCGCCCGGCGATCGCCTCCGCCGCCACCTTCGCCTGGCGCATCGCGCGGTGAGCGAGCATCGGCTCGCCGGTGACGTCGCCGACGGCGAAGATGCGCGGATCGGCGGTGGCGCCGCGCGTGTCGACCTCGATGAAGCCGCGATCCGAGACGCGCACACGTGTCGTCGCCAGTCCGAGCTCGTCGCTCTGCGGCCGGCGTCCGACCGCGACGAGGACGCGATCGAAGACGGCGCTCTCACCGCCGAGCCGAGCCTCGATGCCGGCCGGCGTCTCGCGCAGGCTCTCCACGCGCGTGTTGAGCTTCACCGCCTGGAACTGCTTGTCCACGCGGCGCGCCAGCCACTGAACGAGATCGCGATCGGCACCGGGCAAGAGACCGTCGGTCATCTCCACGAGCGTCACCGCGCTGCCGAGGGCGGCGTAGACCTGACCGAGCTCGAGCCCGATGTAGCCGCCGCCGACCACGAGCAGGCGCTCCGGGATCTCCGACAGCTCGAGCGCCGCCGTCGAGTCCATGACCCGGTCCGAGACGAGGTCGATGCCCGGAATCGTCGCCGGCCGCGAGCCGCTGGCCACGATCGCGTGCCGGAACTTGACCTTCTGCGGCTCGTCGCCCTGCACCAGGAGCGTGCGCGAGTCCTCGAACACTGCGCGCCCGCCGATGACCTCCACGTGCTTGCCCTTCGCCACCGCCGCGAGCCCGCGCGCCAGCTTGCCGACCACGCGCTCGCTCTTCCACTTCCGCAGTGGATCGAGCGAGATGTGCGGGGCGCCGAAGTCCACCCCGTATTCCCGCGCCCGCTCCACCTCGCCGAGGACGGCGGATACGTGCAGCAGTGCCTTGGACGGGATGCAGCCCTCGAACAGACACGCGCCGCCGAGCCGCTTGCCGGCATCGATGACGACCGTCTCGAGATCCAGCTCCGCGCACCGGAATGCCGCCGTGTACCCGCCCGGCCCGCCGCCGACGACGGCCACGTCGACCTCGGTCAGCAGATCGCCCATCACCATGACAACGCTCAGAGTCCCAGCAGGAGCTGGTCGGGATGCTCGAGGCGCCGGACGATCGCGGAGGCGAAGCGGGCGCCGTCGGCGCCGTCGGCCACCCGGTGGTCGAACGTGAGCGACAGCGGCAGCAGCAGCCGCGGGACGATCTGGCCGTCGCGCACCACGGGCTCTTGCCGCGCCCGCGCCACACCGAGGATCGCGACCTCGGGATAGTTGATGATCGGAATGGCGCCGGTGCCACCGAGGGCGCCGATGTTGGTCACGGTGAACGTCCCGCCGCGCAGCTCGTCGAGCGCGGCCTTGCCCTCGCGGACGCGTGCGGCGAGGGCGGCCAGCTCGCGCGCCAGCTCCACGACCGGCCTGGCGTCGACGTCGCGGATGACCGGCACGATGAGGCCTCGTTCGGCGGCCACCGCCACGCCGAGATGCACGTAGCGCTTGACGATCAGCTCGCCGGCGGCGGCGTCCAGGCTCGCGTTGAACTGCGGATGCTCGCGGAGCGCGAGGGCGGCCGCCTTCAGCAGAAAGCCGGTCAGCGTCAGCGTCACGCCCTGCGCGCGCGCGGCGTCGAGATTGCGCGTGATGAGGGCATCGAGGTCGGTGATGTCGGCGCGATCGAAGTGGGTGACGTGGGGGATCACATTGGCGCTGAGCGTCATGCGCTCGGCGATCGTGCGCCGCAGATGCGAGAGCGGCTGGCGCTCGACCTCGCCCCACTGCTCGAAGCGCGGCAACGGCGGCTCGCTCATGGTCGTGAGGGGCCGCGCCGGTGCCGATGGCGCCGCCGTCTTCGGCGACGCCGCGCCGGCGCCCGCCGATGCCGGCGCGGCTCCGGCCGCCTCGCGGACGTCGGCGTCGGTGACGCGGCCGCCGGGGCCACTGGCGCGCACGGCGTGCAGATCGACGCCGAGCTCGCGCGCGAGCCGGCGCGTGGCCGGCGTGGCTGGCACGGACCCCGTGCGGGGCGCCGCGACGGGCTCGCGGCCCGCCGCCGAGGTCTGCGGAGCGGTCTGCCGGGCGCGGCCATTGCCGACAGTCGTTCGCGTCTCGGGCGCCAGCCGGCGCGTGGGATCGAGCGTGTCGGCGGCTTGCTTGCCCGAGCTTCCGGTGGCGTCGGCGAAGGTCACGAGCACCTGTCCGACACGGACCGTCTGGTTCGGCGACACGTGGACCGTCTCCACGCGGCCGCTCATCGGCGAGGGAATCTCCACCGTCGCCTTGTCGGTCTCGACCTCGAGCAACGGGGCGTCTTCCTGGATGACGTCGCCCTCACGGACGAGGACCTTGACGATCTCCGCTTCGGTCAGGCCCTCGCCGAGGTCGGGAAGGACGAACGGGCGTGGCATGTCAGTACGCGAGTGTCTCGCGCGCGGCGGCCACCACCCGGGCCGTGTCGGGGACGTTGCCCTTCTCGCGTGCGAAGCCGGGGAAGGGGACATCGTGCGCGGCCACACGCGCGATCGGCGCCTCGAGCGACAGGAAGGCGCCGTCCATGATCGAGGCGGCGATCTCCGCGCCCGGGCCGAAGGCGCGCGGCGCCTCGTGCACGACGACGGCGCGGCCCGTCTTGGCCACCGAGCGGACGATCGTCTCGCGATCGAGCGGCGCGATGGTGAGGACGTCGACGACCTCGACGGCGACGCCGTCCTCCGCCTCGAGGATCTCGGCCGCCTCGCGGGCGCCGCGCAGCATGGCGCCCCACGCGATCAGCGTCAGCTCGCCGCCCTCGCGCACGACGCTCGCGCGGCCGATCTCGAGCGTCTCCGCCTCGTCCGGCACGTCCTCCTTGGCGGCGTGGTAGAGCGCCTTGTGCTCGAAGAACACGACGGGGTCGGGGTCGCGAATGGCCGCCGCCAGCAGCGCGCGGGCGTTGCGCGGCCCCGACGGCACCACCATCTTCAGCCCGGGCACGTGGGCGTAGAACTGCTCCTCCGACTCGCTGTGGTGCTCGAGAGCGCGCACGCCGCCGCCATACGGCATGCGGATCACCAGCGGCACGTGGAAGCGGCCCTGCGAGCGGTTGCGGTAGCGCGCGGCGTGGTTCTCGATCTGGTGGAAGCACTGGAACGCGAAGCCGGAGAACTGGATCTCGCACACGGGCTTGAGTCCGTAGAGCGCCATGCCGATCGACGTGCCGATGATGGCCGCCTCCGCCAGCGGGCTGTCGATCACGCGCTTGCTCCCGAACGTCCGGTGCAGGTCCTCCGTCACCCGGAAGACGCCGCCGTCGACCCCGACGTCCTCGCCGATGACGAGCACGTCGCTGTCCCGCTCCATCTCCTGGTGGAGCGCCAGGTTCAGCGCCTTGACCATGTTGAGCTTGGCCATCAGCGCTGGCCGCTCCGCTGGCCGCGCATCGGGGGCGACGGCTCCTGCGGTGCGCCGGGGCCGGACTCGCCCTTGCGCAGCCGCTCGGCGAGCGCTTCCCGCTGTGTCTTCAGATCCGGCGGCAGCTCGGCGTAGACGTGGTCGAACATCGTGAGCGGGTCGGCGGCGGCCGCCGTCTCGAAGCGGGCGATGGCGGCGGCGATCTCGGCGTCCACGTCCTTCTCGACGCCGTCGTCCAGCAGCCGTTTCTTCTTCAGATAGGCGGTGAAGCGCGTGAGCGGGTCCTTGCGCTCCCACTCCGCGACCTCTTCGTTGGTGCGGTACTTCGTCGGATCGTCCGCGGTCGTGTGCACGCCGAGGCGATAGGTCACGCACTCGATCAGCGTCGGTCCGTCGCCGGCGCGCGCGCGCGCCACCGCCTCCAGCGCCGCGGCATAGACGGCCAGGATGTCGTTGCCGTCGACCTGGATGCCGGGGAGGCCGTACGCCAGCGCCTTCTGCGCGATGGTGCGCGAGTGCGTCTGTTTCTTGAGCGGGACGGAGATCGCCCACTGGTTGTTCTGGCAGACGAAGACGACCGGCACGTGCCAGACGCCGGCGAAGTTCAGCGCCTCGTGGAAGTCGCCCTCGGAGGTGGCGCCATCGCCGAAGTACGCCATGACGACGGCGTCGTCGTTGCGGTACTGCGCGGCGTAGGCGAGGCCGACGGCGTGGGGCAGCTGCGTGCTGACCGGGATGCAGATGGGCAGGTCGCGCTGATCGGGCGCCGGCTGCCCGCCCTCGAGGTAGCCGGCGAAGAATAGCAGCAGCTTCTCGATCGGCCAGCCGCGCCAGATCATGGCCGCCGTCTCGCGGAACGAGGGGACCATCCAGTCCGTCGGCCGGAGCGTGCACACGCTGCCGAGCTGCGAGGCTTCCTGCCCCTTGATGGGCGCGAACGTGCCGATGCGCCCCTGTCGCTGCAGGCGCACCATGCGCTCGTCGAGACGGCGGCCGAGCAGCATCGCCCGGTAGAGACGCTTCAGCTCGGCGGCCGGCAGCTTCGGCTCGAGCGAGGTGTCGAGGGCGCCCTCGGCATCGAGGATGGACAGGTACTCGACCTGGAACCGCGGCTCGAGCGGAGTTCTCGGCATGAACGCTCCGGAAATCCGGGATTTGCCCCCATTGTACCCGGGGAGACAATCAAACCATGAGAACCCTCGCGGTCGCCTTCGCCTGCGTTGCCGTCCTTTTCGCCGTCGTCTCATCCGCTCCCGCGCAGAGCGCCGCCCCGGGCCCGGTCATCCAGGAAGGCTCACGGGTCCAGCTCGAGTACACGCTGAGCGACAGCACCGGCGCTGTGCTCGACAGCAACAAGGGCGGCGAGCCCTTCACCTACACCCACGGCCAGCGGCAAATCGTGCCCGGTCTCGAGTCCGCGCTGGCCGGCAAGCGCGCGGGCGACGCGGCGAAGGTCACCGTGAAGCCGGAGGACGCCTACGGCACGGTGGATCCGAAGGCGCAGATCGAGGTGGGACGTGAGCGCGTGCCGCCCGACGTGAAGGTGGGCAGCGAGCTGAGCGGCCGCGACTCGAGCGGCGCCACGCGGTCGGTGCGGGTGAAGGAGATCAAGGACAAGAGTGTCGTGCTCGACTTGAACCATCCGCTGGCCGGCAAGACCCTGCTCTTCGACGTGCGCGTCCTGAGCGTCGACGGCCCCTGAGCAGAGCCGCTACTTCTTGCCGCCGGCCGCCTTCCGCGCCGAGGCCACGGCGCGGGCGGGCGCGGCCGGCTCCGTCTTCTTCGTCGCCTTCACGGGAGGCTTGCGGGCGGCCAGGCTTTCCTTGAGCGCTTCCATCAGATCGATGACCTGCCGCCGCTTCGCCGGCGCCGGCGCGGCCGTGAGCTCCTGGCCCTCGGCCTTCCTGTTCAGCATCTCCATCACGCGCTCGCGGTAGGCATCCGTGTAGCGCTCGGGATCGAACTCGTCGGCGGCCAGCCCGTCGATCAGCTTGATGGCGAGGTCGAGCTCGCCGTCCTTGATCTTCGCGGACTCGCCCTTGTCCACCTCGGTGAAGGCGCGCACCTCGTCGGCGAAGTACATCGTGTGCAGCATGAGCCCGCCCTGCGCGGCGCGGATCAGGACGAGGCTTTCCTTGCCGCGCATGACGAACGTCGCCAGCGCGACCTGGCCGGACTTCTCCATGGCATCCGCCAGCAGGCGGTACGGCTTCTCGCCGCCCTTGTCGGCGCCGAGATAGTACGTCTTCTCGAAGTAGATGGGATCGACCTTCGTCAGCGGCACGAACTCGGCGATGTCGATCATCTTGGAGGCCTCGCCCTCGAGCGCCTTCAGCTCCTCGTCGGTCACGCGCACGTACTGGTCCTTGCTGAACTCGTAGCCCCGCACGAGCGCCGAGCGCTCGACGGTCTCGTTGCACGTCGGGCAGAACGTCTGCTGCTTGATGCGCGAGCCGCACTTCGCGTGGAGCAGGTTGAACGCGACGTTGGCGGAGCCGGCGGCCGTGTAGAGCTTGATCGGGATCGAGACGAGCCCGAACGAGATCGTTCCCGAGCCCAGCGCGTGCGGCGGCATCGAACGTCCTCCTTCGATGAGATGTGGGATGCTTGGCACGATAGCACGCGCGCCCCTATGATGCGCCAAGAGCCGTGCGCCCCAACCGATTGCGGTGGTTGCCCGCGGAAATAACTACAGAACGATGCGCCGTCGTCATCGCGCTGGCCATCCTGCTCGTGGGCTGCACGCCGGGCGCGAGCGAGCGAGAGCCGATCACCCTCGTCTTCAAGCACGCCAAGATCCTGGGCCCCGCCGACCCCGTCCCCGATCTGCTGCGGGAATTCGAGAAGCGGCACGTCGGCGTGCGCGTGAAGGCGGAGTCGCTCTCGTGGAACTCCGACGACCAGCACCAGTTCTTCGTCATCAACCTCGAAGGGCGCGGCGCCGCCTTCGACGTGATGATGCTCGACGTCGTGTGGGTCGCAGAGTTCGCGCGCGCGGGCTGGCTGCTCGACCTGCGTCCATGGGTGCCGCCGGCCGAGCTGACGCCGCACTTTCCGTCCACCGTCGAGCCGGCCACGTGGAACGGCGGTGTGTGGGCGCTGCCGTGGCTGATGAACGTCGGCGTGCTCTACTACCGCACCGACCTGCTGGCGCGGAACGCGCTGGCGCCGCCGCGCACGTGGGAAGAGCTCGTCGCGCAGATCGTTCGCATCCGGGCCGCCGAGGCCGATCCGCGGCTGGACGGCGTGGTGTGGCAGGGCCGGCAGTACGAGGGGCTCACGGTGAACGCGCTGGAGGCGATGTGGGCCAACGGCGCCCGCGTGCTCGCGGACGACGGCCGCCCGCTGCCGGACCCGGAGCGCACCGCAGACGCGCTGGCGTTCTTGCGCCGTCTCATCACGTCGGGCGCGAGCCCGTCCTGGGTCACCGCCGCCGACGAGGAGCTGAGCCGCCGCCACTTCGGCGACGGGCGCGCGATCTTCCTGCGCAACTGGCCGTACGCCATGGATCTCTTCCGGCAGCCCGGCTCGCTCGTGCGGGGCAAGGTCGCCATCGCGCCGCTGCCCGGACGGGCCGGCGTCGCCGACGGTGTCGGCTCGAGCGGTGGCGCGCATCTCGGCGTGGATCGCCGGACGCGTCACCCCGAGCTGGCGGCGGCGCTGGTGCGCTTTCTCGCGGGCGCCGCCGCCCAGAAGACGATGAGCGAGCGCGGCGCGCTGAACCCGACGCGCATGGCTCTCTACCACGATCCCGACGTCGTGCGCGCGCATCCAGACTTCCCCGTCGTGTACGAGCTGATGCTGCGGGCCCGACCGCGTCCGGTCACGCCGTACTACCTCATGCTCTCGACAACGCTGCAGCCGGAGTTCTCGGCCGCGCTCGTCGGCGTGAAGAGCCCGCACGACGCCGTGGCTCACGCGCGGCGCCAGCTCGCGTACCTGCTCGAGGGCCTGCAGTGACGAGGCGCCAGCTCGACGCGCGCGCCGGGGTCGCGCTGCTGGCGCCCGCGCTGGCGGCGCTGGCGGCGCTGGCGGCGTGGCCGGGCGTCTGGGTGCTGTGGCTCTCGCTGCAGAAGCGCATTCCGATCTTCGGCATCGACCGCTTCGTCGGCGTCGCGCACTATGCCTTTCTCGGCGGCGACGCGCGTTTCTGGAACGCCGTCCGGGTGACGCTCGTGTTCACCGTCGTGTCGGTCGCGCTCGAGCTCGTGCTCGGCGTGGCCGTCGCCCTGGGGCTGCAGCGCCAGCACCGCGGGCGCCGGCTCACGATGGCGCTCCTGCTGCTGCCCTGGGCGCTGCCCTCGGTGGTGGTCGGACGCACGTTCGAGTGGCTCTACCATCCGTCGGCGGGACTGGTGAACTTCATCCTCGGGGCCCGCGCCATCAACTGGCTCGGCGAACCCGCGCTCACGCTGCCGGCGCTGATCGTCGCCGACGTGTGGCGGACGATGCCGTTCGTCGCGCTGCTCTGCTACGCGCGCGTGCTGACCATCCCCGCCGCCGTCTACGAAGCGGCGCGTGTCGACGGCGCCGGGCGGCTCGCCACGCTGCGCGACGTCACCCTGCCGCTCCTGCGCCGGGTGCTGCTGATCGCCCTGCTCTTCCGGACGCTGGACGCGCTGCGCGCCTTCGATCTCATGTTCGTCCTCACCGGCGGCGGCCCCGCCAACACGACGGAGACGCTGACCGTCTACGCGTATCGCAGCCTGTTCCAGACGCTCCAGCTCGGGCTCGGCGCCGCCATCGGCGTGGTGGTCTTCGCGCTGGTGATGCTGGTGGCGTGGGCGTACCTGCGCGCCGTCGGCCGCACCGAGGTCACCGCGTGAGGCCTGCCGGCCGTCTGCGCGACGCCGTCGTCATCGCGCTGCTCGGGTTGTGGGCGCTGCCGTTCTTCTGGCAGGCGCTCACGTCGCTGAAGCCGGACACCGAGCTGATGGACGTCGAGCGGCTGCTCGCCGCCGCGCCGACGCTGGCGCACTACCGGGCGGTGCTCGAGCGCAGCGTCATGCCGGCCGCGCTGCTGAACAGTGCCGGCGTGGCCGCGCTCACCACCGTGCTCGCGCTCGTGCTCGGTGTCCCCGGCGCCTACGCGCTGGCCCGGCTTCCCGTGCCGGGCAAGAACGCGCTCCTGCTCGGGGTGGTGGCGTGCACGGCCTTTCCGCAGATCACCACGGTAGGGCCGCTCTTCGTGGCGCTCCGCGCGCTCGGGCTGCGCGACACCTGGACGGCCCTCGTGCTCGCCGACGCATCCTTTGCGCTGCCGCTCGTGCTGTGGCTCCTGGCCGGCTTCGTTCGCGAGATTCCCGTGGACGTCGAGGAGGCGGCCGCGCTGGATGGCGCCGGCCGGCTGCGCGTGCTCGTCGGCGTCGTCCTCCCGCTCATCGCGCCCGGCGTCGTGTCCGCCGCGCTCCTGGTGTTCCTCATGTCGTGGAACGAGTTCCTGTTCGCCTTCACCTTCACGGCCACCGAAGCGAGCCGCACGGTGCCGGTGGCCCTGGCGCTGTTCCCGGGGATCTTCGAGGTGCCGTGGGGCGACATCGCCGCCGCGTCCATGCTCGCCAGCCTGCCGCCGATCGTCATCGTGATCGCGCTCCAGCGCTGGCTGGTGCGCGGCCTCACGGCCGGCGCGCTCAGGGAGTGAGCAGCGCCTCGAAGCGTTTCGCGAGCGCGGGGCCGGTGCCGCGCTCCTCGTGCTTGAAGAACACGAACGCGTCATCCCAGCCACTGCCCATGCGGCGCATGGTCGTCACCCACTCGGCGAGCTGGGCGTCCGTGTAGTCGACGGCGCGCAGACGGAGGTATCCCCAGTTTGCGGTGGCCACGGCCGGCGTGCTGCCCACCTCCGTGTCGGCGATGCAGAGGGCGGCGTTGCGCGCGCGCAGCCGCTCGTACACGTCCTCGTCGAACCAGGACGCGTGGCGGAACTCGAAGGCGGCGCGACGCTCGGACGGCAGCCGCCCGAGCAGGTCGCCGAGCCGCGAGACATCCTTCTTGAAGTTCGGCGGCAGCTGGAAGAGCAGCGGGCCGAGGCGCGCGCCCAGCAGCCCCGCGGTGTCGCAGAAGAATCGCAGTGGCTCGTCGATGTTGGAAAGACGCGCGAAGTGGGTGATGCGCTGGGGCGCCTTCAGCACGAACGTGAATCCCTCCGGCACCGCTTTCGCCCACCCCGCGACGGTGGTGGCGGTCGGCATGCGATAGAACGTGGCGTTGATCTCGACCGTCGTGAATCGCTCGGCGTAATACGGCAGCATGCGGGCGGGCTTCATGTCGTCGGGGTAGAAGCTCCCCTTCCACTCGGGGTAGTTGTACCCGGAGGTGCCGACGCGCACGCGTGTCATGCGGGTCCCTCCACCGGCCGCGGCGCCGTCATCGACGGCCCACGATCGCGCCCATTCCACCACATCAGCAAGGCGAGCACCGCGACCACGCCACAGCCGCTGCTGACGACGACGCTCGTCCGGATCCCGAACGCCTCGGCGAGCGAGCCGACCAGCAGCGAGCCGAACGGCGTGACGCCCGCGAACACGAGCGTGTGCAGGCTCATCACCCGCCCGCGCAGGTCGTCGGGCACGGTGAGCTGCAGCGTCGAGTTGGAGCCGGCCATGAACAGGATGCCGCAGAATCCCATCACGACGAGGAGCGCCGCGGCCGGACGGACGGAGCCGACCGCCGCCAGCAGCGCCGTGGCCACGCCCTGCACGAGAGCCGGCACGGCGAGCGCCACCACCGGCGGGCGTCCCTGCCGCGAGAAGGCCAGCGCCACCGCGCCCGCGACGGCGCCGACGCCCAGTGTCGTCATCAGCAGGCCGAAGCCGCGCGCCTGCTGGTGGAGGACGTCGCGCGCGAGGAGCGGCACCACGACGTTGTAGTTGAAGAGGAAGACGCTGACGGCGAGCACCATGGTCAGCGTCAGCAAGATGCGCGGCGTGGCCACCGCGTACGCGACGCCCTCGCGGATCTCGGCGGTCAGGCGACGCTCGGTACGGGGGTGCGGCAAGCCGTCGGTCCGGATGGCCGTCAGCACCGCCAGCACCGGCAGGAAGCTGAGCGCGTTGAAGAAGAACGCCGGCGCCATGCCCCAGCGCGCGATGAGGAGGCCCGCGAGCGCGGGTCCAGCGATGCGGGCGGCGTTGAACATGCCGGAGTTCAGCGCGATGGCGTTCATGAGATCGTTCTTGCCGACCATCTCCACGAGGAACGCCTGCCGCGTCGGCATGTCGATGGTGTTGGCGACGCCATAGACGAGCGCGAGGGTCGCCACCTGCCAGTACCGCACGTGCCCGAACGCCACGAGCGCGGCCAGCAGAAGGGCCTGCAGGAAGAGCACGGCCTGGCTCGCGATGATGAGCCGCCGCTTCGGCAGGCGGTCGGCGAGGGCGCCGGCCACGAACGAGAAGAGCAGCATCGGCGTGAACTGCAGGGTGCCGACGAGGCCGAGGCGAAACGGCGAGTTCGTCAGCTCGAGCACCAGCCACGCCTGCGCGACCGACTGCATCCAGGTGCCGACCAGCGAGACGAGCTGCGCGAGCCAGAACAGACGAAAGTCCCGGTGCCGGAACGCGCGCAGGCCTCCCGGCAACCGGGACGGTGAAGAGCTCACTCCATCAGTCTACGACTGCTTGCGCGCGATCGCCTTCGCGAGCTCCTTCCTCGTCATCGTCGAGCGGCCGCTCACGCCGCGCCCGCGCGAAGGCGTGGCACACACCTCCGCGGGATTCGTGATACAAGCTTCATGCCGCGACGCGGGAATCTCGGCTGTC
>Ga0075429_100001543_pt1 | contig 18881 bp, 16 predicted proteins | sample RhiMetdeltSRZDD3_FD_75295 | JGI IMG/M metagenome (GOLD analysis project Ga0075429, IMG submission 75295) | Populus rhizosphere microbial communities from Tennessee, USA - Rhizosphere MetaG P. deltoides SRZDD3 | ecosystem: Host-associated > Plants > Roots > Rhizosphere > Soil | place: USA... | reverse complement strand
CGGACGCCTAACGTGACCAGATGTAGGTGTTGGTTCATGTGAACTCCTTATTTATTTTATATGAGAGCCCTCAGGTTGTTGCTTCTGGACTCATCAAAGACAGAACGCCATGACCGACCGCCGCGCTCGTTGCCAATAGACCAAGATAGATGGGGGTGTATACGACACCTGACATGACCGTCATGAACGTGCACATGCCGAGATCGTTATTGCCATCTCCATTGTTCTGCCCGATGCACCATGGGGTCAGGTTCAAGAGCCACAACACAGCCAGGGATAGTATCCATGCCAGAAATCCCTGTAGGAGGATCCACTGCCATGGGCGGCTCATTCTCGATCTCTGAAAGACGACTGGCAGTGCAAACCCAAACACCAGGCTGGTCATGGACAAAACCAGGAGAACGGCTGTATAGGTTGCCCGCCAGTAGTCCCTGTCCAGCCAGCCGCTCGACAGAAATACTATGAACAAAAACATCCCGGGCATTACAGTAAAGAATGCCGAAACCAGACGGTTTGCTGTGGACATAATGCCTCCACCGCCATTTTATCCCGGGCTGGCTTTCAGGGACTGTCAGGAAGATACAAATCCTATCGGGTCCTCAAGCTGCATCCCAGGGTGCGACGCCGCGCTGGCTGGTTCCGGTTAACGACCCGTAAATGGTCTCCGTTAAATCGGGCAGGACCTCTGCCGTTGCCGCCAGCAGACCAAAGCAGCCGGCGATCATCATATCGCCGAAGGGGACGGAGAAGTAAGGCTGAAGGCGGACGGGTGAAGGATGAATGGGCTGGAACATACTTCTACGCGGGCCCGTGACCACTACATCAAAATCGTCTTTGCCGAACACAAAGACCTCATCTGAATACATCAAAGCGCCGTGACCCATATCGCCAAATACATCCTGATGTCGCAGGGAACCATCTGCCAGTTTGCGGAGCAGCCGTTCGAGCTTTGTCAGGTCGATCTCGCCTGTGTGATGCTCGAAAACACCTTCGATTCCTTTTTCGCCCAGACGGAAAGCCAGCGTATGGAAGTTTCCCACATTACAGATGATCTTCTCTTTGCGTGTAGCGACGATGGGATCGAATCCGGCTCCCAGCACTGCAGCGGGCGCAGTATCCATCACGACCAGGGGACAGGGCAGCTCACCTGCCGAGTCCGCCACCGCTTGCAAGCGGGTCATGATATCGGGAATATCATTGGAAAGAAAGGCGAAAGAGGCAAGAGAGTTCTTCGCGCGTATACGTTCATCCAGATAATCGAACCGGAATTGGCGGTCGGAAACACCCGCGGGTGCATTGCCGTGATCAAAGACTGCGACGGCTATTGCCTCGAGATCGTTCAGTGCAATGCCATAATCGGCGAAGGTCTTTGAAATTAACGCAAAATCGAAATCTTTTAGTTCATGACGATGGACCATTGACGGTAGACCATTTGCCTCATCGTCTGAAATAACTTTTATGCCCAACGCCTCCACCTTTTCTAATTCGTCGTTGATCGTCGTCGCGGCGGAGGGAGTCATGTAAACGGGCACCCCAGCGCGGGCGTATTCCTCGATGGCCCAGGCTGAGGGTCCGCCGCCCATTTGATGTCCCGTAAGCAAAACCGGGGTCCGCGTGGGAAGCAGTCCCTTGAGACGGCGGTGAACCATCATTGTGGGGGAGGGCAGGATGAGCTTGAACCCGTTCTCGAGGTCGAGGCTCGAATCGTACAGGAAAATGTCCTGGGTGCCGGTGCCGATATCCGCAGTAAGGATTTTCATTTTTTGGTTAGCAGAATACCATTCCGTTCCACCTAAACTTCAATTCCCAGCCACTGGCGGATGAAATATCCGACCACGAATGAGAAAAGGGCAACGCCAAGACTTAGGCCCGCCATCTCTATAAAGCGCGCCCGAAAAGATTCTCCCTTTGCCACGGAGATATAGTAGTTGAATACAGCAATAATGATTACCGCGATTGTCAATGTGATAACCAGATCGAGGATATAGTTTTCAAATAATAGATAAGGCAGGACGAGCAGTGCGACCGTGATGATATAAGCAATGCCCGTGTAGATCGCGGCACGTACAGGCTGCTTGCTTGTATTTTCAGAACGCGTTGAAAGATACTCGCTTGCCGCCATGGACATCGAGGCGGCAATCCCGGTGATGAGACCTGAAAGGGCAATCAGCTTCACATCCTGCAATGCAAGTGTCAGCCCCGCGAGAGCGCCTGTCAATTCCACCAGCGCGTCGTTGAGACCGAGCACAATCGATCCTGCGTAGCGCAGCCGTTCTTCATCCAGCATGTTGATGAGCTGTTCTTCGTGGACATTCTCCTCGTGCTGGAACTTTAATGCTTCGGGAATCGCATTGGATAGCCCGGCATAATTCTCCTGGGCATTCTCTTCGCCCTGTTCCATTAACTTGATGCCGAAGGTAAAGCCGAAAACTATGCTGATCAAATAGTAGAACCAGACGTAGAACCAGCGCGGTTCGATATCCTGGTTTGTATATTTCTTCCAGCCATTGTAGTGACGTAACTCGTCTGCTGCGATCTGCTCGATGATCTTCGCATTCTCCGGTGAGCTGACCTTTTTTGCCAGACGCTTGTAAATATGATGTTCGGTGAGCTCCGTTTGTTGAAAGCTGAGGACCTGCTTACGGACACTTTCAGAAAGCTGCATGTTGTTCTCCTAATTTCGACTGCCTGTATTCTAAGCCATTTTGAGCTCCAGGTTCATTGGAAAGAGTCTATTTCTGTCTGGCAATCATCATTAATAGCATTCCTTGAATACTCCCGCTCCTTGCAATTCTGTGAATTTCATAGGAAAAAGGTTACAGGTGATTTTGATCGCTTACATTCATGTGTATAATTGCCTATCATCGTTCAGAATTCAACACTGCTACGTCGTCCCAAGGAGGATATATGCAACGCAAAACCCTACTCCCCAAACTATCATTCTTCATGGTATTGATACTTCTTCTATCCTCTGCCTGTTCCACATTCGCACCGCCCGTCCCGACCAGTACTTCTACTCCTCAACCTACTGCTACAGAGACTGCCGTTCCGACCAAAACACAACGGCCCACGTCCACTCCAAAACCGACGAGGACGCCGAACTTGGCTGCGACACAGCACATGAGTGACCTGCAGGCAGAGGCGCAGTCTTATTTTGACCAGGGATATCTGTCCTCGGCAGATGGCAAATTCAAGGAATATGATGACTTTAAGGAAGAATGGGCGCAGCTAGGTTGGTATAGCTGGTGGACTCTGAATCAGAATGCCAAAGACTTCTATATGAGTGCTCACTTTAAATGGACAAGCGCCTATCGCAGTGCAGACCTTTCCGGCTGTGGATTTGCGTTTGCCATTCAGGAAGACGATGACCACTATGCCGTTTTCCTCGACCGCTCAAAAGTTTATTTCGTCGAGACAGCCGAATATTACAGCGCCTTTAGCCCTACCCGTGGGTCGGGCCGCGTAGATTTTGGGAATCCCTTCGATACGCCCGTGGAAGCAGATTTTACCCTGATCGTCAAAGGCACTACTGCGTACGTACTTGTGGATGGGGAATTGCTTGGCGAATACACCCTGGCGCAAAGCAAGAACCTGCGAGGCGGCCTGGGGCTGACGCTCCTTTCCGGAACGAACAAAGACTTCGGTACGCGCTGTGAGATGACGGATATCCGCGTTTGGACACCCTGGGGTGGATAAACACTTCCTCATCTGAAGTTTCCTTCCCCTTGGTACACCTCCGCACCTTCTGGTGCGGAGGTGTTTTGATTCTTCCCACCGCGATGGAACCGCGCAGTGCATGAATGGAATTTGCGAAGTCCGCTGTATTAAGGAGTATAGGATCCTGTTGAGCATGATTATTACCGAATTCTGAAGGTAAGGTGTAACCTACGGGAACCAAAAGTCAGGTAGACAAGTGACTTTTGTCCTCCCATATTCAAAGGAAATCGAATATTATTCGCCTATTCTAAATCAAGGAGGACATATGCATCGCAAACCGCTGCATGCTTTTATGTCATTTATCTTTATTTTCGTATCCGTTTCTCTCGCCTGTTCCACTCCACAGGCGACACCTACACCTACATCTACGAATACCACCGAACCAACGGCCACGGCTACGATCACCCCGACGGCCACCCGGACCCCGCGTCCAACACCAACCCCCAGGCCGACACAAACGCCCAATCTGGCGGCGACCGAACGCGCCGAAGAGCTGAATGCCAAAGTTCAGGATTATTTTGACAAGGGTTACCTGACTACAACAGAGGGCCGCTTCAGGGAGCTGGATGATTTCAGTTATGACTGGGCACAATTGGGCTGGTATCGCCCCTTCCCGATCCAGGATTCGGTCGGCGACTTTATCCTGAGCGCCCATTTCAAATGGGACTCTGCTTTCAAGAACTCAGATATCTCCGGTTGTGGCTTTATTTTTGGCGTGCAGTCAAACGATGACCATTACGCAGTATTCCTCGACCGCCAGAAGGTCTTCTTCCTCATCACCGATAACACGGTCGGCTTTTCGAGGCCGGTTTCACCCACTCGCGGCAACGGAATCGTTAAATTTGATTACCCGGCAGAGGCCGATTTCACTCTGATTGTCAAAGATGCATATGCCTACGTGCTTGTAGACGGGGAAGTGTCAGCAGAATACACACTTGCACAAAGCCGGTCTGCGAAGGGCGGTATTGGCCTGACCGTACTCTCAGGGACAAACAAGGATTATGGGACGCGCTGTGAAATGACCAATTTGCAGCTCTGGCTGCCAAAAGAGTAAACGAACAGATCCAAATCGTAGAATCAACCAGCCTCCGTGAATTGCTTACGGAGGCTTCTGTTTTGGGCTCCTGCCTCGCATTTAAATCAGAGTAGAGGTATCATATTACAATTATTTTCGGGTATTGATACGGAGCTATGTGAATGTCCAACCTCGCGCTGACGGAATTGCTCGCCAGCTATGTCCCAAAGCTGATCCAAAATAGAGTCATCGCAAACCCCGCTCCGATCGAATCGCCAGTGGCAGAGGACCTCCAGGCCGCCATCCTGTTTGCTGATATTTCGGGTTTTACTCTCCTTACCGAGCGCATGGCGGAAAAGGGTCCCACGGGGGTGGAAACGCTTGCACGCATCCTGAACGAATATTTTGGCCAGCTCATCGATATTATCCACACTTATGGTGGAGATGTGGTGAAGTTCGCGGGTGACGCGGTGATCGCGGTCTGGCCTATCCTACCAGATGAAGCTATCAGTGAGACAGTCACAAGGGCAGACCAATGGCAGTGGACCATGCGCGCCGCCGAATGTGCCCTCGAGGTCCATGAGCGCCTGAGCAATTACCAAGCAGAAGATGCCAACCTGTACCTCAAGCTGGCTGTCAGCCTGGGCAGGATCAATACAATCCACGTCGGAGGAGTCTTCAACCGCTGGGAATTTCTGATTACCGGTGCCCCTCTGGTCGAACTGGGTCTCGCCAATACCCTGGCAAAAGCAGGAGAAATTCTTATTACTCCTGCTGCCTGGAAACTGATCCACAATGACGCCAATGCCCAGTTGATTGAATTTGAACTGAAGGATGCCATTGCACAGGGGGGACGTCTTGAGGGCCTGAATAAGCCGTCATCGATTTTCAGATCACCCCAGAAGCCTGTCATCCCGGATGGCGCTGAAAATTCACTGCGTCCTTACATCCCTGGCGCGGTGATCAACCGCCTGACGGCGGGGCAAAGCAGCTGGATTGCCGAGCTGCGGCGCGTGACGGTACTTTTCATCAATCTACCCGATATCGACCAAGATACAGCTTTGGAGAGTGCTCAGGATATCGCTCGCCTCATCCAGCGCTCCGTGTATCACTATGAAGGCTCGATCAATAAGATCAATGTTGACGACAAGGGGATTACCATCGTTGCGGCATTGGGGCTACCTCCGTTCTCCCATGAAGACGATCCGGCGCGCGGAGTGCAGGCAGCGCTGATGATCCGCAGGGAGTTGACGAATCTCCATGTGCGCAGTCATATCGGCATTACCACCGGGCGCATTTTCTGCGGGTCCGTGGGAAATGACTCGCGTCGTGAATACACTATCATCGGAAACGCTGTCAACCTTTCGGCGCGTCTGATGGGAGCTGCCAGCGCGCAGGATGAATTGATTGCGAAGTACGTTGTCCCGATTCTGTGTGACCGTCTCACCTACGACAGCGCGAAGGAAGCGCTGGAGTTCGAGGCCCTCCCGCCACAGCGTGTAAAGGGCCGCACCGAGCCGGTGGAGGTCTTCCATGCTGTCGAAGTAAAGAAAAGTGTGGTGCGCTCGAAGACGGAATTGATCGGCCGGCAGGAGGAGAAGACATTAATTGCGGCGGCGTTACAGGAGTTATCGCGCGGCGCGCCGCACCAGACGCTGATACTACAGGGAGAGGCTGGGATCGGAAAGTCGCGCCTGTTTGAAGACCTGATCCGCCAGGCGGAGACCCTGGACGTGAAAATGTTTGTGGGAAATGGGGATGCCATCGAGAAAGTAAGCCCGTATCACGCATGGCGTCCCATTTTTAACCAAATCTTTGATATCGATGAGTCATTTGCGCAGGGAGAATTCACAGACGCCCCCCAGGCATCGATAGAAGATAGCGTCCTGGCAAAACTCACCGAGATCGATCCGGACCTGGTGCGCTATGCTCCGTTAGTGGATGTTGTCCTGCCCATTTCTATCACCGATAATGAACTGACCTCCGCGATGTCTGGCGAAATCCGGGGTGGGAATGTCCGGGAATTGTTGACGCGCCTGCTGGCGTTTGAAGCTAGCCAGTCGCCTATGCTGATCGTGATGGAGGATCTGCACTGGCTGGACTCCGCCTCCTGGGCATTGCTGGTGGATGTTCAGCAGAAGGTACGACCGCTATTCCTTGCCCTGAATACGCGGCCGCTAACGGACCCGGTCCCTGCGCAGTTCAAACAAATCCTTGACACGCCTGGAACCCGCCTGCTACGGCTCGAGGCGATGAAGCTCGACGACGTGGAGGCTTTGGTCTGTCAGCGGCTGGGAGTCAAAGCTGTGCCCCCGATGCTCAGCCGGTTGATCCGCGAAAAGTCCGAGGGGCATCCCTTCTTTGCGGAGGAACTGGCGTATGCTTTGCGCGATTCTGGGATTTTGATGATCGATAACCAGGAGTGCCGGGTTCATTCGCGCTTTTTGAACTTTGAGGATCTGACACTTCCCGATACTCTCCAGGCTGCCATCACCAACCGCATCGACAGCCTCGACCCTTCGCAGCAATTGACGCTCAAGGTTGCCAGCGTGATCGGACGCATCTTCGCCTTCCGCGTCCTGCAGGCGATCCACCCCATTGAAGCGGACAAGTCTTCGCTGCCCGATTACATGGAAACATTGACCCGTCTGAGCCTGACACTGGTCGAATCGGAAGGCCCGGACCTTGCATATATTTTTAAGCATGTCGTCACACAGGAAGTGGCATATAACCTCATGCTGTTCTCCCAGCGCCGGTTGCTGCATCAGGCAGTTGCAGAATGGATCGAGAAAAACTACGAAAAGAACCTGGAGGCCTATTACGGGCTTCTGGCACATCACTGGTCGCAAGCTGCTGACCCATCCGAGGTTTTACAGGATAGACGCGCGTTGCACAAGTCTGTGGAGTATCTTGAGAAAGCCGGTGAGCAAGCCATCCAGAACTATGCCAACCAGGAGGCCGTGCAGTTCTTCAGCCAGGCGCTCGAATTGGATAAAAAAATAACGGGTCCGGAGGTTGGGACGTTTGCCCGGGAGCGGCAGCTCCGCAAGGCGCGCTGGCATAGCCGATTGGCGCTGGCCTATTACGGACTAGGCTCCCTGCCAGATTGTGATACACACGTCCATGAAGCGCTGGAGCTGCTGGAAAACTCCATGCCGCGCTCGACTCTCCAAATTGGATTGGGGTTGCTGCCTCAGATCATTCGCCAGGTGTTCCATCGTATGTTCCCCTCTCAATTCATCGGGGCTGTCACGGATTTGCAAAAGAGAGAATCGGCCATCGAGGTCGCGCGTCTCTATGAATTGCTGGGGAGGATCTATTTCTATTCCAATGAGACATTGCCGATCATGTATACAGTGGTGCGGTTTCTTAATGAAGCGGAAAAAGCCGGTCCCTCTCCGGAGCTTGCTTCCGCGTATTCCAGCATGTCGGTGCTTGCCGGTTTTGCACAATTGCATACCCTTGCCGAAACCTACGTGGACCGGGCGCTCGCCGTGGCCCGGGAAGTGAATCTGTCTTCCAATCTAATCACCGTCTATGTAGTGACCAGTGCCTACCTGTTGACCGTCGGAAAGTGGGATGACGTTCGCAAGCGGGTGGAGGAAGCCAAAGCGATCTGTGAACAGCTGGGCGACTATCGTCAATGGGGCGATGCCACCGCGATGTTGGGCGAGAGCGCTTTTATTGCTGGCGAGACCTCTTATGCCATGAACATCCAGAGGATCTTGCTGGAAGATGCAAGGCGACGGCGCAATCCCCTGCATCAGTGCTGGGGACTTCTGGGAGTTGCAGTGAACAGCATCCGTTGGGGCAAAGCGGCGGACGCGCTGCCCATGCTCGAAGAGGCGCTCCGAATTCTGGAGGAGACCCCCAACCTCGCCTCGTCGATCGAAACCAACGGGCAGATGGCTCTGGCCCATCTGCGACTGGGTCAGGAAGAAAAGGCACTCGCCCATGCGGAGAGAGTGCTCAACCTCAGCGAGAAATTATCACCGACCGTCTACTCCATGGATATCGGATTTTCAGGCGTTGCCGATGTGTACTTTGAGCTATGGGAAAGAGCGCAGCAGGCCCCAGCCCAAAATGCGGATTCAGAAAAACTGAAGCGGCTTGCGGAGCGAGCCATTAAACTCCTGGTCGCGTTTCAAAAGGTTTTCCCCATCGGGCAAGCGGTCACGCCGATCTATCAAGGCTGGTATGCCTGGCTGACCGAAAGACCCGAGGAGGCAGTGAAATTCTGGAGACGGGGATTGGAAGCCGCCCTGAAGTTCAACATGGCTTACGAAGAAGGGTTGATCCGGCTTAAGTTAGCCACCTATTCACAGGGAAACCTGGATGCGCGCAAGCGAAATCTCTGGCGCGCCCTGGAGATCTTTGAGAAGATGGGCGCCTTGAATGAGCTTAGGCTCGCCCAGGAGCAGGCACAGAAGGCTGGGATCTAAGAATTGTTCGGCGCTCGGAGGGAAAGATGACAACTGTTCTAACTAAAAATTTCGAGGGAAATTTGCCTGGTCCCTCGCCAGCGCCTGGATTGGGTTGGCTACCCTGGCTCATCCGTTTTGCACTGAACCCTTTGGATTCCCTTGAGGACATGCGCAGGCAATATGGGGATATCCTGCGGCTGGGATTCAAGAATTACCCTGTGGTCATGATCTTCCATCCCGACTATAACCGCCAGATCCTGCGCGATCCATCGATGTTTTACAGTTACAACCTGGACCTGCTTCCCATCGCCTTTCCCAAAGACAGCTCTATCAAGCGCGCCACGACAGGCATGCCGCTCATGAATGGTCCGCGCCACACGGACCACCGCTCTGCATTGCTTCCCTATTTTCATAAAAAATTCATCACCCGCTATCATGACTCCTGCGTGGAAGTGACACAGAGGAAGATCGCCGGATGGCAGCCTGGCATGGAGGTGAACCTGCGCCTCGAGATGGAGCAGCTTGCCATGTGGCTCGCCACAGAGCCGGTCCTCGGTCTCGACCCTGAAGAGGAAGGAAATGCCATCGGGCGGCAGCTCGAACGTACCATGAAGCTCGTGATGAACCCCTTTGTGCTGATGTTTCCCTATAACATTCCCGGTATTCCATTCCATCACCTGATGAAGAACGCAGAGGAAATGGAGCGGATCGTACGCAGGGTGATCGCCCGTAAGAAAGAGGCGGGCTTAACGGGGCTGGATATCCTCTCCATCATGATCCAGATGCATGAGGAAGACCCGGAGCGATTAAGCGAAAGCGAACTCATCGGTCATACCACCACCATGTTCCGCGGTGGATATAACCCAAGCGGCATGGCGCTCTACTGGACGATCTTTCTGCTGAGTCAGCATCCTGAAAGATTCAAGAAAGTGCTGGAGGAATTAGATCAGCTGGTGAAAGAAGATGTGCCTACCCAGCTGGAAGTGGAAAGCATGCCTTATCTCGAAGGTGCACTTAAGGAGGCCATGCGTCTTTTCCCCGCTGGCACCTGGACCGGCCGCCTCGCCATGCAGGACTTTACCCTGGATTCGCACCCCTTCTCCAAGGGAACCTGGATCATGATGAGTCCCTATATCACCCATCGTATACCTGAAGTATTCCCGGAGCCTTACCAATTCCGGCCGGAACGCTGGCTGTCCATTCATCCATCCGCCTATGAATTCATGCCGTTCTCGGCTGGTCCGCGTTACTGTATAGGCACATCCCTGGCGATGATGCAATTGAAGATCGCCCTCACCATGTTGTTCAAGCGCTATCGATTTTCCCTGAAATCCGGGAGCAGAGTGGATTGCGCCGGGTTCAACTCCATCCGTCCGAAACATGGACTTCCGATGATCGTGCGCCAGCCCGGTGAAGAAGGTAAACCAACAGCGTTTCAAGGCGACGTCAGGAAAATCGTCCACTTTGATTGAACAGGTAAAGGAAGCCTACTGGCGTCGTTCCGGTAGTTTTTCCAGGCGCGCGATCGCCGCCTTCCCTGCGTTCTCCGTCCTTATCTCAAGGATTGAATAAGCCCAGCCAGAGTTGGTAAACCGCAAAGGAAAATAGAGCCACAGCAGAAATTCCCAATAGCAGATGATTGACTTTGGGGCCGAACTGGCGGGCAAGACCAAATACGAGGATGATGCTCATCAACCCCAGGATCATTGTGATGTAAAAGCCTGTTAGGAAGCCCACTCCGTACACGGGGGTTTGCCGCCAGCCGTTCACTAGAATGGGTCCCGTCACCAGGCTCCAGAAGATGTATGGGTTTGGGTTCAGCGCGTTGAGGAGGGCAGCTTTGAGAATGCTTTGCTGGGTTCCTGTTTCGATAGTCGGGCAATCCGGGTCAGAGTTTTTCCACGATTTGTAGTTTCCATAGGCCAGGTAGAGCACAAATAAGCCCCCTGCGATGTAGAGAAAGCGTTGTAGCCCGGGCGGAACCTGGCTGAGAATCAGCAAGCTGAGCGCGATGACCGGTCCATCGCTGAGCAGGGGCGCAAAAGCGGCTGGAAGCGTTCGCTTCCAGCCTTTGAGTAAAGTTTGTGAGATCAAATAAGTTTGGAGTGGACCCGGCTGCGCGGCCGCGGCAAACCCGTAGCCAATGCCCTGGAGTATGTACAGCCACATCTACGACTGTCCCACTACCTCATAGTGGATCACGGTTGGCTCGAATTCAAGCAGGAAGTCTTTATCTTCCGGATAATATTTCGCGACCTCTACATCCTCGCCCGCAAAAGCCTTGATCGATTCAATATCCTTCCAGAAGGTAAGGGTAATAAAGTGAGTGACCGCACCCTCGCTCCGTTCGAGGATATGAACGCTGATGTTCCCTTCCACGGATTGATAATCCGGGATGGCGCGGGCGCTCAAAAATTCGCGATACGCTCCCGCCTTTGAGGCGGGTACCTTGCCGTGCCACATTCGTACGATCATGTCTCGGGTTCTTCTTCAAAAACAAACTTCGTGGGATCTTCGTTGAACTTCGACCAGGCAATGCATTGGCGCGGCGTAAACACATAGAGTCCACCCCCATCCCACGAATCGGGCCCAGGCGTGTATCCGTAGTCCAGGTATTTTTTATAGGCTTGTGCGAGCTTTTCTCCAAGCTCCGGAGAGGGCTTTCCTGCCGGCCCGGAAGTGCCTTCGAGGATAACAGCTTCCCAGCCATTCTCTAGATGGACCGTAACGTTTGGGTTTGACTCAAGGTTGATAGCATGCCGTGTCTCCGGGCTGCCATCGTAGTAGATCTTTCCATCCACGAAGACAGCCCAGCGCGGCACGACATGGGGTCGTCCATCAGGACGGACAGAGCAGACCCAATAATGTTTGGACTCAGTCAATTGCGTGGCAACCCAGTCCCAGGTCAGATAAGAGACGGGCTTGTCCACGTATCCTTTTGGAAATTTCGGGCGGGTGATTTTGATCGGTTCCATGCTCCAGACTATACAGCAGTTTTTGTGAACGCGCAATCAGCTTCAGGATGAGGAGGGAATCCTTTTCCCAGGTCGTTTACTCATCCACTTCCGCGCGCCCTGTCCTCCCGTCCACCAATGCCCGAAATAATAACCTGCGAGCGCGACCAGATATCCCCCGAGCACATCGAGAATATAATGCTGGCCTGTAAACAATGTGGAAAGCGAGACGATGACGATGATGGCGATCCACAGGAACTTAAAACGTGGGTACCAGCGTCCGAAGAACAATGCCAGCAGGGTTGTAATATAAACATGCCCGCTGGGAAGAGCAGCATACCGACCCCAGTCTTCCTGAATAATGTACAGCAGCCCCGTAAATATGTCATTGCCTTCCAGGCTGACTTTTTCCACATAGGTTGGAAAAAATATGAATGTTAAAGCCCCAAGCGTAAAGGTCAACAGACAGGCTGCAATAAACGAGCGGAACTGTAGATCATCTACTCCAAAAATGATCCAGGCAATGCTACCGAGCCAAAGGAAATAGCACAGCACATACGGGAAGACCCATATCGGCCAGATGGGAAAGACATCAATCGATAACTTGGGTTCCATGCCGCCTGCAATCCTGTTGCTGGTGGGAATATAGACCATTTGAATACAGCAGGCAAGAAAAACCAGTAACAGCCTTCTACGCAGTGAGAAAGAGAACCCTTTTCGCTCTGGTTTTTCAATCCGATGCGCCAGGGAACTCACGGTTTGCCTCCATACCTATTCCAAGGATACCTAAGAATACGATATTGTCGAAAAAGTCGCTATGGGGGAATTCATTTAGGGGAAACAGCCGGGAGGCCGACTAACGAAGGCAAATCAGTCCGGCTGCACGATGACTGCCCGCACATCGTCAGTGTAATGCTCGAGATCGTCGAGCCTCTGGTTGATCTTGTCTGCATCCAGTGGGATTCTTTGTGAAACGACCTGCGATGTATCAAGGACTTTTCGGCGCGCCATGTCGACCAACGCAGGCAGTTCGTGCAGAAGATGGTCATTCGAGCCGATGATCTCTGCTTCATATCCGATCAGTGTTTGATAGGGATGGACTTCCAACGGCAGTTGACTGAGACCCACGATGACGGCGCGTCCATGCACCCCGAGAGCTTCGATCGTTTGTCGCATGGTGACCGGCAGTCCGATCATTTCCAGGGCAACATCCACGCCTTTGCCCTGGGTTAATTTCCGGATCTCCTCCAGCGCGTCGGACCGGCTTGCGTCAACCGGGATCGCTCCATACTCGGAGGCCAGCTCCAGCTTATCCTGCTTGATATCCACCGCGTAGACCTCGACCGCACCGAGGGCTTTTGCGAGCTGGACTGCGGACAGGCCGAGCCCGCCCACGCCGAAGACTGCCACCGTTTCCCCCTCCTTGACCCTGCCGCGGCGCAGCGCGTGGAGGGCGGTGGCGGAGGCGCACATAAGTGTCGCGCCTTCCTCGAAGGAGATTTCCTCCGGCAGGGGGACGGCGTTGCGGACGGGCATGGCGATGTATTCCGCATACCCACCATCGACATGATGTCCGATCATCTTCACCGTGGTACAGAATTGTTCGTTGCCCGCTTTGCAGTAATAGCAGTCGCCACAGGAAATGTTGTAATGTAAACAAACCCGCTCGCCTGCCTTGACGGTTGTCACCTTCGCACCGACCCATTCCACCTCGCCAGCCACCTCGTGGCCCAGCGTGATGGGCAGCATTCCCATGCCCGATCGCCCGGCACGGTAATGGGCATCCGAGTGACAGATCCCTGCGGCGCGGACGCGCACAAGCACATCTTCCTCGCCAGCCGCGGGGATGGGAATATGCTGTAACTCCAATGGCTTTCCTGGCTCGACCATGCGGATGGCTTTCATTGGGTGTCTCCTAAAAACGAACTCCACCGCGCGGAGCGGAAGACCGGGCAGAGCGGGGTCTGTAGTCGAAGCGCAGCTTTACAGGATACAGGCGCTTCGACTTCGTTCAGCGAGGAGCGCGTGCCCAGCTCGCGATCACTCTTATATCCTCCGGTGTTGTGCGGCAGCAGCCGCCGATGAGACGCGCACCTGCTTCGTACCATTCACGTGCGTGTTCGCCAAAGGAATCAATGACCGGGTCACCGTTCCAGTTATGCTTTTCAGGGCTATATGTCTCGCCGGAGTTCGGGTACACGAGAACCGGTTTTTCCGTTCCTTGCCTGGCTTCACGAATCAGGGAAGGAATATACTTCGGCGAGGTGCAATTGATTCCGATCGCAGCGATCTGTGAGTGTTGCTCGAGCTCTTTTACGCAATCTGCAAAAATCTGACCTTCTGAAATGTGTCTCTCGTCGCGTGCGCTGAAGCTGAACCACGCAATGCTATTTGGAAATTCTTCCAGCAGTTTTGCGAGCGACCGTGCTTCGATCAGACATGGGATCGTCTCGCAAGCAAGCATATCCGCGCCCGCTTCGATCAGGGCTCGCATGCGAGGGCGATGAAAATCCATAAGCTCCTTTTCGCTGAGCCCGTAATTCCCGCGGTATTCCGAACCATCTGCGAGGAACGCGCCATAAGGTCCCACAGAGGCGGCGACAAAGGGCTTTGCCCTACCTACGTGGTTGAATTCATCAGCCCAGAATTCATCGCGTGCCGCACTTGCCAGCTTCACAGATTTTTGGATCAGAGAAATGGCTTCTTTCTCGTTTAATCCTCGCTTTTGAAAACCCTCAAGTGTGGCCTGATAACTGGCTGTGATGGCACAGTCCGCGCCGGCTTTGAAATAATCCAGATGGACCTGTTCGATGACCTCAGGCTGCTCGAGCAGTATCCTGGCAGACCATAGATCATCTTTCAAATCACAGCCGCGTCGCTCCAGCTCGGTGGCGAGGGCGCCGTCGATCACAAGCGCCGGATAGTCGTTCAGAATGGATGTGATGGGATTCATAAAAGAAAGGATACCATAAATGAAAATTGGACCGTGTTTATTCACTGTCCAATTTATTTCAACCTGGCTTACCCAACGAAAAGGGAAGGGCTCGTTTCGTTAATCATAGGGCCACCGATCGGTGGACTGAAGCAGGGCGCGCAGGTGATTGATTTCCCCGGCGTGATAGAAGTCGTGGGCGATCATAATGCGGATGATATCGCGGGTGGGCAGCCGATCGCCCCAATTCGTCAGCCGCTCACGCTCGAGCTCGCTGTCATCCGCAAGGGCGCGGACGGAGGCAAGCCAGCGGCGATGCCCCTCCGTTAGCCAGTGGAGAAGCTCATGCCGCGGGCGCGAGCGGGCACCTCCCTCGGGGATGAGAGGCGGTTGATCACCGCGCATCGAGGCAGGACCGAAGGCGTAATCTTCATACATCCACTTGGACCAGCCAACATGCTCAAGGATATCGGCGATCGAGCGACCGCTTCCCGGCGGCGTGGCAGTCCAGTCTTCTTCACGCAGCTCACGAAGATTAGTAAGAAGGGAATGCGAAGGATCGCCATCAAATGCTTCCTCCGTCAACCGGGCAAGGGTATCAATGGCAATGCGAGAGACTGAACGGTTCATCCTCGCTATGACATACCGAAAATGTGTTTGTCGAGAAATTCATTTCGAAATTTGCCTTGCGGATCATACTGCTGCAACAAAGTCTGAAAGTCGGGCATTTTGTCATAGAGGGATTCAAGACCTGCGTGAGATACGGTAAACAGTTTCCCCCAGTGCGGCCGGGCACCGAAGGGGGCAAGTGCCTCCTCGATCTTTGGCAGAACGTTGCGCACACTGTCCCAGTCCTGTTTCCACGTGAAGTGAATGGCCACAGAGTCCTGTTGATAGCATGTACTCATCCATAGGTCATCCGCGGCGATGGTGCGCACTTCCGAAATCAGGAGGAGTGGAGCGATATGGTCGCGTACCCTGTCAATCGCTCGGAATGCCGTAAAGGCATGCTTTCGAGGGAGAATGTATTCACTCTGGAGCTCCTCGCCGCTGCTGGGTGTGAAGCCCATACGGAAGTGGGGCAGGCGCTCAAACCAGGGACCGGACACGCCCATCTGCTCGGTGCAATTTTCGGCGGAGAGAGCCCCGATGGGGTGGAGGCGGGTCGTAGCCAGCTTTGCCCCAAATAACTCCGGTTCGGCTTTGATAGAAACGCCATCTGGCACATGGCGCTTCAGCCAGAGCTGGTTGATGACAGAGCTACTCCAGTCGGTGAACAGGCTGACGCTATATATGTCCGCCGTCAGCTCGTCGTAGTGTTCTTCCAGTGCGGTGAGAGGGATGTTTTCATAGACATCCTGCTGCATTTGGAAGGTCGGAGAGACTTCGAGGGTAAGTTTTGTGACCACACCCAATCCGCCGAGACCCACGACCGCGCCCTCGAATTGCTCACGGTCCTGGGCGCGGGATAGGATGACTACCTCACCGCTGCCGTTTACCACCTCCATTGCTGAGACGGCTGTGGCGAGATTTCCATGGCGGTCACCCGAGCCGTGAGTTGCTGTGGCGCACGCGCCCGCGACCGAAATATGCGGCAGGGAAGCCAGGTTATGCAGGGCGTAGCCCTGTCCGTCCAGCCACTGCGCGAGGTTCCCATAACGGACACCCGCCTCTACCGTTACTGTTCGGCGCTCACGATCCAGTTCCAGGATTTTGTCAAAATCCGCAAGGGAAATGAGTTCCCCGGGTGAATCGGCAATATCGTTGAACGAGTGACGCGTGCCAAGCGCTTTTATCTTGTGAGCGCGAGTGACCAGCTCCTGTACTTGTTCAACCGTCTCCGGCTGGTGGATGCGGGCAGCACGGTACACATAATTACCGGCCCAGTTGCTTGGATTCTTTATCATCTTCGTGTTCCTTTATAGAGAAACATAGCCGAACCTGTACTTGCTGCCTTGTTAATTGCATTTGTGCGGGGCAACTTCATTATACAACGACGCAAACCCTCAGACATGGATCCCCTGGCAAAGCATTCGAGAATCTGCTGTGCTTCATTTTTTTCTGCCGCTGCTTGTCAATCAGATCACGCGTCTCGTGGACGATTCAGTTTTAGAGGTGAAAGCGCAACTTGAGGTTTTTTATCTTTACCTCCAGCCAGTCAAAAAAGGAAAGATGCTTTGTCACACGCCGGTCGAAACCTGTTACAAAATCGATCGCCTGCCCGACGGTCTGGATATGCGCGATGCGCCTCTCGTCCTCGACCAGTCGAAGAAGCTCCTGCGCCCTGGTAATGATATTCTCCGTCGCGGGGACTTCGAATGCATCCTCAAAACCTGCCATAAGAAACAGGATGACTTTTTGCAGGGGGTTAATCGGTTCCTCCAAACTAAATTGGGGCGGGGCATACGGGCGCGGTGTGATGGAAGGCATTTCCTTTTGGGGTCTCGGTGTATCCCGGTTGAGAACCGACTCGAACGAGGTGGCGCGTTTATCACGCTCGGTCAGCGACGCAAGCCCCCAACGATCGCAGACCGTTTTGATGATGGACGTGTGATCATGCGTGTCGGAGATGACCGTCCCCTTTTCGATATAAGGAGAGACCATCACGGTGGGCACGCGCACGCCGAGACGGTTGAATGGAAAGTCCTGCTCGCCAGGAGAGGCGTCAGGTGGAACGGCTGCCGGTGGCGGGACATGGTCATAACAGCCCCCGTGTTCGTCAAAGGTGATAATGAGCAGAGTCCGGTCCCAGTGTTTGCCGGTTCGGACGGCATTGTAAACACAATTGATGAGCAGCTCGCCTGCCAGGACGTTGGAGGTTTCCAGGATGTCATCGATCGGAGGATGCTGATCATTGTGGTCTATGAAAAAGCGCGGCTCGATGAAGGAATAACTTGGCAGCTCTCCATTAGCGGCATCCCTCTCAAAATCGTCCATATGGAAGAAGTGTGTATGCCGGTACTCCCATAGTGTTCTATGCAGCATGCCCGCCAAAGAAACGACGTCCAGTTTATCGTAATAGATTTTCCAACTGATGCTGGGATCGTTTTTCTCCTGGATACGGTTGTAGAGCGTGGGCGCATCGTGCCAAAGCCAGCGGTACACCGGAGAGTTCAATACATATCCGTGCGAAGTCCCGGAATGGACGAAGGAACGGTTGCAGAAGGTCTGGCTGGGGACGGAGGCATGCCATGCATCGAAGACGGCGAACTCCTTTGCGAGGGTACTCAACACCGGAAGCGATCCCTCCGCGTGGCAGTTCATGATGACGCGGTATTCCTCATACTTCGGCAGATACCCACGCTCCGCGTTATAGGTATCGATGTAATCGGTGACGAAACCATTCATGGGTGCATCTGTATAGGAGTTCCGTTGTGGCAGGTTATAGGGCGGTTTGTCAAAGGGCTTGTAGTGGTTCTCCGCAGGGATGACCTCGCCAAACAGTTGGGTATTGACGTGGAAATATTCCTCACCGGGATCGGGATTTGGATTGGTCATATCCGTCTCAATGCCAATCGGAACAACTTTAATGCCGTTTGCAGGCTGTGCATACTCAGGAATGGGATTCGATAGTTGCTTGCCCGCCACGCCATTGACCTTTTGCCCGCCCGCATCACAGGCGCCAAGGAACCCAAGCATGTTATCGAACGAGCGGTTTTCCAGCATCAGTACAACAATGTGGTCGATCTTGAGAAGATTGGATTCCATGATTGCCTCCTGCCAATGCGCTTTTATGTTATCCCTGGATTGTACTGCACGTCAATCTCAGGGCGACCCTGTTTTCAGGGGAGCAGTCCAAGTTCATCCAGCGAGCGGAATAGTTCGGCTGGGTCGCGATA
>Ga0075429_100001538_pt1 | contig 18896 bp, 5 predicted proteins | sample RhiMetdeltSRZDD3_FD_75295 | JGI IMG/M metagenome (GOLD analysis project Ga0075429, IMG submission 75295) | Populus rhizosphere microbial communities from Tennessee, USA - Rhizosphere MetaG P. deltoides SRZDD3 | ecosystem: Host-associated > Plants > Roots > Rhizosphere > Soil | place: USA... | reverse complement strand
CCCCTCCTGCGTGATGCGCACGGTGATCTCCTCCGAAGGGAGCACGACCGGGCGGACCGCTTTGGCCAGGTCGTTGACGTTGAGCACGGTGACACCCTGCAGCTCCGCCACGCGGTTGAGGCCGTAGTCGTTCGTCATGATCGGCACACCGAGCTCGCGCGCGAGCGCGACGAGCTTCCCATCCGCGCCGGCCGCGACGGGATCCGCATCGAGCAGCTCGATGTGGACCGTCGCCTCCTTCTGCATACGCGAGAGCATCTCGAGCCCACGCCGTCCGCGCTCGCGCTTGGAGGTATCTGGAGAGTCCGCGAAGAACTGCAGCTCGGCGAGGATGAATCGCGGAATGACGAGCGTGCCGCGAATGAAGCCGCTCTTCACGACGTCGGCGACGCGTCCGTCGATGATGACCGAGGTATCGAGCAGCGCGCGCTCCGTACCGGCGACGCGGTCGCGCCGGCCGTGCCGTATCTCGCGCGCGAGCGCGCCGAGCTCTTCCCGTTTGATCGTGCCCGCGGCCACGCCGATCGCGCCGAGCACGATCGCGCCGATGATCGGTCCGAACCGTCCCCAGTTGTCGGGCAGGAATGAGAGCGGGAGCGCGAGGAACAGCGCCAGGATCAGCCCGACGCCACCTCCGAATGCGCCGCCCACCAGATCGCCGGCCGAGGCCGCCTGGATGCGCCCTTTGATGATCCGCGCAGGAAGAACGGTGACGTACGGAGCGCCGAGCCAGCCGAGGATCGCGCACGCCGTCGCGAGAAGGAAGACGACGAGGATCTGGTTGGTGAGTGGCGTGACGACGGTGACTTCGAGGAGTGACGCGCCGAGGAAGAAGCCGAAGAACCAGCCGAGGAGTGCTGCTCCGAGACGGATGAAAGCCACAGTGCCCGCTCCTTTCTATAAGAGTGCGGCGAGCGCTCCGTCCGGCCGATGAAGATGTGGCCGCCGACGGGGACGCGGCGCCGGGATGGAATGAGATGGATCACACGACGAGTCTAGAGACCGCTTGCTAGCGGTCGGCGATCCCCGAGCGCATGAGCGCCTCGCGCAGAGTCGGCGCGCCGATCACCTCGAGTCCCGTCCCGTTGAGATCAGCAAGGCTCGCCTGCGGTACGACGGCGCGCTCGAACCCGAGCCGCTGTGCCTCCTTCAGCCTCGCGGCGACGCGCTGGACACGGCGCAGCTCGCCGCCGAGGCCGAGCTCGCCAACGAAGACCGTGCGCGGATCGGCCGGCTTGTCGCGCAGCGCCGACGCGAGCGCGACCGCGAGGGCGAGGTCCGCGGCGGGCTCGCGCACGCGGAGGCCGCCGACGAGGTTCACGTACACGTCGTGCGTGCCGAGTGAAAGCCCCGCGCGCTTCGCGAGCACCGCGAGCAGCACGGCGACACGCTGCGGATCGGCGCCGTTCACTGTTCGGCGCGGAAGTCCGAAGCTCGTCGGCGTGACGAGCGCCTGCACCTCGACGAGCAGTGGTCGCGTGCCCTCGACCGTGGGCACGACGACGCTGCCGGCGACGCCGCGGCTGCGCTCCTCGAGGAACACCTCAGAGGGATTGGTCACTTCGCGCAGGCCCGACTCGCCCATCTCGAAGACGCCGACCTCGTCGGTGGAGCCGAAGCGGTTCTTGGTCCCGCGCAGGATCCGGAAGGCGTGGAACCGCTCACCTTCGAGATAGAGGACCGCGTCCACGATGTGCTCGAGCACGCGCGGGCCCGCGACCGCTCCTTCCTTGGTCACATGGCCGACCAGGAAGATCGGGACATCGTCTCCCTTGGCGACCTCGAGGAGTCGCGCGGTGCACTCGCGCAGCTGTGAGACCCCGCCCGCCGCCGACCCGATCGCGTCGGAAGACATCGTCTGGATCGAGTCGATGACGGTGAAGATCGGCCGCATGCGGCGGATCGCCTCGATGACCGTGCCGAGGTCGGTCTCGCTCAGCACGAAGATGCTGCCGCCCTCGATGCCGAAGCGGCGCGCGCGCAGCTTGATCTGCGCCGCGGATTCCTCGCCCGAGACATACAGGACGCTGCCGCGCTGCGCGAGCGAGGCCGACGCCTGCATGAGCAGCGAGCTCTTACCGATCCCGGGGTCGCCGCCGAGCAGCACGAGCGAACCGCGCACGATGCCGCCGCCGAGGACGCGATCGAATTCGCCAAGGCCCGTCGGTATGCGCTGCTCCGCGTCGGCGGGTACGTCGTCCAGCGCGACGGGCGTTCGCGGAGCGCGTGTGACACCACCAGCCCTTGGGGGTGCGACGACCCGCTCCTCCACCAGCGTGTTCCAGCTCGAGCACGACGGGCACCGGCCGATCCACTTCGGCGACTGGAAGCCGCAGCTCTGGCAGACGAAAGCGGTCGTCGACTTCGGGGGCACGTAAGCAGTATCGGGCGCTCCCTGCCGGAGGCTCGGGTGTAGTCGGCGTGTGCCTGTATGTCGGGGCTGTTACGCAAGAATGGACGCGAAACGGACTAGTCATCGGGCCGGGAGCGCTCGTATAGTCCCTCGGCGTCCGGCGTGAGTCACGAGGGAGCAAAGCGCCGGCTAGTTGAGGGACGGGGATAGCGGTGGGACTTCGGCGTTCACCTTGGCTGGTGGCCGTGCTGACGTTTGCGCTCGTCGCGACGCAGCTGCCGTCCTATCTCATTCCGCCGTTAGCCGAGGTCGTCCCGCCCACTGCGGCGGCGGACTTTGGATATGAGGGCCAGTTCGCGGGCGAGTCGGCGAACGTCATGCTTCTTCCGGGCCAGACACAGAGCTTTCAGCTCTTCTTCGCCAACACCGGCACGATCACATGGACGCGCGGATCTCCGTCTCAGGTGAACCTCGCGGTCTGCGCGGGTGGAGCATGCAACGTCACCTCTCCGAATGCCGCCTGGAACAACGGGTGGCTCTCGCCTCAGGCCTATGCGACGCATACGCAGGCATCCGTCGCGCCCGGTTCCGTCGCCACCTTCTCGTACAACATCACCGCCCCCGTTGGTGTAGCCCCGGGCGAGTACCGCTTCGAAGGAGAGCTCATCAACGGGACCCAGGTGTTCACGCAGTCGGGCTACGCGCAGACCGTCCGCGTGCCTCAGGGTCAGCTGTATAGCGTGAATACGATCGGGGATGGCGGCATCTGCGACGCGACCACGTGTTCACTGCGCGGCGCGATCAACGCCGCGAACACCAATCCCGGCGCAGACACGATCGTCTTCCAGATCCCTGGCACGATCGATGTGGGCACCGCGCTACCGATCATCACCGATAGCGTGATCATCGACGGTCGACCGAACGCCGCGCAGCGGCCGAGCGTTTTCATCCGCGGCGCGGGCACCCCGCCGGGCACGCACGGGTTCGTCGTCGAGGCCGGCAATGTGGTCATCGCGAACCTGGGGATCGGCGGTTTCCCGGGCGCTGGGATCGTGACTCAGGGCGGTGGCAACGGACGGTTCGTGGGCAACTGGATCGGCGTCGCCCCGGGCGGAGCGTCGTTCGCGAGCAACGGTCTTTCGGGCATCAGCCTTTCCACCGCCGGCAATGTCGTCGGCGGCTCGGCGGCCATTGACCGAAATCTGATCTCCGGCAACGGCGCCTTCGGGGTCGAGATAAGCGGTGGTGGTGGCAACCAGGTCCTCGGCAACTACATCGGTGTGGGTGAGAACGGCCGAGCGGATCTGCGCAACGACGACGGCGGCGTCTCGCTAGCCAGCGCAAACAATGTGGTGCGCGGCAACGTCATCTCGGCGAACAACTTGGTCGGCCCGCTGAGCAACGGTGTCTTAATCAACGGCGCGGGTGCTACCGGCAATGTCGTGGCCGGCAATCTGATCGGCCCCGCCGCGGATGGCACCGCAGGATTCCCGAACGCGGGACTCGGCGTGCTCATCACCGGCAGCGCTGCGAACAACACGATCGGTGGAGCATCGCCAGCTGACCGCAACGTGATCTCAGGGAACAGCGGCGGCGGTGTGGGGCTCGGCAACGGCACGTCGGGTAACGTCATCGAGGGCAACTACATCGGCCTCGCCGCGAACGGCCAGACAGCACTCGCCAATGGCAACGACGGCGTCAGGATCGCTCCGGCCTCGGGCGCGATCGGCGCGAACACGGTCCGAAGCAATGTCATCGCGGGGAACGCTCGGTACGGCATCTCGATCGAGAACGCGATAGCCGCGCACGTCGTCAGGCTGAACTACATCGGGCTCGCCGCGGACGGCACGACGGTGCGCCCGAACGCGAACACCGGTCTCTACGTCTACCTCGGCGAGACGCCGCAGCGCGCGGCGATCGACATCAGCGATAACTACGTTTCCGGCAACGCCCTGCACGGCATGTACATCTACGGAGTGGGTGGGGCGGCGATCACCAACAACCGGATCGGCTACACAGTTCCCGGCACGATCGCCGGCAACGGCAGCGACGGCATCGCGGTCTTGAACAGCGCGAACCTGGACATTTCCGGCAACAACATCGCGGGCAACGCGGCGGGCATCGTCCTTGGCGTGAACGACGCGGACAACGTGCTCGCCGACAACGCGATCGTCGCGAACGGCAGCACCGGCATCCTGTTCAACAGCGCGAGCACGACCGGCAACACCGTCGTCGGCGGCAGCATCAGCGGCCACCTGCAAAAGGGCATCCAGATCGCGAATGGCGCGCAGGGTGGCGTCCAGCCGCCGGCGATCACCCAGGTCGTCTTCGGCGCGAACTTCACGGTCTCGGGCACTTCGACACCGAACGCGGTGGTGCGGCTCTACGCGGATCCGGACGACGAGGGACTCGAGTTCCTCGCTGAGACGACCGCGAACGGGCTCGGCAGCTGGACGAACAGCACGTGGTCGCCTCCGGACACGACGGCGCTTCAGGCAGCGCTCCGGGCAGGAACGCGCAAGCTGCACGCAACGCAAACGCACGCGTTCGGTACGTCCGAGTTCTCGGCCGCGCCGAGCGTGCGACACGTCGCATACGTCTACGCGACGGACACGGCGGCGCGCGACGCCTTCTCGAGCATGCTGACGTCGCGCGGCTACACCGTGACGGGAGTGACCGTGACGAACGCCGCGACCTTCGACTTCTCGACCTACATGGCGATCGTGATCGGACACGAGACCGGCGACCTCTCGTCGTGGGGCACGCAGGCGTCGATCGATCAGATCAGGAACTCCGGGGTGCCGATCGTCGGCGTCGGCGAGGGCGGTTACGCGTACTTCGGCAAGCTCGGGCTCGGCATCGGTTGGCCGAACGGCTGGCACGGATCGGGCGGGACCAGCGTGAACGTCGCCGACGCGACGAGCATCCTCTGGTCGGCGCCAAATCTGGTGTCCGGCACGACCGGCGCGCTCGTCGGGCTGTACTCGAGCCCCAGCTCGTACGCATCGATCTACTACCCCGTCCAGACGGGCAGCACCGTGCCCATCGGCCGGGAGGTCGGTGACCTTACGCACTACCCGCTGATCGCGGTGGGCGACTGCTACGCGCTGTGGGGCTTCGACAGCAGCCCGACGACGATGACGACCGCCGGCGCGAACCTGTTCGAGAACTTCGTCGCGAACGGTGGGACGAACTGCGGCACGATCGAGCTGAGCGGCCTCGTCCGCGACGCGACCGGCGCAGGCATTCCGGGCGCCACGGTGGCCGCCGTCGACGGGCTTGGGGTCACTCGCACGACGGCGACGACGAATGTGGACGGGTTCTTCACGCTCACGGTCGGCAGCGGTCCGCTCCGCTACCGCGCGTCGGCGACGGGATATCAGACGCAGTGGTACCAGCAGAGGCTCGACTTCGCCTCGGCCGATGCTGTCGATGCGAGCGAATTCGACGGCGGACCGAACTTCACCCTCGCGCGACTGATCACGGTCGATGGCATCGCGACATGCACGGTCAACGGCGATCCGACGCCTGTTCCCGGCGCCGTCGTGAAGCTGTACACGGGCACGTCGTTCGTGAGCCAGACGACGGCTGCTCCCGTAACCGCCGCGTTCTCGTTCAGCAACCTCGGCCCCGGCGAGTACACCTTGATGTACGTGGTGAGCGGTGCCGCATGCGGTGGCGCCACGCTCACGGTGAACGCGAACGGCACGTCCGACGCGACGCCGACGACGGACTCGATCATCCGGCTCAACAACTACAACTGGATGACCGCGTACCCGCTGACGCTCACCCAGGATCCCGCGCCTGCTCCGACGCGGTCGGCGACGGTGCGTGAGCACATCGACCTCCTAGGGCGCGCGGCGTGGTTCAAGGTGCACCTGCCGGCGGGCAGCTCCGTCCTTCTGAAGGGGACGAACTTCGACGTCAACTACGACCTCCTGTACTTCGGCGACATCGCGAAGACGTACGCGGCGCTGACGACACCAACGACGACCCAGGAAGCGCAGGGCGGAAGCGCCGAGATGGACGGCGTGCACGCGTCCCCGTTCGGCTTCGACTCGCCGTTCGGCTTCGACTCGCCCTTTGGCTTCGATTCGCCGTTCGGGTTCGACTCCCCGTTCGGCTTCGACTCGCCCTTTGGCTTCGATTCGCCGTTCGGGTTCGACTCCCCGTTCGGCTTCGACTCGCCCTTCGGCTTCGATTCGCCGTTCGGGTTCGACTCGCCCTTTGGCTTCGACTCCCCCGTGGGTTCCGACTCCCCGGTCACGACCGATCTCGCGCAGGCGTACTCGGGCGCTCAACTTCGCTCGCTCATGGGCTACTCGTTGAACAACGGCGTCGCGGACGAGATCCTGGTGCGCAACACCTGGGACACCGACGGCGACTTCTACATCCGCCTACGTGGTCGTGACGGGGCCTTCAGCGTGATCGAGCCGTTCGAGCTGAGCGTCACGCTGCTCCCGAGCGCTTGCCCGAACGTGAAGCGCGCCGACCAGCAGGTCCCGCCGATCGCCGCGGGCGGCTCGGAGGTCATCCGCGCGCAGACGAACCCCCTGACGGTCATCGCCGTGGATCGCGGCCGCATCCGCGGCACGGACGCCGAGAAAGCCGCCCTGACCTCCGCGCTCATCTCGTTCGCAGCGCGGCCGGAGGTCCAGGGCCTCGTGCTCGACGTCGGCAAGGACGCCCGCGTCGCCTTCGCCAACATCGAGGCCGATAAAGCGGCGTCATGCCCGTACGCAAAGAACATCGTCGCCACGGAGATCGACCGGGTGATCGACGGGGCGCGCGTCGCCAGCGCGACGAAGTACGTGATGCTGGTCGGCAGCGACGGCGTCATCCCGTTCTTCCGTTACCCCGACCGATCGCCCTTCGGAAACGAGAAGCAGTTCAAGCCGTTCGTCGAGGACACGACCGCGTCGAAGGCGGTCCTGCGGCTCGGCTATTACATGGGTCAGGACGCCTACGGCTCCGTCCGCAACGTGAACCGCGGCGATCACCTGTTCCCGATCCCCGACCTGCCCGTCGGCCGACTCGTCGAGTCCGCCTCAGAAGTGACCGCGCAGCTGCAGGCCTTCAACGGCACGCTCAACGTCACCCGACGACCCGTCTCGGTCGGCTACGACTTCATGGCCGACGGTGCGCGCGAGGTGCGTAACGAGCTCGACATGGCCACCGGCGCGGCGAACGGCGGCAGCGTGCCGGCGACACAGCGCCAGGTGACCGTCCAGAAGGACGGGACGCCAACGACCTACGACCTCATTCACGAAGGCACCGGCACCCCGTGGTCCGCGGATGCGCTACGTGCCGCTTGGCTCGACGAACGACACGACATCGCTTTCCTGGGCGCGCATTTCAGCGACAACGCGGCGCTGGCCGCCGACGGCATGACGATCCTCACGGCGCAGGACCTGGCAGCGGCGTCGGCGGACCTGAGCAACACCATCATCCTCGGACAGGGCTGCCACCTCGCGTACAACCTCGTCGACCCCGACGGCTTCTTCGACGCGACTGGTCAGCCACTGCTGCCGACCCTTGACTGGGCGCAGGCCGCGGCGCAGCGGCGCGTCGGCGCGCTGATCGCGGGCGTCGGCTATCAGTTCGGCGCCGGTCCCGACACGGCCAACGGCGACGTGGGCGACATCGTCGAGTACGGCGAGCGCCTGTACGTGGACATCGCGAAGCAGTTGCGCTCGCACGCGCCCGGCACGGTCAAGATCGGAAACGCATTCATCGAGGGCAAGCGCGACTACCTCGCGGTCGTCGGCTCGTACATGGACGCGCTCCACGAGAAGCAGATCGCGGAAACGACGCTGTTCGGCTTCCCGATGCTCGGCGTGCAGCTCGCCGGCACTCCGCCCCAGACCGGCACCGTGGAGCCGGTCGCGCCCGACGCGAGCGGCAACATCAGCGTGACGTTCCCGGACGGCGACCAGGAGCGCGGTCTGCACTGGCACGGCGGCTTCTACACCGGCCCGTTCGGCATGCTCGGCGTGCCCGGCGTGCCGATCCTTCCCGTCGACCTTGGTGACGCCAGCCGCACTGGCACGGACGGCACGACGCAGCTTGTCCTCCGCGGCCTCGGTTTCCGCGGCGGCACCTACACCGATGTCGATGCGCACCGCGGTGTCGACACGTTCCGCCCGACGATCTCCTCGCCTGTGACCGACCAGAACGCGACGCTCACGCACGCGTACCGCGCGTCGGTCTTCTATCCGACGCCGGCCCGGCTGGCGACGGTGAACTACCTCGCGGCGCTCGCGCGCGGCACGACGTACCTCGTGCTGACGCCGGCCGAGTACCGATCCGCGTCGGCGTCGTCCGACACCGGCACGCTGCGCACCTACAGCAGCCTCTCGGTGCGTCCGTACTACCGCACGCCGCAGCAGAGCTCGCTCGAAGTGCCGCCCGGGCTCGTCGACGTGCGCGCCGCGCCGGACGGCCAGGGCAACGTTCTCTTCGAGGTGTTCGTCGTCGGCGATCCGAACATCGCCATCGACGAGGTCTGGGTCACGTACACGGACACGCGAAGCGCCTATCCGCGGCAGTGGCGCTCGATCGACCTCGGGCGCGACACGTCGCAGGCCGGCTACTGGAAGGCGCTCGTGCCGATCGCCGACCTGCACGCGGAGTCGTTCGAAGACATCGTGTTCATCGCGCAGGCCGCGAGCCGCTCGGGTCTCGTCGGGGTCGCGACGAACAGCGGTGCGTACTTCACGATCGGCTCGCCGATCGTCGTCAACGAGACGCCGAAGCTCGAGACCGACCTCGCGATCACCTCGACGACGCTGACGGGCTGCACCCCGATCCCCACGCTCACGACGATCTGCGGCACGTACCGCTCGACGCAGACGTTCCGCGCGCACCTCCAGGAGCACGTGCTGGGAACGACCCGGCCGGTCAGCGGGAAGACGGTCACCTTCACGATCGGCAGTCAGCACCTGTCCGCGGTCACGGACGCGAGCGGCGACGCGACCATCGCCTTCAAGCTGCTCCAGGGTCCCGGCCCGTACACCCTGCGGGCTGCCTTCGATGAGGACGCCACGCACCTCGCGTCGGCGGACAGCGAGGCCATGGCTATCGTCCAGGCGCCGTCGTCCCTGTCGCTCGGAACGCTGAGCGTCGTCGCCGGTGGGCGCTGGGCGAATGTCGCGACGCTGCGCATCTCCGGCCTCGCGCCCGGAGAGACGCAGACGGTGTACTTCACCGCCACGGACGCGGCCGGTCGCACGTACTTCATCTCGGCGCTCACCAACCCGGACGGCGTCGTCACCATCCCGAGCTGGCCGCTCGCGGCCGGTGACTACTCGCTGACCGCGTTCTTCGCGGAGGTCGTGCCACTGGGAGGCGGAAAGACTCTCGACGCGCGGAGCCGCTACTACGCGGGCAGCCACACCGCCGCGGGAACCTTGCACGTAGGTGTGGCCGGGGTGACCTACACCGGCGACACAGACGTGCTCACCGGCGCCAACATCAACCTGCGTGCATCGGTAACGCCCGCCGCGCTCGCGGCGACGGCGCAGGTGCGCTACGTCGTACGGCGCAACGGGCTGACGGCGTACGCGACGCCGGCCGTGCCCGCCGGGACGGCCGGAAACTGGCTTGCGACGATCAACGGCGGGCTACTGCCGGGCACGTATTCCGTCCATACCTACATCGTCGGCACGAGCCAGGACGGCGAGGGGCCGGTCGCGACGCTTACCGTCAAGTACCGCCTGTGCCTGCAGTACGACCCGACCAAGGCCGTCAAGTCAGGAAGCACGATCCCGATCAAGCTCCAGCTCTGTAGTGCGAGCGGCCTCAACATGTCGGCTGGCGGGATCACGGTGCACGCCGTGAGCCTCACGCAGACCTCCGGGAACGTGACGGGCACGGTCGACGACCCGGGCAATGCGAACCCGGACCTCGACTTCCGATTCGCCGGCGACTCCTATATCTACAACCTGAGCACAAAGGGGCTGCGCACTGGGACCTGGACGATCACCTTCACCGTGGTCGACCAGCTTGGCGGCACGAGCACCCAGAGCTACACGACGACCTTCCAGGTGAAATAGCGCCTCCAGCTAGAGGAGGCGTTGTAGGTCGAGCGCCGCGCCAAGCTCCGCGAGAATGCCCCGCGCCTGGGCGCGAAGCGGCTCGACCTCTCCGCGGCGCAGGTCATCCGTGGGGAGCGCCTCGTAAGCGCGAGCGAGCAGCGCGAGCGTACGCCCGAGCTCATGGCGGTCGTCTCCGCGCCCGAGCAGTCCGCGTGACTCCTCGAGTGCGATCGCCGCGGACCCCGCGTCGCCAGCGGCAAGCCGTGCGCTCCCGAGGGCCTGCAGCGCGATCGCGCTGAGCTCGGGCAGATCTAGCTCCCGAGCAAGGTCCACACCTCGTTGGGCCGCGGCGAGCGCAAGGCTCGAGCGCGAGGCGACATAGGCGTCAGTGAGATCACGGAGCGTCTCCACGATGTACGTCCGTTGGCCAGCGCGCTCGAGTTCGGCGATGGCCTCGGTCAACTGCGAGACCGCTTCGTCCGCGCGGCCGAGCGCGACGTTGGTCGCGCCGAGACCGGCGAGAGCATTGCTCACGCCGAGTGGATAACCCATGGCGCGTGAGAGCTCCATGACCGTCTGATAGTTGCGCTGTGCGTCCTGAAGCTCTCCACGGAGGAAGTGGATCTCGGCGATGTTGCCGTGACTATGGACACGGCCGAGCTGATCGCCGATACGCTGGCGGATGGCGAGCGCGCGGTCATATGCGGCAAGCGCATCCGCGTGCCGGCTCCGACGCCGTTCGGTGCGACCGATGTTGTTGTGCACGTTCGCTTCACCCAGGACATCTCCGAGCCGCACGTACGCGGCGAGACTCTGCTCCTGGTACTCGAGCGCCCGCAGAAGCTCGCCTTTGTAGCCGTGGATCGTGCCGAGCTGCTTGAGCGCTTCCGCGAGTGCCTCGTCATCGCCGCTCCTCTCCGCGTCGGCCAGCGCACCGTGAAGGTGCTCGATCGCGACATCGGCTTTGCCGTTGCGGAACTGGAGGTCCGCGATGTTCAGGAGCGCGCGGATGCGTTCGCTCATGGCCTCGGGTGGCAGCTTCACAAGAACGTCCGCGAACGTGTCGAGTGCTTCATCGGCCTTGCCGCGCAGCTGCTGGACCAGTCCGGTCTTCCGCCGGACGCGCGCGACGGCGACGACGTCGCCGTCGGCGCGGATCTGCATCGCCTCCGCATAGGCGACGAGCGCGTCGTCGTAGCGGCCGGTAACGCGGTGCACGTCGCCGACGGCCTCGTGGGCGTCCGCCCGTGCGCTGGGATCCGCGCCGCTGCGATCGATCGCCGCACTGAAGTAGTCGAGCGCTTCGGGATTGGCGTACAGGCGCTGCGCGCGCCGGCCGGCGCGGACGAGCCACCGCACCGCCTTCGGGTCGTCGTCGCCTCGCCGATAGTGGAACGCGAGCGTGTCGATGAATTCATCGGTGCGGTCCGCGAAGAGCTCGGTGTAGGCGTCACCCACGACGACATGCGTTCGGCGCCGGTTGGCGATGAGCTGCGTCCGGTACGCCACCTCCTGCACGAGGGCGTGCGCGAACGTGTAGGCGGGCTCCGCCATGACGACGGGACCGATGAAATGCTCCCGCTCGAGCGTGGCCAGCGCGGGATCCAGGTCACGGTCCGGCGTGACACGAGCGAGCACCCGCTTCCAGAACGTGCGACCGATGACGGCAGCGCCCTGCGCGACCTGCCGGGGCGATGCGTCGAGGGAGTCGAGACGCGCCTCGAGGAGATCCTGGACGGTGGCCGGCACTGACAGCTCCTCTCCCGGCCGAACCGATCGGACGACCTCCTCGATGAAGAAAGGGTTCCCCGCTGTGCGTTCGAGGATCAGCGCTCGCGTCTTCTCATCGAGCGCGGGCGGCGAAAGTCGGTCGATGAGCTCGCGGGACGCAGCGGCGGGCAGCGCGTCGAGCGCGATGCGCTCCGCCGGCCAGGTGATGTCGCCCGCCTCGCGCGAGGTGCTCACGAATAGGCAGCGAAGCGGCGCGATGGCGGAGGACGCGTCTGTGAGGACGTCCGCCGAGGACGCATCACGCCAGTGCAGATCCTCGATCACCACGACGAGCGGCACGATGCTGGTACGTCGCTTCAGCGCCTCGCGCACGAGGGTCACGATGAGCCGCCGTTTGCCGACCGGATCCAGCGGCGAGCGCACGTCGTACCCGAGCAGCTCGAGAAGCAGGGTCGTTCCGGCCTCGCCCGAGGCAAGGTCCTCGTTCGCGGCGATGGCCGAACGCGCCGTCGCCTCGTCGTCGGCCGCGTCGATCCCCAGCATCCTCCGGAACAGCTCGGCCACGAGCGCGTAGGGCGTCGCCTGCTCGTACGAGTTGGCGCGCGCCCGAAAGCGGGCTGAGCCCTGCGGCAGTCCGGACAGCAGCTCGGCGATCAGCCGTGTCTTTCCGACCCCGGCCTCGCCATGTACGTGGACCAGCTGCCCTCGACCTGCCAGCGATTCGCGGTAGTACGCGAAGAGACGCGCGAGCTCCGCCTCTCGGCCGACGATCTTGGGGCCGCCGCGAGGGCTGGCGCGTCGCTCGGGCCCCACGACTCGGTGCACCGACACGGGCTCGCTTTTTCCCTTCAGCGTCAGGGGCGGTTGAGCCTCATAAAAGAAGGCGCTTCGCGCAAGGGCAAGCGTCGACTCGCTGATCAGCACCGCACCGGGGGCGGCCGCGCTCTCGATGCGCTGCGCGGTGTTCACGGCGTCGCCGGTGACGGTGTATGCGAGCACCTCGCCCGGCAGAAGACCGGCGACCACCTCCCCGGTGTTGATCCCGATGCGGATGGCGATCTTGAAGCCGTAGGTCTTCTCGAGCGTCTCGTTCAGGGTCCGGGCGGAGGACTGGATCGCCAGACCGGCGCGTATCGCGCGTACGCCGTCGTCCTCATGGGATACCGGGGCGCCGAATACGGCCATGACGGCGTCCCCGATGTATTTGTCGACGGTGCCGCCGTACCGCTGGATGGCGCGCGCGAGCACGCCGAAGTAGGCGCCGAGCACGATCCGCAGCTCTGCCGCGCCGAGCCTTGCACCGAGGGGTTCGGACGAGGAGATGTCGGCGAACATCACGGTGACGACCTTCCGCTCCTCGGCCAGGACGTGGGAGCGATCCGAGCTCACCTGCAGCGACGCACTCGTCGTCGCCGCCTTCGCGACGTTCACGAGCTCGCGTGTCGTCTGACGCAGGCCGAGGACGCGGTGGGCGGGCAGCTTCTGTCTCGAGCCCTTCGGAGTCACCTGCTCCACCGGTGAGAAGCGGATCGCACCCTTTGCCGCACTGCGGGTGGCCGGACTCACGAGGACCGAACCGAGCGGCGCCGCTGACTCCAGCGCCTCCGCGAGGGCGACCGGGGCGCCGACCACCGTGTACGTGTCCTGCACTTCCTCCGCGATCGCTCCCCCGACCACGCTGCCCGTAGCGATGCCGACGCGACACGCGAGCTGGACGCCGTAGCGGCGCTGCAGCTCGATGTTCTCGCGCTCGATCGCCTCCTGCATCGCCACTGCGGCGACGACCGCGCGGGGCGCGTCATCGTCGCGTGCCTCGGGGACGCCGAAGATCGCGATGACGGCGTCGCCGATGTACTTGTCGACGACCCCGCCGCGGCGGTGGATCTCGCGCGCCAGCGCGGCGAAATACGATCCAAGGACGGCCCGAAGCTCTTCCGGGTCGAGACGCTCTCCCAGCGCCGTCGAGCCCGAGATGTCGGCCTTGAGCACCGTTACGACGGTGTGTTGCGCAGCGTCTCCGGCGCGAGTGCGCGGTGTCGCCCGGGCGGACTGGCTCACGGTCTTCGCCACTTTAAGCGCGTTCGCAAGGAGGACGACCGGTCGCGAGGAGACGACCGCTGTTACATGGTGGATCGCGGACGGCGAATGCTAGGGCGCGACGGGGACGGGCTTCGGCGCCTCCGCTTCGGTCTTCTCGATGACGAGCTTGCCATCCACCGGGTACACGTTGACGGTGTCGCCCGAGTGGAACTTGCCCTGAAGGAGCATCTCCGCAAGCGGGTCGGCGATCTCATTCTGGATCTGCCGCGCGAGCGGCCGAGCGCCGAAGTTCGAGTCATAACCGACCGACGCGATGTGGTCCTTCGCTTCGTCGGTCACGATGAGCGTGATCTCCTGCGACGCGAGCTGCTTGCGCACGCCCTGCAGCTCGAGCTCGACGATCTTGCGGACCTCGGGCTTGGTGAGCGGCGTGAACACCACCGTCGCGTCGATGCGGTTGAGGAATTCCGGCCGGAAGAAACGCTTCATCTCCTCCTGCACGCGCTCCTTCATGCGCTCGTACTGGGCGTTCATGTCGGCATCGTCACCCTCGCCGTGGGTGCGGAAACCGAGCGCGCTCTCGCTCTTGAGCATCTTCTGCGCGAGGTTGCTCGTCATGATGATGATCGTGTTTCGGAAGTCGACCGTGCGTCCCTTCGCGTCGGCCAGGCGACCCTCGTCGAAGATCTGCAGCAGGATGTTGAAGACCTCGGGGTGCGCTTTCTCGATCTCGTCCAGCAGGATCACGCAGTACGACTTGCGGCGCACCGTCTCCGTGAGCTGCCCGCCCTCTTCGTATCCGACGTAGCCGGGCGGCGATCCGACCAGCCGCGACACGTTGTGCCGCTCCATGTAGTCGGACATATCGATCTTCACGACGTTCTCTTCGCTGCCGAACATGAACTCCGCGAGCTGCTTGGCGAGGTGCGTCTTACCGGTCCCGGTCGGTCCGACGAAGAAGAACACGCCGATCGGGCGGCGCGGGTCCTTCAGACCGGCACGGGCGCGGCGCACAGCGCGGGAGACCATCGTGACCGCGGGCGCCTGGCCGATGACCTTTGAGTGCAGCACTTCCTCCATGCGGAGCAGCTTCTGCGTCTCTTCTTCCGCCAAGCGGCGCACCGGGATACCGGTCCACATCGAGACGACCTCGGCGATGTCCTCGTCGGTCACCTCGGGCCGCTTCTGCGACTGCGCCAGCAGCCAGTCGGCCTTCGCCTGCTGCAGCTTGTCCTGTTGCGTGCGCTCCTTCTGACGGAGCGTCGACGCAAGCTCGTACTGCTGGGCCTCCATGGCCTGGTCCTTGTCGGTGACGAGCTTGTCGAGCTCCTTCTGCGCGTCCTTCACGTCCGTCGGGAGCGTCGAGTACCGCAGGCGCACGCGGCTCGCGGCCTCGTCCATCAAGTCGATGGCCTTGTCCGGGAGGAAGCGGTCGGTGATGTAGCGGGCCGAGAGCTCGGCCGACGCCTTCACGGCCTCGTCGGTGATCGCGACCTTGTGGTGGTCTTCGTAGCGGGACCGGATCCCCATGAGGATCGCGACCGTCTCCTCGATCGTCGGCTCGCCGACCATGACCGGCTGGAACCGGCGCTCGAGCGCGGCGTCGCGCTCGATGTACTTGCGGAACTCGTCGAGCGTGGTCGCGCCGATGCACTGCAGCTCGCCGCGCGCGAGCGACGGCTTGAGGATGTTGGCGGCATCCACCGCGCCCTCCGCCGCGCCCGCGCCCACGAGCGTGTGCAGCTCGTCGATGAACAGGATCACGTCGTGCGCGTGGCGGAGCTCCTCGATGATCTTCTTGAGGCGCTCCTCGAACTCACCACGGTATTTGGTGCCGGCGACAAGCGAGCCGATGTCGAGCGTGAGGACGCGCTTCCCCTGCAGTGTCTCGGGCACGTCGCCCTTGACGATGCGGTGCGCGAGGCCCTCGGCGATCGCGGTCTTGCCGACGCCCGGCTCGCCGATCAGCGCCGGGTTGTTCTTCGTGCGGCGGCTGAGGATCTGGATGACGCGCTCGATCTCCTTCTCGCGGCCGATCACGGGATCGAGCTGCTGCGCCTTGGCCATCGCGGTGAGATTGACGCCGAGCTGGTCGAGCGTCGGCGTCTTGGAGCTGGCGGACTTGCCGCCGGCGGACGCCGTCTCGGCCGTCGCGGGATGCTGCTGGCCAAGCGTGGCGATGACCTGGTGGCGGACCTTCTCGAGCGACACGCCGAGCGATTCAAGAACGCCGGACGCGATGCCCTCGCCCTCGCGCACGAGGCCGAGGAGGAGGTGCTCGGTGCCGACGTGGCTGTGGCCCAGCTTGCGGGCCTCGTCGATCGCGAGCTCGATGACCTTCTTCGTACGTGGCGAAAGGGTGATCTCGCTGGGTGACGTTGTGGAGTCGCCGCGACCGATGATGAACTCGACCGCGGTACGCACCTTCGACAGCTCCACGCCGAGCGAGTCCAGGACGCGCGCGGCGACGCCTTCGCCTTCGCGGACGAGCCCGAGAAGGAGGTGCTCCGTTCCGATGTAGTTGTGGTTGAAACGGATCGCCTCGTCCTGGGCAAGCGCGAGCACTCTCTTCGCGCGGTCGTTGAAGCGGTCGAACGGACCCATCTAAAGCTTCTCTATCCCGTATATCGGTGCCGGCATCATCTGGTTCCGATTATACGTTCGCAACCCGCGGTGTCCGACTAGCGGACAACGCTTCATGTGCGACCCGCGCTGCGAGCAGACAAAGAGAGGCGCCGCCGCTCCCGATCGACGGCCACGATCCGGACGGGAACCACGTCGCCAACGCGCACCGCCGCGTTCGGATCGGCGACCCGTTCACGACCAAGCTCGCTCACGTGGATCAGTCCCTCTACACCCTCCGCGACACGCGCGAACGCCCCGTACGGCATCACCCGCGTGATGGTCGCGTCGACGATCTGACCGGTATCGAGTTGGTTCACGTACCGCTCCCAGGGATCCGCTCCCAAGCGCTTGATCGACAGGGAGATGCGCTGCCGTTCACGGTCGACGGCCGTCACCACGACCCGCACGGCGTCGCCGAGCCGGCGGAGCGAGAGCGGGTCGACGCCTTTTTCCCACGTGATCTCCGAGCGATGCACCAAGCCGTCCGCGACACCGACGTCGACGAACAGGCCGTAAGAGGTCACGCCGACGACCACGCCCGGCAGGACATCTCCGACGGACAGCTGCGCCGTCCCGCGCGCTTTTCGGTCTCGCCGCAGCTGCTGCGTCGCAGCCTTCTCCGACAAGATGAGGCGATCGCGCGCGGGGTCCGCTTCGAGCACGCGCAGCTGCAGGTGCTTTCCGACGAGCGTCTTCACCGCCTGCGGCACACCGGGCTCGCCCCCGTCGATGGCGCCGACCGAGACGAGCTGCGACAGCGGCACGAACCCGCGCATGCCGACATCGACGACGACGCCGCCGCGGTTCGCATCGACGACCGGCGCATCGATGACGTTCCCGGTCTCTTTGAGCTCCTCTAAGCGCGCCCATTGCTTCCGGTTCCGGACGCGGCGCAGCGAGAGGACCACCCGACCGTCCGGGTCCTCGGGTTGGGTGACGACGGCGACGACGTGTTCGCCGACCTGAAGCTGAACGGAGCCGCTTTCATGAAGAGGTATCACGCCAGCGGGAAGATCACCGAGATCCACGGTCGCCTCGTGCCCGGCCACCGCGGCAATGGTCCCCTCGATGGTCTCACCCACTCTGAGCGGGCGCAGTGAGCGCTGGGCGGTCTCGGTGGCGAGCAGCTCCTCCATCGTTTCGGGATCGATGGACATGATCGGGCGAGCGGGCAAGGGTCGTGCCACGTACAATCCCGCAAACCGGAGCGAGGAGGCCCACCCGTCAACTCGACGGCGCGCTGGCCGAAGCGGCTCGAACATCTAGCCTGGCTGCTCCGGGCGGAAGGCGTGGCTGTTGTCGTCGCCACCGCCGATCCGCCATCCACGGTGTTCTCACACCGCATCGAAGCCGCCGACTGGCACGCCATCCTGGGTGAGGACGCCTTCGCCCGCGCAGCCGGGGGTGCGTTCGCGGTGTCGGTGCCATCCGGACGGTGGGGGGACGAGGCCGCATTCGCTGTGGTCTCGCCGATCGAGACCTGGAACGGACCGGCCATCCTCTGCGCGCTCCGTCGCGAGATGCCGTTCGACGCTCTCGACGTCGTCGCCGCGACGTCGGCCGCTCAGCTGCTCGCGCTGATGGCGTCCGACGGCCGCGACCTCGCCGCGGCGCAGCGGCGCGCGGCGGAGCTCGACGAGCGCCTGGACGTGCTCGGCGGCCTCGGGGAGGGCCTGGTGGACGCACGCGACGCCAGCGCGGTCCTGGCGCGCGCCGCCGCCGAGGTGGCCCGCCGAATGGGGGCCGGCGCGACGTCCATCATGCTGATCGAAGGCGACCAGCTCCGGCTGCGTGCATCCGTCGGCCTTCCCAGCGAGGTCCGTTTGGGTAGGGGCCAGCGGCTGGACGAGGGGATCGCGGGCTGGGTGGCCACCAGCGGGGAGAAGATCGCGCTGAGCGGGCGCGTGACCGACGAGCGCTTCCACGGCGTCGACCCGGAAGCCCGCGAGTCCATCTCGGTACCGCTCCGCGTCGGCGACGACGTGCTCGGAGTGCTCAGCGTGAAGCGTCCCCAGGAGGCCAGCGGCTTCTCCGGGCGTCAGACGCTGCTCGACGGCATCGCGGCCGACCTCTCGCGCGCGCTTCAGGCGATGAACGTCATCTCCGCGCTC